>Ga0308160_10007699_pt1 | contig 10626 bp, 16 predicted proteins | sample PhyFR1_FD_201036 | JGI IMG/M metagenome (GOLD analysis project Ga0308160, IMG submission 201036) | Phyllosphere microbial communities from UC Gill Tract Community Farm, Albany, California, United States - DLSLF.R1 | ecosystem: Host-associated > Plants > Phyllosphere > Unclassified | place: USA...
GAGTAACCAGGATCAGCCCTCCCTCGACCTTCCGGCTTCAAGGAGAAAGAAGGGCTTATGGAGGGCACACGAAATGGAAACATTCATGCTCGAGAGTAGGGCGGCTTCGAACCGAGGATGATGAGATGTCGATACATTTGTACATATCACATATACGAGTTTGTTCATCGCCATAGTATGATATTGTGCCATATGTAAGAGCGCTGTCGATATCAGAGACTGTTATGGTGTCTTTGATTATGTCAACGTCATACCGGAAGAGATTCATGTACTTGCTACGACGAGCTACCTATGTATCATCTGATCCTACTACTGCCAAGGTTACTAACCAATAAATACCATACTGTATGGGCTGATTTAAGGGTAGTTACTGTCCTGTTGCTTGTTGGTAATCACCTTATTACGCCAATGGGCATTGATCAGATGAATTCTAGCTATGTGAGCCGAACCTCTCATAGGGAATGTCTTGTAACAGAAGTGAGTAGATCTGAACCCATTTCCAAAGCCTACTGGATTAATTCCAGGGGAAAGCTGAAAATAGGCTCCTGGCCTACGCAGTAGGGTCCTGTGGGGCTAGCAAAGGAGGTGGATCAGGATCCGTGGAGCGAGGCGTAAGAGGGCTGGGGCGCTGGTCAGATCCATTCATTAGGAATTGATGCCGGCGAATCGACCGTATTTCACAGGCGACGAGCATCCGGGCGCCTTCGTCCGCGTCAGTCTGCTTAAAAGCCTTGCTCATCAAGGGGAAAAGGTGAGAATGCTCGAGTGATATACAATCACATCTCTGATTGAATTCACGCACTAGGTCTTTAACCTCGATCTCGACTTTTCTTCGTCGATACCCGACCAAATCTCACATCGTCCGTTCATATACATCCCGCAGTCTTACACAGAATGCAAAGCTTCTTTGGGGAACTCCTCTGTTGCCCTACTTCCCCATCACCGCAACATTCTCGGTCCCACTCACGAAGCTCGGGCGGACCGACACGTGATCGAGGCCGCTCAGGTCGGTCGTCTGATCGACACCATACAGCTCGGCGATCGGGAAGCTCCCATGCCCATAGCGACCACCGCCAGAGTCATCATTCGCCATCTTCCAACAATTACGACAATTACGACAAACTTCCAAGGCGTGTGCAGACAGATCCCTTCAAAAGCAATCGTGCTGGACAGTATGGACAGCCGGACCCTACTCGAAGATCGACGCTTCCGTCATACCCCCCCAAGGCAAGACTTCGAATGGGCAGGGGCACTGAGAAGTCTCGCTCGGGCTTCGATCCTCTTGCCTATCCGCAGGCGTACCAGGCGGTCGGCAAAGGGGTCCATCTCTGGGAAAGCAACGGAGACGCGCCCGCCCCCATTTCCACGCTAGGCGAGAAAGAAGCTGCCGAACGTGTAGCGGACGTCAGAACCGCTGCGACTGCTCGTCCTTTCCGAAAGATGGTTTCGGGATTTTGGAAGGAGCAATTGACCGAGGCCGAGAAGCATGTGGCTCAGAAAACCTTTAGAGCAGATTTCAAAAGAACGTATCCTTCTGAGAGATATCCTGTTTTGACAAGTAAGCCAAACATTTCGCCGTCCTCATTCTTCTCGCCGATGGCACATATGCTGAATGTCATCAGGTGTTCTGCATAAACTATCCCCGGCTGAGTTCACTGATTTGCAAAGTGTCTTTTGGCCCACCATCGAGGCCTTCCAGGAAAGAATTCACCCACATCTTGCCCGCACTATTCACGCTTGGGAAGGTGTTTTCACACACATGGCAGAGGGGAGCAAGGAGGCTGGCCGGTATCTTGCCGCGAATCACATGTCCGACGGTGAGCTCTATCAGACGCAGCAGATGGCAGGGTCGACTGGCGAGCCCTTTTGGGAAACCGCATCTCGACGCCTCAAACAAGCATTGGACGGCAGCGTGAACTTGCTCGACGTAGGCCCGGCCTTCCACGCATACAGGATGAGAGGACCTCAGGAGGAGGAATTAACGGGACCATTTCGAGGCATGTACTACACTGGGTTCTCGCTGGGAGCTACTAGGAGAGATAGTCAGCAATGAAAAGGACTGCAATATATGTTAATGTATACATGAGTCAAGGGCTAATGACCTCAAACATACCATGTTCTGCACGGTGCCCGGGTGAACAGCCGCAACACCTGACCACAGGCAATCCTTCACCTGTGGCAATTCAGTACGTTCAAATACCGTTTGGTGAACTGCGAATTTTGCCTAGTAAGTCCATCATGGTCTAGATATCATCTGAAATCACCATACATATCAAGTGGCAATCTGGTCTGAGCAACACCCACTTGCCAGCGGCCCTTCAGCCACAGTAAATCAGTCAATCAGAATACATCAGATTACGTTATGGCGAAAGCTGTGTAGCATTGTACAATATGGGCAATATGATGCATGTACATAATGTGAAACTTTGCTTGTAGCGGATGCCTATTTCTCATGCTCGCTTGACCGGTGAAAAAAGGAGGTTTATATGCTATGAGTACTGTAGGGTTGTCAGTCGTTCGCATCGACTCGAGCCACTTTGGGCTGAGTACCGAAGCGGCATCGGTGATCTCGGCATCGACCGGGCACGGGAGCAAGTTTTGAAAGTGATCGAACAAGGGGGCTAGCTCGACTGCCGGTCTGATCGAGCTTTTCCTTTCACATAGCTCCACTATCAGAGATAGGCGTTGATCAAATTCATGGCTCCAGACTCGGAGGTGAGAAAAGGCCTGGAGATCCGTTGATGATGCTCGGCGTCCTCCCCACTCAAACCGATGAGATTTCTTGGCAACCCCGGTCGTCTATGGTATAAAAAAAGAGATAAGTCTTCAGTCGAGTTCCCCACTTGTCATACCTTCACCTCCGATCATCCATCGTCTTTCGAGCTCGCCACCAGGAATCAGTCCCCTATATCACTGCATCAGCTACTATCCGTATAACACGATCGGTCATGTTTCTTTCATTTCTTGGCCTAAATTCTCAGAAGTCTGCGAAGTCCAGAAATCACCACTCACGACATTCTCATAGCCGCGAGACACCACATGATAGTACCCGACACCATGGCCATCGACATCGAGAAAGAAGATACCGACCGAGATCTGTCTCTGAGCGTGGCTCTCTCGACATCGATGATGATGACGAAAGAGACCCGTACCCCAAAACCAGACAGGGTCACAGCGGGGTGAAGTCCCGCTCTCGTTACGAGAGAGAGGCCGATCTAGACCGCTTGTACCAAGAAAACAATCGCGAGAGAGAGAGGAGAGAACATTTCAGAAACGGGGGGCACGAAAGGGACTGGAGAGATGTTGACAGGGGGGGCGAGCACGACAGGGGCGGGAGGCAGTCAGAGAGGCGAGCGGAGGGCGAAGATCATAGGAGCCCTTCTCTCTCAAGGGCTCTTCACAGACAGCCCGGGGAGACTGAGCAAGACATGCAAGACAGAGTGGATGGTCACTCCAGACGCGGCACGAAGCATCACAGCGAGCAAGTGCCGATAAGGCGTCATCGACGTAGACAGGAGGACGAGGGCCCGGGGAGACCGTCCATGCCTCGCCGTCCTGCCTACACTACCACGACGAGTTATCAATATCCTGTCGCGTCCAATGGAGATCCAGTTTCCGGACCGCTCCCTAAAAGCGCGACGTGGCCATCGGAAAGCCCATCTCAGAAGTCGAAGCCACAGAATGGACACTCTCAACCGCATCCCTCGTATAAAGCGGCTTCATACGATCCCACCTCCGACCAAGAAAGGGATCGCGACCAAGCCCCCTCGTCTCCCACCATGAAAGAGGATCCCAGCGTCGACCATCTCCGTGGAAGACAGACTGGTTACACCACTTCAGCTGCTTACAGAAGCGGGCTGGCCGGTAAATCATGGGCTGAGACTCGGCAGTCTCTCTTCCCCGGGTCGAGAATGGTCCGACTACCTCCTCCCGGGCCTGTGGCTATGCTATGCCAAAAAGATTGGGAATCGGAAGATTTGGATCAAGACCTGGCACGAGAGGTCGCTTTCGAAGATCTCGGTGTGACGACTGAGCGTATGTCCCTCCTCCTCTCTGCAGCTGGGTATGGTGTAATCTGCTGACGTAGGTGCAGAAGAAGAAAAATTGCCGTACGATCAGCAAGACGAGCTCACAAGATGTTACTTCCCAACGCTTGAAGACCTCGATCTCCGACTCAAAGCCCCTAAAGCCCGATCTCTAAGTGAATTCGCCAATATTTTTGTCGGAATGAAAGAAGGCTATCTGAGAGTTTCGACCCATGCTCGACAAACAGATATGCTCACAAACCCACACTCAGAACCTTTCCAGCCTGCCAACCGTCCACCATATGTGGCGTTTGCCCAGCGACTCGACGACCGTTTTGAGGAAGCCGAAGAATCACTGAGGACAAGATCAGCGGCGACTGCGAGCAAAGATGGGGGGACTGCGTCACCCCAAGATGTTGAGGGGACTACGGAGCTGGATGCGGAGGAGGTCCGGGCTACGAGGGGCCTGCGAACGGAGTATGGCTGGTTTGGTGCCCCTATTACTAAGGAGTCCACCAGAACGACATACAGATACCCGGATGCTGAGCAATGAGATGTGAGTCAATAGGAATCCGGGTTGTACATGTCTGTAGCACGTTTGCTCCTACTTTCTGCCTATATCTGTACATACATGTATGCACATATCTACAGTACCGTGGCTGCTGTCGGTCCACACACGATACCTTGGTGGCAAAATGACAGGGTCCACAATGAATTCGCCCCCGGGTTTCCTTTCAACTGTAACACCTTGGGCGCTCCTTCGCTCCTCTTGGTCTCATCACCCTCAGGAGCACATTTGACCCTTGACCCTTCCTTACCCCCTTTCAACCGGTCTGAAGAGTGAGTTTTCCCCCAGACAACCTTTGATGTCTAGCCCCTTGACACTCCTTTGCTCGCTCTTGCCATCAAAGGTGACCCTCTTTTGGTGAAGCCTGTCAACGTCGTTTCTTCTCTTCCGCCTCGTATATATAGTGATGTATGCGCCGCACTGTCTGCTTCTCTCTCTACTTATCACTACGATCCTTCATTCACCATACCTCAACACTTAGTCCCGACATGACTCAGCTGTATCCCGGAGACATAAGATACAGAAATATGCGGTCCCCTTCGTCGCAGAATTCCAACACCACCGTGACACATTCGCGCAACGATCCACACCGGACACTCGCCAGTTCTGGGCAGCATAAGAGCACTTCGAACCCCGACAGGAAGACCAAGGGCACCGCTCGGAAAGAGGTGGAGCAAACCAGCCACCAGGTGGCAAGAGACCGTACTGCCGTGTCTCTTGGTATTAAAGGTATGTGCGATGCCTGACCATCGAATTTTGTCATTTGCTGAGTTGTCGAAAGTCTCCGACTTCTCCCAGTGGCCTCACCGAGATCGAGTCACGACAGCCGCCATGAACAGAGTGGACGGCAACCGAAGGCACGGGATGGGACTTCCATGGTCCAAGGAACACGGTGCGAGACCATTTTTCGGCAAGGGATCAGACTCGGGTAAGAGGTCTCATAGCTTCTACATGTACATGTACATAGCGCTGACTATCCTGACTCGGAAATGGCACAGTGCTACCCACCTACCCGTCCCCCCGCCCCGCTAGACAAGAGATCCGCCTATTGTGGCAGAAGCGGTGCAGCCAGATCTACGCATCGGCTCGGTTCCAGGCCGTCCAGTTCTTTTTACGGGCTTCCGTACGGTGGCGACCCTCGTCGGCACGAATTTGAGTCAAGGAAAGACACTTCCAGCACTCAAATAGCACAGCGGTGTGATTTCAATCAAATGGTGGTTTATGACCGGGCGGTGTATGAGAAGAGCAGGGATGGTGATGTTACAGGAAGGTACAAGTCTGGAGGGCCCAGGAGCCAATCTGAGGGGCCAGAGCATCACTATTACAGCAGCGACAGGAGCAGTGGCAGCGAAAGCAGCAGTGACAGCGGCAGTCGAGGGACAGGTTCTGAATCCGAGCATGTCACTGTGGAGTACGATAACGACGGCAAATACTCAGTTCTACTTCCAGATAAGGTCTACCACTTCGTCCCTAAAAGGTGCATCGAGAGGAAGTAGGCGAAGAGTCATGAGATCAGGGCAGGGAGGTGGTGGAAGTTCTACAAATTACGAGTTTTCGGGTCATTCGTTGATATCTTGGGCCTACTTTTGCATCTCATTGTGTTCCGACTCTCATAAGTGGTTCATCAGCGAGGTGAGCTTCGCCGTTGGATCAGGTGTCTTGTGTTGCCGACCTTGCCTGTCAATCTGAAACGTCGAGGCTGTGGGTTTCACAAAAGTATGCACCCGCTCGGTGTCCCTTTCGCCACTGCCGCCAAACTTACGATCTGATGCTGGATACGGTTGAATCAGGCATGAACACTTTCCCCCGTCCATTCCATTGGATCCCTGGAGATCTATTCCCGGCCTGTAAAAAGAGAGAAGATCTGGTCCGGTCAGCCGGGGGTCTGTCTGGCCTCGCGATGAGTTGCTTCTCCCCCCCTCCCCACCACCCCATTCGTGGCGGTGAGTCGAAACCATTGGACCTTTTGGGTTTTCCAGTCGTGCTGATCCTTTCAGGTGGAGTCAGTAAGAGGCTCTATACATGATCAAGGGAAATGATACAAAGCTGCTCACAGCCATGTTACTGATCTAGGAAGATGGCTTCCCTACACTGATATAGGCTTCAAGGGGACTATTCCTGATCCCGGCCGATGACCATGCACATGGGACGATTGTGGACTATATGGACAAGCGCTCTCTCACATGTCAACTGGTAGCGCGACCAGGGGCAGGAACGGGCCGCATTTTACTGTAGGTCTCGCGTTCTAAACCCGAGTGTTGTGACTCCACTATACATGTACAGAAGTGCACCAGGAATTGCCAAGCCTATGGCCGTTTCGGTCACTTGCGTCCCCTGCCGGGGTCTTTCCCCTTTGAAGTCCCTTGTCTTCCAATTCCGTGACTCTCCTTTACTCTTGGCCACGGTGAAAGGATACCTACACAGCTTGAGGGACTCCAATCCTTTCACTTGGAATGAATCAAACGCTCCACGCGGAGTGCTACGAAGGACATATATATGTGACCGGACTGCGATCTTTTGCCACAGCACTTTCCCCACTCCCACCACCTCCTGGACACCTCTTGCATCGCAAATCGTAACATCTTCTTATCGATATGTCCTCATATGATCGTCACGGCAGACCATACATACGGTCGACTGGTTTCCAAGACGGCAGAATCCCAGCTAGCCACTCCCGAAGATCCAGATATGACGACCAGACAAGACGACCGAGATCGCCGTCTCATGAGGCAGTCTCGGGTCTGGAAAAGATGGCCCTGGGACCTGCTCCAAGCAGGAACGAAGTCTACCCATCCACTGAGGAGCTGCACAAGCCGCGGCGCAAGCAGTACGTGGCTCCTACTGAGGACGAGGTCGGGCGGATGGAAATCGATACAAGGGGAGAGATGTATAAACTTGGGCGTCGTTTCGATCCTGAGTTAAGAAGTAAGCCAGGTCGACTGCAGTGGTCCCATATTCAAAAGATGCGCTGATAATACAGAAAAGGGCCTGAGCTTGACAGAGGTAGCTAGCCGTGTCGCACTGTCCGCCGCAAAGTTGGATGGAGACGCCGCGACCGGAGCAATGCATGCCAGTAAGCTGGAGGCTGACGAGATCATTGAGGTCCGCTGATCAGCCAGGACAGCTCGAAGAGGAGACAGGAGGATTCAATCGAGTGTCTTATCACGACAGCGCCTTTCCTCCAAGTTTGTTACCACCATCACAGCCGTCTCAAGGGCTCTCACAAGAGAAGCTGTCCAGGTACGAATCGAGTCCTGAGCCTCCTTCGAAAATAAGGGGAATTCTCAAGAACGGTAAGCAGAGAGTGCGACTGGAAGATATTGAGCGTTGATCTCTATTAGCTGGACCTTCGAAACAGCCCAAGACCGTGACTGCTCCTCGGATTGAGGACGATGAGATTTCCTACAAACCGGCCGCTCGATTCCTCAGATCCAGTCGCGAGGCGGGACGGGGGTATCCCGCTTTGATAAGTGACATTGACCCGGTCAGTAAGCCTCGTACACTCGAATTGAGCCAACCGACTCTCGCTTCATCAAAGTTTTATCGGGTCAGGTCAAGAAGCCGAGACCGACCTGGACGTATTGAAGAGCCGCATCGCACGAAGGAAAGATCACGCAAGCATGATCAAATTTCCAAAAAGACCGATCGAAGACCAGAACGAGAGACTGCTGAGAGCTCGATTCGTGGCGGTGAGAGTTCCGGACATCGCCACAAGTCGAGCAACACGGAAGACAGGCGCAGGGAGAGGCCGGACAAGAGACACGGGGAGCCGGAGGATGGGTCCAGGCGAGAGGATCGCATGCGAGTAAGCTCCAAGCAAGACGGGTCTGGACGGAAGCACCGTCGTCGATCGGAACGACACGACAGCTTTCCCCTCGGAGACACCGATGATGGACGATATCATGGTGAGTATGGTTTCGTACGAACGCATTCGCCGGAGGGGTTTGAATGAGGATCTCGTCGGTGGACGTTGTTTCGTATGGATCTGTTGTCTGTTTATGCGGAATGTATACTGTTATAATGAGTACAGTTGAGTATGATGCATACATGCCGAAGACCGGTCCTCCATCAGCTCACTCTCTGCCGTGAAACGGACCAATCGATCGGAGAACACATCTGCCCTTTCCACTACTTTGCTGAGCAATTGGCTCGCGACGCTGCCTGCTTGTTCAATCCTCTCATGTAGATGCAGCGCCATAAGACCCTTCGATATTAGATGACTAAGCCTGAGTCGACTGATGAAGAAACGCCTCGATGTCGGCCAACATGAGGAAATTGTCGAGTCCAATCAGCCTCGTATTCAGTAAAATAGTCCGAAAAGAGTGACGGTCGGATGCGAATTGATACAGTATGCGTAATGGATACTCACGAGAAGACTCTATCCGACTCTATCCCAAAGATCCTCATCCTCCTCCGCCAACGTATCTCTCCCAGCCAGATTCGCCGGCGCCACCGGCCTTCTTTCCGTGTCCTCCTCCACCTCATCCGTGAAGATAGGTTGATACCCCCCAGCTCCTCTGCCAGCTAATGTCCTCCGACTCCCACCCTGGAGTTGACGTTCAGCAACTGCTTCATCGTCTGATAAATCCAGGTCTAGGTCTAGAGCTAGTGATGCCGTACGTGCTTGGGAGAGGTCGATTGGTTTGGGAGGATTGAGGACTGAATGACCGGACCTGGATGTTTAGTACTTGTCAAGCGGTGTGGGTGGAACTCACCGGCGTAGGATGTTACCTAGTCTGAGGAATTGGACCGCATTTCGGATGACTAGTAGGACGGTATCGAATATTTCTTCCTCTATCCCAGATCAGCTGAGCTACAGAGGAGAAGAGATAGACGTACCTCTAGCGCCCTCTGAGCATGGCCATATGAAGACAAGCATCAATGTCAACGAACAGAAAGCAACAAGGAGCAGATCCAGGACATTTAATATCGTCATTGGGTATTTCTGCTCATCAGCTTTGCCCAAGTTTTATGAGGTTTCGCTAGCTTACTTTACCATAAGCGACCCATCTAGTCGATACCTCCACCACCATCATTCCATTAATCACAATCTCCAGTATATGCCAAACCTTAGGTGGACATATCCCTTTGTCTACATCATCAGCTCTGTTTCTAGCTATGGGGACTCACGCGTAGCCATTAAACTCATCACCACCGTCGTCAGACTCAGAGACATCATGATGAAGTAGAATAGTATATAATAACGACTAAAGATAATCCGGTTCGCTACCCCCTTTAACCGCTCGGAGGTTTGGATGGTATATTGCGATTTGAATGCCTGTTGCGCTGGTCGAGCAGGACGTGCATTTGTCGTTGTCGTCTCTTCATCTGAGCGATATTCAAAGTCGTCTGCCGTCAAGTTCTGTGCTTCTGGATCTTGTCTTGACATGATGTATAGTGTAGTAGATCGTCGACAGTGCGCGGTTGGAGACGGTCACGTCGTGTCTGGAGGGTGATTGTGGTTGTGGCAGTCAAAGTGGCGGTGGCAGGGTTGCCTCCTTTCATTAACCTATCCCCGGCTTCCTTTTCGACATGACCCCAGGTGCTGATCCATCCCTGTTGATCGGAGTAGACGTATATGCATAACTACTAGTACAAGTCAATTAATCGTGAACTTGTAATGATATCTGACGCATTGAAAATCGCTTGTAAGTGCACCCAACCAAGTAATCCCACTAACCAACGATAGTAGTCGTGACAGTCGCAATCTCCGTCATGGGTATATTCACGCTAGGACTAACGTTATATACCAAACTCAAAAAGCGGTCAAGCAAGAAACATTCCGATAAATTGACGCATGCTAGTTTCCAACCGTCGGTAGATAGCGACGACGAGAATTGGGCTAGAGCCTCACTCAAACCTCCTCCCCGAACAATGTCTACTATCCCTCAAACCTCCTCTCGTCATCCCCTACCTCAAATATCAACACATTCAATCTATACCGAGCAGTCCATAGACTTTACGCGTATCGGAACCAGCAGAGAAGGCGATAAAAGACAACGACTCCAATCAATCGTTTCAACCCTTTCAAGC
>Ga0308160_10007700_pt1 | contig 10625 bp, 13 predicted proteins | sample PhyFR1_FD_201036 | JGI IMG/M metagenome (GOLD analysis project Ga0308160, IMG submission 201036) | Phyllosphere microbial communities from UC Gill Tract Community Farm, Albany, California, United States - DLSLF.R1 | ecosystem: Host-associated > Plants > Phyllosphere > Unclassified | place: USA...
TGAGGATCATGTATCCCACCGGTATCCTGGTGCCCAACACTTCCCTGGAGGCCGTGGCGGATCTGATTGGAAAGACGGAAATGCCGGGCTTGAGAAAGATTGAAGTAGATGTCGGTGGGCGGTGGGAATGTTTGGAAGCTTTGTCGCATGGCTCAAAGGGGTTGAAGTCGTTGACTGTAAGAGGGGCTGAAGTTGCCGGGGCAGTCACTGCTTCGGCAATGAGGTTGGGTATGGGCCATCATTCGAGTTCGTCGAATGATTGTTATCAAGTCATCGATACCCAGATCAAGCTTCCCGATGTCCATCAACTGGAACATTTAATGATCGATCGGATGGACGCTAGTGTCGTCCCTCTTGCCGCCAAGATCGTTACCCACTCACCAAAGCTCTCGACTGTCATTCTGCGAGATCAACTGGTTTTATGGTCGCCCCAAATCCCAGTTCCTAGCGATGACGAATCACCGACACTGGAAGAACAAGGTGATCCATTACTCCTTGCCCTTTCCTCGAGGAAGTCAATAACGTCCCTCGAGATACCTTCTACATCTTTGGTCCCCATGGATGGTATCATCTCACACACCGACGGGCTGTTTAGCAATATCACCAACCTGACGATCGCGTGGGAATTTCCAGATCTATATGCCTGTTCTGGTAAGCGGACCCCTGAGCATGGTGCCCAGAACGGAACCTTGATACCCACCTTACCAAACTTGAAGACCTGCATCTTCACCCTTCGGACACATCATTGTGATCCCAATGCTCCGCCCTATAGTATCTACAGAGGATATATCTTAGACCTCTCCAACAAAGCTATCAAGCGAGAAGCCCTCTACGGCGGGTTCGAATCCACCCCTCTACTCGAGTCGATACAGTTGAAAGATATGTATGGTCCCCCAGCCCAGGAGGGGAGTCATCCGAGATGCGAGACGATGTTCGATGGGGCCTTGATTACTCGATATGTTGGTAGTGGAGGTAACAAGTTGATTCATTTGAGGCATCGAACGGCGCATAGTTGTAGTTGGGAGGAGTATGGGGTGTATAAAGGGATGGAAGTTCCGAAATCTTGCTTGGATGGGGTGATGAGTGTCAATGGTACCGTTGGACGAAAGAGGCAGCAAATCATGCTCAGGCAGGCCGAACTGAATGACGAGGCGTGGGAGGTCTTGCGTCATTGGGCCACGTTGATCTACTCTGGCTAGTCAGTATAGAATCAGCTCGACAGCATGTATAGAGTCAGTACGAGACATTCATGCTCGCCAGCAATATCAGTGATAGTGATGCATCTCCTCAATCTATATTTAGTTTAGTAGATCATCGACGACATGTCTGAAAGGTCAGCCACACTCTGTTAGATTGGCGAAAGACGTACCCGCTCGGATTCGGTTGTAATCGAGGATACCCTCGGTTCGTCCAACAGCAGCCAATGCGAACTGGTCATCAGCATCATTCTCCAACACGACAACAAAAAAACGTACGTCTTTGTCCCATAGGTATTTCTGGGCGACTCGCTGGATCTCTTCAGGTGTAACGGCATCGACGTATCGCTCAATCTCCTTTGGTGTGTATCGCTTTCCGGTGGTGATCATCTGTCGTCCGATCTGTCTGTCAGCTAGAACTCAATAGGAAGGCAAAAGAAAGCTTACATCCTCTGCGATGGCGGTGGTTCCGTCTAGACCTAGGAGCAAAGAGGCCTTTAGCTGGGACTTTGCCCGCTCGACTTCGGCAAGTGTTGGGGCGAGCGACATTCGGGTCCATTCTCGGAGCGTGAAATGGATACAATCGTCAATGTTCATGAGGCTGGGCATCAGTGTGATTTGATGCAAGGAGTGAGACGAAACCTACTTCTCGGTAACCATGTAGATACCCCAGAGACCAGTGTCCGAGTAGGAAGTCGAGAAAGACATGTACGAGTTTGCCAATGCGTTGGTGGAAATGACGTGACTGAGTTTCGAAGACAACAAAGAAGAAGCACCCAAACTTCGGTCCCAGTTTCCAAAGATACTCTGCATGACCAACATGGGCCAGTAATCGGGTGACCTCCATCCGACACCCTCGACGGCGATAGCAAAGTTGCAAGTGTTCATCGTGTCGTCACGGACTCGAACATCGGCACCGTAGAATGATGTGGGTGGGTGAGCCTGTCCACCGAGGGGAATTGGGTTTTGAGAGACGGGTAGGGAAGCAAAGTTCTTTTCGGCGAGCTTGACGAGAGTGTCGTGCTCGATGGAACCGGCTCCGACTAAACACATTCGGTCGGCAGTGTAGTTTTTGGCAATGTAGTTGGTCAAGTCGTCTCGCTTGATCGAGTTGATGTGCTCCTTGGGGCCGAGGATGGTGTTTCCGAGAGGTTGTCCTGGATGTCAGCAGTTGTCAATTCGGACTTGAAAGCGCTTGGTGGACTCACGCTGGAAAGCGGTCTGGTGGAGATGATCAAATACAACTTCCTCGAGCTGCTTGTCGACTTCCTCCTGTTCCCTCAAAATAACATCCCTCTCCCTCTCGATCGCACTAGCGTCCAATTTCGAGTTTTGCAAGATATCAGACAAGATGTCAACAGCTCCAGGGATATCCTTGTCGAATGCCTTGGCGTAGTAGACGGTTTGTTCTCGCGAAGTGTAGGCGTTCAAGTGAGCACCCATGTTTTCAACTTCCAATTCCAAAGCAGTCTGATCACGAGTCTTGGTTCCCTTGAATGCGAGGTGCTGCGAGTCAGCTTAAACCTCAAACGCAAGAGACCCTATAGACGTACCTCCAAGAAGTGAGCGGTTCCGCTAGCAGACATGGAATCACCCCTCGATCCTGCATCGATCCATAATCCGACAGTCGAGGTGGAAGCTCCTGGGATAGTCTCTGTTGACACGCTCAATCCGTTCGACAAGACTGAAGTCTTGGTGACGGGGTCGGCGTATTTCTTGGATGATCCAGAAACGGGAGTAGCAAGAGTCCTGGCGAGGGTCTGAGGGTTATTAGCGAATCATCTTTTAGGTATTTGCCCATGTTGACCGATGACCAAATGATGGAGATCACTTACGGGTTTCCTCAATGCCATGGACTGACGTGCTAGACCACGGGATAGTAGGCGTGTAGCTACCATTGTGTGTAAGGAGGGTGTATAGGTAGATGTGTATTAAGTGTGCAGCTGACTGGCTACTTGATTGCCTCGTACTCGTAGGAAATCGGAATCAGAAGGTATCCTCACCCAGGACGATAATCCCGAAATAATTCCGTATAACCTATTTACACCCAATCGCAGATGTGGCACTACAGCAATGACGGCACGCGTCTGGTCTCGTTGGCACTCTACTGTTCACCTCGACACCTATACACCTTACCTCACAGCTACAAGCAATGTCCCACCTGTTCCCACAACAACCATACGGCTCGCAACCATATGGTCAATCTCAAGCAGAACCGTTAGCATTCTTCGGCGGAGGTGGAAGTGGAGGAGGAGCATCATCATCAGCAACAACATCACCCTACTACCCCGGCTCACGCGCTTCACTGGAGGGAAACATGGGAGCTGGACCATCTTCAGGAGCAGGATACGCTAGTGGGAATATGAATATGAACGGACGGATTGGGGGAATGATGTCGGGAGAAGGGAGATGGTGGGAGGCTTTTGGAACTGGGGGGTTTGAAGGTGAACCCAGCTTGATGGAGGGTGAGTCTACTGCCGAGGCAGAGACGTGAGGAGGAGCTGACGGATAGAACTTGGAATCAACTTTTCGCATATCTTGCAAAAATCGTTGACAGTGCTCAACCCAATACGGAAACCAGATAGTAACATCATGGACGATGCCGACTTGGCTGGCCCATTCGTGTTCTGCTTTGCCTTCGCCTTTGTCCTCCTCCTTGTACGTCCTCCCACTCAGATAATCACTTATCATCCTAATCACCTAGTCGGGCAAACCGCAATTCTCATACATCTACGGAGTCGGTCTCTTAGGGACGACAGCAATCTACCTTCTCCTCAACCTTATGGCCGAAACCGGTATCGACGCCTATCGAACAGCTTCAGTACTGGGTTATTGTTTATTACCAATGGTCGGTCTAGGGTCGATAGGGATCGGAGTTGGGATTGATCATCCACTCGGATACTTGTTGTCGATTATTTCAATCATCTGGTGCACGTACTCGGCAAGTGCGATATTCGTGGTGGTACTCAGGATGGATTCACAGAGGTTGTTGGTTGCGTATCCCGTGGGATTGCTTTATGGGTGTTTTGCCCTGTTGAGCATATTCAACGTAAAGAAGTAGACATGGATGTATTGCATATAACGGTGGTCGGTGTTGCGTGCATGAGATTACGAAATCTGGCTAATGTAGGTTCACGGCAGCATGTATCAAGAACTTGGCGGCATCTATCAGGCTATCCATTCGTGCGGACCAGGCCACGGAACAAGCATGTACAGTATCAAGTATGCATATAGAATACACCCATCTATCCAAACTATCCAATCTAATAAAGCCCGGCCCACTCGTCCTTCTTCGGACGACCCGCTGTTCCAGATCCAGATCCAGAGGGTACGCCCCGACTCTCCATCTCGACCAAAAGATCGACATTGGGTAATTTGACATTAGGCTGCGAAGGGGGTAGGAGGGAAGAGTAGGGTGCGATAATTTCGTCGAATGCGTCCGAGGTGGGTAGGGAGGTTGCTATTTGTCAATACTGTGACCTGTTCACATGGAAAGCCCGTGGACGGGGATAGGGAAGAAAGGCAGGGAAGAAAGGCAGGAAAGAGAGGAAAGGCATCGAAAGCAGGAAAAAAAAAACTTACAGTGTTGAATAATTGGAGGAGAGGGGATAGTAGCCTTATCCATACCCTTCAAGATCAATCGACGTAATCCACCAGCATCCAACGGTGCCTCCTTCTTTTGGGGTGTGCTAGGTGGTGTGGTCGATGTAGACTGTTATCAGCATTCCTCCTACGAGACTGTGAGATGACCCACTTCACTAGCCCTTCTACCACTAGGTCCAAGAGGATCCGTATACATCTTCTCCGCACTTCCATAGGCATTCTTGATTTTGCCCAAAGCAACCAAGACATCTCCTTTAGTCAACATTCCTCCTCGACCCGTTCCTTTAAGCTTCATAATTTGTTCAGGAGTCAAGGACGAGTTGATCAATCTAGGAATCAGCCTTTCCCTTCTTCAATACAATTCAATTGGAAGTGGACGTACAGTCTAGAAACACTAGGGAAAAGTGGTTTGGGGTGTTTGACCTCTTTATGCCCATGTCCTTGTCCATTTCCATTTCCATCGCTAGATGCCGTAGGTTCGGGTGTTGAAGCCTTTTGCTCCTGCTTTGGTTCTTCCTTCTTTGGAGCTGCCTCTTCCTTCTTCTCCGACTCGGACGTAGAAGCAGAAGGGGTAGAACTGCCCTCTGGCCCTAGATCTTTTGGGACTTCGATAGATGATAGATCATCCCCTTCTTCAGCTAGGATGGCGATAATTTGTCCGACTGGGATTTTACTACTTCCATCTTGGACCTGGGTTGTCAGTTTTCTTCCCAATTGATGCATGGCTCTTTGAGATATGGGGGTATGGGCGTTAAAAATGACAAGGGAGAGGAGGGGGAGTATGATGAGGAAAAGATCAAGACATACAATGATTTTACCCATTACACCATCATCTTGAGCTTCAACGTCGATTGTTGCTTTATCAGTTTCCTGCCAGAGTCAGCTCCCAACCTATCCCTTTCACCATCACAAGACGCCCTGGTTCCCTCGGTCCTTCAGGACAAATTTCATGTACAGACAGACACCCAGGTCCTCTGAGCGGTATGAAGGAATCTTGGTGAAAATACACGATTGAAGTCGATAGAACGTACAATTTCAAGCAAAACATCTCCAGTCGTAAACGCCTCCCCCTCCTTCTTTTTCCATCCAGCAATCCCACCTTCTGTCATGGTAGGCGACATGGCAGGCATCCTCATACTAGTCGTCGCATATCGAATTTGGTCTACACAATTAATCAGCTCCCGCCTCATTGAGGCATGAGCAACGGGGATAGATAACTTACATCGCGGGGTGAGGAGGACCCTTGCCGACTTGGTCAATGCTGAACCTCGCATCTTCGTTGCTTATGCTACCGTAGTTGGTAATGATGCTCGTTGAGGATGTTATAAAATCACGGATGAGATGATTGGGGACGGAAACGGACGCGGAGAGTGCCGGTTAGGTCACGTGGCAGATTTAGGTGTACGAGCACGGTGCAGCGAGTCCAGAGTAGAATTTAGGTGGGCTACACTCGTAGACAGAGTGGGTGAGGGCAAGAGGGATGAGTGATGCTATGCATATGCTTTGTCATGTCATGTCATGTCACGTACTACCAACATTCGTATCAAGATGTTGATCCCTCAAAAACATCAATAAAGCCTCATAAGTCGTCCACGCTATAGCTGATGAAGCTGCTTTACGAGATATACGGAGTGAGGAACCCGAGAAGAATCCTGCAAAACCGCGGTCCTGGTCGTTAGTAATGAGGTGGGCTTGAAATTGAGGTTGAACTGGACTTACTTTGTATATCCGCGAAACGGCTTTCCGTATTGAGGGATGTTCAATTGGCTGAACCTGCATCCGAGTCTACCAGATCAGCTACATGATGATTCTCATGAGTCGTGAAGACTGGGAGAGAGAAGAGTGAGAGGGTGAGAGGGTGAGAGGGTGAGAGGGTGAGAGGGGCAATGGGGGAAGGGTGAAAGGGTGACACACCTTGACACAGTCCGCTGGGGAGGTTGCGAAAGTAGCCATCATAGCTGCGCTGGCACCTGCGAATCAGCACTCGGTCAAGTCCAGTCCAGGTCAGGTCACTATGGGACATAGAGACTTTAGTCGCTGGTGGAAAAGGGGAAAAGACTTACCGCAACCCGAGTAGATCAGACTGGAGGGTACACCCCATTCAGGTAATATCAATCTCGCTATTTATTAGCCCTTGTTCTAATACCAAATCAGACAACCAGTAGCTTGTCAAGCAGGCCCGCTCGGCAACAAATCTAGACCTGCGTACCGACAGGCCCGCCTGACCGGCTAGACTTACAAGCTACCTCCTTCCCTTTTTCATAAAAGACCAAATACATCCCAGCATAAGGAGCATCCCTAGCTGCCGTCGCTGTGAAACCCTGAAACAAGCCTTTGAAGCCAGAAGTGCGGACTAGGTCTTTAAGTGATGTGAGAAGGGATCGATATTCGGTATACCTGTTACTCTACTCGTCAGCTTTTCGTTCTCTCGACGCCTTATAACAACACTTGACGGAGATGAGGAAGGAGCAAGCATGAGATCGAGAGAGAAGAAAAGGAAAATGGGACATAACATACCTCATAACGAGCTTTCAAGACTGTTATAGGATTCAGTATGAACCCTACCGACGTCCTCGCTATAGCACCAGCAATTAGGTTACCAGGTACACTCAATTTGACCAATGCCGATCCGTTTTGTGTCGTCGACGTCGGCGTTGTCGACGAAGTCGACTTAGATGTTGCTGGCAGAGTCGATGTGGTAGAAGAAGGTATTGTGGGATAGGTATACGTCTGAAATCCTGGGATATAGGATAATTCAGTCCGGATTGCCGAGAGGGCGTAAAAGTAGATAGCTACTCCTGGGACATTCCTATTTGTCAGCGACTTGCCGACCAACCGGGATCGAACAATGAGGACTTGGTGATGCTAGAATAGAAAAGACAGCTCACCGGACTAAGGTAGGTATTGTTCCCCTCCATAAACCTAGAATGCCATCATCCCTAACGACCTCTTTTAACGTAGTCGAGATCTTCCGCCTATATCGTCAGCTCATCCCCGTTCGGGCGACTGGACCTAACCGTCCAGCACCCATGACTACTGGCCAGACGCACCTCTTGAATCCAACGACTTCATGTGAATCCTGCTGTAACCTAGTCTTGAGCAGATCGAGGGGTTGGAGGATAATGGCCGATGTGAATCCACTTAATGCTCCGGCAGAGAGGTGATGGGCCGCTTTGGAAGTTGGTTGTGCTCTACCTTTTCCTTTGATGTCCAAGCCTGACATCGTAGAGTACTCTCTTGCGTGATGGTATACAGAGATACAGTAGAGATATAAGTGACAGTGTGAGATGACGATGTCGATCCTTTGCATTACTCGGAGATTTCAGATGGCTTAGCCGAACTCACATGCCCGAAGCCGCAACCCGCATTACATAGTTATTGTTGTATCTCTATCATCCAATTGTGTACGTGATACCCAAGACTTAGATATGATATAGCATGAACTTCCAAGTACGTCTCCCGTTTGATACTTCGAGGAGCACGGCAAGGATATGGCTGACGAGTAGGATAAACAAAAGGATTCAGTCCAATCCCTCTTGGCTCAACTCCGAGCTGCTCAAGATGGTCCTCCCCCGACTCCCAGTGCGGGTCCAGCACCTAGCCGAGGATCGGCCAACCCAGAGGCGAAAACTGTGGCAAGGCATGAAGGGATTTCGAGACCGACTTCGCAAATACAGAATCAAGCAGGAGCATCATCGAGACAATTGAATGATTTACTCTCCTCACTTGGCAACCTCCCTAAAACGTCAGCCAAGACGGAAACGCCCACAACCACAATTTCACAGTCAAATACTGCAAATAGACAACTGATAGCTCCCTTTGGTCCAATTGCTTCTCTACCCTCTTCCGCCCCGAAACATCCAGAACGTCGTCCCAGCAACGCTCCAAATGAAGGAGAAGGAGGAGATATCTCAGGACTGAGTTTCACGAAATCATTACCGATAATCTCGACGCTCCTTGCAGACCAGGGATTCAGAGGAGAACTGAGGAGGATGAAGGTTGATCAGGATACGCTCGAGAGGAGGTTATGGGCAAAAGGGGAGAAAGTCAAGGGAGAATGGGAAAAGGGGACTAGGACTGATAAAGAGATGTACGTTCTATGTACTCTCCTTATAAATGGAACAGTCTTTGCAGTGGATGACTGATGAATAGAGCCCGAATCACTGGGAAGGAAATCAGTCCAACGAAAAAGAGAGTACGTCAACCCTTCCTGCTCTTCGAGATTATCTAGGCTAGGCGGTTGTAGCTGACATGACAGGAATGGGATAAACAACTCTCCCTCTCCCTCACTGAATTTCACAGAAACACCTGCCTTCCCTCCATTGACGGCTTGTCAGCTCGTCACCGAGCTAGACTCCAGGAAATGGGTGTTCCGGGATTAGGAGGTGATATGGCGGACAAGGGTGTTAGGGAGAGGGTGAGGCGGATTATGGATGTTTTAGAAGCTGGGCTGGAGGAGTGATTTGTCAGCCGAACGGAGATTTGTATGAAACGGCACCCGATTGCACTGAGTTTCACGATCACGAGGGTTATATGCCCTCAGTTGCGATAGATGTTGTACCATATCATATCATAGTATACAATGCATATTGCCAGATTCCAGATGGAATGACAAGACGAGAACAGGCGGAGAAAGGCATAAAGGCGTAAAAGATCGTCATGTTCGATAACGATATCGATAATAATGGCAATGTCGAGAGCCAGCAAGACTAGTTCTGAATCATCAGCTTGATCCCGTCACAGGGGGCGAGAACAAGAATTAGCTTACCTCTCTCCATTGATGTGTACATTCACAACAACGACTAAGACTGATTAGCTCCGCTCGAACACAGCTAACCAACCCCTTGACCCGAAGACTGAAGGAGGATGGAAAGGGGACTCACTAGAAAGTAGTCATTGGTTCATCAGCAGACCGGATTTGCAATTGCATAAAGTTCGCTCTGACGACTTTATCACACGCGGGGCAGGTTGCTATATATCAGCTCTGGTCCGGATTGCGACTCTCCCTTCTTCCTGGCCTCCCTGGTCTCTCTCTGCACGATGTCGAGCAGAAGACAAGGTGATCATAAGAGCTGGGAAGGGATAGAACCACTTACCATCGACCGAATCGACGTTGGCCCATGAATCCTTCCCTCCCAATACATCATCCACCTCCTTTCTTTTCAGATGTGTTCTCATGGATATTCTTTGGGCGATAACCCATTTATATGGACACGTTGGGCAAACCCTATTCATCAGTCAGCCTTTCCATGCCCTTTCCCCCCTTGTCTTGACCTCAATCGGTATACACTGTCACAGTCCACATGACATCACATGACATAGTTTGTACTCACTTCGACTCGAGTCGGAAAATGGGATGAGGACGTACCAGCATTTATCACTTGATTCCTCTTCTACACCTATCGTCAAATTGTTGGCACAATATGGACAGAACAACATCTTCTTTTGTATATTTCCCGCAGTCGATCGGCTGCTGTAGGTAGGATAGAAAGCTTGGTGAGTTGTTCAAGGTATACGATATGTCACAATACGGTCAACAGAATTGACTTGAATTCGTCCTGGAAATATCCACTTACTTTCCCACGATATCCCCCTCCTTCTCAAACCCGTGCCTGAAACCAGACTGTCGGCCGACTTGACAATAACCCGATGACCCGATATCATACCATTTCAGCACGTCACGTAGAATCTCGAGCGATCACGCGTAGCGTCAAACTGGGAGACTTGGCAAAATGTCCAAGGAGCTTGCAGCAATGTTGTCAGAGACGCGACTCGCTTAAAGTAAACTCGTCCGATCACCCGATAAAAACACTCAAAATGTATATA
>Ga0308160_10007701_pt1 | contig 10625 bp, 10 predicted proteins | sample PhyFR1_FD_201036 | JGI IMG/M metagenome (GOLD analysis project Ga0308160, IMG submission 201036) | Phyllosphere microbial communities from UC Gill Tract Community Farm, Albany, California, United States - DLSLF.R1 | ecosystem: Host-associated > Plants > Phyllosphere > Unclassified | place: USA...
GGCGATGATGCGGCCGTCGACATCGAGCACCATCACGCCATCATTGATATGTTCCAGCACCGTGGCCGACAGGCGCAGTTTTTCCTCGGCCTGTTTGCGGGCGCTGATGTCGGCAAACACCCAGATGCTGCCTTCGTCGGGCCGGGCCGGGTCGAGCGCGCAGCCGCTGACGGCGCACCAGAACAGGCTGCCGTCGCGCCGGCGCGCGCGGCATTCGTCGCCCAGCACGCTACCCGCCGTCATGCGCGGGTAGTGCAGTTCGGCCATCTGCTGGTACGCGTCCCGGCTCGGATACATGATTTCGGTCGAGGCCCCATCGAGTTCTCCCGCCGCATAGCCGAACAGCTCTTCGGTGCGGCGGTTGCACGACACGATGCGGCGCTGGCGCACGAAGACCATGCCGAACATCACGTTGTCGAGGATCGCCTCCTGCTCGGTCAGCAGCGCTTCGATGCGCATCTCGTTGTGTTTGCGCTCGCTGATGTCGTACAGGATGCCGTCCACCCGCAGCCGCTCTTCGCCCGCCACGCCCTGCGGCTGGCCGGTCTCGAGCACCCAGCGCTCGATCCCGTGGGCGTCGATGATGCGGTATTCGATCTCGTAGGCGCGTCCACCCAGCACTGCCTCCTTGGCCCGGTTGCGGTAATGGCGCCGGTCTTCGGGATGCACGATGTCGGCCCAGTCCTCGGTGGTGGCGCGCATGAAGCGCGCCGCCGGGTAGCCGCTAATCTGTTCGATGGCGTCGCTGACGAATTCGACTTCGGCGCCGGCGCGCACCCGGAACACGGCGCCCGGCACCTGGGTCACGATGGTGCGAAAGCGCTCTTCGCGGCGCGCGATGTCGGCGAACAGGTCGCGGATCGAGAGCCGCATGCGCTCCATCTGGCCGCCCAGGCGTCCCAGTTCGTCGTGCGCCGGCAGCGTCAGCGGGGTATTGAAGTCGCCACGCGCGAGACGGTCCGAGAAGCTGGTCAGCAGGCGCAGCGGCGCCAGCAGCCGGCGCCGGATCAGCCATGCGATCAACAGGGGCGACACGCCGATCTGCAGCACCAGCACCAGCGCGGCGCTCGCGGCATCGCGCTCCTGCACGCATACCAGCAGATAGCTGCTCACTGCCGCCGGCAGCGCCAGCGCGCCGAACACCGCCAGCAGCAGCGCGCCGTAGATCGAACGGCCGTACAACTTGCGCAGGCGGGATGGCATGGTGCGGGCGGCGAAACTGGCAGTCGGCATGGAGGGTCGGGAGCGCTCTAGGGTTGATGCGAACGGAACGGGCGATTATGCCCATTGGATTGCCGCAAGTCACCAATAATAGTGACTGACAATATGTATGAAGAAGAACGTCGGTTGCGTGCGCGGGGCGCGCCGGCGTCACGCCATTGAAATTGCTATGATTGAATTCTTTCAAAGGAAAATCGCATGAGCCACTCCCTGTACACCGCATCGGTGCCCGTGTTCCGCCAGCTGCTGGGCAGCCTGGCGGCAGTGCTGGAAAAAAGCGAAGCCTGGGCGCTCGAGCGCCGCATCGAGCCGGACGCCCTGCTGCAGGCGCGCCTGTACCCCGACATGTTCCCGCTGGCGCGCCAGATCCAGATCGCCACCGATTTCGCCAAGGGCGCCAGCGCAAGGCTGGCCGGGGTCGAACCGCCGCGTTTTGAAGACGGCGAGCACACCTTCACCGAACTGCAGCAGCGCATTACCAAGACGCTCGGCTTCATCGACAGCCTGGCCCGCGCCGAGATCGATGCCGGCGCTGCGCGATCGATCACCCACGGCAGTGGCGAGCGGGCGCGCCACTTCGACAGCGGCCAGGTGTATCTGACCCACTTCGCACTGCCGCAGTTCTATTTTCACGTCACGACCGCGTATGCCATCCTGCGCCACAACGGAGCGCCGATCGGCAAGAAGGATTTCATCGGATCGTATCAATAGCGCGATCGATCGCGCGCTCACGCGCCGGCCGGCGCCGCCCGGCCCGCATCAGGTGTTGCGGCGCGGGTAGCCCTGGGACAGGATGCGCTGCCAGACAAGCTCTTTTTGTTCGGCGTTCATCGACACCCAGTTCGCCACTTCGGCCACAGTGCGTCCGCAGCCGCGGCAGATTTCATCGAACGTGGTCGAGCACACGGCCACGCACGGGGTGTCGGGACGCAACGGCGGCGGCCCGCCGTCAGCGCGCCGGTCCGACATCGAGCTTGTCCCAGCCATCGTGGCCGAGCCGTTCCATGGTGTCGATATTCTTCTCGAAGATCTCGGCCGCATCCGGGAAAGCCTCGACCGCGCGCTCGATGCTGTCTTCACGCAGCAGATGCAGGATCGGGTACGGCGCGCGATTGGTGAAGTTGGCGATATCGTTGCTGTCGGTGTCGGCGAACTGGTAGTCCGGGTGAAAGCTGGCCACTTGCAGTTCACCGTCGAGCTGCATGTCTTCGACGGCGGCATCGGCCACGTCCAGGAACTCGTTGTAGTCCTCGAAGTCGGTCAGCACGAACGGGTGGATCAACAGCGTGGTGTCGATTTCTTCGGCGGGCGTGTCGGACAGGCGCTGCAGCTCGTCCATCAGGGTTTCCAGCAGCGCTTCGGGGGTGCTGGCATTCGAGACGACGTAGCGCACCTGCTCCTTGACGTACACCGATTTGGCGAACGGGCAAAGATTCAGGCCGATCACGGCGCGCTCGAGCCACATGCGCGTGGCGGCGACGATGGCGTCGTCGTCGGCATTGAGATTGGCAGTGCTCATGAAATGGTTTTCCTTGGTGCGAACAGCAAACCCCGATTGTACGCACTCTTTGCGCAAGCTCATAGATAGCCCTCCCGCCGGGCATAAAGTGAGACCGGTATGAGGGGTCCTTGCAGCGAGCGCGGCTGACCCATGGCAAGCCGACGTAAAAATCGGCAATTTTCATGATCAGGCTGCCATCGTCTGTTTTCTTGATGCCATCGAGGTTGATTCCTACGGGCAACTAAATTGTAACGGCATTGACATACTCCTTGACTCGGCGGTCAGACCCTCCGTACACTTGCCCCTTGTTCTCGGTCCGTTCGTTCCTGAACGCAACATTGGAAAGCTATGCAACCTATGACCCGCACTACCGCAGCGTTCGCTGTTCTGGCACTTCTGGGCGCTTCGCCCCTGAGCCATGCCATGGATGCCGCACCGCTGTCGGCCGTTCAGGCCCAGAACCAGACCAACCGCACCACCCTGCCGGCCACGCTGGCGCCACTCAAGGCCGACGCGTTCAAGTCCGACGCATTCAGATCCGACGACTACCGTGAAACCGACGTCTGGGCCCGCATCCGCAGCGGCTACGCCATCCCCGACCTGAACAACGCGCTGGTCACCCGCCATGCCCAGTCCTACGCCAACCACCCGGGCAACCTGTCGCGCATCTCCGGTCGCGCCTCGCCCTACCTGTACCACGTGGTGTCCGAACTTGAAAAGCGCGGCATGCCGACCGAGCTGGCGCTGCTGCCGGTGATCGAATCGGCCTTCAATCCGCAGGCCATGTCGAGCGCCAACGCCGCCGGCCTGTGGCAGTTCGTGCCAGGCACCGGCAAGGACTTCGACCTCAAGCAGAACATGTTCAAGGACGAGCGCCGCGGCGTGCTGGCCTCGACCGACGCCGCCCTGACCTACCTGCAGCGCCTGTACACGATGTTCGGCGACTGGCAGTTGGCACTGGCCGCGTATAACTGGGGCGAAGGCAATGTCCAGCGCGCCATCAAGAAAAACCAGGCCGAAGGCAAGCCGACCGACTTCGACAGCCTGGCCGACCTGATGCCGGCCGAGACCCGCAACTACGTGCCCAAGCTGCAAGCGGTCAAGAACGTGGTGGCCAATCCTTCGCAGTTCGGCATCACCCTGCCGGCGATCGACAACCAGCCCTATTTCACCACGATCGACAAGACCAGCGACATGGACCTGACCGTCGCGGCCCAGCTGGCCGAGATGTCGCTCGATGAGTTCAAGGCGCTCAATCCGCAGTTCAAGAAGCCGGTGATCACCGGCGCCGAGACCAAGATCCTGCTGCCGAAAGAAAACGCCGAGAAGTTCCACCTGAACCTGGCGCAATGGGGTCACGCCCTGTCGACCTGGACCACGCACAAGATCACCGGCGCGCGCGAAAGCATTGCCTCGCTGGCCTCCAAATTCGGCACCACGCCCGAAATCATCCGCCAGGCCAACAATATCCCGGCCCAGTCGCGCCTCAAGACCGGCTCGACCATCCTGGTGCCGAAGACCTCGGCCTCGAGCCACAGCGACATCGCCGAGAACATCATCGAGAACGCCGTGGTGGCGTTCGAAGCCGAGCGCGCCAGCGCCAAGCGCAGTTCACGCTTCAAGGCCAAGGCCAACGCCGGCAAACCGAAGCGTATCGCGCGCGCTACCTCGTCCAAGCGCAAGCAGCGCTGATCACGGGGCGCGGCCAAGCGGCCGCAGGCCCGATAAGCACAGGCGCGGGCGGGCATTCCCGCCCGCGCCTGTGCGGTTTTGAAGGTGGGCGTGCACGCTGATCAAAAAACCTGTATAGTACGGTTTGTGCGCTGCATCATCCTGTGCTTTTTCATGGCACGGTAAGAGTCGACAGCGGCAGTACCCAACGAACATGCAATTCATGGCAGCACCTGCATCCCTTCGTCGGCAGTACCCTAGCAGCTACGCAAACCCCAGGCAGCTCGTTCCTGAGCGCCATTCAAAAAGCCCTCCGCCTTCAGGTGTCATCTTTCAGACACCATCCCGGCGCAAAGCTTTTGTGCCGAAATTTCTTTCTCTATTAAGTCATTTCGTTTGTCGGTTCGCGTTGCATTTTTTACGTTCGCGCCAACGTGCGAGCGTGCATGATTTATTCCGAAAGTATTCCACATGAGTTTTGAAGCCCTAGGCCTCCACGCGTCCCTCGTCCAGGCAGTGACCGAAGCCGGCTACACCAGCCCGACCCCAGTTCAGGCGCAAGCCATTCCTGCAGCCATCGCACGCCGCGATCTGCTGGTGTCGTCGCAGACCGGTTCGGGCAAGACCGCAGCGTTCATGCTGCCGGCCCTGCACCAGCTCGCCAATCTCGAAGTCGCGCCTGCCGGCAAGACCCCTGCGCAAGAAGCGCAGGCGGCCCGTGCCCGCGGCGAACGCGTCCGTTTCAAGCCAGCCCAGCCGAAAATGCTGGTGCTGACCCCAACCCGTGAGCTGGCGCTGCAAGTAACCGCCGCCACCGAGCAGTACACCACCCAGATGCGCCGCCTGCGCTGCGTCTCGATCCTGGGCGGCATGCCTTACCCGAAGCAGATGCAACTGCTGGCCAAGAATCCTGAAATCCTGGTTGCCACCCCTGGCCGCCTGATCGATCACATGGAATCGGGCAAGATCGACTTCTCCGAGCTGCAGATCCTGGTGCTCGACGAAGCCGACCGCATGCTCGACATGGGCTTCATCGACGACATCGAAAAGATCGTCGCCGCGACCCCGTCGACCCGCCAGACCATGCTGTTCTCGGCAACCCTCGATGGCGTGGTCGGCAACATGGCGCGCCGCATCACCAGCGACCCGATGACGGTGCAGATCGCCAGCGCCGGCAACCGCCACGAGAACATCTCGCAGCGCGTGCACTTCGTCGACGACCTGTCGCACAAGAACCGCCTGCTGGACCACCTGCTGCGTGACGAAGGCATGGACCAGGCCGTGGTGTTCACCGCCACCAAGCGCGACGCCGACATGATCGCCGACCGCCTCAACATCGCCGGCTTCGCTGCCGCCGCACTGCATGGCGACATGCACCAGGGCGCCCGTAACCGCACCCTGGACAGCCTGCGCCGCGGTAGCGTCAAGGTGCTGGTGGCAACCGACGTCGCCGCGCGCGGTATCGACGTGCCGAACATCACCCACGTGGTGAACTACGATCTGCCGAAGTTCCCTGAAGATTACGTGCACCGCATCGGCCGTACCGGTCGCGCTGGCCGTAACGGCACCGCGATCTCGCTGGTGAACCACTCGGAAGGCATGAACATGCGCCGTATCGAACGCTTCACCCGCCAGCCGGTCCCGGTCGGCGTGATCGAAGGTTTCGAGCCAAAGCGCAGCGCACCGGCAGCCCGTGCCGGCGCCCGTCCAGGCTGGAAGCCAGGCGACGGCCGCACTGCCGCCAAGCCAGCCCAGCGCAGCTTCGGCAAGCCAGCCGGCGCCCGTGAAGGCGGCTATGGCGACCGCACCCCGCGTGAGCCGTATGCACCACGCGCCGACCGCGCACCGAGCGAAAGCCGTTACGCCGACCGTGGTCCGCGCGAAGGCTATGCGCCGCGTCCACAGGGCGACCGTCCTGCGGCCGCAGCACGCGCCCCGCGCGAAGGCCAGCCGCAAGGTCAGCGCCGCGAAGGTGGTTACAAGGGCGCCCACCCGCGTTCGATGGACGGCGCACGCCGCTCGTTCGGCGAATAAGTTCGCCCTCGCGTGACACACAGAACGGCTGCCTCGGCAGCCGTTTTTTTTGTTTCCGCTATACTCGGCACCCCACCCGCATACCGTCCCGTCCGCGCTCTTCGCAATGCCCCGTCCCCGCATCCTCATCGTCAGTCCCGCCTCGGCGAACGACAATAACGGCAACTGGCAAAGCGCCAGCCGCTGGGCGCGCTTTTTGCGCGCCGGCTACCGGGTCGCGATCGCGCCCGGCTGGACCGACGGCGACCCCGTACCCGAGCTTCTGATCGCCCTGCACGCACGGCGCTCGGCCGCGGCACTGGCGGCGTTGCGCGGCGCGCATCCGGCGCGGCCTGCGGTGCTGGTGCTGACCGGTACCGACGTCTACCGCGATATCGACGCCGACGCCAGCGCCCAGGCGTCGCTCAGGCACGCCGATGCGATCGTGGTGCTGCAGGCCGACGCCCTGCGTCGCCTGCCGGCTGCGGCGCGTGCCAAGGCCAGCGTCATCCACCAGTCGGCGCCGCCGCTGGCGGCCTACGCGCGCCCTGCGGGCGGCGCGCCGCGCCTGCGCGACATCTGCATGATCGGGCATCTGCGCCCCGAAAAAGACCCGCTCACGTTCATGCGCGCCGCGCAGCTGGTGCAGCGCACCGGCCTGCGCTTGACCCACATCGGCGGCGTGCTCGACCCGGCGCTGGGCCAGGCCGCCCTCGACGCGGCGCGCACCACCCCCCATTACCGCTGGCTCGGCGCGCTGCCCCGTGGACGCACCCGGCAACACTTGAAACGCAGCCATGCGATGGTGATTGCCTCGACGATGGAGGGCGGCGCCAACGTGATCATCGAAGCCATTACCTGCGGCGTGCCGGTGCTGGCCTCGAACGTGGGCGGCAACCGCGGCATGCTGGGCGAGGATTACGCCGGCTATTTTGCGGCGGGCGATAGTGCTGCCCTGGCGCGCCTGATCGAACGCAGCCTCGACCAGCCCGACTTTTACGCGCTCTTGCGGCGCCAGTGCGCCGCGCGCCGGCACCTGTTCGCGCCCGAGGTCGAGCAAGCGCTGCTGCGCAACTTGGTGGATAATCTTTTGCGTTGAATAACGCTTACCGGAAAAATCTAAATGAGCACCAGCGACCAAGCAATCAAACTCACCTCGTTTTCTCACGGCGGCGGCTGCGGCTGCAAGATCGCGCCCGGCGTGCTGGCCGAGATCCTGAAGTCGTCGAGCGGCTTCCCGCTGCCGAAAGAATTGATGGTCGGGATCGAGACCGCCGACGATGCCGCCGTGTACAAACTCAACGACGAGCAGGCGCTGATCGCCACCACCGACTTCTTCATGCCGATCGTCGACGATCCGTTCGACTTCGGCCGCATCGCCGCCACCAACGCCATCTCCGACGTGTACGCGATGGGCGGCACCCCGATCATGGCGCTGGCGCTGGTCGGCATGCCGATCAACAAACTGCCGCTGGAGACCATCGGCAAGATCATCCAGGGTGGAGAGTCGATCTGCGCCGAAGCCGGCATCCCGATCGCGGGCGGCCACACCATCGATTCGGTCGAGCCGATCTACGGCCTGGTGGTGCTGGGCCTGGTGCACCCGTCGAAGGTCAAGCGCAACGCCGACGCCCGCGCCGGCGACGTCCTGATCCTGGGTAAACCGCTGGGCGTGGGCGTGCTGTCGGCCGCACTGAAGAAAGACAAACTGGATGCGGCGGGCTATGCCGCCATGATCGCCAACACCACGAAGCTCAACAAGCCGGGCAAGGCGCTTGCCCGGCTGGACGGCGTGCATGCGCTGACCGACGTCACCGGCTTCGGCCTGCTTGGCCACCTGCTGGAACTGGCGCGCGGCGCAGGCTTGACGGCGGAACTCGAGATGGAGCGCATCCCGCTGCTGCCGGGCGTCGAACAGCTGGCGCACGACGGCTTCTTTACCGGTGCCTCGGGCCGCAACTGGGACGCCTATGGCCGGGACGTCGAACTGGGCGCCGGCGTGAAGGACAGCGGCCGGGTGCTCTTGACGGACCCGCAGACCTCGGGCGGCCTGCTGGTGTCCTGCGACCCGGGCAGCGTCGACGAAGTGCTGGCCCTGTTCCAGCGCGAAGGCTTCGAGCATGCCGCCGTGATCGGCCGCATGGCCGAGGGCGCGGCGCACATTAAAGTCAAGTGACCCGGGTCGCCTGAGTCAGTCGGCGGCGCTGCCGCGCAGTTCCGCCACCATCTCCCCGCGCTCGTCGATGCCGGTTTCCACGAAGCCGAAACCGGCATAGAAGCGCTTCGCCTTCTCATTGTGGGTGTGGTAGCAGATCGTGATGCGCCGCATGTCCGCTCGGGCGCGCAACTCGCCAAGCAGCAGCGCCATCGCGCGCCGCCCGATGCCCTGCCCCTGGCGCGCAGGGTCGACCATGAAGCGGTAGATCGCATAGTCGCCCGGTACATCCTCGGCATCGCGGGCATACAGCAGGAAGCCGGCCGGCGCACCGTCGCAGTAGACGGCGCGCGGGATGTAGTCCGGATAGAAGCGCGACTGTGCGATCGAGTAGGCATTGCTGGCCAACAGGTCGCGCTGGTGCTCGGGCAACTCCATGTCCATGAAGTCTTCGAAGTTGTCCTCGGTGATGTCCTGCAGGGTGACTTCCAAACCGGTTCCTTTCAAAAGGAACCTATGGTAACTCACACCACGAACAGCCCCGGATCGCGGTCCGGATGGGTGGCGTCGGGATCGATGTCGAGCATGACACCATCCGCGCCGGGAATGCGCATCGGCAGCATCTGGATCATGTCGTAGCGCTTCTGCTCCGCGTACTGGCGCGAGCCGGCAAAACCGGTCGATTGCGACAGCCAGCTGCAGGCAGCGATGCCGCGTTCCATCAGGGCGCCGCAGCACAGGCCGGAGCCGTACACGCCGACCCGGTACGAGGGCTTGCCCTCGGCCCCGACATACAGCGCCGCGTGCACGCCGGTGAAGTAATTGCTGATCACGCCGTCGATGTCGGCCTGGGTCGGGTCGTAGTCGACCGCGAAGTAGATGGCCGAGCCGAAGGGCTGGCCGATGATCTCAAGCGCCATCCGGTACGCCGCCGCGCCGTCGGCCAGGCCCTGCGCGCGGCTGAAGAAGCCGGCGCGCGTGCCCGCCGTTTCCCACACCACGCCGATGCGCATGCCGGCCTGCACCAGCGCCCGCGCCTCGCCCAGCGACAGGTTCTTGGCCGCGTTGTGGCTGTAGTAGCGCAAGGCGAAGTCAATGCCCTGGCGCTTGAGCGCCACCGCGTGGCGCGTCAGTTCCATGGTCGTGTCCAGGCCCTTGAGTGTCGCCATGTGAGCTCCTTCGGCGCACTCAGCCATGGCGCGCTTCGGCCTCGGCCGCAGCGTCGATGCCGCCGCCCTGCGGGACCGCGCGCGGCGCGGGGATGCGGACCGGTGCCGGCTTGCGCAGTACCGCCACCACGCGCGCCAGGGCCAGCAGGAGGATGACCATGGCGGCGAAGGCCAGAGTCACGGGCAGGGGAAAAACAAGCAACAGGTTATGGCTCATGACATCTCCCGGTCAGGTTTTTCTGGGCTCCGCTTGGCGCGGCGCAAGGATGACTGTGCCACCGCGTTAACCGCAAGCACTTGATCTTACGCAACGGTAAGTCTTGGTCACACATGGGCGGTAATGTCGCGTTAACCAAACGGCAAGCCACGAATCGCTTGACACGCCAAACAAAATTCACTTAGAGTGGACAAATGTTCTCTCCACTGCCTCTGTCGACCTTCCTACCGCTCGCTGGCGCGCTATCGCTAGCGGCCCTGCTGCTACGCGCCTGAAAGCGCACCGCCGGCATCGTCCGGCACCCGCCCGGCCCCGCCGGACACTGTAGCCAAGGAAGTTGTACCGATGTCAGCCACCACCGAGTCCACGCCCGCAATCACCGCCACCAGCACCGCAGCCCTGATCCGCTGCGCGGGTCTGCTGGCGCTACATCTAGTGATCGGTTGCCGGGCCTAGCAACTCGTGGCCCGTCCGGCAGCCAGCGCCACACCAGATTCCGCACATCGTCGTCCAGACCACACACCAAGATCAGGAGCCTTGCCATGTTGACCAATCCCGCCGCCAAATACCGCGCCTTCCCCGCCGTCCCCCTCGCCGACCGCCAGTGGCCGAGCCGTTCGATCACCCAGCCGCCGGTCTGGATGAGCACCGACCTGCGCGACGGCAACCAGGCGCTGA
>Ga0308160_10007703_pt1 | contig 10624 bp, 10 predicted proteins | sample PhyFR1_FD_201036 | JGI IMG/M metagenome (GOLD analysis project Ga0308160, IMG submission 201036) | Phyllosphere microbial communities from UC Gill Tract Community Farm, Albany, California, United States - DLSLF.R1 | ecosystem: Host-associated > Plants > Phyllosphere > Unclassified | place: USA...
TCCGGGCCTTCTGCTCGGGCGAGACGCGGGCGAAGATGCTGGCCTCGCGGGCGGCGGCGCTCAGCTCCGGGTCGGACATGGCCTCGGCCTCGGCGCCGGTGATGGTGCCGCCGGAGAGGACGCCGAGCTCGTCGCAGACCCGCTCGGCCACCTTCGCGTTGTCGCCGGTGGCGATCTTGACCGTGATGCCCAGTGCCTCCAGCCGGTCCAGCGATTCGCGGGCGTTGGCCTTGGGCGGGTCGAGGAAGACCAGGAAGCCGGCCAGCCGCAGCCCGGTTTCGTCGACGGGGGTGAGGTCCGCCAGCCCGGGCGCCTCCCGGGTGGCCACCGCCACGACGCGGGAACCCGCGTCGAACTGTGCGTCCAGGAGCGCCTGCACCTCGGCGGTGACGGGTCCGCAGAGGGCCAGGACGTCCTCCGGGGAGCCCTTGGTGATGATCCGCGGCGTGCCGGCGCCCTCGCGGACCAGCACCGAGGTGCGGCGCCGGAGGTGGTCGAAACCGATGATGTCCAGCCGTTCGTGGCCGGCCGGGATGAAGCCGGCGGCCTGCGGGGACTCCCAGAGCGCGGCGTCCAGCGGGTTCTGGCCGATCACCGAGGCCTTCGCTGCGGTGTAGTCCGCCTCGGTGGCCAGGAGGCCGAGGGTGAACAGCTCCCCGGGGTCTGTCCCGTCGGCCACGGGCAGGGCGGCGGTGAAGGTGATCCGGCCCTCCGTCAGGGTCCCGGTCTTGTCCGTGACCAGGATGTCCATATCGCCGAGGTCCTCGATGCAGACCAGCCGTTTGACCAGCACGCGGCGGCGGGCCAGCTGCCGGGTACCGGTGGCCAGGCTGGTGCTGACGACGGCGGGCAGCAGCTGCGGGGTGATGCCGACGGCGATCGCCAGGGAGAACAGCAGCGACTCAATCACCGGCCGCTGCAGCAGAAGGTTGGCGGCGAAGATCAGGGTGGTCAGCCCGATCGCGACCTGGAGCAGCAGGAAGGAGAAGCGTTTGAGTCCCAGCTGGAATTCCGTCTGCGGCTGCCGTTCCCCGAGGCCCAGGGCGATCCGGCCGAATTCGGCCCGGCCGCCGGTGGCGACCACCACCCCGGTGCAGCTGCCGGACTGGATCACGGTGCCCATGAAGAGGCAGGAGGTGAGGTCGCCCAGGGAGGCCTTCTCCGTCACCGGCGCGGGCGACTTGGCCACCGGCAGGGACTCGCCGGTCAGGATGCTCTCGTCACAGAGCAGATCCTTTGCGGCAAGGAGGCGGAGGTCCGCCGGGATGATGGCGCCCAGGCCCAGCCGGACGACGTCGCCCGGGACCAGGGCGGTGACGTCCAGCTCCGCGGCGGCCCCCTCCCGGACCACGACGGCGGTGTGGGTGACGCGGGAGTGCAGGGCCTCGGCGGCACGCTCGGCGCGGAATTCATTGCTGAACCCCAGGCCGACGCTCACCAGGAGGATCACGCCGATCACCACGGAGTTGGTGGCGTCGCCCAGGAAGAGCGAGAGCCCGGCGGTGATCAGCAGCAGGATCAGGATGGGGCTGCGGAACTGCCGTGCCAGCACGGACCAGGCGCTTGCCTCGTGGGTCCGGACCGCGTTGGGTCCCACCGCATCCAGCCGGTCCGCGGCCGCAGCCCGGGATAGCCCGTCCGGCCCGGAGCCGAGGGCGGCCAGGACGGCGTCGGGCGCCTGCCGCGCGGCGTCGGTGATGGTCAGCGGCGGGGAGGCGGCCTCCCGTAGTTCAAGCTGTGACATGCGGTTTTCCGTCCGAGTGCCTGCCAGTTAGGCCTAAGACTACGACCGGCCGCGGCACCCGTCATGCGGTTCGGCGGATTTCCCGTCAGCGGGCGGCGCGCCGTCCGCTCCCGGCGGCCGGCCGGATTTGGCGTCGCCAAAAGAGTCCGGCGTCCTGTATATACTTTTTCTCGGTACGGTTTAGCAGAAGGCCGTTGGACGAATTTGGTCCGGCCCTGTCACCGTAACCACCGTGAACTTGCTCGCCGTGGTGCCCCAGCTGCCGGATCGACACCTCGAGCGAAACGGCATTAACGAACAGTGGCAAGTGATTCATCTGTGGCTTCGATTGGCCAACACCTGAACCAATTCGTGCTCAACAGCGCGGACATGGAAGAGTTCCTCGGCGAATTAGCGAAGGTCTCCGCGCGCACCCTCTCCGAGGACGGCGACGAAGTGCTGTGCGGCATCACCCTCCTGCGGGAGCGCAAGGCGGCCACCGTGGCCAGCAGCAGCGCCGCCGCCCAGGCCATGGACGAGATCCAGTACGGCTTCAGCGACGGCCCGTGCATCACTGCGTCCCGCGAACAGGTTTCGGTCCACATCGAGGACCTGGAAGCGGACGACCGGTGGCCGCAGTGCACGGCACGGATCCGGGAACACGGCATGCGCTCGATCCTGGCCGTCCCGTTCCTCCTCGACGGCGACACCCGGGCCGCGCTCAACCTGTATTCGCACCGCCCGCACCGCTTCGACGAGCGGGCCCGCGACCTGGCCCACGGCTTCGTCAGCCAGACGTCCATGGCGCTGCGGCTCGCGGTCCGGTTCGCCCACTTCAGCGAGAAGGCCAGCAACCTCAAGGCGACCCTGGAGACCCGCACAGGCATCGACGTCGCCGTCGGCATCATCATGGCGCAGAACCGCTGCAGCCAGGCGGAGGCGTTCGAGCTGCTCAAGACAGCCTCCAGCACCCGCAACGTCAAGCTGCACACCGTGGCGGCCAGCATCGTCGATTCCCTGGGCCAGGGACCGGCGCGGACGCACTTCGACAGCTAGGCCGGCGGGGCGGCCGCCTCCTCGAGGACGGTCTTAAGGGTCTGTTCGTGGGCCAGGATGCGGAAGTGGCCGCCGGTGTCCAGCTGGATGTTCCGCGCCCCGGGCAGGACGCTGCCTTCCGGGATATGCGGGTCGAAGAGCCCGTAGATGGAGGTGATCCGCTCGTTGACCCGCTGCTCGCGGGAGAGCTGGAGGGTCACGGCGCTGCGCGGGGAGAGCGCCCGGAGGCTCGGCAGCAGCATGAACCCGGCGTAGCGCGAGCCCGAGAACGGCGAGGCCACGGCCACCATGCGGACCAGCCGGCGCTCGGGGTCCAGGGCCATCATGGCGAACTTGCCGATCAGGCCGCCCTTGCTGTGCGCCACAATCAGGACGTCCGTCAGGTCCCGGTCCCGCAGGTAGCCGGCGATCAGTTCGGCGGCCTTCGGCACGGCCAGCCGGTTCCGCTGCAGCACCGTCACCACGTGCACCGGATGCCCGGCGTCGTGCAGGGTTTGGATCAGCGGCAGCATGAAGCGCCAGTCCTCGAAAATGCCGGGGATGATGAGGACGGGGCGGCCCGTCCCGCTGAGGAATTCATCAGGACTCACCCGGGAGACGGCGCTGCGCAGCTGGCGGCCGACGGCGTACACGTAGTCCAGCGCCCACCAGCCGGCGACCCGGAGCGGACCGCTCATGCGGCGGGCTCCGCGGCGTTGACTGTTTCGGTCCGGCCGGCGAAGCGGAGGATCGCCTCGGCCACCTCGACGGACTTGTTGTGCTGGACCACGTGTCCGGTGCCTTCTATTTCGAGGAACGCACCGGCGGCGGCCCGCGCCATCAGGCGGTGGCACCAGTCCCGCGGCGCCACCGGATCGTGCTCGCCGCGGAGCACCAGGACCGGGGCGGACACGTCCATGATCCGGTCCTCCAGGCGGTAGTCCATCATCACCCTGAGGTTCTTCAGGTACCAGGCGGGCCCGCAGCGCAGGTAGTCGGTGAAGACGACGGCGTTCGAGGACGGGCTCTCGAAGAACAGGCAGTCCCGGCCAAGGGCCAGCGCCTGCCCGGCCACGGTGCGCCTGCGGTCGTTGACCACGGGGCCCATCAGGACAACGTGCCGGACCCGGGCGGGCTGTTGCACGGCCACCTCCGTGGCGAATTGGGTGCCCATCGAGTGCCCGACAATGACGAAGTCCAGCACTCCCAGCCGCTCCAGCGCGCCGATGATGTAGGTGGCCTGCTCGGCGGCGTTGAGGGTGTGGTCCGGTTCCGGTGTGGCCCCAAAGCCCGGCAGGTCGATCGAGTAGGTGTCCACCGTTGCGGCGAGGTTCCGGTGCAGCCGCTCGAGGTAGCGGTGGGAGGCGCCGATCCCGTGGATCAGGACGACGGCGGGCGGTCCCGGCGCGGGTTCCGCGGTGTCCGTCGTTCCAATGCCGCTGCCGGCGGTTCCGGCGTCGGCGGTGTCCGCGGTCCTGCGGGAGGCGAACACGTGGCCCACGTGCCCGGCCACCTCAACCTCGATGCGCACGGGCCTGCTCATGGGGTCTCTCGTTTCTTTCGGCGTCCCGTAAGCATACTGACTACACCTGAGCAGGTGCTGGGCGCCGCTTCGACGGTTCCCTGCCAATTAGACGCCCGGAAGCGTCGATCCGGCGCGGAACCGTCGAATCGGGGTTTGCCGCGGGCGGGTCGGTTGCGGCGCCCGTCCCGGTCAGCGCGGCTAGGCCGGACCGAGCGGCGCCGGGCCGGTGGACGGGGCCGGCGCCGGTTCCTTGAGTTCCACGAAGAGGGCGTGCGTGGCGCCCGCGCCGATGTTCTCACCGGAGTGGGCCTGGGCGGGCAGCCACCGCGCCTGCCCGGCGGGGAGCTCGACGGCGGTCTCCCGTCCGTTGGCGGTGAGGCGGCGCCGGAAGCTGCTGAGGGTGACCATCACCGAGTCCGGATGCCGGTGCTCCACGGTCTTGTCGCCCGGGGCATCGACGTATTCCAGGACGCGGACCCTCTCATTTTCGAAGACCACCCGGTACAGGGCAGGGTTGGTCTCCACGGGATCCTGGTTCATGTCCGGACTGTAGCCCCGGAGGGCCCCGGGCACCACGGCCTTACTGCCCGGCCGTCCCCGCGGCGCCGCGCCGGAACAGCCACGCCGCTCGGCAGCCGTGGGCCTGTACCGCCGCGGCGGGTCCCTGTACCGTGGCAGGAAGGGCCGGGTCCCCCGGTCCGCGCGAGTCAGCGGAACATGCGAGTCATCGGAGGAACACGTGAGCGACAAGCCGGTTGAGCCCGAAGAGATCGTCAGCGACGGAGTGCAGGAGGGCAGCAATCCGGTCCCCCGCGAGGAGGAAGGCGACGCCGCCGGCCGGTCCGCCGGGGAGCCGGGGACGGACGGTCAACAGGACAGCGGCGGGGCCCCCGGGACCCCCGACTCGCGCAAGGTCCCCGGCCCCGCGGAACAGGATGATGCCGAGACCGCGGACGACCGCGGCCTCACCACCGACACCACGCCGGACTAGGTCGCGGGCGGGGCGATGTTGACCAGCCAGTCCACCCCGAACCTGTCCTTGCACATCCCGAACATGTCGCCCCACGGTGCCCGGTCAAGCGGGACCGTGACCGATCCGCCGTCGGACAGCTTGTCCCAGTAGCCGCGCAGCTCGGCCTCGTCGGCGCCGCTCAGGGACACGGAGAAGTTGTTGCCGGGCGTGTAATCCATGCTGTTGGGCGTGTCCGCGCCCATCAGCACCATGCCCGAGTCCGCCGTCAGCATGGCGTGCATGATCTTGTCCTGCTCGGCGGGGTCCTCGCTGGCGTGGAAATCGGCGAAGGTACTCATGGTCAACTCGCCGCCGAAGACCGACTGATAGAACGTCATGGCGTCCCTGGCGGTGTCGCGAAAGCCAAGGTAGGGGTTCAGCGTGGTCATAGTTCCGGCCTCCCGGGTGCTGGTCAGGTGCTGCTGGTCAAGTGCCTGCGGGCGCCGCACCCCGCGAAGGGACCGGTTCCCGCTGGGTGTCATCCTGCCGGATCGGGGGCGCGCTGCACAGGGTCCAAACGCCGCAGGCCGCGTTCCCACCGTGATGGGAACGCGGCCTGCGGCCCGGGTTGAGCTGTCTGCTAGGCGGTCTGGCCCGCGTGCTCGCCCTCGGCGATCTCTTCGATCAGCTTCGCGTTGAAAGCCTCGAGGTCGTCCGGGGTCCGGCTGGTGACCAGGCCCTGGTCGACCACGACCTCCTCGTCGGACCAGTTGGCGCCGGCGTTCTTGAGGTCGGTTTCAAGCGTGTAGTACGAGGTCAGGCTGCGGCCGTTGGCCACACCGGCGTCGATCAGCAGCCACGGGCCGTGGCAGATCGAGGCGACCGGCTTGTGCTGTTCGAAGAAGCTGCGGGCGAAAGCCTGGGCTCCCTTGTCGGCACGGAGGTGGTCGGCGTTGACGACGCCGCCGGGGATGACCAGCGCGTGGAAATCGTCGGCGTTAGCCTGGTCGACGGTGAGGTCCACGGTGAACGTCTCACCCTTGTCGGTACCGTCATAGCCCTGCAGGGTGCCGCTCTTCGGCGACACCAGCGTGGGCTCGCCGCCGGCTTCCTTGACCGCGTTCCAGGGGCCGGTCAGCTCGACCTGCTCGACGCCGTCCGTCAGCAGGAAAGCGACCTTCTTGCCCGAGATGTTGTGTTCCGACATACGTCCTCCTCTAAGCGATGCGCGTCGCTGGCGGCCTGCCGGCCGCGGTGCCCCGCGCAGAAAGATTGGTGGCTTGCCTTTCCCACTCTAGGAACTTCGAAAATAATAAGCAAGCTGATCATATGATGGGTGTCAGCCGCCCGGATTCGCGGCCGCCAGCTCCCGGCCCTCTGGTCAGGTGGGCCGGCGGTAGCTACGCTGGCGGGGTCAATCCGGCACCGGAACCGCGGGCTCACCGCAGGAAGCAGGCAATCATGAACGAACGCGACATTCTGCAGCGCATCACCGCCCTGGTGGACGAGGAGCGCGGACTCCGGGAGCAGGCCGAGGCCGCCAGCCCGGAGCACGACCACGCTCCGGACCGTCTCCGCCTCCAGCAGCTTGAAGAGGACCTGGACCAGTGCTGGGACCTGCTCCGGCAGCGCCGCGCCAAGCGGCAGTACGGGGAGGACCCGGATGAGGCCGAGGCCCGCCCGGTGAGCCAGGTGGAGGGCTACAAGGGCTGACGCGGCACGGCCGGCGTGCACTCCCCGGAGGCGGGCCAAGGACCAAAGGGCCCCTGATTTTTCGGTGGCACCGGCCTACCATGTGGACGGGGGGCACCCGGAAGCGCAGTCGCTTAATGGAGGCCACGATGTTCACTTTTGTCCGCTCACTTTTCCCGTCGGCGCAGAAGGAGTCGGTGGCCGCCCCGCCGGGCCGCCCCCGCCGCTCCCGGCCCTGGGCAGCGGCCGCCGCCGTCGTCGTCGCGCTCGCAGCGGCGACTCTGGGCGGATCGCCGGCCACAGCGGCCGCACCCGCCCAAAGCTTTATCGTTGTCCTCAAGGACGGCGCCGGCGACGCCGGGGCGATCGCGGCCGCGCACCGGAGCAGCTTCGGGGTCACCGCCGCCACCGTCTACCGCAACGCCGTCAGCGGCTATGCCGGCACCATGACCCAGGCCCAGGCCGCCCAGGTGGCCAAGGATCCGCGCGTGGACTTTGTCACCGCGGACCGGCGCTTCGGCCAGCCTGACGAACCGAAACCGGCCGGGTCCCAGGTGGCGCCCGCGTGGTGGCAGCGCATCGGCGGCGACCCGGAGGAGGCCCAGGAGTCTGCCCGGGCCAACCCGGCCCGCGACAAGGGCACCGGCGTGAACGTGGCCGTGATCGACAGCGGCATCGACGGCAACCACCCGGACCTGAACGTCCGCGGCGGCGTCGACTGCACCTCGGGCCAGCCCGTCAAAGTCACCCCGATCGACAAGCTGGGCCACGGCACGGCCGTGGCCGGCGTCATCGGCGCCCGCAACAACCACGTCGGCATCATCGGCACGGCACCCGGCACCCCGCTCTGGTCGGTCCGGGTGGTGACGGACGACGACGTCATCACCGAGGCGAGCCTCATCTGCGCGATCGACTGGGTCACCTCCACGCGCCGCGACGACGACCCGACAAACGACATCTCCGTGGCGAACATCAGCATCGGCGGCCCAGGCTCGGATACGGCCAACTGCGGCAAGGGCACCGACCCGATGCACTACGCCATCTGCCGCTCGATCCGCGCCGGCGTCACCTACGCCGTGGCGGCGGGGAACGAGTCCTCCAACCTGGCCGGCACCGTTCCGGCCAGCTACCACGAGGTCCTCACGGCCACCGCGATCGCCGACTTTGACGGACAGCCGGGAGGACTCGCCGGCACCGTCTGCGGGACGGTGGACTTCGGTATCTTCGGCCAGAAGGACGATGCCCCGGCCTTCTTCTCCAACTACGCGGTGGCCGCCAAGGAGCGCCGCCATACGGTGGCGGCGCCGGGAGTCTGCGTCCTCTCCACCGCACCCGGGGGCTACGGCATCAACCACGGGACCAGTTTCGCCAGCCCCGCCGTGGCCGGCGCCGTCGCCCTCTGCATCAGCGACGGGGCCTGCCATGGTTCCGGGGCCGAGGTGGGCGAGCAATTCCTGGACCACATCGAGGCGTACAACCACCGGCACCGGGACTTCGGCTTCACCGGCGACCCGCTCCGGCCCGTTGACTCCAAGTACTACGGCTACCTGACGGAGATCGCCCACTTCTGAGCGAGCTTCCGAGCCCGCTCCGGTTGCCGTCGTTTCCCGCCCGTTTCGACGCTTCCAAACGTCTGTCCGGCAGGGAACCGTCGAATCGGTGCGCCCGTGAGCTCAGGTCAGGTGACGGGCGCCGCGCTGAGCCGTTCCGGCTTCGGATCCGTGTTCGGAGTTCCGACGTCGGCGGGGTAAATCATCTCCTCCGGCGCCCGGGAGCTTCGCTTAGCCAAGGGGTAGAAGACGACGGCGGTCACCACCAGGCCCACCAGCCAGGAAATGTCAGAGCCGCCGAGCACCTCGGTCATCGGGCCGGTGTACAGGGTCTGGGCCAGGAACGGGATCTGCGCGACGATGCCTACCGCGTAGGAGATCAGGGCGGGTGCATTCCAGCGGCCATAGCGCCCGTTCGGGTCGTATAGGGCCGGGATGTCCACCCGCTCCTTCGACACCAGGTAGTAATCCACCAGGTTGATGGAGCTCCACGGGATGAAGACCATCAGGAGCAACAGGACGAAGTTCTTGAAGTTGGCGATGAAGTCCGGCGACGCGAGGACTGCTATCAGCACGGAGAGTCCAATGAAACCGACCACGTAGACGAACCTGGTGCGGGAGGATGTAACGGCCTGGCGGGTGAATGCGGTGACGGAGGTCAGCATGGTCATGTAACCGCCATAGGCGTTCAACGTGTTCACGGTCAGTTTGCCGGTGACGATGACCAGGTAGATCACGACGGCGATCAGTCCCCCGCCGCTGAGGTTGCCGAGGAAGGCGACTTGACCGTCGAGGAAACGCTGGCCTTTCGGGAGCGCCATCGACGCGAAGAGCGCCCCCAGCGTCATGGACCACTGCGAGCCCAGCACCGTCCCGGCGAAGGCTGCGAGGAAAGTCTTGCGGGCCGGAGTGGACGCCGGCAGGTAGCGCGAGTAGTCAGCGACGTACGGGCCGTAGGTCAGCTGCCAGCCGGCGCCGAGGGAGACGGCGAGCAGGAACGTGGGGAATTCGAAGGAACCGGAGGCGAGCATGGCACCGACGTCCTGGCTGGTGAACAGGCGCGCCCCCAAGTAGGTGAAGCCCACAACGCCGACAATGGTCGAGATGCGCCCCAGCAGATGGATGTATTTGTAGCCAAGTGTCGCGACGAGGACCGTCAGGGCGCCGAAGATAACCATGCCGACGGCGGGGATGCCCGTGCGGGTGATCTGGTCGATCGCCTGCCCCGCCAGGACAGTGCCGGTGGCCGCGAAGCCCAGGTACATGACGATCACCAGGACAAGCGGAATAACCGCCCCGAAAACGCCGAACTGGGCCCGGCTGGAAATCATCTGGGGCAGGCCGAGCTTTGGACCCTGGGCCGCGTGCAGTGCCATCACCGAGCCGCCGAGCAGGTTGCCCAACAGCAAACCCAGTATGGCCCAGAGCGCGTCGGCACCGAAGAGGACGGCCAAGGCGCCGTCGACAATCGCCGTAATCTGCATGTTCGCCCCGAACCACAGTGTGAACTGCTGCCGGGGCGAGCCGTGCCGCTCGCCGGCCGGAACGAAGTCGATGGAGCGGCGCTCAACGCGCTGCCCGCCGCTTCCCGTTCGAGTGGATGCCTGCATGCTCGTCCTCACTTCAAAGATTTAGGGTGGTCGGTCCATCTGAGCACGCGGCGTGACCGGGATCACTGGGGAAAAGAGCGTTATGGTCTGGGATTCCGGACGGGCTGCTGAAGCAGGTCCTCCGGCGACCCGGGTGCGCCCTCGTTAACATCCCCGAAACATGACCGTTAACGCCCCGACACGAATGCCCGAATCCTGTAACTTCCCTGCAACGCAGAGCCCGACTGCCTGAAACACTCCGACGCGAGGATTAAACCCGGTTGGGGGCCGGCGGCGAAGTGTCCCGGTACAACGGTTGACGAAGGGACACGCAGGTGCAGCTCTCCGCGGGAAGCGTCTGGATCATCATCTCTGCAGCCCTCGCGCTGCTCATGACCCCGGCCCTGGGCCTGTTCTACGGCGGCATGACCCGCGCCAAGGCCTCCTTGAACATGATCATGATGAGCTTCGTCTCGGCGGGCATCGTCGGCGTCGTCTGGGTCCTCTGGGGCTACTCGATGTCCACCGGCCAGGGCGTGCTCGGCATCTTCGGAGACC
>Ga0308160_10007704_pt1 | contig 10624 bp, 13 predicted proteins | sample PhyFR1_FD_201036 | JGI IMG/M metagenome (GOLD analysis project Ga0308160, IMG submission 201036) | Phyllosphere microbial communities from UC Gill Tract Community Farm, Albany, California, United States - DLSLF.R1 | ecosystem: Host-associated > Plants > Phyllosphere > Unclassified | place: USA...
AATGATCTCGGTCCCTGGTCGAAGGACTTGTCGAAGGGGGACGAAAGGAACAAAATTAAGCGTTTCACACGCTATCGTTATAGCCTGGCAATGAATCATTCTCTTGTCTCGAGTACTGAGACTCATGGTCTCCCTTTCGTTTCAACTCCTGCCTACATGCATCAAAGTCGTCACGTTTCGACAAAGAGGAACGCAGTTCGATTGAAACCTCGACAACGTCGATCCTCCTTGCAAACTTACGACGATCCTTCTTTGGCTCCGTTAATCCGACCTCGGACAATTCTACGTAAATCTGAACAGATCTTCGCAGTGCGAAGCAGATCATACCGAGGCGGATTACCTATCTCTTCATTCGAAGATCGCAGAAGAATGCAAATTAGGGTATAGAACAACGCTCGGAGTGCTCCGCGGTTTTGCTCGAAAAGAGAGAGACGTTCGCAGCAAGCTTGAAGCGCCCTTTCGATATGCTCAGCTTCTGTGGACAGCGTCGACGAAGAGCTAAGAGATGCTAACCTCGGCGCCGAACGCTCCACCTTTCGACCACATCGCTGATTCCCGTAAACGAGCTTTCGCAATCTCGTTCTCGAGGACCAATCTTCGCTGCTTCGACTCTTGACTCTCGAAGCTAAGATCATTTTCAGAGTGTCGCAGAGACCCACAGAGAGCGAGATGCAGCGTCGATGCCCCGATAATACAGTTGAACTCAGAATCTTCGAAGTTCACCTTGCGCTCGACGCTCTCGCTCATCTCCATAGAAATGATCTCAACGATAAACAAACTCAAAGTTACACTAAACTCCAGATCAGAACTCCTGTACTTCGAACGTCCATTTCCCTGATTCCGCTTCGAAATCGACAAACTCTGTTCCCTCGAGGTTCCTCAATCTCTTGACATGTTGTTGCACCCTCGGATGATCCGCCTCCTTGATCGGTTTCCTTGTCGACTTGTCGAGTGGGAAACAGTTTTCGAGAGTGATCGTGGCTGGTACGTTGAGTCCTTCACCTGGAGGAGGTTTGATATCTTCATATTCATCGGGATAGACGGTAGCGTTTCGGTCTTCGAGTCTGACGATACCTCCAAGTAGATCTTCGACCGTATCGAGGGTAGTTAGGTCGACAGGTTGACTGAAAGCTACTTGACCGAATCCAACTCGGCCAACTACCAGGTCGGTGACTGCGCGAAGTTTGGCAGCCGGGAAATCTCGTAGCGTGTCGAGGGAAGGTACGGTGTAATAATCTCCAGGTTTGGGCCGAGCAGCAGTCGAAGCGGTGGGAGGTCGACGTGAAGGCCAATCGGCAGTCTTGTTGAGGGAGGGAGAATCGAACGTCGTGTTGCCATCGGCACCTTCGGAAACTGCGAACGATGTCTCCTCCTCGACCGCTCCTCCTCCTCGAGATGCGATGGACGAACCGAAGAGTGAAGACCGAGCTGGAATTTCGACTTCGGGGTTGAACGTAACTTTCGACCGACCAGGAGTTGCTGCACCATCCTTCGCGCTGGCAGGAGATCCGAGAGACCTAGCCGACTTGCGATCGATGACGAGCTTCTTGACGCTTGGCCGTGAGACGAAAGCGTTGGGAGAGAGGACTACGTCGTCGGAGAGACCGTTTCCTAGGCGAAGAGGGGATCCTCGAGCGGGAGTACCGGAAGTCGCAGAGAGAGCAGAAGGACCGATGCTCGAGGCGAAGGAGAGGGGAGATCCGTTTGCTTGTGCTGGGGAAGAAGTTGAAGAAGTACCGAAACCTCGTAAGCGAGTGATTTTGGTCGAAGATCGATTGATAGGAGTACCTCGGAACGCGGTAAAGATTGGAGGTTTCTTCTTCTCTTCGACTGGTCGAGCGGGAGAATTGCCGACACTTGCAAAGAGTGGGTTCGAACCGTAGGCGTTGGGATCTTCGGCGGAAGCATAGGCGACTTGTTGTTGTTGACCAGGCTGCTGATTCGTGGAAGCTCCTCCTCCGAAGAGAGAACCACCTAGACCACCAGAAGGAGCAGAGGAACCGAAGAGAGAAGTTTGTTGTTGAGGTTGAGCCTGATTCGTAGAACCGAATAGTCCTCCTCCTGTCGATTGATTCGATGAACCGAATAACCCTCCTCCGGTAGCAGGTTGAGCAGGTTTCGAGCCAAAGAGTCCTCCTCCAAGTCCTCCTCCAGGGTTTTGAGCGGGTTGACCAAACGTACTTCCTCCTCCAAAGAGTCCTCCACCGGTCGAGGGAGCAGGAGCGGATCCGAAAGCTGTAGAAAAGAAGAGTCTCAATTCAGCCCGAGATAACGAGAGAAAGCGAAAGCAAAAGCGAAACTGACCTGGAGCGGCGCTCTGAGCCTGGTTGTTATTTCCGAAGAGTCCTCCTCCAGTTGTCCCAGTCGAAGGTTGTCCGAACGAGAAAGCGGGCTTGGGTGCATTCGCAGCTGCAGGTGCACCGAAAGCAGGAGCGGAAGTAGTGGGAGCCGCGCCAAAGAGAGGTTTGTTCGCACTCGCTCCTATTCAATCGAATGTCGAAACAGAGTCAGTAAAAGCAATTCTCTAATTGTGAGCGATGACTGAAGTGACTCACCGAAACTGAAAGAAGGAGCAGAAGAAGTAGCAGGTTGACTAGAACCGAACAATCCACCTCCAGTTGCAGGAGCTGCAGGTTGACCAAACGGATTCGAAGGTTGACTAGTAGCTGCTGGAGTCGATCCGAACAATCCTCCTCCAGTGCTGGCAGGAGTCGTCGTATTGTTGCTGCCGAACGAGAATCCAGTCGTCGCAGGTTTGTTCTGACTCGCTCCGAATCCTCCGAATGCGGGAGTTGAGGCAGGTGCTGCTGGTTGACCGAATGCTCCAGTACCAGATGAAGAGCCGAAGAGACCTCCAGTCGAGGGTTGAGCAGGAGTCGAACCGAAGAGTCCTCCTCCTGCTGCAGGTTGCGAAGTTGCGGGTTGACCGAAAGCACCCGTTCCACCTCCTCCGAAAAGTCCACCACCGGTAGTAGGAGCTGCTCCGAATCCAGTCGAGGGAGCGGCAGAGGTAGAACCGAATGCGGGAGTAGTCGAAGAGGATCCGAAAAGACCTCCTCCGGTCGCTGGAGCTGCGGGAGCGCCGAACGCTGGAGTCGAACTAGCTCCGAAACTACCACCGAATCCAGGAGTAGCAGAAGGTCCCTTTCGGTTCGCTTGGTAGTCTTGCAATCGAAGTTCCTGCGAATCAAAACGAATTGAATCAGAATCGAGAGAAAGGAAAGTATGGAGAGTGGAAGTAACCCACTTCGAACGAATAGTTCTTGTATTGGGGCATACAAGTGATACTCTGGAAGTTGTGAGGAGTTTGACTAGCTGGAGGAGGTTTGCCTTCCTCAGCGGGAGGTTCTAAAACTTGAGTAGCTTGATAAGGTGCAGTAGCGGTTCCATTCGCTGCTTGTTGCTGTCCTGCACCGCCGAAAGCGTTCGTCGCGCCGAATCCACCTGTAGCTGCACCTGTGAATGATGAATAGCTGATCAATCAATGCGAGAATTTGCAGATTGAGCGGAACCTCGACTCACCTCCTCCAAATAATCCACCTCCCGCCGCTGGCTGCTGTTGTTGAGCGGGTTGAGCAGGTTGTCCAAATCCACCAAATCCAGTAGTAGCAGGTTTAGCAGCTCCAAAGAGTCCTCCCCCAGTTGATCCCGCTGCATTATTCGTGTTTGATCCGAAAGCTGAACTTCCTCCACCTGTGCAGCAAGAATTTCAGGTCACACCCTGCTTTTGCGACAGTGACAAGATAATTCGGACTCACCTCCACCGAACGAAAATCCAGTACTAGCAGGCTGCGAATTGGCAGTATTTCCGAATAATCCTCCACCTCCCGTTGAACCCGTCGAACCGAAAGCAGGGGCAGCAGATGGGGCTGAGCCAAACGCTGGTGCAGTAGAAGTATTGGCGCCGAAACCACCTGAGAAGGTAGAACGAATGAGAGTTAGCACTGTGACTTTATGAGCGAGAAGAACTCGCTATCTCGTCGCGCGTCTCCGGAGAGGGAATAGGAACTCACCGAATCCAGTATTCTGAGCAGGCTGCTGAGCGGGAGCACCGAATGCAGGAGTGCTAGTCGCTCCGAATGCTAGAAATTCCAAGTTGAGGCGATTGAAATCAGCTCTCTCTTCGCGTTCACAGATGAACGGAGTGACACTTACAAGAACCAAATCCACCTGAAGTATTACCGAACAATCCACCTGTCGCAGGAGTCTGTTGTTGCTGTGTTTGATTTTGTTGATTCTGTTGACCAAATCCACCGAATCCGGTATTACTCGCTCCAAACATGATAGACTACAGGCAAGATTGTGAAGCCTAGAGTGGAGTGGGCGAGGTGAGAGGTCGAGTCGAGATGAGGGGGAAAGAAGGAGGAGGAGGGGAAACGAGTCGACGAGATGAAGAGAGGAAGGACTGGTCAAGGGCAGGCGAGGGAAGCGCTTCTGTTTTTCTCAGCTAACTCAAGTAAGATTGAGGGTGTCGTAGAAGCTTGCGAAGGGAGACTGAGTAGTACAACTGGAGACTCGCACAGATTCTTCGCAAGTTCAAACTTCGCAAGCACTCTCTCTCCTTTCTAACGCTGCTGAGAGCTTATAAACGACGAGAGAACAAGAAACAAAGAATAGATACAATCAAGATATCGAAAAGAGATAGAGAACCTGCTCTAAAGAAAAGTCAAAACTTCGTTTCCTTTCCCCAAATCGCACAACCCAACCTTCCTCAACGCTTCAACCTTCAAAAACCATACTGTCTTCTTCTCCGCGTCCCCGTCGCTCGACTTTGCCCGAATCGAATCCGCCCACTTGACAGCGTCCTCTTCGAATTCTTTCTCGACCCAAATCCAACCTGTTCGACATTTGCTCCTCTGGTGCGAGGCGGAAGGGAGGATTCCAGCGAATGATACGACGTTTTGAGGGTGATGCGTGTAGTTGTCGGGGACCAGGTGAGGGTGTAGAGGCCACGGAGGAGTGCTATCGGGGGGAAGAGGGGGAAAGAAAGACCATACATAATCGTGATAAGGTGAGTTGGCAGGTAAGGCGGGACCGGAGAGTGCTCGAGCTATCGTAGATGCGAATGTAGGCGTAGAGATAGTGAATCGTGGGGTGGGATGAGAGATACGAGGTCGTTTCGGTTTCTTCGAAGGTTCACCTGTCAATCGTTGGGGAGCTGCAGTGCTCGTCGAAGCTAGAGGCGGCTCTTCAGTGGTTGTGTGAGGGCGTTTGGCAGGAGGAGCGAGATACTGAAGGTTGGGAACTGAAGTCGAAGCTGGAACAGCCGCGGCGAGATGAGGTCGAAGGATCCGTTGACTCGGTGACTTTGATTCTAGTCTCGCGGCTGGGGAGAGAAGCATCTGTTCGATGAGACTGAGACGAGATCGCTGAGGCGGAGTATTGGGAGAACGGCGAGAGAGGAGTCCAGGTTCAGGAGGATCCGTTCGAGGCGAAGAAGGAGCTTGATTCTCGCTGCTAAGGAACATTTGATCGACCTCGACGAGCGAGCTCGAATCGCCGAGAACTCGATCCGCAGCCTCCAATCTCTTCACCCATTCTCGCCATTCCCGTTCGTACTTTTCGGCACTCGTTTCCTTCGATCGAGCTGGAGAAGGCGTAACATTCGTCCAATTCGAGCTGAGCCACCCTGCGACTCGCTGCGAGTCGGTCTGGTTTGGAGTGATTTGCATTGCCTCGCATGCGGTACGTTGTAAGGCAGAGAGCGAGATGGGTTCTGCATCCTTTCGATCGAACTTGGTGATTCGAGGCCAACGGAGTTCGTAGTACTGTCATAAGGTATTCGATGAGCGTATATCAAGGAGCAGTAGAGAGCAGTAGTACTCACACCACAGCAAGGACTTTGCTGGAATCCAGCTCCGTTCAATTCCATTTGACGAGGAGGAAAAATGATAGTCGGTCTCGTCGAAACAGAACGAAGGTGATCTGCCAAAGTGAAGGTGAAGCTTGTGCACTGTGATCAACGAGAAGTCAATTTCCGACATAACGACTGAAAGAGGAGAGCAGTTTACGGCTGATTCGTAAACTCTCGAACCTGGAATCTGTCGAATCGTTCCATCCGCAAGCTTGTCGAGATCGAAAGGCTGAGGATTGCTCGCTCGGATCGAATGACAGAGCTTGTTGAGTTGTTCGCGATCGAGTCCGTAAGAAGCAGAGAAGAGGATGTGGTAATGTTTCTTGTTTGATCGCTGTTGAGAGGAGAATGTCGGTTTCTTGGCGCAGATCCGTTAGGGAAAAGGGCTTACATGTAGCGGTGCGCCGAGTTCCTTAGCTTCGAGACCGACGAAGAACGTTGTATAGACCGACGGAGGAACTGACTCAAGGAGAGCTTAATCAGCTCATGCGAGGTGACGACGAAAGCTCTACTCACCCAACAACTCCCTTCCCCTTTTCTTCTGCCAAGAAGCTCCGACGACGACGAAGTCTAGAGTATCTCCAGCACCAGGAATGAAATCCTTCTTGAGCTTTACCCATTTCTGACCTTGGCGATGATCGTTGTATTCGGATGTCAATGGCTTGAGCATCAATCCCTCTGTGCAAAGCAAGTCACGTCAGCAATGTAAGTATGAATGGAATGAATGGGACGAGCTTACCGCATCGATCTGTGATGATTTTCGCGAAACGAAGGCGAAGATTCTGTTTTCAAGCTGTTCGTCAGTCAAGTCCCGCTCGGCTGTAGCAAAGTCTGACTCACCTCGAGAGCTGAAGAAGGATGATCGAAGTTGATGACGACCTTGTCCGCGAGCATGCTCTGTTGAAACCGACGAATCAGCTTGAATCGCTGATTTGGACGGAATGCGACTTACGAAGCCAGGAATCGGTCGTATGAGCTTCTCGAGTCGAGCTGTTCGTTGCGAATACGGTACTGCAGTAGTCGAGATGTCGAATCAGAACAGCTTGAGAAGTAGAGGGTAGAACTTACAATCGCAGAGATTCTCCTCCCCAAGAACGAGCGCATCGAACCAAACGATCTTGAGATGTAAATCGCCATGATGTCCTCCACCTCTCATCTTCAAGCTCGCACTCCCTCCAGTATCACCCGTCTCAGGAGTCTCTTCATCGTTCTTCCTCTTCGTCGATCCCGTTTGTCCAGATCCTCGATCTGTCTTCGCGTAGACTAGCTTCCAGAACTCGTCGATCGCTTGCGTGTCTTCGTTGAATGGAACCATCTCTCCTTCGAGGACGAGCTTTGTCGGAGGAGAGGGATACGAAGATGACGTTTGACGGAGAGAGTGGAGTCGAGTTGCGAGGAGTGAGTGCTGGCGAGATGCGAAACGATCTCCTATGTCGAGACCGAGAGAAGCTCGAATGATGCTGTACGGCGGAACGAGTCAGTCGAGAGCAGCACGATGCAATGGGAAGCTTCACGGACGGATGAAGCAGATGCCTAGTCTCCGTACTATCTCGTCCGCTTTTCGAGAAGATCTTGATCTGCCTGTCCCTCGGAAGCGAAAGATCAACGTGTATCTGAAGCCTATCAACGAATCGGATCCTTTCAGTCGAGCAGATTCCGTCCTGATAGAGCGGGATTCGACTGACCTTTCTCCATCGTATTTCGTCTCGACTGCAACCTTTCCAGAAAGGTACTTCGTTGCTCGAGAGCACGTACCAGGCTTCTCTGTCTTCGGAACCTACTCGAATAACGAGATCAGCGAGATCGGATATGAATTGAGATCGAAGATACGAACTCACTTTGATCGGCAATCCCAAGACGGGTGAGACAGAGGGCAGCCCTTGCACTCCCGTACCTACGCACCATGATATTAGCGATGATCAATAAGAGAGGAAGGTAGTGCAAACTTACGAAGCCATTCTTCGACCCTCGTTGCAACGTAATCAAGATCCGCTACGCTGCGATGGATCGTCGGCAGCCTAGGATCCCAAACTTGCAGTACCCTCATCAAGTCAATCCGATCGTAACAGCTCTGGTTGTATTGAGTAAGCGAGACTGAGACTGAGTTTGAAGGAGGTCGGTAGAGAATTGGTGAAATGTCGCGAAGGATCAGTTGAATCATGAGTGCGACTTGGGGAGGCGAAAGAGGGCGAAGGAGATCGGCGAGGATCTTTTGCATTGATCGAGCTCGGTAGGGAGGGAGACCACGAATAGCTTGAACTATGAAACCAGAAATTGTTGATTAGCGAAAAGCTTTCATAGCTGAAAGTGAGGGTGCTTACCTTCTGCGGCCGAGTACTCCGAAGTACACGCAAGCTCGTCGAGAAGTTGATCGACTCTGAAGGAGGACGTAAGGTTCAGCGAATGAAGCTGGAGCAGAGGAGTGAAAGCGAAAACTCACCTTCCAAACGTCAACGAATCGTCTCCAGCTCGAGATTTCCCTTTCTTTTCTAGCCACAGCTTGACTTCTTCTCCCAAAGATCCCGTCGCTGTACTACGAGACCCTTCTGACGGTGCAGACCAACAAGCGAACCTTCCTTCAGCAGCTCCATACAATCTCTCCAACTCTTTCGCGAACGTGTATTCTTGTAATCCATACCTACAGCATCTCAGTCTATCAGTTCAGGAGCGACAGTAAGCGCGAATGAGAGCAACTAACCTCCTCCTGACCCCCTCTTCAGGAAACAACAACCGAAGGAAGATCACGATAGTCCCGTGAGGCAGAGGATCGTCTAGACCAGGTGCATGATTGAGTTTGACCTTGTCTATCCATCTCTTGACTAGCTTGATCTGTCTAGATGGTTGGTCGCTCTTTGTTGGAATTGATTTGGGTTTAGCGGAACAGTCTGAGATTTGTTTGACGAGGTCTGAGAAGAATGAGAATGGGATAGGATTCGCGTAGAGTGTTGTCGACATTCACACGCGAACCCTTCCACAAGAGTGAAATGAGATGAAGAACAAGAAGAAGAAGGTCAACTCGATCGATTTTTTGACATTTCGCTCATCTCGCAAGAATAGCGAGCCAGTTGTGAAACGCTCAATTCAACGAGGGGAAGAGACATGCTACACTGATCCGAATGAGGGCAGAAAGACAGAATGTACACAACACGAGTGAGGCGGGGAGGGGGTAAATCCAAAAGAAGAGCGAGCGAAGGAAGGTATTGCCAATAATAAATAAGGAGAGAGAGGACACGGAACAGACACAACAAAGTAGCGATCGATAACAGTTCGTCGACGCTAGAGTAGGAGGGGATCTAAGGGGTTATAGAGAGTGAAGGAATAGCTACAAAAATTAGGTGACATTTTAGGGTGAAGAACCGATTTTTCAAACGGTTGGAGTTCGAGTAGGTCTGTTTTTCAATGGAGAAGACGTCAACTACTTGAGGCGAGAGTGAGAAGGGGAAGATTGGGCTTACTGGAAAGGGTATGGTGGCCATAAATCTGGATCTTCTCGATCCTCCAACATGTCCAATTCTTCGTCTTCCTCTTCCGAAGAACCATCCGAATCGACGAGTGAGCTGGTGGGTAGTGAGCCTCGCCGTTGAGCTGCGGCACAGATCACACAGAGTGCTGTCGTCGCTTGACACGCTCCACCGCAGGCTCCCCGACTCAAGAGAGAATTCGTCATTCCTCCGCTCGTGGACAACGCAGTCAAGAACGTGTCCTTGCCTCCTCCTCCACAAGACAAGAGTCCAGATAGATCAGTCGTCGCTCGACCATTGTTTGCGGAGAGGGAAGAAAGTTGGGAGAAGCTCGAAGTTCCAGTCGTCGCGCTCGATGCTGAACCGACGAAGATTGGCGAGAGAGGGGAAGATTTGGTCGACGAGTTGGAAGTGTTCGAAGCGTTTCGACCGTGCCGTTGAGATACAGCTCGGAAAGGTAATGGTCGAGAGGTGAACGATGGCTCAGAAGGGAGGTTGATCGGTTTCGTCGCTGAAAGTATCGATGGACCAGGCGCACCGATCGGGGGAGCGATTTTGACAGCTTTCGAATTAGGTGAGGGTTGACTCGACGAGGAGTTATTGCTGTTGAGACTTGTGGAACTGGGCGAGCGACGAGGAGGAGGTGCGGGTGAAAGTCGGAACTCTTTCGGTGCAGGTTGTGAGAATGCTGCATCCGTCTGTAACGAGATTGTTTCCCACGCTGCTCGACCATCCCGAAGCTTCTCAGCGAAATCGTGGAACTCTGCGAGGCGAGAGAGAAAAATCAGTTTCGAGAAAAAAGTCGATGTCGATGTCGAGAGAATGAGCTCACCGTCGATACAGCCAGACATGGCAGTGAATAGAGGTTTACAGAAGAGGTCGATGAATCCCATTTGACCCTTCGCTAGCGCTTTCGTATCGGAAGCATCTTGAACCATGACCGTGATCGGAAGATTGAATTCGGCTTCAATCTTGGCTTGAACCGACCACTCGTCGATGAGGGCAGCAGACCACGCTCTTGAGATACGATGAGGTCGACTCTGTGCGAAAGTCAGATTCGTCAGTGAGAGAAAGAGCCAAGAGGGAAGAAGAAGAGGAGACGAACGGGGTTACTGATATCTGCCGACTTGATCAATCCAGCACAAAGTAACAATCGATCTGCCTCAACATCCCGCTTCGCACTCCTTCCCTTCTCAGAGAAGCTCTTTCCCATCTCTGACAGTTCTTGAACGAATTCGAAATGTCGACTCATATCGGTTGCGAGAATCGAAGCTTCGACAATCTTGCGGAACGAAGTCGCTTGATCTCC
>Ga0308160_10007705_pt1 | contig 10623 bp, 7 predicted proteins | sample PhyFR1_FD_201036 | JGI IMG/M metagenome (GOLD analysis project Ga0308160, IMG submission 201036) | Phyllosphere microbial communities from UC Gill Tract Community Farm, Albany, California, United States - DLSLF.R1 | ecosystem: Host-associated > Plants > Phyllosphere > Unclassified | place: USA...
CACTCGCCCAACTGGTCAGCGAGTTCGGACTCGAGCACGAGGGTTCCCTCGACGGCATCGAGATCACCGGCATCACGCTGAGCACGGCGGACCTCCACCCCGGCGACCTGTACGTGGGCGTGCCCGGTGCGCACCGGCACGGAGCCGAGTTCGCCGACCAGGCACGTGACGGTGGCGCGGTCGCACTGCTGACCGACGCCGCGGGGGCCGAGCTGGCCCGGTCCAGCGGTCTCCCCGTCGTCCTCGTCGACTCGCCCCGGGCGGCCCTCGGCGAGCTCTCGGCATGGATCTACCGCACCGACAGTGACGACGCACCCCTCCTCCTCGCGGTCACCGGCACCAACGGCAAGACCAGCACCTCGTACCTGCTCGAAGGCGTCCTGCGACAGCTGGGCCTCGTCACCGGCCTCAGCAGCACGGCCGAGCGCCACATCGGCGACCTCACCGTCGTCAGCCGCCTCACCACCCCCGAGGCCAGCGAGATGCACGCCCTTCTGGCCCGCATGCGTGAGAGCGAGGTGCGCGCGGTGGCCGTCGAGGTCAGTGCCCAGGCACTCAGCCGCAACCGCGTCGACGGCCTCGTCTTCGACGTCGCCGCCTTCACGAACCTGAGCCACGACCACCTCGACGACTACGCCGACATGGAGGAGTACTTCCAGGCCAAGTTGCCGCTCTTCCAGCCCGACCGTGCCCGTCGTGCCGTGGTCTCGCTCGACTCGCCCTACGGACAACGCGTGGTGGACAACGCCCGCATCCCCCTGACGACGATCACGATCCTCCCCGACGTCGAGGCCGACTGGACGGTCCAGATCCTCGACGAGCAGGCCGCCTACACCGAGTTCCGTCTGTCGGGCCCCGAGCAGCGTTCGCTCGTGACGCGCGTCCCGCTGATCGGGTGGCACATGGTCGCGAACGCGGCCCTGGCGATCGTCATGCTGGTCGAGGCGGGCTTCGAGCTCGAGGCCATCGGCCAGGCGCTCGACGCCGACGGCGGCATCGTCGCGTACCTGCCCGGGCGCACCGAGCGGGTGTCCGGCGACACCGGCCCGAGCGTCTACGTCGACTTCGGCCACAGCCCCGACGCGTTCCTGACCACCCTGGCCGCGGTGCGCACCTTCACACCCGGCAAGGTCATCATGCTGTTCGGTGCGGACGGCGACCGCGACACGACGAAACGCGGCGAGATGGCCCGGGTGGCCGCGGCCGGTTCCGACATCCTCGTCGTGACCGACCACCACCCCCGTTTCGAAGACCCGGCCTCCATCCGCAAGACGCTCGTCGACGCCGCCCGCGAGGCGTACCCGGAGCACGAGATCCACGAGGTGAGCCCGCCCGAGGCTGCCATCCGGGCGGCCGTGGCCCTGGCCCGAGAAGGCGACTCGATCCTCTGGGCCGGCCCCGGCCACCAGGACTACCGCGACATCCGTGGTGAGCGCACCCCGTACTCCGCTCGCGACGAGGCCCGTGCCGCCCTGCGCGAGGCCGGGTGGTCCGAGTGATCGCGCTCACGCCTCGCCAGATCGCCGACATCACCGGCGGGCGCCTGGTCCACCCCGAGGAGGCGCGGGTCGCGACCCCGGTCGACGGCACGGTCGAGACCGACTCGCGTCTGGTCACCCCGGGGTCGATCTTCTTCGCCCTGCGCGGTGAGGTCACCGACGGGCACCTCTTCGTCGATGCCGCCACGTCGAACGGCGCCGCCCTCGTGGTCGCCGAGCGCGAACTCGAGACGACCGCACCGCTCGTCGTCGTCGACGACGGGGTCGTCGCGCTGTCCCGACTCGCCGCCGCCGTCGTCGAGCACGTCCGGCGCCTCGGACGCCTGAAGGTCGTCGGCGTCACGGGTTCCAACGGCAAGACGAGCACCAAGAACATGCTCCGCGCGGTACTGGGCGACGTCGCGCCGACCGTCGCCCCCCAGGGGTCGTTCAACAACCACGTCGGTGCCCCGATCTCGATGCTGCGCATCGACGAGACCACCGAGTACCTCGTCGTCGAGATGGGTGCGAGCGGCCCGGGCGAGATCGCCCGGCTCGTCGACATCGCCCGTCCCGACACCGGGGTCGTGCTCAAGGTCGGCCTCGCCCACGCGGGCGGCTTCGGCGGCATCGAGGGCACCCGTGCGGCGAAGGCCGAGATGGTGACCGACCTGCCCGCCACGGGGACGGCCGTCCTCAACGCCGACGACGACCGCGTCGCCGGCATGGCGGCCGTGACGGCCGCACGGGTCGTCACCTTCGGTCAGGGTGCCTCGGCCGACTACCGGGCGTCCGACATCGACGTCTCGGCGTCGGGCACCTCCTTCACCTTCGAGCACGGCGACGTGAGCCGCCGGGTGTCGCTGCGCATCCTGGGCGAGCACCACGTGATGAACGCCTTGGCGGCCCTCAGCGTCGTCGGCGAATGGGGCGTCGACCTCGGTCGGGCCGTGACGGTCCTCGAGGGCGTGACGCGGGCCGAGCGCTGGCGCATGGAGGTCCTGGACGCCCCCGGCGGCGTGACGGTCGTGAACGACGCCTACAACGCGAGTCCCGACTCGGTCGCCGCGGCGTTGAAGACCCTCGCCCAGATCACCGGCCCCGACCACCGCTCGGTGGCCGTGCTCGGCGAGATGGCCGAGCTCGGCGAGTACGCGCGTGACGAGCACGACCGCGTCGGCCGCCTGGTCGTCCGGCTCAACGTGGGCCAACTCGTGGTCGTCGGTCACGAGGCACGACACATCCACATGGCGGCGGGCCTCGAAGGCTCGTGGGACGGAGAAAGCGTGCTGGTCGACACGATCGACGAGGCGTACGACTTCTTGCAGGGCACCCTGCGAGCCGGGGACGTCGTCCTCGTGAAGTCGTCCAAATCGGCCGGCCTGCGCCTCCTGGGTGACCGCCTGGCCGGGGTGACCGCATGATCGCGCTGCTGATCGGCGGTGGGTTCTCCCTCGCCTTCACGCTGCTGATGACGCCGGCGTTCATCAAGCTCTTCCACCGTCTCGGGTGGGGCCAGTTCATCCGTGACGACGGCCCGCAGTCGCACCACACCAAGCGCGGCACGGCGACCATGGGCGGCATCGTCCTGATCATCGGCACCGTGCTCGGCTACTTCATCGGTCACCTGGTCGGCGGCGACGAGCTCACCCTCAGCGGCATGCTCGTGCTGTTCATGATGGTCGGCCTCGGCGTGGTCGGGTTCCTCGACGACTTCCTCAAGGTGCGCAACCAGCGCAGCCTCGGGCTCGGCGGGTGGGCGAAGATCGCCGGGCAGGTCGTCGTGGGGGCGGTGTTCGCCGTCCTGGCACTCTCGTTCACGAACGATCGCGGGCTCGCCCCCGCGTCGACGATGATCTCGGGCCTGCGCGACATCCCCTGGCTCGACTTCATGTTCTTCGGCACCATCGTCGGGGGCGGGCTGTTCCTGATCTGGGTCGTCCTGATCACCGTCAGCACCTCCAACGGCGTGAACGTCGCGGACGGCCTGGACGGTCTCGCCACGGGCGCTTCCATCCTCGCGATCGCGTCGTACATCTTCATCGGCTTCTGGCAGAACAACCAGCTCTGCACGAGCGTGCGCCTCGACGAGGCCACGCGGGCGGCCTGCTACCAGGTGGCCGACCCGCTCGACCTGGCCGTGGTCGCCGCCTGCATCTGCGGAGGCCTCATCGGGTTCCTCTGGTGGAACACCTCGCCTGCACAGATCTTCCTGGGCGACACCGGTTCGTTGGGCCTCGGCGGGGCGCTGGCCGCCCTGGCCATCCTCAGCCGCACCGAACTCCTGCTCGTGCTGATCGGTGGTCTCTTCATCGTCGTCACCGGCTCGGTGATCCTGCAACGGGCGTACTTCAAGATCACGAAGGGCAAGCGGATCTTCCTGATGAGCCCCCTGCACCACCACTTCGAGCTCAAGGGCTGGGCCGAGGTGACCGTCGTGGTCCGGTTCTGGATCATCGCCGGGCTCTTCGTCGCCGCCGGCGTCGGCACCTTCTACCTCGAATGGATCCTCCGCACCTCATGAGCGACGGCAGCACCGCCCCCCTCGCCGAGCGGCTCGCCGGGCTCGACAGCTGGCACGCCGACTGGTCCGGCCTGCGCGTGGTCGTCCTCGGGCTCGGCGCGACCGGTTTCTCGGTGGCCGACACCCTGGCCGAACTGGGCGCCGACGTCCTCGTCGTGGCCCCCGCGGTCGATGCCGACAAGGCCGAGCTTCTGCAGCTGATCGGGGCCCGTCTCGACGAGGTCGAGTCCACCGACACACCGTCGGCCACGCTCACGGCCTTCGACGCGCACCTCGTCGTGGCCAGCCCGGGCTTCGCCCCGCACCACCCCCTGGTCCGCTGGGCCGTCGACTCGGGGAGGGCCGTGTGGGGTGACGTCGAGCTGGCCTGGCGCGTACGCGACAAGGTCGAGCGCGTGGCCGAGTGGGTGCTCGTCACCGGGACGAACGGCAAGACCACGACGACGCAGCTGGCGTCGGCGATGGCCGGCGCCGACGGTCGCCGCGTGGCGGCCTGCGGAAACATCGGCGTGCCCGTCCTCGACGCGGTGCGCGATCCCGACGGTTTCGACCTGTTCGTCGTCGAGCTCTCGAGCCACCAACTGCACTACCTGCCGACCGGGGGAGCCGGCGCCCTCCGGCCCCGAGCATCCGTCTGTCTCAACCTCGAGGCGGACCACCTCGAGTGGCACGGCGGGGCGGACGCCTACCGTGCCGCGAAGGCCAAGGTGTACGAGAACACGGTCGTGGCCTGCGTCTACAACAAGGCGGACGAGGCGACCCTGCGCATGGTCGAGGAAGCCGACGTCGAGGAGGGCTGCCGCGCCGTGGGCTTCGGCCTCGACGCCCCGGGGCCCAGCGAGGTCGGCATCGTGACCGGCGACGGGGTCTCCGTCCTGGCCGACCGCGCCTTCCTCGCCGAGCGCCACACGCGAGCGCTCGAACTGACCACCCGGGAGGCCCTCGAGGGCGTCGGCCTCGGCGCCGACCACCTCGTCGAGGACGTGCTCGCCGCCGCCGCGCTCGTGCGTGCGGTGGGCGTCGCTCCCGTCTCGATCCGCGACGCCCTCGCCGGTTTCGCGGTGGACCACCACCGCACCGAGGTCGTGGCCGAGTCCGGCGGCGTGACCTGGGTCGACGACTCCAAGGCGACGAACCCGCACGCCGCGCGCGCCTCCCTGACGTCCTTCCCGTCGGTCGTCTGGATCGTCGGAGGCCTGTTCAAGGGCGTCGACGTCGAGCCGCTCGTCCTCGAGTCCACGGACGCCGTCCGGGCGGCCGTGTTCGTCGGCGTCGACCGTGAGCCGCTCCGCCGGGCCTTCTCCCGACACGCGCCCGGCATCCCCGTCTTCGAGGTCGACGCCACCGACACTGGGCAGGTGATGCCGACGGCCGTGCGCCTCGCCGCGAGCGTGGCCCGTCCCGGGGACACCGTGCTCCTCGCCCCGGCGGCGGCGTCCATGGACCAGTTCACCGACTACACGGCCCGAGGGCGATCCTTCGCCCAGGCCGTACACGAACACTTGAGGGGTGACGTCGATGGCCAACCCGCCGTCCAGCCTCCCGCGCCGTCGGCCGACTGAGTCGAGCCGTCCGCGCCGCGGGCCCGTCCGACCGAGCGACGACGCCTCAAGCGGCCTGGGGTCCTCGAAGCGCACCGCCGGCGCCGTCGTCCGCGTCAAGAAGCTCTTCGCCGCCGAGACGGGCTCGTACTTCGTCATCCTCGGGACGACGTTGTTCATGGTCGTGCTCGGGCTGGTCATGGTGCTCTCGTCGTCCTCGGTCGAGCAGTACATTTCGTCACGACACACGTCGTTCTTCGGCGCGTTCATCCGACAGGGCACGTACGCGGCCGTGGGCATCCCGCTCATGCTCATCGTGTCCCGGCTGCCGGTGTCGTTCCTCAAGCGCTGGGCGTGGCACGTCCTGGGGGCGACCATCGTCCTGCAACTGCTCGTCTTCTCGCCCCTCGGCTACGAGATCGGCGGCAACCGCAACTGGATCGACCTCGGCTCGTTCACGGCGCAGCCCTCCGAGGCCGTCAAGCTCGCGTTGGCGATCTGGCTCGGCATGATCCTTTCGGTCAAGCGCGACCTGCTCGACGACTGGAAGCACCTGGCGATCCCGCTCGTGCCCGTGGCCGGCGTCGCGATCGGCCTCGTCGTGCTCGGTGGCGACCTCGGGACGACCATGATCATGCTCCTGCTCGTCTTCGCGGCCGTCTGGTTCGCCGGCGTCCGGCTGCGCTACCTGCTGGCGCCCCTCGCGTTCCTCGCGGTGGTCGTGCCCCTGATCGCCCAGGGGTCGAGTTCGCGCAACTCACGCATCGCCGCGTGGCTGTCGGGTTGCTCGGACTCGAGCCAGTACCAGGCCGAGTGCTGGCAGACCCTGCACGGAACGTGGGCGCTGGCCTCGGGGGGACTCTTCGGCGTCGGTCTCGGCAACTCGAAGTCGAAGTGGTCCTGGCTGCCCGAGGCCGACAACGACTTCATCTTCGCCATCATCGGCGAAGAGCTCGGATTGATCGGAGCGATGGTCGTGTTGGCCCTCTTCATCGTCCTCGCCGTCGGTTTCGTCAAGATCATCCGCCGGACGAACGACCCCTTCGTCCGTGTGACGACCGGGGCCATCACGGCGTGGATCATCGGTCAGGCGCTCGTCAACATCGCGGTCGTCCTGGGGCTGCTGCCCGTCTTGGGCGTCCCCTTGCCGCTCATCTCGGCCGGTGGATCGGCGTTGATCGTCACGCTCGTGGCCATCGGCGTCGTGCTCTCGTTCGCCCGGGTGCCCGAAGAGTCCGCGACGCCGCAGGGGCTCCCGCGACAGCGGGTAGGGTCTCTGCGGTGACGACGTATCTCCTCGCCGGCGGTGGCACCGCCGGGCACGTGAACCCCCTCCTCGCCGTGGCCGATCGGCTCCGTCGGCGCGAGCCCGACGCGACCGTGCTCGTGCTCGGCACCGCCGAGGGGCTCGAGGCACGGCTCGTCCCGCAACGCGGGTACGAACTGCTCACCGTGCCGCGGCTGCCCTTCCCCCGCAAGCCCTCCGCGGCGGCGCTGCGATTCCCCGGCCGACTCGCCGGCGCGATCGACGGCATCCGGTCCTTGCTCGCACAGCACGACGTCGACGTCGTCGTCGGATTCGGCGGCTACGCAGCCGCCCCGGCCTACGTCGCGGCCTGGCGGTCGAAGGTGCCCGTGGTCGTCCACGAGGCCAACGCGAAACCCGGCATGGCGAACGTCCTCGGCTCGTTCCTCTCGTCCCACGTCGGCGTCGTCTTCCGCTCCACCCGACTCCGGGGCGGACGGCAGGTCGGCATGCCGTTGCGCGACGAGATCGAGTCCCTCGACCGACGGGCCCACCGCGACGAGGCCGTCGCGGCCTTCGGCCTCGACCCGGCGCGGCCGACCCTGCTCGTCACGGGTGGTTCGACCGGTGCGCGGCGGCTGAACGAGACCATGTCGAGGGCGGCCGTCAGCGTGCTCGGCGCCGGCTGGCAGATCCTGCACATCACGGGTGAGAAGTCCGATCTCACCTCGACCGACCTCGACGGCCACCACCTCCTCCGGTACTGCGACCGCATGGACCTCGCGCTCTCGGCGGCGGACTTCGTCGTCTCCCGGGCCGGCTCGGCCACGGTCAGCGAGCTCACCGCGCTCGGGTTGCCCTCGGTGCTCGTCCCGTACCCGGTGGGCAACGGCGAACAGCGACACAACGCCACCGACGTCGTCGGTGCCGGGGGAGCACTGCTCGTCGCCGACGCCGACTTCACGCCCGCCTGGGTCGAGCGCACGCTCGTCCCCCTGCTGCTCGACCGGGCCGTCGTGGCGGACATGGCCGTCCGCGCCTCCTCGGTCGGGGTGCGCGACGGAACCGACCGCACGGTCGACCTCGTCCTCGACGCCGTGGGCCGCGCCTCCTCGTCTTCCCCGAACCCCGACCTCAGCGAGACATCATGATCAAACCCGACCTCGACCAGCCGATCCCCGCCGAACTCGGTGCCGTCCACTTCGTCGGCATCGGCGGTTCGGGGATGAGCGGCATCGCCCGGGTCTTCCTCGCCGCCGGCCACCGTGTCACCGGGTCGGACGCCCGCGACAGCGCGGCCGTCGAGTCGCTCCGGGCGGCAGGCGCCGAGATCGCGATCGGCCACGACGCGGCCAACGTCGGCGACGCCGACACGCTCGTGGTGACCGGCGCCCTCTGGCAGGACAACCCCGAGTACCAGCTCGCGCTGTCGAAGGGACTGCCCGTCCTGCACCGCTCGCAGGCGCTCGCCTGGCTCGTCGGGCAGCAGCGGCTCGTCTCGGTCGCCGGGGCGCACGGGAAGACCACGTCCACCGGCATGATCGTCACCGCCCTGCTCGCCGCGGGGCACGACCCGAGCTTCGTGAACGGCGGGGTCATCCAGTCGTTGGGCGTCAGCGCCCGTGGCGGTGACGACGACCTGTTCGTCGTCGAGGCCGACGAGTCCGACGGCTCGTTCCTGCTCTACGACACCTCGGTCGCCCTGATCACGAACGTCGACGCCGACCACCTCGACCACTACGGCTCGCACGAGGCGTTCGACGACGCCTTCGTCCGGTTCGCGTCGGCAGCGCGCGAGTTCGTCGTCGTCTCGAGCGACGACGACGGTGCCGTCCGTGTCACCGAACGCCTCGACCACCCGCGCGTCGTGACCTTCGGAGAGGCCGCCGACGCCGACGTCCGCCTGAGCGACGTCGCCACGACCGGTCCGGTCTCGTTCACCCTGCACGCCGAGGGTCGTTCGTGGCCCGTGCAGTTGCGCGTGCCCGGGCGGCACAACGCCGTCAACGCCGCCGGTGCCTTCGCGGTCCTCGTCGGCCTGGGCGTCGACGCGGAGGCCGCCATCGCGGGTCTCGAGACCTTCGGCGGCACCGAGCGGCGGTTCGAACTGCACGGCGTCGTGCGGGGCGTCAGCGTGTACGACGACTACGCCCATCACCCCACCGAGGTCGCCGCCGCGCTGCAGGCGGCGCGTTCCGTGGTCGGCGACGGGCGCCTCATCGCCGTGCACCAACCCCACCTCTACAGCCGCACGCGGATGATGGCCGGCGAGTTCGCCGAGACCTACGAGCGACTCGCGGACCACACCATCGTGCTCGACGTGTACGGCGCGCGCGAGGACCCCGAGCCCGGCGTCACCGGCGCGCTGGTGTCCGAACGCTTCGCCGACCCCGACCGCGTCGACTTCGTGTCCGACTGGCAGGCCGCGGCGGACCGGACGGCCGAGGTCGCTCGAGAGGGCGACTTCGTCATCACGCTCGGCTGTGGCGACGTCTACCGCATCGTGCCGCAACTGCTCGGCTCACTCGACGCGGCCCACGAACCCGTCGTCGCCGTCGCGGAGGACTCCGCGGAGTGACTCGTCACGACAGGTCCGTGGTGTCGGGGGCCCTCCGATGAAGCGGCCCGACGGATTCGACGAACCAGAACACACCCCGACTCCTCCGGCGGCGCCCAACCGACGCCGTCGGGGACGGGACCCGGAGGCCACCGGGCCCGTCCCCGTCGTCGGTGCCTCGCGGCCTCCCCGAGGTGCTGCCGGTGACTCGCGGGCGGCCGACGCCGACGCATCCGATCCGTCGTCCCCGTCGTCGCTCAAGGGCCGCCTCGGGTCGATCACCGGAGCCCCCGCGGCCTGGCGGGACCGCCTGACGAAGCCCTCGACCTCCGACGCGAGCGATCACCCCGGGCGGGTCGCACCTCGGGGCTCCGAGCCTCCGCGCATCGTGGCACCCGACGGCACGGCCGCCGAGGCCAAGGCACGAGCCGTCGCAGCACGCCGGCAGGCGCGTCGGGCATCGAGCGAACGGAGGCGCGTCGAGCGCGTCGAGGTCCGTCGCTTCACGCGTCGCAGCCGACACCGTCGGGCGACCCTGGTGTCGCTCGGGGCCGTCGTGCTCCTCCTCGTCGCGTCCGTCGCGGTCGCCGTGTTCACGCCGCTCCTGTCGTTGCAGACCATCCGTGTCGAGGGGACGGACCGCGTCGACGCCGCGGCCGTGCAGACCGCCCTCGACGGGCAGCTCGGCACGCCCCTCGCCCTCATCGACTTCGACGAGGTCACCCGCGAGCTCGGGGCGTTCCCCCTGATCGCCAGCTACGTGACCGAGACCGCTCCGCCCCACACGCTCGTCGTGCGCATCCAGGAGCGGCAGCCCGTCGCCACGGTCGCCGCGGGGGAGGGGTTCGACCTCGTCGACCCGGCCGGCGTCGTGGTCCAGACGCTCGACGCCCGGCAAGAGGGAGTACCCCTGGTCGACGTCGGGGGAGCAGCCCTCGACGGCCCCGCGTATCGTTCGGTGGCCGAGGTGCTGCTGGCCTTGCCGGTCACGTTGCGTTCGACCGTCGACACCGTGACGGCGTCGACGGCCGACGACGTGACCCTGCAACTCACTTCGGGTGAGCGGGTCGTGTGGGGCAGCGCCGACGAGTCGGCGAAGAAGGCCCAGGTGCTCACCGGACTCATCGCCGACCAGGCCCGGCGCGACCCCGGCGCGAGCGTCGAGTACGACGTGTCCGCGCCCGACAACGGGATCATCAGGACGAGATGAGAGGGTGTGTTCGCGACACGCTGGCCACCCTGGCGACAGCGCCTGCGGCGCACCCATACCTTGTGAC
>Ga0308160_10007706_pt1 | contig 10623 bp, 9 predicted proteins | sample PhyFR1_FD_201036 | JGI IMG/M metagenome (GOLD analysis project Ga0308160, IMG submission 201036) | Phyllosphere microbial communities from UC Gill Tract Community Farm, Albany, California, United States - DLSLF.R1 | ecosystem: Host-associated > Plants > Phyllosphere > Unclassified | place: USA...
GCTCCTCGCGCGCCTCGTGGAAGGCGTCGAGCGAGCCGTACCGCTCGATGGCGACGTCCTCGATCGGGCGGCCCTCGTCGTCGGCCGCCTCGAAGGTGCGCTTGAGCTTGCTCATGCGCCACGCCGAGCCGGACGAGCCCGGTGCGGGTGAGCCGGTCGCGGGAGGTGCGGTGGACGAGGTGGCGGCGGCGGACGAGGTCGAGGCGGCGTCAGGCGTGCCCTGCCAGTAGGCCTTGTTCAACTCGCGCGACGACTGGCCCATCGTTTGCTGCGAGCGAGCGCGAGAACGTCAGCCGGGGGACAGGAAGGACGGCTGAGAGCAGAGAGAGAGAGGACGCACAGAAGGGTCAGGCTTGTCCTTGGGGTCCTTGCGCCGCTTCTCGGTGCCGAACGAGCCGAAGAAGTCCATCTCGCCGCCGGCGCCCTCGCCCTTGGGGATCTCGCCGAAGAGGCCGCCGCCGCGCTCCGAGCTGCCGCCGACGTCGCCCTCGCCGTAGCCGTCGGTGAGGTTGTCGCCCTCGAGGCGGCGCAGGCCCTGGGCGGTCGGCATCGAGCCGACCGAGAAGGTGCCGACGGTGTCGACAGGGGCGGCGGCGGTCGAGTCGGTCTTCTCGACCCAGTCGTCGTCGTCGTCGTCGTCGTGGTGCTGGGCGGCGTGCTTGTCGGAGCGAGAGCGGCGCGGGTGCTTGTGGTCGACGTCACGGCGGGACGAGTGGGACTTGTGGTCGCGGTCGCGGCTGGTGGAGCGGTCGCGCCTGGTGGACGACGAGTGCTTGTGCCGGGAGGAGCGGGTGTGGTGGTCGTCCTTGTCGTCGTCCTTGTCCCTGTGGGAGCGGTGGCGCTTGGAGGAGCGGTCGTCGTCGTGGGAGCGATGAGGGCGGGTCGAGGAGCGCGAGTGCTTGGAGGACGAGGGGCGGTCGTCGGTGCGCGAGTCTGAGCCCATGGTGGGTGGCTCTGGGATGCTGGTGGCTCTGCAGAGCAGGCGCCGGGTGGGCAGGAAGAGGACGAGGGCCGTCCCCGCCCCGCTTCCCCTCCTCACCCGCAGCCTGCGCCTCGCACTGCTCAGAGCGACTCGCTAGCGCTTCACTGGCACCGCACAGTGCCTCGAACATCCCCGCACCGCCGCCCAACCGCACTGCTGCGCTTCCGCTTCAAGCTCGCTCTCCCTCCCCGGCCGACCTCGACTCGCTCGTCAACGTTCAACAACCCCACCAGCACAGCGCGCTCAGGGGCCCGCTCGAGGCGACCGAGGCTATCTACATGGTGCGTCCACTTCCCTCCCCCCTCCTCGCAATCCCTCGCCGCCTGCTCGCCTCGAGCCGAGGTCGACGAGCCCTCCAAGCCGACCGCAGCGCACAGCTGACTCTCCCTCTGCTTCGTGTGCACATCTTAGGGTGATCCTGGCACCTCTCTTCTCTTCGGCGAGAGCTTGAGCTCGTCGGGCTCGCACACCGGCGTTTCCTCGCGGCGCTCCTCGCTCGCCCCCTACCTGCTTCTGCTCGAGCGAGCGTCGCTCTCAACTTCGGCACTCGTCGGCCTCGCAGCCACGGGCTCGGCCAGCTTTCCAACGCATCGTGCGCGCTGCTTCCGCGGGTCCGTCTAGTTCGCCGACCGGCGTCCGTCCGCCGGCTCGGCCGGAGGAACTTGCTCGCGCGCTCGACGCATCTTGCGCGCCGTCCTCTCTTAGCCGCTCTCCAGCTCTCCCGGCATCTCACCCCGCCTCTCCGCCCCTCTCGTCACCTCGGCAACCATGTCGCCTCGCCCCTCGTCCACCCGCTCTCGCCCACCTCGACCCGACGACCCCTACCAGCCGATGCCGCGCACGCAGCGGCCCGACCGACCCGGCGCAGGATTCGCCGCTGCCGCGCAGCGCTTCGTCCTCGGGCGAGCAGCGTACGCTCGACGTCGGCAGGCGACGCTCGACCACCTGTGCCGCGGCGCCGACGCCGAGCGAGCGCGCGCAGAGGCGGCGAGGGAGCTCGCCCGGCTGCGCGACGAGGAGGCGCAGCGTGTCGCGGGCCTGTCGAGGGAGCAGCGCGAGCTCGAGGAGCGCGTCAAGCGGTGGTGGGCCGGGTTGACGCCCGAGGAGCAGCAGGAGCAGGTGCGGCGGGTCGACGCGGGCGAGCCGACGGGCAGCGTCTGACACGGGCACTGCGAGTCGAGGACTGCCAAGTGCGTCCTATCTCCTCTCATCCTCGGCTGCACATAGGCGAGGGACTGACTCGGCGTCATGTGCGCAGAGCGTCAACCTCGAGCACGACGAGCAGGTCAAAGAACGTCCGGCGCTGGGCACGACGGCTTCCCTGCGCAATTTCGCTGCAACGATAGCCCGAGCTCGTTGAACTATTCTTGATTGTTGGCCCAGAGGCGAGAGCGGTCCCGCTGCGAGAGAGCGGATTTCGTCGTCGACCTTCTCAAGCTGCCTCGACCGCAGACGTTCGCTGCACGCTCTCGACGTGCTCAAGAACCGCCTCCGAATCATCGTGCAGGCCATGCTCGCTCCTCGAGAAGCATTGCAGACCGAGTGAGTGGAAGTGCAGGCACGAGCCGGTCCGAGCGAGAGAGCGAAGGCCGGTCGCTCGTCGACGCCGAGCGCGCAGTGCAGGGAGGAAACGAGTGCAATGCAGGGAATACAGACAGCATGAACAAAGATGTATAGACGGGGGTGTGAGAGGAGAGGAAGAGACTCGGAACGCTCAGAGCTCGTCGTCGTCGTCCTCCTCCTCCTCCTCCTCCTCGAGCGAGTCGTCCCAGATGAGCCGCCTCTTCCACCTGCGCCGCAGCTCCTCGACGCCGCCCTGCTCCTCCACCTCGTCGACGCTCGTGCTGGCCCCCTCGACGCCCTGCAGCAGGTCGGTCCACACGAGCCGCACCCACTCGTCGTACACCTCGGCCCGGAAGTGGACCGCGTCGGGCCCGTTCCGCCCAGCCTTCATCCACTCGGCGCTGTCGACGACGCCGCGCGTGAGCGCCTCGACGTCGATGACCCGCCCCTCGCCGCCGAGCGCAGCGTGCCGAGCCGTCACCGCGTTCTTGGCCTCGACGAGCGCGTTGTTCCGCACGAGGTCCTGGTGCGGGAACCGCTCGAGCGGGATGTAGCGCGCGTCGACGAGCGTTGTCGTGAACAGGCGCAGGCTGGCGCGGTCTCGTGCGGCGCGAGAGAGCCCGCCCGACTCGGCAAAGAGCCGGTCGAGCGAGGTCGAGACGCCGGCGAGCGAGAGCTGCTCGCCGTGCGAGCCGAGCGACAAGTAGGTGCGGTGCGGGCGGACTATCTTGGCGACGCGCTTGAGCGCAGGCGAGTGCTTGAGGGCCGACGCCGTGCGCGACCTGCGCAGGAACGACGCGAGGTCCGTGTCGACGAGCGAGACGAGGTCGTCGCGGTTGGCGGCGACGGCAGCGTCGAACGCCTCGCCGTTTGCGCCTTGACCGTCGTCATCGAGCTGGGCCGACTCGGCGAGGACGGGCGCCGCCTGGTACCACCACTGCCACGTGACAACGACGTCCGGCATCGCCTTGCCGTCCTCGGCCGGTGGCGCGCCGTCGCGGTACCGGAACGCGACGCTCGCGTGCGTGCCGTTGTGCGTCGGCGAGTCGAGGACCTTGCTCGCCGACACCTTGCGGCCCTCGCCGAGCGAGCCGACGAGGTGCGAGAACATGTTGCGCGCGTTCGAGTCACCGACGACGTGCAGCCACAGCGGCTTGGCGGGGCGAGGGTCGGCCGCGGCGACAAAGGGGAGAGGGAGGCTAGGCGTCGCGAGGGTGCAGGGCGGAGAAGTGGGGAAGAAGGCGAGGCTCGACCAGTGGCCGGCGAGGGACGACAAGTCGGTGCAGAGGGGAAGGTCGGCGGCGATGGCTGTGCGGGCGGGCTCAGCGTCAGCGAGTGCACGAGAGAGGCCAGGGGAAGAGAAGCAAGGTCGAACGCACCTCGGCCCAGCTCGACGACTTGTCCGCTCACGACCTCGACCCGCTCGCCGACGTACCGCAGCTGCTCGCCCTGCGCCGCACTGAGCGCGCTCTCGTCGCACGTCCTCGACACCTCACCGCACGGCGCGCCGTCGAGCACGCCCAGATAAAAGCCAAAGGCGAGGTGGACGTCGAGCTGGTACCGGCCGGGCGGAACGGCGAGGTCGGGCGGGACCGAAACGAGGTACGACGACCGGTCGCCCGAGCGAGCTGGGCGGTCGAGTGCGGCGAGCGTCTGCGTGTCGACGTCGTCGGGCGTGTCGTCGCTCGAGACCGAGACGAGGCGGGCCGAGAAGACGGCCTGCGAGAGGCAGCTCGAGGGGACGTCGGGGTCGAGCGGCTCGCGAGGGGCGACGAGGTACTGAAGCGGTGCCGTTTCTGCGCGCACGAGTCGAGGAGTCAGCTGACATTCACTGAGAGGAGCGGAGGGAAACGTGCGACGCACCTGTGACGGTCCAGAAGCTCGACTCTCCAACTCGCGCCCGAGCGCTCGCCGGGCACTCGACGTCGTCCTGCTCGCTCGACGACGACGGCTCGCGCCAGTCCGGGTCGACGACATCCTGCGCCTCGCCGCTCGACTCGGCGTCGCGGAAGTCGTCGACGGGCAGCTCGAGGTCGGCGAGGTCGTCCTGGCCCGCCAGCTCGTCGGCGAGCTCCTGCGCCTCGTCGGCCGTGCTCGCCGCGTCCCATCGCCACGTCGCTGCCGCCGCATCGACGACGCCCTGCTTGGCCGTGCTGAGCGCCGTCGGGAGGTGCTCGTCGGGCACGACGGCGGCGAGGGACGCGACGAGGGCCAAGGTGCACGCTGCGACCGCGACGAGGACGAGGCGGCGAGGGTGACGGAGCGCGTGGCCGGCTCGCGAGGTCGAAGTCCCACCTGGGAGTGGGAGGGTCGACGAGGGCGAAGGGGACGCAGGGAGGGGCGAGTAGGCGGACGAGGACGACGACGAGCCGGCCTTGGTGGTGCCGCGCAGGAGGAGGGCGGTCCAGGGCGGCATCTCGATCGCCTTGCGGTTGCGGTCGCCGTCACGCCCGCTCGAGTGCGACTGGTGCAGATCGAGGCCCAGGGGCTAGAGTGCGGGCTCGAGGCGGCGGCGGCGGCGAGTCGAGGCGGGTGCGGTGGGAGAGCCGAGCGAGGGGGCGAGCTGAATGCGCTGGAGCGGGGCTTGCGCGGTGAGGTGGGTGCTGCTGTGCGCTGGTGCTAGTCGTGTACGCGCACCAGGGAGCTGCAGCGGTGGTGCAGCGGTGCTGAGGAGCGAGGACGAGGCGGTCCCGCTCTCCCGGGTCACGGTCGCGCCGCCTCCGCGTCCGACCGCGAGAAAGTGCGAGACACGGCTTCGTCGTCGTGCTCCTTCGCTTTGCGAGCTGCTCCGCGCAAGCTCTTCTCTTTCGACGTGTGCACGAGACTGTGCCCTGACCGCGCCTGCAGCTTGAACGGCGACCTTGCGCGCCAACTCGGCGGCATTACCTTTGCCTCCTTACGAGCAATCGCTGATAGAGGAATACAAAAAGCGCGCCGCGGTAAATCCGTCGGCGGCCGCGCTATCCTCTCGAAACTGTCGCTCTCGTACGCTGACTCGGTCCATCGCAACGCACTCGATGTCGAGCTTGCGAGCGGCAGGCCTCTCGATGCTTGGCACCGTGAGAGCGCGGCCTGAGCGCGGGGTGAGGCTCTACTTGTCGCGGAGGATCAGCGCCTCGGTTGAGCGAGTTGTGCCGGGCTGCAGCTCTGCATCAGAGTTCGCTCCGTAATGCGACGAGGAGCAGTGTGCAGCCCGACAAGCGAGAGCGTCGTCGAGCGCAAACAAAGAGCGACGGCCTTCTCAAACTCAGACTTGCGCTCAGACCGTGGATTTGACGGCCGTCGGACGGCTCTCGCGATGCGTGCCCTCGAGCGCGTCGACTCGAAGAAGTGAGACGAGCAGTTGCGGTGCCTGATGCCGCTGGCCCGCGAGGCGCCCTGCCGTCCGACCCTGGACGCTCCTGCGACAAGAACAAAGGGAACGACCAGGCGGAGTTGGCGGCCCAGGGCCATCTCCGCGCAGCCCTTGCGCAAGAAGTCTTCCGCAGCGCGCTCCGATCACTTCTCGGCTACGTACGATCTCCTCGCCCAATCTCCAGCTGCAGGAACTCGTAACGGCGCGAGCGTGCGCCCCTTCGACGCAGTCGGCCTTCCTGGCTCTGGCAGCTCTGCAGCTTGGCTCGGCCTTATTTTCGCAGCGCGCTGAAACGCCCCGGCTGGCTCTCCATTGAGCCTGCTCCGTGCTCCCTGCCAGGCGGATCGTCGTCGCTGAAGTGCCGTCCGGGCGGACCTCGCGCCTTGACGCCGATTCACCTCGCTTGTTCCCGCCGACGCTCTCCTTCTCGCCCTCTCGCGCGCGCTCCCATGACGAGCATGGCCTACTTGCAGCCGACAGGCGACGCAAGGATCATCAAGGCCAGCTGCTCGAGCTGCTGCACGTCCGCCTCGCTGTCGACGCCCTCGGCCGCACGTGATAGACGCCTCGCAACCGGCGTCGTCCAGCCCGGCAAGAAAGCAGCTCGACCACGGCCTTCGATTGCGCAGAGCACGCTCGACGACGCAGAGCTCGAAGGGATCCCGCAGGCGTTCCTGCGCGACTCGCTCCTCCTCCTCGGTGCGTCTCTCTTTCTCTCGCAGGCGGCGGCAACGTCCGACAGACGGGCTGGAGCTGACGAGCGTCGTGCATGCATTGTACTACAGCTCCTCGACTCCTCGCCGGCGCAAACAGCGTCGTACCCGTCCTCCCTCCCTCGTACTCGGCGTTCGCGTCCATCGACCTCCTCCCGCCCTCCCTCGACTGCCTCCTGGAACCTCCGCCCAGTACCCGCCCCGCGGGGTACGCCCTCGTCCCGACCCATGTCCTCGCCGCGACGATCCCCTCGCCCACCTGCGCCGGCACCGTCGAGCGTGTCCTCGTCCCGGTCCACTCGCTCCCCTGGTCTCTCGCCTCGCCAGCGCTCGGCGCGCACCTCGCAGCGTGCGCCGCCGCCGCCGCCGCCGCCGCACCTTGCTCCCTAGAGGTCGACGAGGCGCGACCCGCCGAGCCCGCCGGCCCGCCGACCCCGCCCGCCTCGCCGCCCTCCCACTTCTCGACCGCGCCGCCTCGCCCTCTCGGCTCGACGCCGCCGCCGCCGCCTGCCTCCCACCTCACCCTCCCTGTCGTCCCTCTCTCCCTTCCCTCGCTCGCCGGCCTCACCGCCCTGCACGCCTTCATCTACACGCGCACGCTCGGCGGCCTCCCGCTCGACGACGACGCGCTCGCCGGCGCCGGGGCGTGCGCGCATGCGCTTGGCGTCGAGGGCGAGGTCGGGCGCGAGCTGGAGGCGGCGCTGCGCGAGGCCTGGGCGCGGCTGAGGGGCGAGGGTGGAGAGGGGAGCGCGGGCGAGTGCGAGGCGGACGACGAGGAGTGGTGGAGCGAGGAGGGCGAAGACGGGACGGGGTCGGCGTACGAGTCGGCGTGCGAGTCGGCGTGACAGCTGTCGATGAGTTGGACAGGCCGAGGTCGAAGGTCTCGAGGGGTGCGGCGAAAGATAGGGCGAGAGGGCGAGTCGACTCGGTGGGCGAAGAGGGCGCGCAGGTCGCACATGTAGCACTCTGTATCAATAGCAGCGTCAGTGACACGAACAAGAGTCTGTGCGCGAGCGAGCGAGAGGAGACTCGCACCTGTTCATCCCCGCGCACGGTCCCTCTCTCTCCCTCGCCCTCCGAGTCCGCCCGAGCGCAAACGCAGGCTGCGTTGCGCACCTCGAGCGCGCCCTCGACTCACACGCTACACGCCCCACGTGTCCCTCGCCCTCCTCCACCTCGCCTCCTCGCGCTCGAGCACTTGACGAACGCCGTCCCGCTCGCCCTCGTCGAGGAACAGGACCGCGGCGTCCCACCGCGCCGTCGCCGCGAGGCCCTCGAGCAGGCGCGCGACCCACTCGGCGTCGTGCGCGGCGTGGAGCTCGGCGCCGGGCGCGAGCGCAAGCGGGAGCACCTCGGCGAGGAGGGCGCTGAGGAGGTCGGGCTGGACGCCGGCCGGGCCGAAGAAGGCGCGCAGCGAGGCCGGGCGCGGGTCGAGGGCGCGCAGGAGGGCGATACGGGTCGGGGCGCCGGGAGGGGTGAGGAGGAAGTGCGTCTCGAGGGCGGTGGCTGATGGTGGAGGGGGAGCTGAGGAGGACGACGACGGGCGGAGGAAGGCCGAGGGGATGATGGACGAGGGCGAGGCGTCGACGGTCGACGTTGACGTAGGCGATGGTGCTGTTGGTGCCGGACCTGGTGGTGCGAGAGGCGCGAGGATGGGCGAGCCGAGAGGTGCGCCGACCTGCGGCGGCTGCGACTTCGAGGTTGCCCGGCTCGACGCCGCATCAGCGGACGCAGGCTGGGCAGCGGCGTCTGGTGCACTCGGCGCCGGTGCTTGACGAGGCGGCTGCGCCTGTTTCGCTGTGCGCGCCTGCTTCTTGGCCGCGAACGAGCTGGTCGGTCGAGGTGCAGGCTCGGGCGTCGTCGTCGAGGTCGGCGGTGCGAGAGCTGCGGCCGGCGATGCGGTCGACGACGGGTTGAGGCGGCGCGACGAGACGGCCGTCATGAAGCCATCGACGGCTGGCTTGGCGGACGAAGTCGAGGAGGGAGGAGAAGAGGGAGCAGGAGGTGCGAGAGCGGCGCGCAGACGCTCGGTCGAGGGCGACGTCGACTTTGGCGGCGAGTCGGCTGAGGGTGCAGGTTTCGGCTGTGCAGTAGTCGAGGGTCAGTGAGCGAACAAGGAGGAGAGGAGAGCGCAGCGAGGGGCGCACCTTGGTCGTCTCGCTGAACTTGGGCGGCGCCGGCTTGTCGACCTTTGTGTCGCCGAGCTGCTGGGCAAGGAGGGCGAGCTCCTTGTCGACATCGTCTCCTGCGCCTTGACGCTTGGCCTCCTCGAAGTCTGCGGGCGGGCGGGAGGGCAGGGTCAGCTCTGGTCGACGACGAGAGGGACGAGAGGAGGGTGGACAAACCGGCTCGCGCGAGTTCGAGGTGGCCGAGCTGCTTTTGGGCGGTGGCGCGGCGGAAGAGGGCCTTTGGCGAGTGGCCGCCTTCAAGGGCAAGAGCGGTCGAGGCGTCCTTTGCGGCGTCGAGCGAGTTGTTGAGGCGCAGGTGGACGGCGGCGCGGTTGAGCGGGTAGGTGGCGACCGAGGGGTCGAGCTGGATGGCGGTCGAGTAGTGTGCGAGTGCGAGGTCGTACTGCGCAGCCTTGAACGCGGCGTTGCCCTGCGAGCGAGCCGAGATGAGGGGTCAGGCCTCAGGGAGGGACGACGAGGACGGACGAGGACGACGACGGCGGCGGACGGTTCGAGCGCGGGGACTGACTGCGAGTTTGGCTTGTTCAGCCTTTGGCGACATGGAGGACTGGCCAGCTGTAGCTCTGGTGGACGAGGGCGAGTCGGCGGCCGCTTCATCTGTTTGTGCTCTCCTCTCGCTCTCGCTCCGCGGTCGAAGCTCTGGCTCGCTCCCTCTCGTCACTCGCCGCCAAGTGCGACAAGCATGGCCTCGAGGTCCTCGCAGGGCGACTACTCCGCTCCCCGACACGCCCCACCACGAGCCGCGCCTCGCCCGTCCCCCTCGCTCTCGCCCTCGATCGTCTCGCTCCTCAACGACTCGACAGAGCTCCCGACCCCGTTCTCCGACGAGGACTACTTCGCCCAGGACGCCACTGCCACCCACCACCTGCCCGCCGCGCCCGCGAACGGCGACTCGCACCTCGCACCCACCACCTCGCCGACCCCGACCACCCCGAGCCCTTGCCCCTCCTCGCTCAACCTCCTCCTCGCACAAGATCCCGCGCAGCCCCCACCGAGCAACCCGCTGGACGCCCCGCCGCCCCACCAGGCCCGCCCGAGGAGCTCGCACAAGCGCCCTCGCCCGACGAGCTCGTCCGGCTCGCTCGGCACCGCCCCCCTCACCCCGTCGGCCGCAGCGCGCGCCGCCGAGCTCGAGGCCGAGGGCGCCATGGAGCCGCCGTCGACCCGCATGCGCCGCTCGAGCTCGATCTCGTCCAACCCGCCCGCACCACCACCGCCGGCCCCACCCGCCGCACCCGCACCCGCACCTTCGCCAGCATCCGCACCACCCGCATCAGCCGCACCAGCCGCGCCCGGCGCGCGACCAGCACCTCCTCCACCTCCACCGACGACGACCGCCGCCGTGCCCGGCCAGCCCCGCCTCGAGCCGAGCATCTTCAACGTCGAGCCCATCGACGAGTTCACGCGCGAGGTCGCCGACTGGCTGTGGGGCTTCTGCGCCCAGCTCGACTGGGACAAGGTCGAGGTGCGCTCCTTCTCTCTCCGCTCCTCCTCCTGCGCGAGGTGTCGAGCCATGGCTGACTCGGCCCTTCCAACGCTGCACGCAGATCGAGGCCAAGGTCGGGCTCCTCACCGACTCGCGGGCGGGCGGCTCGCGCGTCCACCTTCCGGTGCCCATAGAGACGAGTACGTCCTCCTCCCCATATTTGTCGCCAAGCGCTGGGCGTCGCTGACCTTGGGCGCTCGGCCCTCGCTCGCAGTCTTGACCGACGACACGGGCTTGCGCTTCGAGAGCAACATGACGGTCGTGCGTCCCGCTCGTCCCTCTTCACCTCTCATATATCTTGCGCTGACCTCGTCCCGACCCCCCCGACCTCTTCC
>Ga0308160_10007707_pt1 | contig 10622 bp, 11 predicted proteins | sample PhyFR1_FD_201036 | JGI IMG/M metagenome (GOLD analysis project Ga0308160, IMG submission 201036) | Phyllosphere microbial communities from UC Gill Tract Community Farm, Albany, California, United States - DLSLF.R1 | ecosystem: Host-associated > Plants > Phyllosphere > Unclassified | place: USA...
TTATATACTACTACTACTACTACGCATAATCCATACTGTAATGAGACTGAATAGATACCCATTCAGAAAAACGCTTGAGTCAAACGAGACTCGTGCGGAAATACGCGAAACTTTTCACTCTCTCTCTCTCTCTAAAACTCTGTTCCTCTTGCTCGTCACTTCTTGCTCGCTCAGTTCTCACGCGTCATGCCACCACGCAAGAAATCCAAACTCTCGAATGTCATACAAGACTCTCCCTCTCCCTCTCCCTCTCCCTCTCCTGAACCGGAAGATGAAGAACGATTCCATTTCCCTTCTGTCCGACTTGGACAACCTCTAATCGATACCTATACATTTCACTCTGTTGATCACAACATGATTGACTCTGAAGGGAAAGGGAAAGAGCGCGCTAATGAGAGTGAGAGTGAGGAGGGAAAGGGGCAAGAATGGATGTTGGGAGTAGATGAAGCAGGTAGGGGTCCTGCTCTAGGCATGTCTCTCTCAACTCTCTCACTATCGACGTGTCTCGAGCTGATCCTGCGAGCGTTGGGAGAGCAGGTCCTCAAGTTTATGGAATTTCATTCTGTAAAGTATCCTACTCTGAACAACTAAGTCAACTAGGATTCTTCGGTGAGACTCCCTTTCGCTCCTCTTCTCTCTCACGCTTCAAAAGAGAAACGAGACTGATCCGAGAGTGAGGTGGTGAATTATCGCAGATTCGAAAACTTTGACGGATCCAATTAGGGAAGAATTGTTCAAGAGTATCATACAACATGGGAAAGACGTCAAGTATTCAGTGACTGTCATGAGTCCGAATGATATCTCGATGGGAATGTTGAGGAGGATTCCTTACAATTTGTGAGTATTTCCATCTCTTTTTCTCTTTCACTCAGGTTCTACCCGGTGCTTCGACGCCCTTTGTTCAGAGGGGAGAATGCTGACGCATTACTGTGAGTCGCTGATCGTGTGCAGAAACGCTCAATCTCATGATTGTACGATCAACCTAATCCGAGAAGTAGTCGACAAAGGTTACAACATCACTCAAGTGAGCTCTTTCCCCTGTCCCTCTTCCCCACACTCTGCCGACACTCCCACTCGTAGTGCTTCGTCGATACAGTAGGACCCGCAGCAGATTACCAATCGAAACTATCCTCCCTCTTCCCAACCATCTCTTTCACAGTCTGTTCGAAAGCAGATGCATTGTTCCCGATCGTTTCGGCAGCTAGTATCGTCGCAAAGATTACGAGGGATCGGATACTTCAGGATTGGACGTTCACGGAGGGAAGCGAGATCGAGGAGGGAGAGTCTGGAGATGTGAGGTTGTTTGGAAGTGGTTATCCCTCAGGCCAGTCCGCATTTCCCTTCTTCGATTGACGAGAAGAGACTGATGAAGGAGTGTCGTGAGAGTAGATCCAAAGACGGTTGCATGGTTAGAATCCAATTTTAACCCCGTCTTCGGATTCCCAAACGTCGCTCGATTCAGTTGGGCTCCCGTCAAGAACGCGCTACTCAAGAAAGGGGTACAATCAAAGTGGTGCGCCTCTCCTTTCTGTCTATCTCTCGTCTCGACTGTGGTTGACGACTTTACGGTCTCGTCGAGTAGGTGCGATGAGGCTGGGAGTATTCAGAAGTACTTCTCGGGTGAAACGACGGGACCTGAAAAGGCACCGTTATGGAAAGATCTGAGCTTGGTATCGGTTGGAGAATTCTAGCTTGTCGAGAGGAGGGTGGGTCCTGGGTTTGATTTCGTTCTCTATTCTACCTGTTGTCAATTCGTACTTTCTCTTACGCTGCTTCCTCTCGCTGAGTCCCGAGAAGACGAGCGGCCACAGTGTAGTACAAAGAGAGAGAGGGTTTGCAAGCTATGACAAACGATGAAAAACGAATCTACAGAATGAAGGGGAATCGAACAACAGAACGAAACAAAGAACGACGAGTAACGAAACGAAGTAGGGGGGAATAAACATAATAGGCGAGCGAGAACCATGATCAGACGTTCTCGAAGAACGACATGAGCACCGAACGATCGTCTCGTAGGGAATAAAGCCAAAACCTTTCGATCGGAGGATTCGAACGGTTTCGTTTGTTTTGAATCGCTTGACGGATATTGAAGTAGTAGTCTCGTTTACCGTGTGGAGCGGTGTGAACAACCTGTTTGAACGCTTCGTCGCTGTGTGAGGCCGATTCGAAGAGACAAGTCAGGTTCGCAATCCTTAGAGGAAGAAAGGAACGAGAACGAACGACGTGACCCAGAGTGGACTGTTGGCGAGGCGTTCGAAAGCTGGTCCATCGATATCGATCGCGACTGCACAGAGTGACACAGCTCAGCTTGCGAACGCTTTCAAGGAGAAGATATAAACTCACAAACGGGAGCTTGAGCAGCTGCTTTCGTAGCCTGCTCAAGGTTCTTCTGCGCTCTGTGCGCGATCATAGATCGTTTGTTGTACCTTCCTTTCTGCCTGACATCTTCGTCTGGAAGTAACGGGAAGAACTCTTGATTAGGTTTCTGAGGTTCGGGAAGTGCTGCCGTCGATTCAGTCGTCGAATCGGCGAATCCTCCCCCGACTGCTTCGTCGACTGCTGATTGCTCACGCATCGATTGTATGAGCCAACTACTGAGTTCAGCGCGAGGAACTGTACGAAGCGGGATGAAAAAGTAAGTGCTAGAGTTTGAGGAGTTGGGGGTTTTCAAGGATGATCGGTACTCACCTTCGACCTCGTAGCCTCGCAGAACAGATTTGACTTTGATCGATTTCTCCGAGTCGTCACCGGGAAGTCGACCAGCTGCACCAGGTTTGACGATAACGAGCCAAAGGATTCCTTCGCGACGAGCAGCGACGGAGAGCTGTTCGGGAGCGACATTGAAGACGTTTGTATCGTACATCTACGAAATCGAGGTAAAGTTGAGTGAGTTGTCACAAGTGGAGAACATGAGCCGGTGGAGAAACGAACCAAATCAGCCTTGATTCCTGACACCCAAAGTTCCTTGACGATCTCGAGTCGAAGGTCGATCAAGCCCGGAACGAACGATACAACGTAGACATCTGCTCGTCGAATCGCGAAAGGTCCAAACGATTCTTTCGGATTGCGTTTGAGCGAAACTTGATGAGCGTCTGACGCGGCAGCTGATAGTTTCGCTACCGATAGACTGAATCCGACTACGTGAGGACATCGACCCGAGAAACGAACTTCGGGAGCTGCGAGACGAGAAACGACTTCATCGAACCTGAGGAAGGGAAAGGATGAGTATCTCGAAGCTCTTGTAAGTTTTTCGAGATAATTGTAAATTCACCTTCCACCAGCTGCGATCACATCGCGAGTCTTTCCATTTCGGAGGATGTGAGATTCGAAGATCGCCCCGTCCTTGTGGAAATCGTAATTCGAGGCGAGGAGGGGAGAAACCTTGATATTCTTGACTCCGAGTTGGTGACATAGCGTAACGATCTCAGAGAGTTCGTCAAAGCCCTCCTCGGCAACGTGCTTGAGCCTCGAAACTGACGATAAGACGAGAGTTCGAATTTTGGCAAGATCACCTATAACAGCGAAGTTTGAGTCAGTGAGGGAAAAACGCAAACCACCTAAATCGTAGGAGAGAGGCTCACCAGAAGTATCGACGGCACGAAGAGTGTCGCACATCGATTTCGTTACTCCGGGTAGCTTGAGCAATTCGGCTGAAGTTTTGGACCAAATTCTTTGCGAACGACTGTGCTGAACGAGAAGCTCCGATACTTGAATCCGTTGTCGTGCAGGGAAGATGTCAAGCAGAGCGTCAAGGATCTTGCTGTGATTAAGGACATGCCAAGTTTGACCGGAGAAGGGAAATGCAGCGAGAATCTCTTCGAGAACGAATAGACACTCGGCCTCCATCGCTGGCATTGCGACGTCCGAGACTATATCGAATGCAGCATTGAGAATGGCTCGAGGTTGACCACCAGCTGCTGAGCTTCGGTAGACGGGAGCGATAGTCCAGCGTTTGAGACGGATGAAAGTCGAATCTCGAGCAACCATTCGACCTGCATATTCAGGGAATCAGTAGACGAGGCTGATGCGGGGAAGGTAGAGTGACGTACAGAATGTGATATTGAGGTGAAAAGGTAAACAAACGATAGTTCCGTCCGAGTCGAGGAGTCGAACTGGTTTTCGTGAAGCGTAAACTTGCGATGTTGGCATTAGAAGGGGACTATCCATCCTGATCGCTCCTTTCTGACGAAAGATATGACTGAGCTTGTCGTGGACGAGTTGTAGGTAAGGATCGTTATCGACTTTGGCCTTTTGAGCGAGAAAAAAATGTTAGCTTTGGTTTCGCAGCGGCAGCAAGAATCTTGGCGTACTCCTTCACCATCGTAAAAGTCGTAAGAGAAATCTTTCCGTAATCGATCTTCGTCGGACTGATTGAAGAGGGCAGTGATAAGGGATTGAGCGTGAGTTGTTCCAGAGTGAGCTGCAGTCGGTAAGGGGTCAGCAGAGCTTCCGGAGCAGGAAGAGAAGGACATACAGAGTAGTCGAATCGTTTCTTGGATTGAATCATCTCCGACTCGAGGTGGAAGGAGGTCGGAAGCGAGCAAGTCTTTCGGAGAGGGTCGAACTTCGGGATCGTGCGTTAAACAAGCTTGGACGATCTTCGTATGTCGAGCCAGCTTGACGGAATCCCACGAGGAAGGGAACTTGACCTCTGGACGACGAAGATCGTGAAGGACCTGTTTCGAACGAAAGTCAGCGAGTTTCGTCTGACGGTCAAAAGATTGCAAGTTACCTGAATTCGCTCCATGCCGGTCGAGAATTTGTGCCACATCTCGAAGAAGACGATACCGAGCGAATACACTGCGAGTCGGAAGCAACAGGACATCAGCACAATGGTTGGACATCAGCAGAGAAAAGAACAGCTCACTATCAATCTTATTCGAAGGAACGCGCTTGACTCCACGATCTTGCCGACTCGGAGCGAGAGTCTCAGGAGCTATGTAGAGGGAAGTACCGACACCTGACGCAGAGTAAGGGAGTCAGGTCGATCAACGCTTCAAATAACCCGTCGAAAGGAATTTCACCTGAAGTGAGATCGCTTTCATCTTGCGAGGTTTCGATATTGAGGTAAAGGTCAGGCTGATCTCCTCCTCCCTGATTTACTGCTAGTCCGAAGTCTCCAATTCGAACGTCTCCTTTGACGTCGATGAAAATGTTTGAAGGCTTGAGATCTCGATGGATAATGCTGCAAAATGAAGAACGGTTAGCCTGCTCGAGAAAGAGATAAGATCGTGAGAGTCGCTTACTTGAGCGACGTGAAATGGAGCATAGCGGATAGGATTTGGAACTAAAATTGCGAGTTGGTCAGCTTTTGCACGTTGCAGAACGAGCGAGATACCTCACCAGTAACCTCCATGAATCGACCTCGGTGATTCCGTCTTCTATCGCTTCTCGCAGAGTCAATTTCTCGACGTATTCCATCTACTCGAGGCAAGGAGTCAACACAACAGCTCGATTAGTCAGGAAAAAACAATGAGGACTTGCCTGAATATACAGAGTTCTCCTTTGCTTCGGTGGCGAGGGAACAGTCAAAGGCTGGATCGGCGTTGAAGCTCTCGTCCCCTTCTTTGAGGGTCCTGCTGGACTCGGAGCTTTCGAAGATCCAGGTCGAGAAGGATCATCTTCGTTGCCGAAGTGAATACTTGGGTAAGAAACGCTTCGGGAATGCGCGTGACCGACTGAAAGGAAGTCAATGTCGTCCAAGTCGTCCCCGAAATCGATGTCGAGATCGGCTCCGGGCGATGAATCTGAGTCAAAATCGACCACTTCGTCGGAAGAATCAGAATCCGTATCGTGTTCAGTACTGCTCTCGTCGTCATCCTCCAGGGCGCTGTTATCGGTGTCCGTACTCGCTAGCTCGCTAGTGAAGCCAGTTCCGGTTCCGGTTCCAGATTGACTTGTCCCATCCGCCGCCGAAAAGGATCCAAACGTTTCGTCAACCTCTGTCCAAGACGTGTGGTAGCGAACGATGTTCGGGTGGTTCATTCGAGACCTGAGAAGAAGAATGCCCGATCGATCAGCGAAAGCCCAATCTGTTCAAGAGTGAAGAGAGCTCACCAAATCGTCACTTCACGCAGAATCTTGATCTCACTCGCTCGGTCATCTGGGAGTCGAATCTTCTTGACAGCGTACAGGTGTCCATCGAGTCGATTCCTCGCTTTCACGACTTGACCTCCACCTCCTCTCCCGAGGAACTCGAGTTCTTCGAATTCACTTCGATATCGAGATCCAGACGCTGTCGGTTGCCAAAAGAAACCGCTTGGTCCATCTACACTTCGCGAGAGTTCTTGATCCGTCGGTTGCGAAGGGCGTCGTTGAATCGGCGGTGGCGAGAGGATAGGAGTCGCGAGAGTGTGAGGAGTTCTCGATTGGTTCCAGCCATTCAGCGGGTTTGGCGGAGTCGTCGAAAGATGGAGAGGATGAAGCGTCGTACTACTGTTGCTGTTCTCTGCGATTTGCGAGGCGAGGCGGGAAGCGTGAGGTCGCTTCTTGGGCTCGGCGAGGAGAAGGTCGAGGAGAATCTTGCGAACTATCGGCGGGTAGTTTCGAGGAATTGCTCGGACGAGTTCGGCGGGGGTCGGATACTTGTGTACGACGTCGAGTCCGAAGACGAGTTGAGCAAAGACGACACCGAGATCGTACATGTCACGCGCTCGGTCGTAGTCGAAAGGAGCAGAAATAGCTTCGGGACAAGTCCTGTCACTCGGAGTCTTGTCAGCCAAAGAGGAGAGAGCTGAGTGTGAGGCAAGGAGTTCTCACCATGAATCTGGAGGTTCCTCATCAGCGGGCTGGACCAACCAAGGTTCGGCTTTGTTCAGATCGATCAACCTCCTATACCACCCAGCACCTCCAAGCTGTACACCTCCAGCATTCCCATCAGCTTCTCGTGCTCTAGCCTTTTCGCTTGTGACAAAGATGACTTTTGCTCGAATCGCTCTGTGAACTACATGATTCGAGTGCAAGCATTCGACAGCTTGAACGAGTTGACTGAAGTAGCTGATCGCTCGATCTATTCGTAGTTCCCCAACTGCCGATAAGAGATCCTCGAGAGATTGCGTGTGGGAGGAAAGAGCGAGTTCGGAGAGGACGATGAATGACCACCCTTCTCCAAAGCGAGTGATCGGTCGAGAGTGGGGATTCGTAGGGAAGAAACCTGGAGGCGTGTGAGGAACGATGCGGTAGCCGAGGGGAGTGAGAACGTTCCGATGTCGAATGGCGTTTGTTCGGTCGAGGTCAACTTCGAGTTTGCCGATCTTGCGTTTACCTTGAGAGGTCAGGAAGTAGGGGGCAAGGAGTTCGAAGATGTAAGCAGTAGCGAGTCGAGGGGTTTGATTCTGGATAGTGATCTCGGCTGAAACCGTCACTCCGAGCCAATCTATCCGATTCACAGGGGTGAGTTAACGGTCATTCTGAGCGAGAGAATAGAACTCACCTCCGTCTGCCATCAACCCAAACTTGACGACCGATTCTACCTTCGTACCATCAGTTTGTCTGACCTTGACTTTGCATCTTCGTTCTCCTCCCTCTCTCAATTCGAACGCTTCATTCTCTGCGTAATCCAATTCTCGTTCTCGACGTTCCCTCTCGACCCTCAACTCCTCCTTCTTGCGAACATCCTCCGAGATGAGTTGGGAGAGCCGAGCTGCTTCTTCTGCTTCTTGCTGCTCTTGCCGTTGTTTCGCTTTCTTCTTCGTTTCTTGCGCGACCTGTACAATCCTCGGATGTCATTCACCATATAATATAAGTGTAACCAGGCGTAAATGCGTACCTTGGCCTCCTCCTCTTCTCGTTTCCGTCTTTGATCCTGGAAACTCGCTTGTTTCCCTCTCGCAGAATCCAAATGTCGATCCGTGATGAACGTTGCTGCTTTCGTGCACAGCTCGTAGATCATCTCCATTCCTACTAGAGATGCTGCACTCTGATTCATTGTTGTCGCCTGCACCTAGCAAGGTCAGGAGCGTCAAAATCGAAACGAGGGCAGGGGGAGCTTACGAGTTCGGACAGATGCGTCGAAGCGAGACCTTGCGCATCTTCAAAGGTCATGGTAGGTGGAACTTTCGGGTATCTCTGAGGTAGTCTACACGAGGGAATCGACAGAGGGAATCAGCGGCGTCCACTTTTCCTGCGAGATTCTTGAAACACAACTCGCTTGAACCGCACCCAGACTTTGACTTTCTCTTTCAGATCCTCCTCTACTGGTCTCACACAGATCCTGAATTCATGTACCGCTGTTACTGCCTGAGAAGATCAAACGAAAACGTTGCTGGATCATCAGCATTCAGCTAACGAATACAGTATAGGCCTCAAGGGAGCTTACCTTCCATGCGGTCTTGCTAGCAACCTTCTCGAAATCATCCATGAAGATTGCTTTGAAAGGAAGATCAACGAACAATCAGTACTTGAAGGGGTTGTAGCGACTGAGGGAGCTCGGACATACATTGCAGAACCTCTATTTCACCATCCCGAAGCTCGGCGAGATCCTCCATGCTGTTGTTGGCGAGAGAAACTGCTTATAAGATGATGAATGTTGAGAGTTGGATTTGTCGCATTCGCTTGTCTTATGGGGATACTACTGCAGTCGTCAATCTATTTTGAGGTTGTGTGATTCGAGGTGAGCGTGAGAAGGAATGCGGTGATGAGAGTCGAGAGCGAAAATGAGCAAAGTCAAAGAGCGAGGAGTTCGCAGGGAACCGCTTCGTCAACTTCAAGTATTTCGAGCAGATCTTGCAGACAATACGACCGAGAAGAGTAAGATGAAGTCTCACCCGAGTCGCTTTGCAGAAGATCCGGACGAGGGAAGGCAAGGAAGCTTTCGCAAACCAACTTCGCAAACTCCGTGTCCAGTCAAGGCTATCAATACAGGATTCCAGATCGATCGAGTCTATAAAACGATAAGTGTGAGTCTAGATAGAAGGTACAGATGAGAGAGAAAGCTGCGATATAATCTAGAAGAGAGCAACAAGCAAGGTGTATAAGAGAACGAACGAAGAAGAGAGAAATATGTACAGTGTGAGCGATCTTTCGTCTATGATACAGTTTCTATGGCGAATCCTGAGTCTATAGTCCGAGTCCATACCAATTCCCTTGAGTCTCCACCCCAAACTCAGTTCCAATCTCCTTCTCTTCGAGATCCCCTAATAATTCGTTCCCTCCTCTTTGAGCTTTGAGACTGGCACGACTGATGCCTGACCATCTGATCAACTTGACGTGGTCGAGTACCCCTGACTGAGTGAGGAGGGTATCGTAGAGAACGTCGGAATGGAAGACGTAATTCTTGCCGATTTGAAGTTTCCGAACTGTCGGTGCGAGTGAGGAGAGGATGGAGTGTTTCGCTTCCCAGCAGGAGAAGGATGTGAGGTTTGTGCAGGCGGTGAGGAAGGCGAGGAGACCAGCAGTGGTGCGATCGGAACCGTGAAGTTCAATGTGTTCGAGTCGAGGGGCGAGGGGGAGAAGGGTTTCAAAGAAACGAGTAGCGGCTTCTTGCGATCCATATGTGTCGAGATCCAGTGTAGTGATGGAAGTGGCTGAAGAAGTGACGATGGCGTCGAGGAGGCCGTCGGGGTACCATGAATAAAGACCTTTGAAGGAGAGAGTCGCAAGGTGGAATGGGAAAATGAACGAGATTGACGAGTGGATGGTCTCCGAGAAGGGTGCTGTGAGTCTCAGGGATTTGAGGTCTACGATCACGGCCAACGTCAGCGTGTGTTTGAGCGTGGGAGTGTCTGAAAATACCGACGGACCTCGTAAAGATGATGCCTCGAGCAGCTCAATTTCGAATTTACTTTTCCCAGTGGCCGATTCCTGCGCTACCAACGCCAAATGCCATAAACCATCCACTCCTTCCAACACTGACCAAGCATCCTCAGTGTCCAATCCGACAGGAATCGTCAATTTCCTACTCCAACATTTCCTATCCGACACTTGTAACCAACGTTTCGCGATTCTTCGATTCGGGAGTGAGAGATCGACTTGTAGAAGGAATTGTGAAGGGTATCGCCAGGAAGAGTGGACGAGGGAGGTCTTTGAGAGGACTTTTACACCAGCGGCCGAGAGGATTTCGAGGAGTAGTTCAGGGGGAAGTCGTGTTGCTGCCGCTCGTTGCTTCTTGCCTATGCTCATTCTATCGTGGATAGCTGAATCCGGAGAGGTCGAGGGAAGAGGAGGGGAGCTGTTTGACTCTTTGTTTGATGATCGCTCAAAAAGATAAGCTTGAGTAAAGTCAATGGATAAGCTTTGTGAACTGCGCAAAGGCTCGAGAGAGCTTACTGGTGGTGCTCCGAGCAAGACCAGCTTGGAAGGAGCGAGAGGGTGAGGAGGAAGAAGACCTCAAGCGAGGAACTTTTTGCAAAGAGACCGAACAATTTCTGAAACAGCTCTGCTTCTCGCAAGTCTCAAGAAGGCTTCTCAGCTCGTCATGTCGAAGGATAGAGCTACGTAGTGCCTAGGTACAGCAGAAAAAAATTTAGCGAATTGGTGCCAGAAAATGATGCAAATTCCGCTCATCTCCTAACCCTTACCACTCACTCATACTCGCTCAGTTAGACCCAACAACACCTGATATATGAAGAATAGCTCCATCTCTACCTCCTCGACCGTCGTTACGCGCTCTCTAACCTCAAGAT
>Ga0308160_10007708_pt1 | contig 10621 bp, 8 predicted proteins | sample PhyFR1_FD_201036 | JGI IMG/M metagenome (GOLD analysis project Ga0308160, IMG submission 201036) | Phyllosphere microbial communities from UC Gill Tract Community Farm, Albany, California, United States - DLSLF.R1 | ecosystem: Host-associated > Plants > Phyllosphere > Unclassified | place: USA...
CTCGTCCAGCTGGTCGGGTGGCGCAGCATCTTCGTGATCAACGTCCCCGTCATCATCGCCTTGCTCGTCCTCGTCCCACGCGTCGTGCCACCGCGGGCCGGAACCGACAAGGGGACCCTCCGGGTCGGGCCGTCCCTGCTCGTCACCGCCGCGATCGCTTCCGTGATCCTCGGGCTCAGCTCCCTCGAGACCGCCGGACCGACGAGCCCGTCCACCTTCGTCCCGGTCCTCGTCGGGCTCGCCCTCGCAGCGACCTTCGTCGTACTGCAGGTACGCTCCCTGAACCCGTTGGTCCCGCGGCCCGTACTCGCGTCGAGGATGCGACGTGGGGCGCTCCTGACGATGGTCATCACCGGTGCGGTGCTCGCCGGATACGTCTACTTCGTGTCGTTGTTCCTGCAGACGGTCCTCCGCTTCGATCCTCTCGGGACCGGGCTCGCGCTCCTGCCGGCGACGGTCCTCATCGTGCTGCTGTCGTCGCTCGTCGCCCGCCGGTTCATCGCGCGGGTGGGACTGCAGCCGACCGCGCTGACGGGCACCGCGCTGCTCATCGCCGGGCAGACGGTGTTCTCCTTGCTCTCCCCGGAAGCGACGTACCTCGCGAACATCCTGCCGGGGCTGGTCTTGACGGCGCTCGGGATCGGTCTCCTGCTGCCCGCGCTCTCCATCGCCGCGACGGCGGACATCCCAGCCTCGGTGCAGGGCGAGGGAGCGAGTCTGCTCACGACGGCGCAGCAGATCGGCGCGGCGCTCGGCGTCGCAACGCTCGCATCGATCGCGGCCACCCGGACCTCGGCGGGAGCGTCGGTCGCCGACGGCTACGCAAGTGCGTTCCTCGTCTCCGCCTGCGCCATGGTGGTCGCGCTGGTGGTCGTCGTCATCTCGTTCCGTCGTACCGTCCCGGGTGCCTCCGGCACCTCGGGAGCCCCCACGCACGCCAGCGGCGTGCGCTGAGGCGGCCGTGCATGACGAAGCGGGACTGCGACGCGGCTCCTCGGTGCCGCGCTGAAGACCCCACAGGAGGTCCGAGCACGTTCGAAGAAGGGCCGGACCGATCACACCGAACCGATTCCGTCGATCCGCCGATCGGTCCCCGCGAGGTGTTCGGTCTATTCGCAGAGGCCAGTGCTCGCGCGGGTCGCGGATCCCAGCGACGACGGGCGTTCCACGGGTTCCGGGATCCTGTTCCACGGGGTCGACAGGCTCCGCCCATGAACCGCAAGGAGCGGTCCACGCAGTTGCACCTGAACCTGACGGTCTGAGCGCGCAGCGCGATACGTGCCCACGACGTGACGTCAGCAGATGGTCCTCGAGCGGGTACCTTGTGCTGGGCTGTGCGGGCGGTTAGGCCGTGACGACGGTCACATCCGCTGCGCTGAAGCGCTCGACGAGGTCCGGTGCGATGCCGTCGTCGGTGATCAGGGTCCATCCGCCACCGAGCCTGGTCCACGCGTGGAACTCTGACTGCGCGAGCTTCGAGGAGTCAGCGAGGACGTACACCGCTGCCGCACGACGAGCGATGAGTTCCTTCAGCCGGATCTGACCGAGGTCCGCTTCGCAGATCCCGCGCTCCGGCGACACAGCGTCGGCACCGAGGTACGCCGCGTCGAACGTCAGGTACTCGAGCGTGGCCTCTGTCAGCGGACCGACGAACCCGTTGCTCAATGCCCGGTACTCGCCCCCGAGCATGACCAGGCGAACGTCGTCGCGATCGGCCATGTCGGTGATGACCCCGACGCTGGTGGTGGTGACGGTGAGGTCGGCGTCGACGGGCAGCACATGGGCGAACGCCGCAACGGTCGAGCCGTTGTCGAGGAACAGCGACTCCCCGGGGACCACGGTCGCAGCGGCCCGACGGGCGATGTCGCGCTTCGCGTCGAAGTGCTCACCGAGTCGCTGTCGCAGCGATGCCTCGGGGTGCGCGGCCACCGCCATCGCGCCGCCGAAGGTCCGAGTGAGCTTCCGCTGCTCCTGCAGGGTCGCGAGGTCGCGCCGGATCGTGGACGGTGTGACCCCGAACCGCTCCGAGAGTTCATCGACACTCGCGAGTCCCACCGTCGTTGCGAGCGTGACTATGGCATCACGGCGAGCTCTGGCCGAGATCGACACCGGGCACCTCCGGACGGCAGGGAAAGGGACGTGTCAAGCGCTCTGGGCCGGGGTCAACGTGCCCGATGTCGGGGCGAGTTCGGCCGCCTGGCGGAGCGCCTCGATCATGCTAGCGACATCGGCCTTGCCGGTGCCCGCGATGTCGAACGCTGTGCCGTGGTCGACCGACGTGCGGATGACCGGGAGACCCACCGTGATGTTGACGCCGGCCTCGATCCCGAGCACCTTCACGGGGCCGTGACCCTGATCGTGGTACATCGCGACGACGAGGTCGTAGTCGCCGCGACCGGCGAGGAAGAAGAGGGTGTCGGCGGGCAGCGGTCCGACGGCGTCGATCCCGGCGGCGCGAGCGGCCTCGACGCCCGGAGCGATCTTCTCGGCCTCCTCGCCGTAGCCGAACAGGCCGTTCTCGCCGGCGTGCGGATTGATCGCCGCGACACCGATCTTCGGGTGCGCATTCCCGGCACGGACAAGCGCTTCGTTGCCGCGCCGGATGGTCCGCTCGACGAGGCCGGGCTCGATCCGCCGGACGGCATCGATGAGTCCGACGTGGGTGGTCACGTGGACGACCTTCAGCTTGGCTGTCGAGAGCATCATCGAGACCTCGTCGACACCCATGAGTTCGGCGAGCAGTTCCGTGTGGCCGGGGAAGACGTGGCCGCCGGCGTGCAGGGCCTCCTTATTCAGCGGGGCCGTGCAGATCGCCTGGACCTTCCCGTCCATCGCGGCTTCGCATGCGACGCGGATGTACTGGAAGGCCGCATCGCCGGCGACTGCCGACAGCTGCCCCCACGGCAGGTCGTCCGGGAGGAGTCCGAGATCGACAACGTCGATGACGCCATCCTGGTGCGCTGCGTCCGAGACGTCCTCGACGGCGTTGAACGTGACCTCGACACCCCGGATGGCTGCGGCTTGGCGGAGGCGGCCGAGGTCGCCGATGACGACGGGCCGGCAAACGGCAAGAACGTCCGGAGACACAACGGCCTCGACAACGATTTCTGGGCCGACACCGGCCCCGTCGCCCATCGTGACGGCGACGATCGGAGTTGCGTTCATCAGAGTGCTGCCTTTCGGTTCGTGCGGCCTGCGGCCGCCTCGACACGGCCCTCGGCCATGGACGGATCTTCTCGAGCGGCTTGGAGGTACGTGGCTGCGTCGAGGAGGTTGGTGACCGTCCCGAAGCTGCCGGGTCGCGTGATCACACGGCGGCCGTCGTCCGCGCGGGACACGATGCATCCGGGTTCGACGGCATCTTCCGGCACGATGGTCGTGATCTCGAGGCGGGTGAGCACGGATCGAGCCGTCTCCCCGCCGGTCAGCACCAGCGCCGCCCTCCCGCTGATCGCGGCGGCCACGATGCCGAGTCCGTCGGCGAGCCGTCGTGCGAGGTGCGGGACGGGTTCGTGCCGGTCTTCGACATAGATGGCCGCGCTCCCGCTGCGCAAGGCCGCCCGGGCAGCGTGGATGGCTGGGTGGTCGATGTAGTCGACCTCGCGACGGTCGACGGCACGGAGCAGGACGGCACGAGGCACGGGCACGACCGGGACGCCGTTCGCCTTGAGGGCCTCGAGCTGCGCTGTCGCCTCCGTGCTGGCCGTTCCCACGACGAGCAGGACGGGCTGGCCCCCGCGGAGCGCCGTCCGCTCCCGGAGGCCGGGGCCGACCGTGTCTGATGCGCGCGCGCTGCGGAGCCGACCGATGGCCGCAGCGATGCCGCCGGAACCGAGGATCGTGCAGTCAGCGCCGTCGAGCGCCGCTGCGACACGGTCGAGGTCGTCATCGGTGACGCCGTCGAGCACGGGGACCTCGCCGTCACGGAGCGCCCGCTCGACCGCGTCGAGGACAGCGTCGCTGCCGGCACGGACGACCGCGAGCGGGACAGACCGGGCCCGCTGTCCGACGGCGGTCAGCGGACCGGGGACGACCCGGGCCTCCAGACCGTGCAGTCCCGCTTCCGCCACCGGTCTGCCGTGCACGTGGAGTTGACCATCGACGACCGTGCGCCCGAGTGCCGGGAGCGCAGTGACGACCACGACGTGCGCGCCGGCTTCGGCGACACCGTCGACGACGTCACCAATGCCACCACGGAGCAGCGAGTCGGTCTTGACCAGCCGGACCGGCGCTCCTGCCGCGCGCATACGGAGCACCGCCTGCCCGATGGTCGCGCGCCGTGTGGACGGGTCGAGCGATCGCGTGTCACAGTCCAGGACGACGTCCGACGAGGAGCGCGCGACGTGATCGAGCGCGGCCGGGAGCGTGAGCGCGACGGTCGCGGACCGGTCACCGAGGACCGCGGCGACCTCCGCTGCTCCGGATAGGTCGTCAGCGATCGCGACGAGGCGGTTCGACATCGGACCCCTCCTCGGGCTCAGTGGGCGGTGGTGTCGAGGAATCGACGGTGTGCACGAAACACGCTAACTGGCTTGCGTGAAACACGCAAGAGTGATGTGCTCGTGGTCGGAAGCGGCGCGACCCGACGACGAGTCGCTCGACGGCGTCCGAAGGAGAGGAATCCAGTGCGTGAGATCGACATCCGAGGCCGCGGGCTCGCCCCCGCCGTCCTCGGCACCATGACTTTCGGCGACAGCGTCGACGAGGCGACGGCGGCCGCGATGGTCGACCTGTTCCTGGAAGCCGGCGGGACGGGCATCGACACCGCGAACGGGTACGCCGGCGGTCGCAGCGAGGAGATCCTCGGCTCCGTGCTCGCCGGGCGCCGCGACGACGTCGTGCTCGCGACCAAGGTCGGCATCCCGCACCCCGACGCGGAGGGAGCCGCGCCGTTGTCCGCTGCAGCGATCGACCGCTGCGTGCACGCGAGCCTCGGGCGGCTCCGGACGGACCACGTCGACGTGCTCTACCTGCACCAGCCCGACCGGTCGACTCCGGGCGAGGAGACGCTGGCCGCCGTGCGGTCGCTCGTCGACGCCGGCGCGGTGCGCACCTGGGGCGTCTCGAACTACGCGGCCTGGCAGATCGCGGAACTGCGGCACACTGCCGAGCGACTCGGACTCGACGCACCCGTCGTCGGGCAGCAGGTCTACAGCGTGATCGCGACCCGGATCGACGACGAGTACGCCGAGTACGCCGAGCGCACCGGACTCGGGACGGTCGTCTACAACCCGCTCGGCGGCGGACTCCTCACGGGCAAGCACCGTCCGGACGAGCAGCCATCGGAAGGACGGTTCGGGTCCTCCCCCCTCGCCGGCATGTACCGCACTCGGTACTGGAACGACGAGGTCTTCGCCGCCGTGGAACAGCTCCGTTCAGTCGCCGACTACGCAGGGATCCCGATGGCCGAGCTCGCACTGCGGTGGACGATCAGCCGTCCCGTCGTCGACGCCGTCCTGATCGGCGGGTCGCGGCTGCCGAACATCACGGCGAACCTCGCCGCACTGGCCGCGGGTGCGCTGCCCGACGACGTGCAGCGATCCGTCGACGAGGTGGCCGCGCGGCTCCGCGGACCGATGCCGGCCTACAACCGCTGACGACGCGACGACGACACGACCGTCTGACGGCCTGGCGCGCTCCGCTCAGTGGTGGCGCGCCAGCGTCACGCGGAGCGCGCCGACCGAGCCAGCTGGCACCGCGCCTCCAGGCCATCTCGTCGTCGCGCCGACTCAGCCCAGTCCTGCCGCCTGATCCGCGCGGACCGTGTCCGCGATCTTCGCGAGGGCGGCGTCACTCAATAGGTTGAAGGGTGCACGGCAGGGTCCGACGGCCTCGCCTGCGGCGTTGGTGGCCGCCTTGACGATCGTGTTCGGGTTGCCGAGCGCGAACAGGTTGCGCAGCGGACGGATGGACGCCTGAGCCGCGCGGGCACCGTCGAGGTCTCCCGCCGCCCACTTCTGGGAGATCTCGACCATGGTCCGGGGGTAGACGTTCGCGACCGCGGTGATGCCGCCCGCGCCGCCGGCCTGCAGCGTCGGCAGGACGAGTGAGTCGGTCCCGGCGAGCACCGCGAAGTTCTCAGGATCGGTCAGCTCGATGACCTGCAGGATCGCGTCGAAGTTGCCCGACGAGTCCTTCACACCCGCGATGTTGTCGATCTCCGCCAGCTTGGCGACGGTCGCGGGGGTGATGGTGTTCCCGGTCCGCGCCGGGATGTTGTAGATGAGCACCGGGATGTCGACGGCCTCGGCGACCACGGCGAAGTGCCGGTACAGCTCGTCCTGCGACGCTGCGGCGAAGTAGGGGGTGATCACGGAGAGCACGTCGGCACCCGCCGCCTGCATGCGCTGGGCGATGCGCACCGTCTCCTTCGTCCCGACGGCACCGGCACCGCCGTACACGGGCACGCGGCCCGCGGTGGCGTCGACGACCGCCTCGAGCACGGCGAGTCGTTCGTCCTCGGTCTGCTGGAAGAACTCGCCGTTGGTCCCGAGGCAGAAGACGCCGTCGGCGCCCGCCCGGACGGCTCGGTCGGTGTGCGCGCGCATCTGGTCGAGGTTGAGCGACTCGTCGTCGTGGAAGGGGGTGACGAGCGCGTGGATGCTGCCGCGGATGGTGGTGGTCACTGCAAGGGCTCCTTGTCGGCTGGGTGGCCAGGCGGACGGATGGTTGGTCAGGGTCGGGGTTGCTGCATCACGTGCACGGCGAAGCCGCCGAACTCCCCCGCGAGGTAGATGTTCTGCAGGCGTCCGTCGTCGAAGTGGGCGGCCGTCTCCTGGTCGAAGGTGAAGCCCTTCGCGGTGAGTTCTTCGACCGCTGCCTCTAGGTCACCGGTCGACATCCCGATGTGACCGTGCGTCCCGAGGTACTGCGAACGCACGCACTCGAAGAAGGTGCCGGCGAACTCGGACTTCTTCCCGTGGCGGGGATCGAGGTTGAACATGAGACAGAAGAGGTCGCAGAGTTCCTGCGCGGCTGCTGCGTCGGGGTTGTTGATGCCCACGTGTGCGAGCTCGAAGGTGTTCGTCACGTCAGGTTCTCCGTCACATCGGGAAGAGCAGGAGCGCGCCGACGGTCAGGGCCAGCAGGCGGATGAAGTACATCGGGATCGTGAACTTCCAGAACTGGATGAGCGAGTACTTCCCGACGCCCATCACCATGGCAGGGAGCCCGTCGATGGGGAGGAAGTGTCCGTTCCATCCGGAGATCACGATGGCGACCGCCGCGGCCGCGGGGTTGAGCCCCAGGCTGACGCAGGTCGCGATCGCGAGCGGCGCGAATACGTACACCGTGCCAATCGTCGACCCCGTGAGGGTCGCGAGCACGCTCGTCAGGACGCAGAACGCGAACACCAGCAGGAAGGGACTGACGTTGCCGCCGAGCAGCCCGGCGACGGACTCGCCGACCAGCTTCGTGAGCCCGGTCGCACCGAGCGCCTCCGCGATGCCGATCACGCCGGCGGACATGATGATGATCGGCTGGCTGATGGCATCGCGGATTTCGGTGAAGTCCAGGACCTTCATCACCAGCAGGAGTGCCACGGAGAGACCCGTGATCGCGTAGCCCGCGTCGCCGATGTAGCTGTACGAAATCATGCCGGCGATGGCCAGGACGAAGCAGGCGTACGTCGCCAGCTGCTTCCGACGGTCCAGCGTCGGCGCGGTCACCGTGGCGGTCGCGCTCGACGAGGCGATCGCGGTCGCGTTCGCCTCGGCGGCGTGGGGGCCGGGCATGGCTGGGTCGGCCGCCGGCGAGGAGGCGTGCGCGCCCGGCGTGGCCGGGTCACCGATCGAGGTGCTACTGGCACCGACCGTGGCCGGTTCCTTCGCCTCGGTCGTGCTCTCCGTGGCGGACTCGCCATCGACGATGGGGTGGTCGGGTAGCAGGCGGTACGCGATGAGGCACCAGACGAGGAACCCGAGGCTGAGCACGAGGTTGACGATCGAGAACCGGACGAGGTCGATGTTCTCCCGGACGCCTGCCGCCTCGAGCACCGCGACGACGATGCCGTACTGCAGCGCCACGTTGAAGGGCAGCATCGGGTGGTTCGCGGCGAAGCCGGCCGGCATGAGGACCTTCGACGGCGGCAGCTTCTTGTTGTACGCGAGCGTCGACAGCAGGCCGATGACCAGCACGTAGTAGGCCGTGGACCCCGTGCCGAAGATGCTGCAGCCCACCATGACGAACACGACGATGAGGACGTAGGCCCGGAACCCGCCCTTCGTCCCGAGTCTCGTGATCATCCGTTTGAAGCCCGAGACGAGGTCGGTCTTCTGCAACGCGGCGATCACCGCCATGAACGAGGCGAGCATGATGATGGTCGCGTTCGCGAAGCCGCTGAAGGCGACGTTGATCGGCACAACGCCGAACACCACCATCAGCAGGCACGCGATCAACGGCGGGGCGCCGAACGGCAGGCGATCGATCATGATCAGCACGATCATGAAGACGGTAATCGCGAGTGCGAAGACCATGGGGAGGGTCATGCTCGCTGCTCCTTTGCAGAGAGGTCCGGACCGGCGGAAGCGGACGGCGTCGACACGATCGCAGCGAGGACGTCGGCAGGCAGGTACACGTGCTTGATCGACTTGCGGTGCCACGTGTAGGCAACGTGCAGTCCCCCGGCCGGGTCAGGGAGCACCGATGGGTAGGACAGCTCGCGGTTGAGGCTCTCACGACTGTTGTTCGAGAGGCAGTAGCCGTCACCGTTCTCGATGTCGTAGGCGGTCGGCCAGGACCGCCCGTCTGGGCTCGAGACCACGAGCGTCATCGGCGCGCGCGGCGCGCCCCAGAACGCGCTGGGTCCGTCGGCATCGAACGCGGGTTCGGCGACCCGCGGACCGCTGTCGGCCGCGAGGCCCTCGTCATCGATTTCGTCGTACAGGGAGACACGGCGGCTCGTCGCGTCCTCCTTGCTCGAGTGGTTCATCACCATCGCGATCCGGCCGTCGTCGAGGGAACGCGCCTGGATCGAGGAGTTGTTGTTCGGCAGGTCGATCGGCCGGCACGGTTCCCACGTCATCCCGCCGTCCGTCGACGTCGACTCGTACACGTGGTCCGCCCAGCGGGAGCGGAAGCACGCCCAGAGCACGCCGTCCTGGCGCGGCACGATGTTCATGTGCACGCACCCGGTCGAATCGGGCACGGCGACCTCGGACCAGGTCTGCCCGCCGTCGTCCGAGTACCAGACCGAGGCAGTGTCGTCGTTGCCGACCCACTTCTCACCGGGCTCCGTCCGGCAGTTGAACACCGGAAGCAGGATCCGACCGCTTTCGAGGACGACGGGTGCTTGGCGCACGAACACGCCGACCGGTGCACCGCGGCCGAGCAACGGCGCCGGGTCCCCCCAGGTCTCGCCGCCGTCGCGGGAGACCCGCCGTCGCACCTCGGAGGTGTCCTGGTTCCCGGCGATCTGGGCGGTGTACAGCAACCAGACGGCGCCGCCCGGCGCGGTGAACAGGATCGGGTTCTGCTCGGAACGCGCACTGTCGAAGCTCAACTGCACGGGCTCGAGCCAGCGTTCCGTCCCGGCGGGGAGGCGCGACAGGTGGATGGAGATGTCGGAGACGCCCTCCTGGGTGCCGCCGAACCACACGCAAGCGAGGTCTCCCCCGGGCAGGAACGCGAGGTTGGCCGCGTGACACTGCACCGTCGGAGTCGGGAGGAGCGCTTCTGCGCCCCCGTCGGACCGGGCTCGCAACAGCCCGTCGAAGTCACTCATGCGGGGGTCCTCCAGTCGACGTTGACGGTGGGCACCGGTGGATCGGCGCTGAGCGCTCATCCTGACAGACCTGCTCGAAGTGCGCAATAGCAATGCGCGTCACGCGCAGAATGACGCTGCGGTGCGGGGAGGAAGGCGCCGCTGCCGCTCGAAGTACGCGGTCATCACGACGATCGCCGGTTCGGGTCGCATCGGCCGTCGCTGCCGGCCATCGACAGCGGACCAAGCGCGTCCCGGGGTCGCCGCAAGTGGTCGCCGGAGTCTCGAGGAGGGGACGGGGCCCGTCGCGGCGCCGTCGAGCGCGGAGGGCACTGGGCGCCGATCGGACCGTCTCCCGGCTTACGATGCTTCGTGCCGTAGGCGCGAGTCAGGTTGCGCGTTGCTTCGCGCCGCTCATCGACGCTGTCAAAGTCAACGCTCCGACCAGCGCTCTGCGCCTTCCCTTCCCGGGGAAGACTTGAGCGAGTCTGCGGCCACTTCTTGCCGACGACCTCCCTGCGAGCATCGGCGCGGTCGAATGTCACATCGAAGAGGCTGTTTCCGAACTGATTACCGCATGAAGTGCAGGACTCGCAACTGACATTCTGCGTACGAACCGATAACGCTCAATACGGATTCGAACCGGATCTCACGACTTCGCGCCTGCGGGGTCAAGGTGAAGCGACGTGAACGGCGCGGTCCCCGCTCCGCCTCCAGGATTCGAACCCGGACCTAACGGCACCAAAGGCCGTCGTGCTGCCATTACACCAAGGCGGAACGCACCCGGAGGTGCCCCTCCATCCTCCCACGACCGACGAGGCTGGCTGTCCGCTCCGGGTTCGGCCAAGATGGAGGGATGCCGCATGAGGACGAGGTCGATCGCATCGTCGCGGCGTGGGGTCGTGAGCGTGCCGACCTCGA
>Ga0308160_10007709_pt1 | contig 10619 bp, 8 predicted proteins | sample PhyFR1_FD_201036 | JGI IMG/M metagenome (GOLD analysis project Ga0308160, IMG submission 201036) | Phyllosphere microbial communities from UC Gill Tract Community Farm, Albany, California, United States - DLSLF.R1 | ecosystem: Host-associated > Plants > Phyllosphere > Unclassified | place: USA...
GCGACTCCGGCATGGAGCTGCTGGCCAAGGACTTCGACGAGCGCGACCCGGCCGTCAAGGCCATGCTGACGCTGGCGATCAAGGCTTGCCGCGCGCAGGGCAAGTACATCGGCATCTGCGGCCAGGGGCCGTCGGACAACCCGGACTTCGCGGTCTGGCTGATGGAGCAGGGCATCGAGTCGATGTCGCTCAATCCTGACTCGGTGGTCGAGACCTGGCAGAAGCTGGCGTCGATGTAAGCACGAGTGGCGTAGACGGAACATTGTCTACGCCATAGTCGGGCTCGGTATAATAGATTTACTGAGCAATTGACTATCTAAAATCGAGTAGTTCAGCAGGTCGCTCAGCTCAGTTCAGCTTAGGTTGTTTCGGTATTTCTCTTTCTATATTACGTCTAGAACCGCATTATCGAGCGCTTGTAGAAACGCTTCTAGTTTCGGTCGGCTGGCGACAGTGGCACGATATTCTTCTATCTGTTCAATTGCTGAGCCCAGTAAAGGAGTGCTGCTTAACAACATACGTTCAGCCGCAACTTTATGAAGCAGTTTCGTGCAAAGGAATCGACCTTGTGGCGTAATTCCCTTGTACACCGAAATTACACCGTGATTTGTCCCGATATGTACAAATCGAATGTGTTGATCATACTTGTGAAATCTTGGATGATAAAACTCTTCGCATTCATTCGGTTGAGGATAGCCGAACCTTTTTTTGCAGAAATCACCCCAGACAGTCTCACCTTTTAAGCGGTTGCAATCCGCGCAGCATACCGCAAGATTCCAGAAATGAAGTGAATAATGTGGGTAATGTTTTTTTGGGAAAATGTGGTCGATGGGTTTCGCGTGTGCGACTCGAAATAGCCACTGTCTACAGTAGCAGCAACGTTCTTCTTGCTGAGTACAAATAAAATCTCTAAAAGCTTTCTTGATTTCTGTGCCAGTTATTGGCTCCTTCTTCATATTTTGATTTAGCTTAGAAAGAGAATCCCACATATCAAGACGGTTTTTGCGAGACTGTCGCCATAAACCTTGAATGGTTTCAACTGTTCTTTCCACGTGCTTCTGAGTCAAATGTGCTCTAAGTCGATAAGACTTAAATTGTTGGCGCATTTCTTCTTTAGAGATTAGTTTGGTCACCTATTCCATCCCAGAGTCCGATATTTCATTAATTGCGTCGCGCGCACGTTTAACTAACTCTAGGTCACCCCCAGTAGCTGCCCTACCTAAGACTTCAGCTGCGGCTTGGATGATTCGAGTCGCAGCATCGAGCTCCTTCAGGATTGGTTGGAATTCTTCCTTTGTATGATCGTCTGTATTAACCTTGCGAATTGCATTCGCAACCACAGCCGCACAGTGTTCTGATACTCGCCGAGTGTTCGAAGTATATGTTTCAAAACTATCAAAAAGAACTGCATCCACCGAACTTCTCTGGGTTGAATCTATTTCTACGAGCTGCCAATTCTTGGCTGTATAGCAATCATAGTCGAGCTCAAGAGCCGCAGAGATGATGACTGGAGAATGCGTCGCAATTACAATATTGCTTCTCAAGTTTTCGCAAACTATGTTCATAACTTTAGGAATCGCTCTCTGCCAAGCTACATGGAGGCTAATCTCGGGTTCATCGATAAGTATAAGTGACCTGTCACGAGCAGATGTACACAGCTTAATTGCCAAAGTGAGTAGTTGCTGTTCACCAGAGCTCAGGTGAATGAACTCATGAATTTCCTGCTCACTATTTTTCGTTCGTAGTCCAAAAGTGGAGGTTGAGCTGCGAAAATTTCTATAAATTTTCAAATTTTCTTCAGCGGTAAATGTTAACCCTTCAACCATTTCAAGCATTGGTTGGTTTGAAGCGTCTTCATCTCCTCCTTGTGTCAACGGAATAAGATATAGCTGCTCCCTAAATCCTACCGCGTCCAAGATGAGACGAAATGCATTGAGACGAATCTGTTCGGTCTGGACAGTTTTAAGTAGACTATTGAGTAACGATGCATGCGACTTCATATTAATTGTCGTTTCAGTAGTTCGCATTCCAAAATAAGTGAACCCACTGTCTTGCTTGGCCCCAGTTTTCGAGAATGGAAACCTATCAACTAAGCTAAGCGCGATTCCACTAACTCCTGTCTGGTGTGAGCGAAACGTCGTCGCAAGTTGGTTAAGTAGTGCGCTTTTTCCAGCGCCGTTATTTCCGATAATATAGGCGGCTGCAGCAAGGCCGTTAGACAGATTTTTTCGAAGTTTATTTTCTAGTTCAATGCTATCGACTTTTGGAAGAGTAAGATTGCGTACGCCTTTTTTCTTAACATACGAAGTTGAGCGCAAACTCCAACTGGCTCGCTTAATGTTTTTACGGGAAACAGCGAAACAAAGGTTTTCTACATCATGGTAACCCTTTCTGAAATTTCTTGTAAAATTACCGGATAGGTGCCCCAAATCGCGGTTGGAGCGACCCACTTGGTTATTTTTTTTATAATAGAGCCAAAAATCTATCAGCTCGACTGCATAAGCCGCCGCATAGGTCGCTCGGTTACCTTTGTCTGCTTCGATTAGAGCGCGTGCATCGATAAATAAAACCTCGTCCACACTCATGATTGGAGAGGCTCTGACAATCCAGACCGTCGTGGCAAAAATGCTGTGATTGCTTGTATTCTCTTGGATATCTCCTAACTGTATCACTGCAACCAAGAGTCTTTGTTCTACGATGTGTTTTCTGACCATAGCAGAAACCTGGCTATTGGTTCCATCAGATTCTGAGACCGCAACAACTGCGAAGTCGAATTTAACGTGTCGCGCGAATACCTGATCTAATATTTCAATTGAATCTGAGCGAAAATGCTGTGTACTATCAAACGGCTGAATAAATGCTAGATCAACTAATGCGTTCTTATGCGGTGCCAGAATCAACTCAATATTAAACATTTGAGCAGATAGATGAAGTAAAAACTCGTTTTCGACAATTGTGTCATAAACGATCACCAGCCTGGAACTCGATTCATTTCTGAATCGAAGAATTCTCGGTAGTTCGCTGTCAGTTAATATGCTCATATAAATCGTACTCGTAGTGGGGAGTAGATGATATGAAATCTCAGAAGTGACAAGGTCCGTGAGTGTGCTTCCTCCATGGCGCTGAAGCAAAAAGTTTCGATAAATGGCATCGAACAATTCGATCGCGGACACTTTTCTCACAGATAGTAGCGTTATGTCGAGGATTAGAAAATATACGAAATTAGGTTGATCGAGCCTGTGCTCTTTATTCTCTACCCCTAATTCTCTTGCAAGCTCAGTATATGCCTGGAAGAATTCATATCCGTCCGCCTGAGTCGCATCAAGTTGGTAGAGTAAGCGCCATATCCGCTTATGAAGAGGTGATTCGCGATTCCCATAAGTCGATTGATTGAATAAATGGAAGCTGGCTAGTAACGTAAGCAAGATAAACGTTAAGTTTTCCGAGGACAAATTTTTCTTTTTTGAAATTTGCAATATGCTTTTGTTTAGTCTCGCTGCTTCTAGTTCGTTCTCAGTAAACATTTAATGCCTGACTTTAAAGGGTAATTTTAAATTTCACAATTAGTTTGTTTGAGTTGCTCGAGATAGTTAGCTCTATCTTTTGAATTCACCATCAAGTTTTTGGCGGTCGGGTGAGTAGCTAGCGCTTTCTAATGCTTGGCTTTTTACATGGAGGCGCGTAGTTGTTCGCACAGTTCGTGCGCTAGCGTTGAATTATGATCAGAAATAGGATGAGTAGATTGACCGCAATGTACTTTTAATTATTATGTTTACTCACCCCTGTTCGTGAGAAAACTTGAGGTGCAAAAGCACGTAAGAATTACTCTGATACGATCTCAAGTTAATTTTAAATAGTTGGTAGTGTTCGCCTTGCTTGGATCAAAAATTACTTCGATACTTTTAATGAACCCTCTATCAGGGCACGCATCTTCATACTACGGCGCAACTTTCGAGCTATACAATAGTCTTCCCAATTTTAATGATGAGATTGATGTTTTGATAATAATTTCAACCTGTCTGTGGATTTTCGTGAGTAGATGCGAAGAAACAAACTAGTTGACTCGACTCCAGAACTTGTTAGAATTTCAAGAATCCTCGTCAGCCTTGCGGCGGCGGGGGTTTTTTCGGATTGGAGGGAAAATGGAAATGAAACGCTTGTCGATTGTCCTGGGTTTGGCAGGACTTATGCTGTCGGGTGCCGCTTTTGCCGACGAAACCGCCTTCTGCAAGACCGAGTGCGACAGCGCGCATGTGCAGTGCAAGGCGAACACGAGCAAGGCCTCGGGCGACGACGCCATGAAGCTGCTGAGCACCCAGGAAACCAACGGCTTTGCCCGTGCCGCCCAGGACCCGGTGGCCGGCGCCGGCGCCAGGTCGCTGGAGCGCAGCGGCCAGCAGAACCGCCGCGCCCAGCAGCTGGGCATCTGCGACGACAACTACCAGCGCTGCACGCGCAGCTGCGCGCCCGCTGGCGGCGCGAACGATGTGTTCCCGGTGCGCAAGCACGGCAAGACGGGCTGAAGCCGCGGCGGGCGGCAAGATGCCCGCCAGCGAGCAAACGACAAGAAGGAGACAAGATGGACGACTGGGTGAACTGGATGATCGGCGCCGGCATCCTGGTGGTGGCGGAGCTGTTCACGGGAACCTTCTATTTGCTGATGATCGCCATCGGCCTGGCCTGCGGCGGCATCGCGGCGATGCTGGGCCTGTCCGGCCCGATGCAGACCCTGGTCGCGGCGGCCACTGGCCTGGTGGCGACCAGCATCCTGCACCGCAGCCGCTTCGGCCGCCCGGCGAAAACGGGCGCCACGCGCGACCAGAACGTGAACCTCGACATCGGCGGTCACGTCACCGTGCACGCCTGGAACAACGGCCGTGCGCGCGTGATGTACCGCGGCGCGCTGTGGGACGTGGAGCTGGGCAGCGGCGCCATTGCCGAGGCGGGCGACTTTCGCATCGTGGAAGTGCAGGGCAATCGCCTGATCGTGGCGAATTCATAAGTAACTCTCATAATTACAACTCATCTATAAGGGATGCTCATGGAACTCGAACTCTCCTTCGGCACGGTGGCATTGGTCATCTTCATCATCGCCATGGTCTTCGTCATCAAGACCATCAACGTGGTGCCGCAGCAGCACGCCTGGGTGGTCGAGCGCCTCGGCAAGTACCATGCGACGCTGGCGCCGGGCCTGAACATCGTCGTGCCCTTCGTCGACCGCATTGCCTACAAGCACGTGCTGAAGGAAATTCCGCTCGACGTGCCGCCGCAGGTCTGCATCACGCGCGACAACACCCAGCTGCAGGTGGACGGCATCCTGTACTACCAGGTGACCGACGCCATGCGCGCTTCCTACGGCGCCTCGAACTACGTGCAGGCGATTACCCAGCTGGCCCAGACCACGCTGCGCTCGGTGATCGGCAAGATGGAGCTCGACAAGACGTTCGAGGAGCGCGACCACATCAACACCACCATCGTGAACGCCATCGACGAATCGGCCGCCAACTGGGGCGTGAAGGTGCTGCGCTATGAGATCAAGGACCTGACGCCGCCGGCCGAGATCCTGCATTCGATGCAGCGCCAGATCACCGCCGAACGCGAAAAGCGGGCGCTGATTGCGGCCTCCGAAGGCCGGCGCCAGGAACAGATCAACATCGCCAGCGGCGAGCGCGAAGCGGCGATTGCGCGCTCCGAGGGTGAACGCCAGGCCGCGATCAACCGCGCCCAGGGCGAGGCGAACGCCATCGTCGCCCTGGCCGAGGCCAGCGCGACGGCGTTGCGCCAGGTGGGTGCGGCGATCCGCGAGCCGGGCGGCGAGGACGCGATGAATTTGCGCGTCGCGGAGGAATATGTGGACGCCTTCGGCAAGCTGGCCAAGACGAATAATTCGATCATCGTGCCGGCCAACCTGGGCGAGATGAGCGGCCTGATTGCCAGTGCGCTGCATATCGTGAAGGCGCAGAAGTGATGACTGGCGAAGTGATGGACAAAGACGTGAAGCGGGTCGTCGTCATCACCGGCGCGTCGGACGGCATCGGCGCCGAGATGGCGCGCCAGCTGGCGGCGAAAGAGGGCGCCGGCCTGGCGCTGGTGCTGGCCGCGCGCCAGGCGGCGCCCTTGAACGCGGTGGCCGAGGAGTGTATTGCGCTTGGCGCCCAGGCGCTGGCAGTGCCGACCGATGTGGCGATCCAGATCCAGTGCCGGCGGCTGGTGATCGGCGCGGTGGAACACTTCGGGCGCATCGACGTGTTGGTCAACAATGCCGGGCGCTCGGCGCACGCGTTGTTCGAGGAGGTCGAGGACCTCGGCTGGTACGAAGAGCTGATGCGGGTGAATTTGTGGGGCGCCGTCTGGTGCACCCAGGCTGCGCTGCCGCACCTGAAGCGCTCGCGCGGCAGCATCGTCGCCGTGTCGTCGCTGGCAGGGTTGATCGGCGTGCCGGGACGTACCGCCTACAGCGCCACCAAGTTCGCGATGACCGGCTTTTTCGAGGCCTTGCGGGCGGAGCTGAGGGGCGCCGGGGTCAGTGTGACCACGGCCTATCCGGGCGTGGTGGCCACGAAAATCCGTTACCGCGGCTTCAACGCGGCCGGGGAAACGGCAGGAGCGAGCGGTCTGATCGAAGAGGGTGCGATGAGCGTGGAGGAGTGCGCGCGGCTGATCAATGCCGGCATGAACCGGCGTGAGCGCGAAGTGGTCATGACGGCGAAGGGCAGGTTCGGGCGCTTCCTCAAGTTGCTGGCGCCGGGCATGGTCGAGAAGATGGCACTGGCGGCGCTGAAACACGATGTCCGGCCAGACTGACCACCTCGTTGCGCAGGACCTGCCCGACGATTACGGTTACGACCCGGTCATGACGCCGCGCGGTGCGCTGGTCGCGCTCCTGGTGCTGATGTTCGTGAGTACGCTGGTCGAGGTTGGCGCGGGCCTGAGCCGGCGCGGCGAGCCGGTACTGTGGTCGCTGCTGACCGGTTTGCTGTCGAGTTTCCTGGGCTTTTACTGGTTCCGGCTCGACCGCGAGCTGCGGGGATGGCCGAGGTCGCGCTGGCTCAGCGTGGCCATCGTGACGGTCACGCCGCTGGCGGTGCCCTATTATCTGGCGCGCAGCCGGCCGAAGGGGCGCAAGCTGCGCGGTTTGGCGGGGTTCGTGGGGTATGTGTTCCTGATGCTGGTGGCGTCGATGGCGGGGGCCATCCTGGCGCAGTTGATGTCCTGAGGTGTATCCATTCGATGTTGGCTGCGACCGTACGGTGGGCACGCTGTGCCCACGCGGAATGGCGCGCCGTGTTGGCGCATAACCCAGACAAGACGGTGGATCGTAATTAACGCCAACCAATGATTATTTGTTGGCGTCACGTCTTTGCAACGTCCGCACCACGAACGCAGTCAACACCCATCATGCATCCGCGTGGGCACGGGGTGCCCACCGTACGGTTGCCGCCGCAAGCCTTGGCCAACGCCGCGATAACGCGGACGCAATCAAAAAAGGGCGGCAACGCCGCCCTCCGATCCCACAACAACGATCCTTAGAAATCAATCGTCGCCGTCACCGCCAGCGTGCGCGGCGCGCCGGCCACCAGGTAGCCATAGGTCGGATACCCGCCCGCCGAGGCCCAGTAGTTCTTGTCGGTGACGTTGTCGATGCGCGCGCGCAGCGTGACGTCGCGGTCCATCAGGCGCGTAGCCCAGCTGGCGCCGATGTCCAGGCGCGACCAGGCCGGCACCTTCTGGGTGTTGCCGGCATCGGCAAACTGGGTCGAGGTGTACAGGGCGCGTGCGTTCAGCGACAGGCCCGGCACGGTCGGCACGTCCCAGTCGGCGCCGAGGTTGACCTGGATTTCCGGCACGCCGATCGCTTCCAGGCCCTCGTTGACGCCGCCTTGGGTGCGGCGCTGCTTGGTGTCGAGCAGGGTGGCGCCGCCCAGCACGCGCAGGCCCTTGGTTGGCAGGCCGAACACCGACAGCTCGACGCCGCGGTTGCGCTGCTCGCCGAAGGTGCCGTAGGTGTTGTTGGCGATGAAGGCCAGCGGCTGGCCGGTGGTGAACAGGGCCACGCTGCCGCCCAGCTTGCCGCCGTCGACCTTCACGCCGATTTCCTTCTGGCGCGAGACGTAGGGCGCCAGCGGCTGGCCGTTGTTGGTCAGCGGTGGTTCGCCAAAGGCGCTGGTCGCCGAGCCGCCCTGCTGCAGCGCCTCGATGTAGTTCGCGTAGAGCGACACGTTCTGCGTCGCCTTGTAGACCAGGCCCGCCACCGGCGTGTTCGCGCTGCGCTCGTAGCTGGCGTTGCCCAGGCCGGTCACGTAGTCGTAGCCGTAGTCTTTAAGGCGCTGGTGGCGGACACCCACGGTCAGCAGCACGCTGTCGTCCATGAACGACAGCGTATCGGCAATCGCCGCGCTCGACAGGATGGTCTTGCGCGTGACGAGCGGATCGAACATGTTCCCGCCCGGCCAGAAGCCGGTCGGTGGCGCCGCCACGTCCACCGGACGGTAGATGTTGGTGTTCCAGCCGCTGAAGTCGCCCATCGCATACGCGTTCTTCGACTCCGAATGGTAGCCGGACACCGTGGCCGACAGGGTGTGGCCGATCGCGCCGGTACGCAGCGAGGTGCGCGCGCCGACTTCGCCGGTCTTCACTTCGTCTTCGCGCACGTTGTCGAAGCGGGTCTGGTAGCCGCTGCCGCCCGCCGCGTTGACGTTCATCGAGGCCAGGATGTTCGATTCGTCGGTCTTGCGCATGCCCAGCGCGGCCCAGGCCACCGAGTTGGCGCCCAGGTCGGCTTCGGCGCGCAGGGTACCGAAGACGTCGCGCTCTTTCGAGTCCGTCCATGGCTGGGCCCAGTTGCTGTCGGCGTCCGGGGCGGCGACGATCGGCAGGCCAGGGCCCACGGTCACGCTCGGGCGGGCGTTGTACAGCTTGTGGTCCTGGTAGCCGACGTCGGCCGACACCCGGAAGGCGTCGCCGCGCCAGTCGGCGCCGACCGAGAACACGCTCAGCTCGCGCTCTTCGCGGTCGATGGCGGTGTCGCCGTCGCGGCGCACGGCGTTGATGCGGATGCCGCCGCGGTTATCGGGGCCGAAGCGGCGCGCCAGGTCGGCCGCGCCGTACAGCTGGCCGCCGCTCTCGACACCAATAGTGAACTGGTTCAGGTCCTTGTTCGGTGCGCGCTTCGGCAGCAGATTGATCATGCCGCCGATGCCGCCGCCGCCCGGCGCCGCGCCGTTGACGAAGCTGTTTGCGCCGCGGAAGACTTCCACGCGCTCCAGCAGTTCGGCCGCGACGAACTGGCGCGGCAGCAAACCGTATAAACCGTTATATGCGAGGTCGTCGGAGTTCACGGCAAAGCCGCGGATCACGTACAGCTCCTGGTAATTCCCGAAGCCGCGCGCCACGCGCACCGACGGGTCGTTCTGCACCACGTCGGCCACGCTGCGCGCCTGCTGGTCCTGGATCAGGGCGTGCGTGTAGTTGGTGGTGTTGAACGGCGCGCTCATGATGTCGACGTTGCCCAGCAGGCCGAGACGGCCACCGCGCGCGACCTGGCCGCCGGCGTAGTCGCTCGGCAGACCCTGGGCCGATGCGTCGGCCGAGGCAGTGACGACCACGGTCTGCATCGGCTGCTCCGATACAGGCTGGTCGGCGGCAGCGGTAGTTTGGGCGCCGACCGAAGCCGAGAAGAGAAGGGCGCCGAGGGCGAGCGGGGTGAGGCGGAACGTCGACTGTTTCATGAAGGAGCGTGCTTTACCAAGCGGTGTTGTTGTTGGATGAGAATGATTCGCAATATTATCCTCTTAAACCTTGCGGCTGTAAATGAGAACCATTATTATCTGTAGCTCTTCGTCCGTCCCGAGTTTCAATGTCTACCCAATCCCTGCGCTGGTGGAGCTGGATCCACAAGTGGAGCAGCCTGGTCTGCACCATCTTCATGCTCCTGCTGTGCCTGACCGGCCTGCCGCTGATCTACCACCACGAGATCGGCCACCTGCTCGGCAACGACGTCGAGGCGCCCGCGTTGGCGCCAGAAGTAGCAGCCAATCCGCCCAAAGCGAATCTCGACGAGGTGATCGCCTCGGCCAAGGCCCTGTACCCGAACAAGATCATGATGTACATGTCGCAGGAGCTGGACGAGCCCGCGATCTGGAACGTCACCCTGGGCGACCACCCGAACGACGAACACTACAAACCGATCGCAGTGGACGCGCGCACGGCGAAAGTCATCACTGAGCCGGCCTTCGAGGGAGGCGCCTTCATGTCGACCATGCTGCGCCTGCACGTCGACATGTTCGCCGGCCTGCCGGGCATGCTCTTCCTCGGCGCCATGGGATTGCTGCTGATCGTGGCCATCATCAGCGGCGTGGTGCTGTACGCGCCCTTCATGCGTAAACTCGACTTCGGCACCGTGCGCCACGAGCGCAGCACGCGCCTGAAGTGGCTCGACATGCACAACCTGCTCGGCATCGTCACGCTGGTGTGGGCGCTGGTGGTCGGCGCGACCGGCGTCATCAACACCCTGGCCGACGTGCTGCTGAAGGTCTGGCAGGCTACCGAGATTGCCGCCATGATCGAACCGTACAAGGATGCCAAGCCGCTGGTGCAGATGGCCCCGGTGGACGCCGCGG
>Ga0308160_10007710_pt1 | contig 10619 bp, 12 predicted proteins | sample PhyFR1_FD_201036 | JGI IMG/M metagenome (GOLD analysis project Ga0308160, IMG submission 201036) | Phyllosphere microbial communities from UC Gill Tract Community Farm, Albany, California, United States - DLSLF.R1 | ecosystem: Host-associated > Plants > Phyllosphere > Unclassified | place: USA...
ATTCACCGGCACGCCTTTCCACCACTGCTTCTCCGGCGTCAGCGCCACCACCGCGAAGTGCAGGTGCGGCGCATTCGGATCGGCATTCCCGCTCGCGCCGACATACCCGATCACATCCCCGCGCTTGACCTGCATGCCTTCCTTCACGCCATCGGCATAGCGCTGCAAATGCGCGTAGTAATACGCATACCTGTCGGTCGGATCGAACTGATACAGGGTAATCCCGCCGGGTTTACTGTTGAACAGCTTCACCACACGCCCATCGCCGGCGGCGCGTACCGGGGTCCCGGTCGGCGCCATGATGTCGAGCGCTTCGTGGTGGCGTTCCTGTCCGCGCGGCTGGTCGAAGGTGTCGCTCAACTGGGCATAGGCAATCCCCTCGACCGGCACCAGCAGCTTGCCCGGCATATGCCCGTCGGCAGTCAGTTCCGGCGCGGCCGGGGTGCCGGTCGAGGCTTGCGGGGCAGGGCGGATCGGCAGGTCGGCATCAGCCAGGTCGGTCTGCACCAGCGGATTGTCCGCCGACCCTGCCGCTGCCGCTGCCGCTGCCGGGGCGGCAGGCGGCGCCGGCAGGGCGCCACCGTCGGTGATGAAGGGATCGGGCGCATCCGCGATCTCCTGCAGGTAGACAAACAATCCCCCCGCGCCCACCAGCACGCCCAGCAAGAATGTGACCAGCCATCTCATGCCCATCTCCTCGAATGTTGACGATTATTCCTGCAGCACCACGTCGGTTCCCGCACCCACCGCCTGCGCCACGATGGCCGCGCTCCAGTTGGTCAGGCGGATGCAGCCGTGCGACTCGGTCTTGCCGATGAACTTCGGCACCGGCGTGCCGTGGATACCGTAGTGCGGCTTCGACAGATCGATCCAGGCCACGCCCACCGGGTTGTTCGGACCGGCGGCAACGGTGGCCTTTTTATGGCTCGCGTCGGCATCCCAGAACAGTTTCGGATTGTAGTTGTAGGTCGGATTCGGATACACGCCTTCGATTTTCCAGTTGCCCACCGGCAGAGGATCGTGTTCGCTGCCGGTCGAGGCCGGGAACTGGGCGATCAGGCGCTCGGCGCTGTCGAACAGCATCAGCACCTTGCGGCTGTCGCTGACCACGACCTTGGTGGCCTGGGGTAATGGCGCGCCGCCGTGCACGGCCGGGACCACGATCTGTTCGCCCGCGCGGGTAAAGGTTTTGCCCGGGTTCAGGCGCGCCAGCAGATCCGGGCTGGCGTGGAATTTTTCGCCCAGGCCTTCGAGCGCCGATGCATAGCCGAGCTTGTCCAGCTTCGACTTTTCCATCATGTCTTCGGGAATTTTCACGAAGGGGCCGTCGACGTCTTCGCCGGTCAGCACGTATTGCGTGAGGGTGGCCGTGGTGTCCTGGTTCAGCAGATTCCAGGTGGCGTCGTCGAGCTTGCCGCTGGCCTCGAGGTTGCGGGTTTTCTGGAAGGTAGTGAGCGCCTGGCGCATGTTCGAGCCATAGGCGCCGTCGATCTCGCCGGGCGACAGGTGCATGCGGTCGAGCAGGACCTGGGCGCGCAGCAGGCGTTCGAATTCGGCCTGCGCGGCAGCGGCGTCGAGCGGCGCGGCCTGGCCCGGCGCGGCGGTTTGCGGCAGAGACTGGGCGCCAGGCTGGGCGGCCGGCATCCGGGCAGGGGCGGACACCGGGGCAGGGGCGGCAGTCTGCGCGGATGCGAAGCTAGCGGCGCCGGCACATGCGGCGAGGAAAAGGGGAGCGATCATTTTTTGCATTGGGCACCTGCGTACGTACTGAAAGAGCCTTCAGCGTAGGCGCGCCGCCATTTCCGGTCTGTGCGGAAACGTACTGATGCGTAGGCCCGCTCATCCACTACAATTCGCGCATGAACCACGATGCCACATCCCGCCTCGCGCCGCCTGCCACGATCACGCTGCAGCCACTCGGCATCGGCTTTCCGGCCAACGGCAAGACCATCCTGCAGGCGGCCGAGGCGGCCGGCATCGACTTGCCCAGCTCCTGCCGCAACGGCACGTGCCGCACCTGCCTCTGCCGTCTGGAAAGCGGGGCGGTGCGCTACCTGGTGGAATGGCCGGGCCTGTCGATCGAGGAAAAGCGCGAGGATTATCTGCTGCCCTGCGTCGCGGTGCCGCTGGGCGACGTCGTGGTCAACGCGCCTTTGGCGAAGCGGAAACAGGGGTGGAAGTAGGAGCCGCTGTCTTTGCCAGCGCGCGCTCGATGGCGGCCAGCACCTGCGGCCAGGCGTGCGAAGTGGCGGCCACTTCGTCGTAATGGCTGGCGCCGGGCAGGATCACGACCTCGGCGCCGTCGCCTGCGGCCAGCGCGCGCGCAGCGTAGTCGTGGGCCACGCGCGGCGGCGAGATGGTGTCGAGCTCGCCTGTCACGAGGATTGTATGGCTGCCGTTGGGCATGAGCTCGGCGGCATTCGTGTCGGCATACACGTCGGGCCGTTCCTTGCTCGGCTCGCCTGCCAGCTCGGGCGTATCGCGGCCACAGCTTTCCTTGATCAAGGCCCGTTCCCGGCGCAGATCGGCCAGGCCGCCCAGGCTGACCACGGCGCGTACCGGCAAGACCTGGCTGCGGTATAGCACGCTGCTCTTCGGCAGGCGTTCGCGGCCGGCGATCCACTGCACCAGCTGGCCGCCGGCCGAGTGGCCGACCGCGATCACGCGGTTCAAATCGAGCTTGTGGGCGCCGCCCTGGCGCGCCAGCGTGTCGAGCGCGGCATGCATGTCCTGGTACATGCCGGGATAGCCACCGCCGGCTTCGTCGACGCGGCGGTATTCCACGTTCCACACCGCGATACCGCGTTCGCGCAGCGCGCCGGCCATGTTGCGCAGCTGGCCGATGCCGCCGAACTTCGCGGTCCAGCAGCCGCCATGCACCAGCACCGCCACCGGGAAGGGGCCGGCGCCTTGCGGCACGAACAGTTCTGCGAACTGCGAAGGGGCGGGGCCGTAGGCGATGTGAGCGTCGGGCGCCGGACCGGTCAAGGCCATGTAATCGGCCAGGACCATCGGGGCGGCGCCGGCGGCGGCGGGAAGCATGGCGGCGAGGATCAGGGCAGGGAGCTTCATCGGGCGTCTGTGTGAGGGAAAGACTGCACTATACAGGGCTTGCCGTGACAGGAATGCATGCATCGCGATGTGCGCGCACGATTGAAAACCCGTGCGGTTCTTCCATGCTAGTCTGCCAGACAGAAGAGAAGTCACCCGACAATCGAACCGGCACCGGCGCTTGCGCGGTGCATGGCGACTACAGAAAGGACAATGATGGAATACCAGGACCCGCGCACCGCGGGCGACGCACTGCGCGCCCACTCGACGCCCGATCCCGAGCAAACCCCGACGCCACCGACGATTCCGGTACCCGACGACGTGCCCGATCCGGCGCACGCACCGGTTGAAGAGCCGGTCATTCCCGAGCCGCCGATCCGCGCGCAGTAGTCGACAACAGGCGTGCAGTACAGCGCGCGCAAAACAACGAGGCGGGACCAGCCCGCCTCGGATATGCCTGACGCCTGAGTCCTTCCTTCCCGCCTCAGGCAATCCCGCTCAGGATTTGTCCTGCTTGTCGTCGGACTTCAGCGGCGGGATTTCCTTGATCATTTCCTCGGTTTCCTTTTCGCCGGGCGTTTTTTCGCCGCTGCCGATATCGTCTTCGTGAAGAATGGCGCCGCCTTTGGCTGCGGGATCGGTATTCTGGTGACGGGTGTTCATGCTGCGCTCCTGATGGTGAGAATGTTGGAACAATCCTAACAGCCGCATTCCATACCCGGCGCGCGCTACAGAATCTCCCGCACGGCGTATCTCATCAAACGGCAGTGTTGTAATTCACACAAAGTTACAATTATGTTCGGTGCCGAACGTTCCCTGTTTGTGGATTTTTTTATAATATCCATTTACAGATGACTGAACTTCGGAGTTAAACAGATGGGCAATTCCCTGCACAACAAAATTTATCTCGGCCGCCACCACGGCTTCACCTCGCGCCGCTTTCAGGGCGTGCTGGCAGTAGCGGGCATCATCGGCGCCGGCCTGGTCTGGATCGCCCTGCGCTCGGTGCGCTAAGCTGCCTTGCATTGCGCTCTGTTGCGCGCAGCCGTCAAAGCGCAGCAAGCTTGCCCGCAAGTCGTGCGCCGTTTACCATGACGGCCGCAACGAACCTTGAAAGTGGCAATGAAGAACGAAAAACTGACGACCGACGAATACAACGCACTCGACATGCTCCGTGGTGGAGCGGCAAGCGACCGGGTGAATGCCTGTGTCGGCCGCAACGCCAAGCGCCTGGCTGGCTTGAAGATGGTGGCCTATGCCCGCAACGGCCGGCTCGAACTGACCGAGAAGGGGCAGCAGGTACTGTTCCTGCGCAGCTGCATCAATGCCTTGAAGGATTTGACGGCGGATCCAACCGCGCCGGTGGCGGCGGATGTGGCCCAGTTCCTGGGCCGCAAGTCGCATATCGCAGAGCGGGCGGAAGGCGGGTTCGAGGTGACGGCCAAGGGGCAGGAATCGCTGGCGGATATTCTGTCGCAGGAACCGCGTAGCTGAGTTTGTTGTTGGTCCCGCGTTTTGCTGGGCCTACAATGTTGGCAGTTTGCGCGTGGGTATTGAGCCAACAATGTTCATATGTCACGCGTGGGCACCCCGTGCCCACGCGTAAACGATGCTTCACGTTGACGACCGTTGACCACGCGCCACCCAACGATTAAATTACCCGCGCCGTCTCCGCTGCGGATACACCAGCGTCCGCACCGCAATCTCCGCCGGCACATTCATCGCCGCCAAAAACTCGGCGGCACGCGCCAGCCCCAGGGTTGGTACCGAGGCCACCGCCTGGTTCACCAGGTCGCGCGTGCGCAGGTCGGTCCGGACGACCCGCACCTGTGCCGGCGCCGCCGGGCGGGTTTGTACATCTTCCATTTTCATCAACTCCGTCAATTGCGCTTCAGAAAACGCGATTTTAGAGGAATGATATAGAAATTGCTACGTAGATAGACTTTTTCTACGATTACGCAACAACTTCCGGCTCGGCGGCGGCGATGGTCTCGCCCGGCGCCAGGCCGCGCCCCTCTACCAGCAGCTGCTCGAAATCGAGCGCCGCCAGTGGGCGGCTGAAGTAATAGCCCTGCATTTCGTCGCAGCCGTGGCGGCGCAGGTAGTCCAGCTGCTCGCCGGTTTCCACGCCTTCGGCGATGACGGCCAGCTTCAGGTTGTGGGCCAGCGCGATGATCGAGGTGACAATCGCTTCGTCATTCGCGTCGCGCGTGATGTCGGCCACAAAGGAACGGTCGATCTTCAGCACGTCGATCGGGAAGCGCGACAGATACGACAAACTCGAGAAGCCGGTACCGAAGTCATCGATCGACAAATTCACGCCCAGCGCCTTCATGCGGTGCAGCAGTTCCACCGCCGGCGTGACGTCGCTCATGAACAGGCTTTCGGTCAGCTCGATTTCCAGATACTTCGGCTCCAGGCCGGTGTCCGCCAGCACCCGTTCCAGCCCGTCGATCAGATCGGGTGCGCTGAACTGGCGTGCCGACAGGTTCACGGCCACACGCAGCTTGTCGAAGCCGGCATCCTGCCAGGCCTTGTTCTGGGCGCAGGCGGTGCGCATGACCCAGGCGCCGATCGGCACGATCAGGCCGGTTTCCTCGGCAATACCGATGAAACGGCCCGGCGGCACCATGCCGAGTTCAGGGTGCTGCCAGCGGATCAGCGCCTCCATGCCGCAGACCTTGCCGGTCTTCATATCCAGCTGGGGTTGGTAATACAGCACGAACTCGTCGCGCTCCAACGCATTGCGCAGCGCGCTCTCGATGCGCACGCGTTCCTGCGATTCCTCGTTCATGGCCGGCGTGTAGAACTGGAAGTTGTTGCGGCCCAGTTTCTTGGCGCGGTACATGGCGATGTCGGCGTGCTCGATCAGTTCGTCGGCGGTCGTGCCTTCGCTCGGGAACACCGACACGCCGATACTGCAGGTGACGAAGAATTCCTTGGTGCCGAGCATCACCGGCTGGGCCACCGCATCCATCACGCGCTGCACGATGTCCGGACTCAGGGTCTGCTCGCCATGTTCGGACAAAATCGCCACGAATTCGTCGCCCGACATGCGCGCCACGGTGTCCGTGTCGCGCAGCGACGAACGCAGGCGCGCCGCCACCGTCATCAACAGCACGTCGCCGGCCTTGTGGCCCATGCTGTCGTTGACGAACTTGAAGCGGTCGAGGTCGATCAGCATCACCCACACCGGGTTGCCGCTGCGGCTGGCGTAGGCCACGGCCTGGCCCAGGCGGTCCTGCAGCAGCGAACGGTTCGGCAGGCCGGTCAGCACGTCGTGCTGGGCCACGTGGTGCACGCGCTGTTCGGTCAGCTTGCGCGCGGTGATGTCGGAGCCGGTGCCGCGGTAGCCGTTGAACACGCCGCGTTCGTCGAACACCGGCTGGCCGCTGACCAGGAACCAGCGCGTGTCGCCGTTGTCGTCGCTCAGCTGGTACTCGAAATTGCTGAACGCTTCCTGGGCCTTGACCTGGGCGATGTGAGCGCGCCCGGCGTCGGATTCGCCAATGTCCTGCATGTATTCCCAGCGCGTCTTGCCGAGCACCCGGTCGACCGTCACGCCGGATTTTTCGGCAAAGCCGCCGGTGATCATGGTGAAGCGGAAGTGGCGGTCCTGTTCCCAGTACCAGTCCGAGGACATGGCCACCAGCTGGCGGAAGCGTTGTTCGCTTTGCTGCAAGGCTTTTTCGGTGCGTTCGCGCGCCACCATGTCGTCGACCAGGCGCCGGTTGGTGCGCTTCAGGTCGGCGGTGCGCTTGCGTACCAGCTGCTGCACGCGCCGGGTGCGCACGCTCGACGCCTGGACCCAGGCCGCGGTCAGCAGGCTGAGCAGGATGCCGCCGGCCAGGATCGCCAGCGAGGCCAGGTGGTCGGCTGCGAAGGGGCGCGGCACCGCGGTTACTTCCACCAGCCAGGGGCGCCCGGCCACGTCGAGCGTGCGTACCAGGCTGGAGCGGTGCTGCGGCGCCAGCCAGTCGGCCATGGTGTCGTTCGGCAGCGGCGCGCCGTCGCTGCGGGTGCTGAACACCAGGCTGGCCGCTTCCGGCTGGCCGGCGGCGTACACCGACATCACGATCCCTTCGTCGCCCAGCAGGTTGGCGCTGGCCAGGGCGTTCTTCACCAGTTCGCGCGCGCGCACCACCACGGCGGTGTCCCCGATCAGCTTGCCATTGCGGTCGAGCACCGGCATCAGGACCTGGAAGCTCGGCTGCGGCTGCGGGTCCTGGATCAGCGGGAACAGGGAAGTGGCCGCGGCGCGGCCGTCGGCCAGGGCGCGCGCCAGCGCCTGGTTGATCTGCGGGCGCAGGCCGGAATCGAAGCCGAAGGCCGTCTCGTTGCCGCGCAGCGGTTCGAGGTAGTAGACGACGTTGTAGCGGTCGCGCCGTTCGGACGGCACGCGCATGCTGTCGCGTTCGGCGCCGATGGTCGTGCCCGGCAGCACGCGCTGCAGTTCGGCCTCGACCGTGGCGCGCTCTGCATCGTCCACCACGCGGTGGAAATTGAAGGCCTTGATGAAGGGATGGCGCGCCAGCAGCGGCGAGGTGAAGTCGTGGAACTGCTCGCGCGTGACCGGTGCCCCGAGCGCGAACAACTGATTGGTGACGTTCACGACCTCGACCGCGTCGTGCAGGCCCTGGCGCACGGTGGCCACGCGCTGGTCGGCGCGCTGGCTGAAGGAGAGGGCGAGGTTGTCGTATTCGAGATGGCTCACGCCCACGAACAGCGCGCACGAGGCGGCCAGGCCGGCCCCCAGGGTGAGGACGCTTGCGCGGGTGAGGGAAAACGACAGGCGACGCACCATGGTCAGTTCCAAAAAGAAATTTGCTTGCCCATAGGCACCAAAGCCCTGAAGTGTGTCATAGATCGGCGCTTTTCGGCAAACGTTTCCTCGCGTGCCAGACCTGGGGCGCGCTCCTGTCGCCGCGATCAGACAGGACGGCGTGTCAGCCAGGCAAGCACGGCGCGCGCGAGCAGCCGGTTCAGCACGGCAAAGTGCAGGCCGCGCGTCCTGGCCAGGCGTGCATGGCGCGCAGCATGGCATGCCGGCGCCGCCCATGGCGCCGCGGACGCACGCAGCGCGAACAGGATGTGGTTATTTCCCGCGATGCCGTGGAATTCGCAGACCCGTCCGCCAAAGCCGGTATCGATGCGCGCGCGCAGCGCCGCGTACTGCGGGTCGTAGCTGAGCAAATTCGCCACCAGCACGCCACCTTCGCGCAAGGCCTGGCGGCAGGCCCCATAGAAGGCCGCGCTGCCGAGTGCGGGCGGCATGCCGGCGGCATCGAAACCGTCGACCAGGATCACGTCGGCGCTGGCGGGGGTGGCGGCGATGAAATCGGCGGCGTCGCCATGGACGATGCGCAGGCGCGCGTCGTCGGGCGGCACCTGGAACTGCTCGCGCAGGGCGATCACCGCGGCGCTGATCTCGAACACCGTGATGCGCGCCGCCGGAAAATAGCGGTAGCAAAACTTCACGAACGAACCGCCGCCCAGGCCGACCATCACGATATGGCGCGGCCGCGGCACGAACAGGGCAAAGCACATCATGGCGCGCGCATAGTCGAGCACCAGGGCGTCGGGGCGCGACAGCAGCATCTCGCTCTGGATATCGCCGGGCACGAATTCCAGCGTGCGGCGGTCGCCGACGGTGCGCACCAGCGGCGCGGCAGGCGCTGCCGGTGTCTGGGCGGGATCGGTGTCGGCGGGCATGGCGTCAAGTATAGCGGCGCATGCGCCAGGGCGGCGGCGCAGGAGCGATGCGGCGGGCCATGCTCGTTCCTTGTTCGCAGGCATTAAATTCTGATAAGCTGGCCCTTGCCGCCATTCGGAGTTCTTCATGTTCCTGGACCACCCGTCGATCACCGCCACCAACAGCTTGACCGAGCCCGACCGCATCGAGCGGCTGAACCGCGTGTATGGCTATGCCATGGCGCTGGCCGACAGCGACGTGCTTCCCGGTTTCGTCGAGAAACTGACCCAGCTGCACGACCACAAGGGCACGCTGATCGTGTTCTGGAGCGAGCCGCCGAACGAGCGCGAGCGCGACTGCTGGGCGCGCGCCTGGGCCAGCCGGGTCGGCGACGGCACGGCCAACGTCGAACACGAATTCTGAACGCCATGCTGAACCTCGATTCGACCACCATGGTGCTGGTGCTGGCACTCGGCAACCTGACCTTGTGCAGCCTGCTGTTCTTCTTCGACTTCGGCGCCGCGCGCGCGCCGGCGCTGGCCGGCTGGGGCCTGTCGCGCCAGGTGCAGGCCGGGGCCTGGGTGCTGCTGGCCCTGGGCGGCGCGCGCGTGGTGCCCGAGCCGCTGGCGCTGCCGGCCGGCTGGGCGCTGCTGATCGGCGGCGTGGCGCTGGAAGCGGGCGCCTTCTGGGAAGCGGCCAAGCGGCCAGGCTGGCGCCGCGCCATGGTGCCACTGGCGGTGGTCGCGGTGGGCGTGTTCCTGGTCTGCTACCTGATCGACGACATCGGCCTGCGCAACCTGGCCGCCTTGCTGCTGCTGGGCGGCTTTTATCTGTTGGCCGCCGCCGCGCAGGCACAGGGCTGGCGCGGCCTCGGCATGCTGCAGCGCGTGCTGGCCATCGTCACCGCGCTGCTGGCGCTGGTGGTGGCCGCGCGCGGCATCCTGGTGCTGGTGACGCCCGACGGCTGGCGCTGGCTTTCGCACGAACTGCTGCGCCAGCTGTCGAGCGCCGCGCTGTACGTGCTGATGCTGGCCGGCGGCTTCGGCTGGCTGCTGCTGGCGCGCGAACGCCTGCAGGCCGAGGTGGCGCGCCTGGAAACCGTCGACACCGCCACCGACGTGCCGAACCGGCGCGGCTTCTTTGCCGCGCTGGCGCCCTGGATGGCGCTGGCGCGCCGGCCCGGCTTGCCGACCGCGCTGCTGGTGCTCGACCTGGACAACTTCAAGCGCGTGAACGACGGCTATGGCCACCCGGCCGGCGACGTCGTGCTGCGCCATGTGGCCGCTTTGTGCAAGCGCCAGCTGCGCGACAGCGACCAGATCGCGCGCCTGGTCGGCGGCGAATTCGCGATCCTGCTGCCGCGCACCGGCATGCCTGAGGCGGCCCTGGTGGCCGAACGCATGCGCGCCGCCATCGAGACCACCCCGGTGAAAACCGAGCGCGCCATGATTTCGATGACAGCCAGTTTCGGCGTCACCACGATCCGCGCCGACGACAGCAACGTGGCCCTGCTGCAGCGCGCCGGCGAAGCCATGCATGCGGCCAAGGCGGCGGGGCGCAACCGTGTCGTGCAGGCCGCCGAGGCGGCCGGACCGGACGAAGGCGCGGCCGCGACCTGACGTCTGCCGCTCCACCATGCGGCCGTTTTCTCTTTCTCATTTCCCTTCGGCGGATATCTCCGCATATTAACTTTCACGCGGTAATAGCGACATATTTACTCTCGGTGATCATAACGCCGAGAGCACTCGTCTTTATTCGCGAAAGCTTTTCTTATTTGCGCAACAGATTTTCCTGGCTCGCGCGTCCAATAAAAGAATCCCTGTAGATTCAATCTCTTGGCTGTATTGACAGCATGCTTCGGCATCCGCAGTGCATA
>Ga0308160_10007712_pt1 | contig 10618 bp, 14 predicted proteins | sample PhyFR1_FD_201036 | JGI IMG/M metagenome (GOLD analysis project Ga0308160, IMG submission 201036) | Phyllosphere microbial communities from UC Gill Tract Community Farm, Albany, California, United States - DLSLF.R1 | ecosystem: Host-associated > Plants > Phyllosphere > Unclassified | place: USA...
TTGATGGGTTCGAGGGATTTCAGATGTTCATCGACTACCGATCTTTGAAACCGAGGAGAGGGATCAAAATTACCATTTCACGACCTACGGTGAGACAATTACATCAGATACAATACACAATGCATATACACATACCTCTAGAGGCCAACCCCTTCATCCTGGATTCGATAACGTCTCCGGAGAACTTGAAGGGCACGTACGCCTGCAATGCTGACGAGTCTCATCAATTACGACTTACCCGACTCCGATGATCCTCGTCTATCGCATTGTGAGAAATACGTCGGCGGCCGTGAAGTTTCCGACCCCAAAACGGTGCAACACTCCAGATCAATCGGCTTGAATGCAACGGAAGGCTCAGTACTCTCTGATTTCAAGGAGGCTAATGCGTTCGCAGCCCCAGGTGGGCTGCATCTGTGCTACGAGGCCATTCCCCGACGCACCGTGTATGCATTTGTATCTCTATATACATTCCAACCGGATATGTTTATTGTCTATGAGTTTGCTCCACTTTCTATCCCAAACGGCATACGCCTACGCCTCGAAGATCCTACCAGTACTAACATTAAGCTAACGTCAGCAAAGTTCCGCTCCTCGAACGAATAAGTTTGAACTCACCCTAGTCCACCTGATCCCTTTCCTCCACCTGACCAATAGCAAGCTAGGCCAGTAGACATGCCAGAGAACCAAGAACGGTAGCCAATCATCCGCTACCAAAGTCGGGTCTACCCTGTATGTGAATGGATCTTCGCTTGGTCGAGCCCCTCCCTGTAATGTGGCTGGTAAAGATGGGTGGAGTATGTGTAAAGCGGTCGAGGAAGGTAGGACGAGAGGGAGGTAACGCATTATTAAATCGTTATATATCCATGATCTCGGTGCTGTATTCCTGTTTGGTCGAAGTGTCGATCGTTCCGACTTCGAATTTGGGTCGTCATAACAACCCGCAATCCCAGATAGAGGGAGCATGATGATAGCGGTATGTACCCTAGCATTACATTCAATCGGATACAACTCCCCATTCTGAGAATGGATGATAAAGTCGAATGAAAAGTGTCCAGTGAGTCGACGGTCTTTGCCTTGATATTTGTCTTTTGATAATCGATCCAAGAATTTGATGGTCCATTCTTCTGCCCTCTTTCCTATGGATTCGTAGGTTCCGTTCTCGTATGTCATCAACATGTCGTTTGAGGGGCATGCGACGAATGAGGTGAGTTGGCCGTTGATGACCGAGGCGTGGGTGCACCATTCTGGGATTAGCGCCGTTTATAGCACAGAGGTATACTGAGGTAGGGCACGGAGAGGAAAGAGCAGAGGTAGAGACAGATACGATGAGAAGCCGGTGAGGGGTGCGAGGGTGACTAGGATCGGGAGGGTAGATGGATAGATGATAGAGGGGGTGGGGGACTGGTGGAGATGAAGGAAGATACGCACCTGGTCCCGGAACATACTCCTGGAAGACATAAGGGCATTCCTTAGTGATCTTCGTATTCAATCCCGCCAACACCTTCCTAGTCTTGCCCAAATCCTTCCCATCCCCGCTGACAGGGAAAAGCGTCATATCTCCCCGATTCTCATCCAATCCCATACATTTCAGGACAAACTTCTTCTCCCCAACTCCCCTCAGGTACTCGATCCCTTCATCCACTCCTTCAATCATTTTCCCACTCGGAATAGTGAAACCAAGCTTATCAACTAGAGCCATAAATCGGTCTTTGTCATGTAGATCCAACATGGTTCCCGGATCTTGAATGAATGTCCTACATCGTCCTTTCGTTTCGGTAGACATGGTTTCGGCAGCCCTGGCATCTTCCACTGAAGAACCGGCTCCGGAGACTGGGATGAAGAGGGTTGCTGATTCAGCTTTGGCGATTTGGATAAGTGCGTCTGCGTAGTTGGAGTAGGACTGCGAAGCGGGTGGGAGAAGGTGGAAAGCGTCTATCGAAGCGGAAAATCGCATGGGGCATAGTTCTCCCCAACTTCTAGTCAGCTCGCCTGTCTTCCAGAACGGTTCATTGGGACTCACCCTTCTTCCTCAACCCCAATGACTTTCCATCCAGCCCTCTTGAACGCCCTAGCCAATCTGCCATTAGTATCGTACAAGTATACTTCTATCGGGCATTGGGAAAGGAGACATACGTGAGACCCTTGGACATCCGTCCTCCACTGATAATCACACAACCCTGGCCATTCTTCTTTCCACTATCACCTCCTACTTTGGAGACTATCCTGGACTCACGACCTCCCTTGACTTTATCGAGTACTAAACATGCCGCTACTGCCGCTAATGATATCGGTAAGAGGGATATCGAAAGGAGGGGTAGTATAACGCTCGATAGGAAGTTCTGGATCGCATTTGGCCTGGCTCGTGGCATCTTGGCTAGATCCTATGGCGGGATGGACGACAGTTGACTTTGAATAGAGGGAGTCCAAGGGGGAGTAACGTAAAGAACCATCTTTGTTGACGATGATGTCGTGTTCATGATGTGATGATAATAGATCCCTAGATCATAACAGTAGATCGATCGGGTATAACCGATTCATTCGATACTCGCTTTGCAACAACATGAATTCAAGAGGTTCTACCCGTATAGCATCGGGCTTACCTTAAAGCGCAATCATCATATTCATGCTGCTTCATCGTAAACGTTATCATTGTATTTACAAATTATTCCCATCTTCCCAGTTGTCATCGTTATCGTCGCGTGTTCATAATGTTATTCTCCTCCCTGTCCCGCCCCACTTGACCAGCTTCTCGATGAGCTCACAACATATCCCCAGGCTTGCAGATTTCCTTGTTGGTGAAATCATCAGATTCATCGACTCACTAATAGTCAATCACCGCATCCGCAATTGAGGGAAGACTCTTACCTTTCCATCTTTGACAAGCTGGTCCTGACTAGCCTTCTTCTTCTCCCTTCTCTCCTGATCTCGCAGCCATTCCAAGTCTCGCTCCCACCCAAACAACACCCATCGCTCGAGCTCGTCGCACAGACCAGGTTGAGCAAAGTAATGCTCGATGTCGTAGACTTGATAGTTGGCAGTCCAAAGAGTTTGTTGTTCATCCGACTGTTTGATTTTGGCGAGGAGATCTTTATGTTGCTTTTTTACCTTGACAGCGAGTTGTTGCTTGAAAGAATCAAGGTCCTGGGATTTCGGGAATTCGACATTGGAAAACAGATATATCTCGATTCGTGTCGGGCTGAGAGCGATGAATGACGCCAAGAAGTCCTGCAGATGACTGGTTCTACAAAGTCCTACCGCCCTCTCCAATGTGCGTTCCAAAGATTCGATTTCCGCATCATTGATTCCAATGAGCAGTCGGACGCTGTCGAGCTTTCGAGTTGGATGAGCCAAGTCGTGGGGTAGACCGTGTCTTCGGTTTGTGAACGCACCTTTACCGATGTACGATGCCGTCGTGGGAAGCAATAGGGTGGCATGTTTGACATTGTCGAAGATGGGCATGAATTGATGAAGGGGGAGACTGCCGTTGGGCCCACTTGCTCGAATGTTGTGGATCGTCACCGATTAAGACGTGAGACCTGCAAGAATCGGACAAATACGGTGTAGGCATAATTCACGAATCGATTTGATGCGGTAGTCGGGACACAGAATAGTTTGCTTGAGGTTGGTCATCAAGCGTGCTGCCCGAGTTATGGCATTTGGCGACGAAGTGGGGCATTGATGACCGTTGATTGTGGTTGTCTGGACGGAACTCAACAATCTCGCCTTTGATTCCCCCGGAACACTCCCATCTTTCCCCTCTGCTTCGGCCCTAGTATCCATACACCCCTTAATCAACTTCTTGAACCTATCACCGTAAATCTCGATCTTGGCGTAGATGATCTTGCCGGCGACTTCGAAGCAGTCGCTCGAGACTCGGAGCCAGACGGGTTGGGTCTTTGTGCCGGTCTGTTTGATGATCATGGTCAAGATCTCGGCTGGGAATGGTTGAGGGAATGGGACCTATTCATCAGTGAATGCCTAGAAATAAGAAGGAAGGGAAATTCAACCAGGCGGCCTGAGATTTCCCTTACTTACGGGATCGGGTTTCTTGATCTTGTTCATGGTGAAAGCTGGCTTGGGAGCGGAGGCATCCACAGCGAGAGGAGCACGGCAGACTTGGTGTTGGTGAATACGGTAAGGAAAGGAAAGAGAATGCCCGCCCGCATGGTGGTGTGAAGATCATGGTGATCAGGCACCGGATTGACACGTCACTGGATACGACAGCTGCCATTCATCAATTCTGAAGGTTCGTCGGCCATAACGATGCCAGTGTCGCGAAGTCGGCGAAAGGTAGGCTATCAAGTCAGCATCGAAAGTCAAGGATACTCACAATGTCTCTGCAGGACCCCCAAAATCATTCTGGTCCATCTGCAGCAAGTTGGTCCAGGAATATACGTCGTTCCCTTGCCCTTGTCCCTGGCCCTGAAACGGATTACGAGGGTCCAGTAGCTCGACAACCTGAAGACATCGTTGAGCAAGAGGCTCTTCGTTGAGCATGCGAAGAACACGTAGAGCTTGATCGACCGCTTCGCCCCACTTTGATCGTTCTGGAGAATTCAAGTCGGTGTGAAGCGCAATGAGTGGTACGAACGAAGCGTGGAAGAGGAAATGGCTAAAACGTTAGTACGTATCCTCTATGCAATGACCAAGACTCACAGTTCGTACCATCGCTCAAGACGGTTTGCGAGATGATTGTCGCAGAATTGGCTGATTGCACTTATACTATCCAAAGCGGCCTCCAAGCAGATGGCGGCACTTTGCGTATCGGCTTCGTCGACGGGAATAATCGGCGCACTGTTGAGAGCCTTTTCAAGGAAAGCTCGTCGCCCAACAACGATCCGCAAATTACAGTATCGCCAAAAGAGCTTGTGTGCTGAAAACACAAGCCACGGTGGAGTCTGCCCAGTATGTATCTTGGGAACCTGCAGGTACGTCGGTAGCTGCTCGTGCCATTGGCGTAATCCGAGGTCGAGAAGTAAGGCCTCGACCGAGGACGGGGGTGGAGACGAGATAACGCGGTTATAACATTTGTTTCCGATATCGTGGAAGCGAGCTTGCTGGATTAAGGAGGAGTACATCGTAGGCTCGGCAGACGGCGGCGGAACGACCGTAGCTGATGGCGGGAAAGTCCGATCCCAAGCGTTGAGTACTGGATGTACATCTGCCTCGGCAGATGGTAGCAGCTAGATCGTCAGCATGAGCCCATCGATGACTATGACTCACAATAGGACGACCAAACGTGATGGCTGCTCCCGCATCAAAGATGAATACAACCCACCAGACTCTCCGTCTAAGCTATCAGCGACATCGTGACCTGATGGAGAGGTAAAACTTACCGGACCTCACGCTCAAACGGACTGATGCTCCACAATGGCAGCTCCCGATGCAACCCCAGTCCGATCGCCATACGGACTGCTATACCCAAGTAAACGGATCCCGAATTGACCTTGTTCCGCTTCTGAGCCAGGTTACTGAGAAGGCAGAACCCTTGTACCAGCTCCAGACTTCCAGACTCGAGTTGAGTTGCCGATATCTCCGCTGTAGCTTTTTCAAGGAAATAGTCGACGATGTACATGGGCTGTCCACAGCAGAATGCACCTAGTCCGATCACTGTATTGGATAAGATGTCCCATCTAAGATCAGTTTGTGTCATCCAGAAAGCACTCACCGGCAAGGTTGTGGTTTAGCCATCATTTCGTTAAATTGGGCTCGAAAAGTTGGTTCGTGGATGATTGGGTACTGCATGTGGTACGACGAGAAGTAGGCATTGATGAAGTCCGAAATGTGGAACTCGGACGGAGTCCATGTCGGCCCTGTCTCGGACAGCTCCATACGAGGTGGAGGCTGATGCGGCAGGATGACCCCTCCAGCGATAATCTGCAAGATACGAAGCAGTGTAGCACCGGAAGCGAACCCTGTACATCAGCGCTTTTCTTCGTCCTGGTAAGAGAGCTTACCTAGATATCCATCCCCGTCAGGTTCCACCGAGAGACACGCCGTTCCATCCTGACCTCTGCCGACGCTGTGGTGCCTCTCATCCCACTCGTACCCCGACGCTAACCTAGGTTGCCTTTCCAATGTCTCCGTCATCGCCGTGTCGAGCGGTGAGATGCCGGTCTGAGAAGATTGAACTAAGGGTATATAGGTGGGAGTAGCAGTCTTGAGTGCGGCTGATTCATCGCGTCCATCATTTGGCGAGATGGTATGTCGGCTGCCCGACTCTGCTGGAAAACTAAAAGAATGTGATAGCGCTTGACGCGACGATTCGGCATGATTTGAAAACCAGATATCCGCTGCAGGGTCTATTGCAGCATGTTCCGATATGTCTCGTGATGCATACGAAGTCAAAGCTGGTCGGGGTGTTTGAAGACGTCCGGCGGGAATCGAAGAACGTCGCGGAGATGTAGAATCGCTACATGGGTTAGTCACCTATGATCATCGCCAAACGTGGACTTACCGATGCGAACGACGCTTCCTTCTACCTGCTGGATATACGCATGTCTTGTGATTGCTGGTGCAGACATTACATGGATCCCGACGGTCACACTACAAAAAGTCAGCATGCATCATAACTCACAAGAAGGACATGCCTTGCGTTTAAGTCGTCGGCATTCCTCACACTATTGTTCTCAGCGAAGAACACATTAGCGGTCTGGTCACTCACCGATAGACCCAGCACCTCCTTGCTTGGCGATGCCCGTGGAGTGTCCGATGGTCCCATTTAATGGAGAGCGGAAAGAGTGATAGATACTCTCCGCCAGGAAAGTCCGAACGCAACGCGCTAAACGGGGGGGCCGGGGTAAAGCGCACATTCCTCCGTATATGCCCGCTCCGCTCTGTCGGGCACAAGAGGAGGTCCCACTAGAGTACAAAGACGCAGGCCAAAGCCCTAATTCACGAAGAACACATGCATGACCCCACATGTTTTTAACTTAAGAATTCCTTTCTCTCGCCTTGCAATAAATGCCTTTTAAAACTAAGCTACAACTAGACAACCGGGGAGTCAGAGGTGGGCAATCCGAGCTGGCGCCTGACCTGGTACACTGTCTGACGCTCCTCTGTAGACTGCTCTGCTCCAAAGACCTCGTCCATCTCTTCTAATGTCTTGAGACGTGTTTCGGGAATGAAGAAATCTATCGATTATCAGCATTGATACAGGGGATGTGAAAGGTACTTACAGACTGTCAAGAAACCCATAATGGCGAAAGCCGCAAAGAAGAAGTAGGTTCCTCCGTGATCGAGGTTTGCCAACATCATGGGAGATACGAGACCAATGATACTAACCGGTCAGCTAGGGTATTAGGGATGACAGGATGATACGCACAAGTTGCTCATCCAGGTACATGACGTGGTGATGGAAACACCAGTAGATCGAGTGGAGAGGTTGAAGATCTCGGAGGGCAAGACCCAACCGATGGGAGCCCATGAGAACGAGAAGAAGACATCGTAGATGTATACAAAGGCTGAGAGGGTCAGCAACTCTCGATTATCCATCACATGCAACTCACCAATAGCAACGTGACCTGGCATGGGGTTGACATCAAAAGTTCCGCCATAAGCCGCAATCATGGATCCGACCATGATCAAAGAGAAGAAACATCCAACAGCTCCGGCCATCAATAGAGGGCGTCGACCAAGTCGGTCAAGGAAGAAGACGGCGGGTAGAGTAACTGGATATCAGCCAAGTTTTCAGGATCATCATTGCAACTGTGCACTTACAGACTGTGTTGACAATACCGTAGACACCGGTTGCGAGGAGGGAAGTGGTGTTGGGATCCAAACCAAGACTGGCAAAGACTACGAACATTAGCGAGAATATTGACTTGTAAGTCGGGGAACTCACTGGTAGGAGCGTAGTAGATGATAGCGTTACAACCGATGAATTGCTGGTAGAACATAACGACGGATCCAATGAAAAGACGTTTGGCGTTCGACTTGGAGGAAACAAGGTCTCGGTAAGGACGGAGGAACTTGCCGAACTTGGTGGTTGCTTTGTCGCTCCTGGCAGCTTCAATCTCTCGAACAGCAAGGACCTCGGCTTTGATCTCGAGGTATTCGACCAAAACGTCGGCGTCATCCTGGGGAAGCTTTCGGAGGTATGATAGTGTTTTCTTGGCTTCCTCGTCCCTGTTCTTCTCAACTAGCCATCTGGGAGAGTATGGCATGAAGAACATGCCGATCTGAAGACCGAGCGAGAAGAGCATTTGTAGTCCGACTGGGATTCTCCAGGCTGCTTCGCTTTGGCCGGTACATCCGCCCTCTGGAACGTCGGTGTATGGGTTGAATGTGGCTCGACCGTTAGAGATGGGACCAGTGTATGGGATCTCGGGCGCACACCGGGTGCCACCGATGTGTGATGTACCGAATGCGATCCAGTAGCTGAAGAGGATCTGTATCGTAAGTGTGCTTCATATAATCACGCCAGAAAAGTAAGACTCACACCTAAGGTGATGGCCAGTTGTTGGAGTGCGACGAGAGATCCACGGATAGATGAAGGAGCCAGCTGAAGAGGTCAGTGCTGCGATACACATTGGTCTTCTTGCTCACCTCGGCGATGTACATTGGTACTACATGGGTAAGACCTCCGATAGCAATACCAGCCAAGACTCTCCCCGCAAAGTGGTGTGCTACTGGATCAGCGGACAATTCAAAGATATGATATCTTTACTGACCTTCTTTGGTAGCTCCCGTTTGTAAGGCAGATCCGACGAGGAAGATAACGTTCTGCGCCATGATACTTCGTTTTCGACCAAGTCTGTCCACAATAGGACCACTGATAAGAGAACCAAACCATGCTCCGAGCAAGAGTGACGATACGAACCAACCCTGACCATCAGCTTGTTTGCCAAAGTATGTAAATAAGACACGTACCTTGATGTTCTCGTCGGCAAAGAATCTGGGGAAATCGCTACCGAATCGCTCAAGCACCAAGACGTTACCGACAACACCTTGGTCGTAACCGAAGAGGAAACCTCCAACAGTGGCCATCAGAGTGATGGACAATCTAGCAAGCGTCAGCCCATATAGTAGCAGCTGAGGACAAATACTCACATTCGACCATCCTTAAATAATCCAAAAACACTTGATTCACGCTGACCATTTGAGGCAGTAGGGTAATTTGATCGCTCGATCAGCTTATCGTCACCGCCCTTGAGGACATCTTCGGTACTTGTGTCTGCTTTCGACATTGTAATCTGGGAAGAGTGATGATGTAGCAACTGGAAGGGGAGCGAGTGGGCACAACATGTCCGTCTGGGGTATTGTTCTTATAGAAGATCGAGAAGCGAGAATTCCTGGAAGGATTCTCCGCTAAGACCGCTTGCGGAGCGCCATGAGGAAACGAAGGGGGGCACGAGGAAGGGCGAGCGGAATTAAGCAGTCCGCTCGCTTACCACTGCCGCAACTTCGGCCCGAACATCTCCAAATCACAGGCTTGGCAGCTCCGAAGGGTCCCTTTTCGAGAAGAGTCCGCTCTTGACCAAGTGCCCTGTTTGCGGACTGATCGACTCCACAAACAACCTTAGCGACTCCGGCTGGGGCTAAACTACGCGTCTCGTGAGGTTTTTGTATTGGATGTCCAGCGTGAGTACTCGGCGGACCGGTTGTGGTCGTTCCAGGCGAAAGGCCGCTCCAGTGGAGGCACCCTAGCGGGGAAGCGGAGCGAAGACCACACCCGACGAACCCGCGGAGTACACATTAGTTCAGTCCGAGTAATGATGCACCTCTCAGATAGGACAATCGTTGTGTGCAACGAGGTCACCGTCTACACCCATCAGCTATCTTGTCATTATATTTTCCCATCTCATGCAATGGACCAGATCATCGATTCACTTGCAAACGAGCTCATCGACCGTTTCAAGCAGTAAGTTGAGAACTCCTGAGCGTCTAAACTGACAGACCAGATTAGAAAACGGGAGTCGGCTTCTGGTCGGTATTGCAGGGTAAGTGCCCCATAGCAATGTTGCGTTTTGACCGTCTAGTATCCCTGGTTCGGGCAAGTCTACCATAGCGTATCCTTTGGCGGATCGTGTCAACACAATCTTGTCTTCCTCTCAGAGCTCTCCTACAAGTGAGAACTCTGACTTCGATCTCGACGATATGACATCCCGAGCAAACGGCGTGGCGCGATGTGTTGGACTGGATGGCTGGCATATATCTCGCGCAGAGCTCGCCATGTTCCCTGATCCGGAAGAGGCTTTCGCTCGTCGAGTAGGTCTTTTCCCAGGACTCGGAGGGTGGTTCTGATTGACAGGGTGCTCCATTCACGTATGACCTGGACGGGTACAGTCGCTTCGTGAAATCTGCAAAGTACGACTCATCATCTCCACTAAGCTTTCCAACATTCGAGCATCACATCAAAGATCCAATCCCCTCGCCCGTTCCTCTTTTACCGTCGAATAGGATAGTCATCATTGAAGGGTTGTATACATTGTTGGATGAACCTGGATGGGGCGAGGTCAGCGAACATATCGATATCTCAATCTATGTCGTCACCCCGCGAAATATCGCTCGCGAGAGATGTATCAAAAGGAATTTTGCGGCCGGATTGGCAGACACGCTAGAGGCCACCGCCTACCGAGGTACGCCTATTACCCTTGATACATGAGTACAACTGATC
>Ga0308160_10007713_pt1 | contig 10618 bp, 10 predicted proteins | sample PhyFR1_FD_201036 | JGI IMG/M metagenome (GOLD analysis project Ga0308160, IMG submission 201036) | Phyllosphere microbial communities from UC Gill Tract Community Farm, Albany, California, United States - DLSLF.R1 | ecosystem: Host-associated > Plants > Phyllosphere > Unclassified | place: USA...
CCGGCATTGCGCGCGGCCGACACGCCGCCATTGGCCTGGCGTACGTAGCGGATCCGGTCGCCGTAGCGCGCGGCCACTTCGGGCGAGGCATCGCTCGAACCGTCGTCGATCACGATGATCTCGTGCGCTGGCCAGGTCTGGGCCAGCACCGAGTCGAGCGCGCGTCCCAGCGTTGCGGCGTTGTTGTAGTTGGGGATGATGACCGAGAAGGTCGCAGGCAGATGGCTCATGGTTCAATTGAATACGGGGTGCGGCAATTTACCATGATTGCTTGTCATTCAGGCAAACCCGGCGTGCGTGAGCGCTGCCGTTCAAGCAGCGGCTACACCAGCACTTCGCGCGGCGCCGGATGGCCCAGGAAACCGATCGGGCTGGCGCTCAGGCCATACGCGCCCGACTGGAACACCACCACCAGGTCGCCCGCCTGCGCCTCGGGCAGCGCCACGTTCTCGCCCAGGATATCGAGCGGCGTGCACAGCGGCCCGGTGACGGTGCATGGCGCGCCGCGCGCCGCATCCATGCGGTTGCCAAGCGCCAGCGGATAATTCTTGCGGATCACCTGCCCCAGGTTGCCCGAGGCGGCCAGGTGGTGGTGCATGCCGCCATCGGTGATCAGGAAGGTCTGGCCACGCGAGAGCTTGCGGTCAATCACGCGCGCGACGTAGATGCCGGCTTCGCCCACCAGATAGCGTCCCAGTTCAATCGCCAGCGCCGCCTGCGGCAATGCGCCGGCAAGCTGCTGCAGGCAGCGTTCGAGTCCCTCGGCGATTGGCGCCAGGTCGAGCCGCGCCTCGCCCGGAAAATACGGAATGCCGAAGCCGCCGCCGATGTTGAGCAGGCGCGGCGCACTTGGCGCGTGCTGGCTCAATTCAAGCGCCAGCGCGATGCTGCGCGCCTGGCACTCGACGATGGCGTCCGCCTTCAGGCTTTGCGAGCCGCTGAAAATGTGGAAGCCGTGGAAGTCGAGGCCCAGCGCCGCAACCTGCGCCAGGTGCGCAGGCACCTGTTCGCTGTCGATGCCGAACGGCTTGGCGCCGCCGCCCATGCGCATGCCCGACGATTTCAATTCAAACGGCGGATTGATGCGCAGCGTGATGCGCGGACGCACGCCCAGATGGTCGCCACAGCGCGCCACGGCGTCGATCTCGCGCGCCGACTCGACGTGGATGTTGATGCCGGCGGCGACCGACTGCATCAGCTCCGCTTCGCTTTTGCCTGGTCCGGCAAAGCTGATCGCATGCGGGGCCTGGCCGGCGTCGAGCGCCACGCGCAGTTCGCCGCCGGAGGCGACATCGATGCCGTCGACCAGGCCGGCCATGTGGCGCACCACGGCCGGCATCGGATTCGCCTTCACCGAATAATGCAGGCGCAGTGCGGCCGGCAGCGCGGCGCGCAGCGACGCCACGCGCGCGTCCAGCAACGCGCGGTCGTAGGCGTAGAACGGGGTGCTGCCGACGCGCTCGGCCAGCTGGCTCAGCGGCAGGCCGCCGACCAGCAGTTCGGCGCCGTCGACGGCGAAATGGATCTGGTCCGCGTGGACCGGCTTGGCGATGCTCATGACTGGGATTCTTTGCTTGGGTCGAACAGGGTAAGGAAGCCTGACTGCAGCGTCTTGCGGTCGATCTTGCCGTTCGGGTTGCGCGGCAGCTGGGCGCTCTGGAGCGCCACATGCAGCGGCACCATATAGGCTGGCAGGCGGCGTTTGCATTCCTGCAGCAGCGCGGCCGCGACGTCGTTTTCGGCGACCGCGACCAGCACTACTGCCTGCCCAAGTTCGGGATGCGGCACGCCGAAGCAGGCCGCTTCCTCGACCAGGCCGGTGGCGCTGACGACTTCTTCGATCTCGGTCGGGCTGACGCGGTAACCGGACACCTTGATCATCTCGTCGCTGCGGCCAATGAAGTACAGGTAGCCGTCTTCGTCGGCGCGCACGGTGTCGCCCGACCACACCGCCATCTCGGCGAGCGGCAGGGCCGGGTCCTGGCCTGGTGCGGGGCGAAAGCGCTCGGCGGTCTTGGCCGGGTCGTTCCAGTAGCCCAGCGCCACCAGCGCGCCGCGGTGCACCAGCTCTCCTGGCTCATTCGGCGCGCAGCGGCTGCCGTCGGGCCGCACCACCATCACGTCGGCGTTCGGGATCGCGCGCCCCATCGAATCCGGGCGGCGCGCCAGTTCGGCCGGCGGCAGATAGGTCGAGCGGAACGCCTCGGTGAGGCCATACATTAAAAACAACTCGGCCTGCGGCAGGCGTTCGCGCAGCGCCTCGACCGTGGCGCGCGGCATGGCGCCGCCCGAATTGGTCAGGTAGCGCAGCGACGTCGCGCCGCTCCAGTCAAGGCGCGTCAGCTGGCTCCACAGCGGCGGCACTGCGGCCAGGCCGGTGATGCGCTCGTCGATCACGGCGCGCAATACGTCGCGCGCGAACAGGTGGTTGAGCAGCACGGCGCTGGCGCCACGCAAAAAAGCGCAGGTGAGTTGGCTCAGGCCATAGTCGAAACTGAGCGGCAGCACCGCCAGCAAACGATCCGATGCGGTGATGTTCAGATAGCCGGCCACGCTGTGCGCGCCGGCCACCAGGTTACGCTGCGAAAGCACCACGCCTTTCGGACGGCCGGTGCTGCCCGAGGTGTACAGGATGGCGGCGACGTCGGCATCGATGCGACGCGTGACGGGCTCTGGCGCCTTGGCGTGCGGCGCCAGCGCGCTATCCCAGGCCAGCACCTGCACGCAGGGCGCTACCGCGCCTGCGGCGACGGCGCCGGTGACGAACACGGTGCGCAGTTCAGGACAGGATTGCAGCGCGGGTTCGAGCTGGCGCAGGCGTTCGGGCGAGGTGACCAGGACGCGCACATTGCAGTCGGCCAGGATATACGCCACCTGCTCGGGCTTGAGCAGCGGATTGACCGGCACGAACACGGCGCCGGCGGCGGCCGCGCCGAACAGCGCGGCCACGTTTTCGACGCGCTTTTCGAGATACACGGCGATCCGCTCGCCGCGCGCCACGCCGGCCGCACTAAAGGCGGCTGCGGCGGCGCACACCGCCTGCGCCAGCGCGCGGTAGTCGAGACGCTCGGCGCCGTACACCAGCGCTTCGGCGTCAGGCGTACGGCGCGCCGTGTCGAATATGAAGTCTTGCAGCAGCTCGCTCATCGATCAACCCAGGTAAGCACAGGATTCAGAACCGGGCGCCATGCGCCGTCGGCCAAGGCGCGATCTTACCAGCTTGGCGCGCCGCCAGTCCTGCACGCGCAATGTTGCACCGCGACGAAATCGGTTGCAAGCTTTATACTGGCCGCCATGCTTCAACCTCCGCTTCAGCGCCCCTCTCCCGCCGTCCAGGCGCCGATCGCGCCGGTGCTGTCGCGCGCCGCCTTCGGTTCGCGCCGCGCCGCGGGATCGGCGCTGCCGGCGCTGACCGACCTGGCCAACACGCGCCTGGTCACCAGCGGCCGGGTGGCGCTCGGCCTGGCGCTGCGCTGCGCCGGCGTGAAGGCCGGCGACACGGTGCTGATTCCATCCTGGCACAGCCTCTCGATGCTGGGCCCGGTACAGGATCGCGCTGCAGAACCGCGCTTTTATCGCATCGGCGCCGACACCGCGCCCGACCTGGCGCACGCAGGCGCGTTGCTCGACGCCAGCGTGAAAGCGCTGGTGGTGGTGCATTACTACGGCTTCGTGCAAGACCTGAGCCTGGCGCGCGCATTTTGCGACGCGCACGGCCTGGCGCTGATCGAAGACTGCGCGCATGCTTTCTTCGGCCAGCGTGACGGGCATGCAATCGGCACGGTCGGCGACTACGCCATCGGCAGCAGCATGAAGTTCTATCCGGTCTATGAAGGCGGCTGCTTGGCCTCGAGCCGCCATCGGCTGGACAGCGTGCAACTGCGCGGCGCCGGCGCCGGCTTCGAGGCCAAGGCCATGCTGGCGACCCTGGAGACCAGCTTTCGCCACGGCCGCCTGCCGCTGCTGCGCGCCGTGCTGCGCCCGGCGCTGGCCATCAAAGACGCGCTGTGGAATGCGGCCAAGGCGCGCCGCCCGCAGCAAGCGCGCGCACTCACGCCCGATTCGTCCGACAGCGGTTTCGGCTTCGATGCCTGGTGGCTGGAGCGGCGCTCGTCGCTGTTCTCGCGCCTGGTGCTGCGCCTGGCCTCGCGCGAACGCATCGTCGCGCGCCGGCGCGCCCACTACCTGCACCTTGAAAGCGCCTTGCAAGACCTGCCCGGCTGCCGTCCGCTGTATGCGGCGCTGCCGGCCGGCGTCTGCCCATGGCAGTTCCCGCTGCTGTTCGAGCATCCCGAATCCGTGTTCGAAGCCCTGGTGGCGCAAGGGGTGCCGGTGGTGCGCTTCGGCCGTCCGCTGGCGCCGCAGGTCGATGCCGCCTTGTGCGCCAACGGCGCCGCGTTCTCCGAGCGGGTGCTGGCCCTGCCCTGCCATCAAGAGCTCAGCGAGGCCGAACTTGGCTGGATCGTCGAGCGTGTGCGGGCGGCGGTGCACCCATGAAGTGGGTCTTTTATCCGGCTGCGCGCTTCGCCGAATTTGCGCCGCAGTGGCGCGCACTGCACGCCGGCGGCGCCGCCTCGCCGCTGCTCGACGCCGACTTCATGGCGGCCTTGCTAAGCGCCTTCGGTGGCGGCGCCGAACTGCTGGCCTGCTGCGACGACGGCGGCGGCGCGCCGCTGGCGATGGCGCTGTTCGAGAAAAGCGGCCGTGGCGCCTGGCGCAGCTTCCAGCCGGCGCAGGCCCCGATCGGACCATGGCTGACGCGTCCCGGCGTCGACACGAGCGCCCTGCTGGCGGCGCTGGTGCGCGACCTGCCCGGATATGCGCTGCTGGCCGGGATCAGCCAGCTCGACCCGATGCTGGACCCACGCCCGGCGCCTGGGGCTCGCCTGGCGACACTGGACTATATCGACACCGCGCGCATCACCATCGACAGCGATTTCGACGCCTACTGGGCCGCGCGCGGCAAGAACCTGCGCACCAATCTCAAGAAGCAGCGCGCGCGGCTCGAGCGCGAAGGCGTCACGACCCGCTGTGAGACACTCACCGCGCTTGACGACATGGCGGCGGCAGTCAATGACTACGCGGCCCTGGAAAGCGCAGGCCCGTTTCTATACGCTGCTGCTCGAGTCGTTCGCGCGGCGCGGCGCGGCGCGCGTGGTCCGCTACTGGTTCAACGAGCGCGTGGTGGCGATGGACTTGTGCATTGAAGGCGCCGCCTGCATCGTGGTATTGAAGACGACCTACGATGAAAGCGTGCCGGCCCATTTTTCGCCGGCGCTCCTGATGCGCGAAGAAGCCTGCCGCGCGCTGTTCGATGAAGCGCGCCTGCAGCACATCGAGTTCTATGGCCGCGTGATGGAATGGCATCTGCGCTGGACGGACGAGGTGCGCTGTCTATACCATCTCAATTATTATCGCTGGCCGCTGTTGCAACGATTGCATGCGGCAGGCCGGCCGCAACCAACAACGGAGTAAACATGCAACTCGAAGAAGTCAAAGCCGTCCTGGTCGACGTGCTCAATCTGGGCCACGCCGGCGCCGCGCTTGGCCCGGATTCGCCCCTGCTGGGCGCCCTGCCCGAACTCGACTCGATGGCGGTGGTGAGCGTGATCGCCGCACTCGAAGAGCGTTTCGGCATCATGGTCGACGATGACGACATCAGCGCCAGCACCTTCGCCACCCTGGGAAGCCTGAGCGCCTTCGTCGACGCCAAACTGGCGCAATGATGGCGCAGGTGGGAACTGGCGCGGGCGAGCTGGTTCCGGCCGAGCCGCTGTTCCTGGCGCGGCCGGACGGCGCCCGCTTCGCCCTGTTCCACGCGCCCGCCGGCCCATGCCGCGCGGCCGTGCTGTACCTGCATCCGTTCGCCGAAGAGATGAACCGTGCGCGCCGCATGGCCGCGCTGCAGGCGCGTGCGCTGGCGGCAAACGGTGTCGCCGTGCTGCAGATCGACCTGCACGGCTGCGGCGACAGCAGCGGTGATTTCGCCGACGCCAGCTGGGACGGCTGGCTGGACGATGTCGCCGGCGCCAGCGACTGGCTGCGCGCACGCTGCGGCGTGCCGGTCACGCTGTGGGGCTTGCGCCTGGGCGCGTTGCTGGCGCTGGCGCATGCGCAGCGCGACCCTGCCGTCGCCGCGCTGCTGCTGTGGCAACCGGTGCTCAGCGGCGCGGCCCACCTGAACCAGTTCCTGCGCCTGCGCGTGGCCGGCGACATGCTGGGCAACGCGGCCAGTGCCGGCGGCACTGCCGCCCTGCGCGCTGCGCTGGCAGATGGCGAAACACTCGAGGTGGCCGGCTACTGGCTATCGCCGGCGCTGGCGCTGGGCATCGAGGCGGCCGACGCCGTGGCCATGACGCCGCACTGCCCGGTGCACTGGATCGAGCTCGCCGCATCACCCGAGCGCGCAGCGGCGCCGGCCAGCGCGCGCCTGGCCGAAGCCTGGCGCGCCGGCGGGGTCGCGCTCGACCTGCAGCAGCTGGTCGGCGAGCCGTTCTGGGCGACCCAGGAAATCACCACCTGCCCTGCCTTGATCGCGGCCACGCTGGCCGCACTGGATCCCTGCCATGCATGAAGAACGCGCCTTCACCTTCGCCTGCGGCGACCAGCGCCTGGTCGGTATCCTGAGCCTGCCAAAAGCACCAGCACCGGCACCCGCGCCCACGCGCGGCGTGGTGATCGTGGTCGGCGGCCCGCAATACCGCGCCGGCAGCCATCGCCAGTTCACGCTGCTGGCGCGCGACCTGGCCGACGCCGGCATACCGGCGCTGCGCTTCGACTACCGCGGCATGGGCGACAGCGAAGGCGCGCAGCGCGACTTCGAAACCGTCGAGGCCGACCTGCGCGCCGCCATCGACGCCTTTTTTATCCAGCAACCGCAACTGCGCGAGGTCGCCCTGTTCGGCCTGTGCGACGGCGCCACCGCCGCCGCCCTGTACGCGCCGAACGACGCGCGCGTGGCCGGCCTGGCCCTGGTCAATCCGTGGGTGCGCACCGAGGCCGGCGCCGCACGCGCCACCGTCAGTCACTATTACACCGACCGTTTGCTGCAGGGTGGCCTGTGGCGCAAGATCGCGCGTGGCGAATTCGATGCTGCCGGCGCCGCGCGCTCGGCCTGGCGTAACCTGCGCGCGATGTTCGCATCGAGCGGCGCCGACGCCCTGCCCGCGCGCATGTACGCGCAGCTGCAGCGCTTCGACGGCGCCGTGCTGCTGATCCTCAGTGGCGCCGACCTGACGGCGCAGGAATTCGCCGGCGTGGCCGGCAGCTCGCGCGGCTGGCGCCGTTTGCTGAAGCGGCCGCGCGTGACGCGGCGCGACCTGCCCGGGGCCGATCACACCTTCTCACGCCGCCCGTGGCACGACAGCATGCTTGCATGGACACGCGACTGGATGCGCGCGTGGTGAAACGGGTGCTGATGATCGCGTTTCACTTTCCACCGCAGCGTGGCAGTAGCGGCATCCAGCGCACCTTGCAGTTCGTGCGGCGCCTGCCGGCGCTGGGTTGGCAACCGCTGGTGCTCAGCGCCGCACCGCGCGCCTACGAAAGCGTCGGGCCCGACCAGCTGGACGAGATCCCGCACCAGGTGCCGGTACGGCGCGCGTTTGCGCTCGACACCGCGCGCCACCTGGCGATCAAGGGCCGCTATATCGGCGCGATGGCGCTGCCCGACCGCTGGGTTTCGTGGCTGCTGGGCGCGGTCCCGGCCGGGCTGGCGCTGGTGTGGCGCCAGCGTCCGCAGGTGCTCTGGTCAACTTATCCGATCGCCAGCGCGCACCTGATCGGGCTGGTGCTGCAGCGCCTGACCGGCCTGCCCTGGATTGCCGACCTGCGCGACCCAATGATCGATGCCAGCCACCCAACCGGCCGCGCGCGGCGCCGCGCTGCGGCCTGGGTCGAAGCGCGCACCGTGCGCACCTGCAGCGTCGCGGTATGCACCACGCCGGGCGCGGTGCGCAGCTATCAGGCGCGCTATCCGGATCTGCCGAAGGAGCGCTTTCGCCTGATCGAGAACGGTTACGACGAGGCCGCGTTTGCCGGCGTGACGCCAGCAACGCGCACGCCCGGGCCACTGCGCCTGCTGCACAGCGGAATCGTGTACCCGTCCGAGCGCGATCCGGGTCCGCTGTTTGGCGCGCTGGCGGCGCTGCGCGCACGCGGCTGCATCGATCGCGCCAGCTTTCGGCTGGTGCTGCGCGCGGCGGTGCATGAAGAATTCATCGCCCGGCTGGCGAGCGAACATGGCGTGGCCGATCTGATCGAGATTGCGCCGCCCTTGCCCTACCGCGAGGCACTGGCCGAGATGCTCGGCGCCGACGCGCTGCTGCTGCTGCAAGCGGCCAACTGCAACGACCAGGTGCCGGCCAAGCTGTATGAATACCTGCGCGCCGCACGGCCGCTGCTGGCGCTGACCGATAGCGCTGGCGACACCGCCGCCGTGCTGCGCGGCTGCGCCATCGACAGCGTCGCGCCGCTCGACGACGCCGCTGCGATCGAACAGGTGCTGGAGCGATTCCTGGACATGACGGCGGCAGGACAGGCGCCGCTGGCGCCGCCGGAGGCGGTGCGCGCCTGCGAACGCGGCGCGCGCGCCGCTCAGTTGGCGCGGCTGCTGGACGAAGTCAGCGCGCAGGCGGCAAAATCTTCGAAGGCGCCGTAAGCCGGCTTCAAAGCGCGCTTCTGGCCGCACAGGTCGGGCCGGTCGATGGCAGCGTCGGTGCGCGGGGCGTCATCTTTCCACACCAGATCGCCGATTTCCCAATCGCGGAACAAGCCACGCACCGGATGGCGTCCCAGATACGACCAGCCCAGCGCCGTGCTGCGGTTGTCGCCCAAGCGCAGCACGCCATCGTCACGGCTGCGGATTGGACCATCGACCAGGTTGCCCTCGAGCGTGGCGCTGCTGGCCGGATAGCGCACGTCGATGCCGACCGTGTCGACCAGGGTGTTGTGTTCGATGCGGCTGCCTGAGGCGCTGTTGAGATAGATGCCGACGTCCGAGCACGAGGCGATCAGGTTGTCGCGCACCACGCCATCCTGCTGCTCGTTGATGCATTTGCCGTCGCGGCAATATGGCTTATCGGTGCCGCCGCCGCCCAGCGACAGGCCGATGCGCTGGCCTGGCTGGCCGCGCAGACGCGCCTCGCACCAGACCACGTTACGCTCGAACAGGGTGCGCGCGCCGGCGCCCTTGGCGAACGCGCCGTAGCTGACCCGGTCGCCGCCGGCCTTGATGAAATCGGTGATCAGATTGCCGCGCAGGGTCCAGTCGCTGGCGCCGACCAGGTCGAATGGCGTCACCGGCTTGTGGGTGCGGCGCGGCGCGCGGTTGCTCAGGGTGTTGGCTTCGACCAGGCCATGGTCGGGGAATACGGTTTCGCCACCACCGGTTTTGGCGCCGTTGATCTTGAAGTGCGCATTGAAGTCGCTGATGGTGTTGTTCAGCGCCGCGAAGTGTGTAGCGCCGCCGACCACATGGAAGGCATGCTCGCACCAGGCGTCGTCGCGGCACACGCCGCGAATGGTCAGGTTCTCGAAGCGCCAGTGCGGCGCACGCACCAGAAACCCTTCGACGGTCGCAAATTCGATGACCACCCCGCCCGGCTGGGCGGCGCGCACCGTGATCGGCACCCCGGCCACGCCGGCACGGTTCGCCGTGACGGCGTGATTGAAACGGTAGGTGCCCGGCGCGATCGTGATCACGTCGCCCGGCACCGCATCGGCCATCGCGCGCAGCAGCGCCTCGTTGGAGTCGACATCCTTGACCGCGCCGCCCTTGCCTTGTGCCGGCGCGGCCTGGGCGCCGGCGCGCAAGGCGGGCAGCACCAGCGGCAGGCCGGCGCCGCGATCGAGCGTGCGCAGACTGGCGCCGAGCTGTTGGCCGGTATCGTGGATGGTGCGGTTGTGGCCTTCGCTGCGCCGTTCGAGGTAGGGCGCCAGCATGCGCGGCGCCACACCCTGCTCTTGCAGGTACAGCACGGTGCCGCCGGCGCCGGCGACCGTCGCCACCACGCCCAGCACAGCGAGCAGCGCAACGGCGCGCATCAGCTTCATCCCGCCGCCTTGATCCCGTGTCGTCCCATCAGGTCGTACAGCGTCGGCCGGCTCACACCCAGCACCTCGGACGCCTTGACGATATTGCCGTCGACCCGCGCCAGCGCCTTGACGATCGCCTTGTACTCGGCCTCGTCGCGCACCTGGCGCAGGTTGATCGGCTCTTCTTCAAGTCCCTCGCCCGGCAGGCCCAGGTCATCGGCGACGATGGTATTCCCGTCGGCCATGATCACGGCGCGCTTGATGTAGTTTTCCATCTCGCGCACGTTGCCGGGCCAGGCGTAGCCTTCGATCGCCGCGATCGCGTCCGGCGCGAAGTGCAGACCCGAGCGCCCTTCCTGGGTGCAGAACTTGTTCTTGAAGTGGTGCGCCAGCAGCGCCGCATCGCCTTCGCGCTGGCGCAGCGGCGGAATCGTGACCACGATCTCGGACAGGCGGTAATACAAGTCTTCGCGGAAGCGTCCCTGCGCGCACAGGTCCTTGAGTTTCTGGTGGGTGGCGCAGATGATGCGCACGTCGACCGGGATCTCTTCGTGCCCGCCGATGCGCTCGATCACCCGCTCTT
>Ga0308160_10007714_pt1 | contig 10616 bp, 5 predicted proteins | sample PhyFR1_FD_201036 | JGI IMG/M metagenome (GOLD analysis project Ga0308160, IMG submission 201036) | Phyllosphere microbial communities from UC Gill Tract Community Farm, Albany, California, United States - DLSLF.R1 | ecosystem: Host-associated > Plants > Phyllosphere > Unclassified | place: USA...
GGCCAACGGCTTCGGCAACGAGCGCTTCGGCCTGAAGGGCCCGGGCAATCCAATGGAAGGCTGGCTGCACGAGGACACCGCGCGCGAACTGTTCGCGGCCGGTGGCCACGACCTCGACCAGTTGCGCGCGCAGGCCGAGCGGCGCGACTTCCGTCCGGTCGACCTGAAGGTCGCCGGCCATGTCGAACTGCAGTCCACGATCCGCCCGGTCGAACAGTTCAACGTCATCGGCATCGTGCCTGGCAGCGACGCCAAGCTGAAGGAGCAGGCGGTGGTCTACTCGTCGCATTGGGACCACATGGGCATCGCCGAAGCCAACCCCAACGATCCGAAGGCCGACCGCATCTACAACGGCGCCATCGACAACGCCTCGGGCACCGCCGCGCTGCTGGCGATGGCGGCCGAAGCGGTCAAGAAGCCCGCCAAACGCACCCAGATCTTCCTGTGGCCGGCCGCCGAAGAACAGAGCCTGCTGGGCGCCGCCGCCTATGTCGCCAACCCGGTCGTGCCGCTGGCGCAGACCGCCGCCGACCTGAACCTGGACAGTCTCAATTTCGTCGGCCGCACCAGGGACATCGGCGTCGCCGGCGCCGAGCGCAGCTCGCTGTACGCCAGCGCCAGCAAGGTGGCCAAGGCGATGGGCCTGAAGATCGCGCCGGCCGTGCCCGACCTGTCCGGCGCCTACTTTCGCGCCGACCACTTTGCGTTCGCGAAAGCGGGCGTGCCTGCCTTTAATGTCGGTTCAGCCGTGTTCTCGGGCGACGGCCACTTCGAATTCGAGCACCACCAGCACGAGTCGAGCACCAATATGAAAGGCTTCAAGAACCACTACCACCAGGTCAGCGACGAGTACCGTCCCGAGTGGGACCTGTCGGGCATGGTGCAGCAGGCCCAGTTCACGCTGAACCTCGGCTACGAGGTCGCCAACGCGCCGGCCATGCCGACCTGGAAGAAGGGCGAAGCCTTCGGCAGCGTCAAGCGCTGACGCCGGCCTGGCCGCCAGCCACCGCGGTGGCGGTCAATATCCGCTCCAGCGCGGCCATGTCGACCGGCTTGACCAGGTGATGGTCGAAGCCGGCCTGGCGACTGGCCTCGCGGTCCTGGGCCTGGCCGTAGCCGGTCACCGCCACCAGCAGCGTGCGCGCGGTCCCCGGCAGCGCGCGCAGGCGCCGCGCCAGCTCGTGGCCATCCATGCCGGGCAGGCCGATGTCGAGCAGGCAGACGTCGGGCGCGAAGCGTTCGGCCAGGACCAGCGCGGCGAACGGATCGTGCTCGATCGCGACCTCGTGGCCGGCCGCGCCGACATACATCGCCAGCACCTGGGCCGCGTCGACGTTGTCGTCCACCACCATCACCTTCAGCGGCCGCGCCGCCGCATCCTGGGCGGGACCCGCCTCGACGGCGCTAGCGGCGCGCGCCGCACAGCGCGGCAGGGTCACGGTAAAGGTACTGCCCAGGCCAGGTCCCGGGCTTTCCACCCGCACGCTGCCGCCATGCAGCTGGACCAGGCTGCGCACCAGCGCCAGCCCGATTCCCAGGCCGCCTTGCGTGCGGTCAGGCGTACGCTCGCCCTGCACGAACATCTCGAAGGCGCGTTCGAGTTCCGCGGGCAGCATGCCGATGCCGTCGTCGGCCACCACGATGCGCAGCGATGTTGGTTCCAGTGCGAGCGCCACCCGCAGATTGCCGCCGGCGCCGGTGAACTTGACCGCATTGTGCAGCAGGTTGCCCACGACCTGCACCAGGCGCTTGCGGTCGCCCATCACATAGGCCGGCGCCGCCAGCAACGCGCTATCGAGCACCTGTCGCTTCTGGCGTAGCGGCTCCTGCACCTGTTCCAGCGCTTCGAGCACCACCTCGTTGATGTCGATCCGGGCCTTCGACAGCGCCACCAGACCGCGTGTCACGCGCGACACGTCCAGCAGGTCGTCGACCAGGCCGGCCATGTGGCGCGCCTGGCGCGCGATGATGTCGCTGATCTGGCGCGTGCGCGCCGGATCCAGGCTGTCCTGGCCCAGCAGCTGTGCGCCGGACGCGATCGGCGCCAGCGGATTGCGCAGTTCGTGCGCCAGCATGGCCAGGAATTCATTCTTGCGCTGATCGGCCTGGCGCAGCGCTTCTTCGGCGTTGACGCGGTCGGTGACGTCCTGGATGGTGCCGCGCAAGGCGGTAACGCGGCCATCGGCGTCCTGCACGGCCTCGCAGTGCAGGTCGATCCAGATCCGGCGACCGTCGGCGTGCAGCACCTGCAGCTGCATGCGCGCGCTGCCGCCGTCGCGCACCAGTTCGCGCTGCAGCGCCTCGGTCTTGTGCCACGATTCCTCGGGCAGCAGCGTGCCGCGCTGCTCGCCATAGGGCGGCAGCGGGCGGCCATAGATGTGCTCGACCGACTCCGAGGCCTCGACCGCGCCGGTGGCGAGCGTCAGGTGCCAGGTGCCGAAGCGCGCCATGCGGTGGGCGTCGCGCAGCTCGGCCTCCTTGATTGCCAGGGCCTGGGCCCGTTCACTCAGCAGGAGCGAGGCTGCGCCGATCGCCTCGGCCACTTCGGCCGCTTCCTTGACATGGACCTGGGTGAAGCGCGGCGGCGTCTCGCTCTTGCCGAGCGCCACCGCCGGTGCGCGCAGGGCCTGGACCGAACCGGCCAGCCTTCCGCCGATCTGCCACGCCAGCCACAGGCCGATCGCGAACAGCAGCGCGACGCCGGTCACGAGTGCCGCCAGTGGCTCGAACAGGGCCTGGTTCAGCTTCGCACGCGGCACGCCCACGCCGACCGACCAGCCGCTGAACTGGGAATTGGAATAGAAGGTCCGCAGCTCGGTGCCCTCTTGGGAGATCGAGCGCGTCACACCCTCCTTGGCGCGCGCCATCGCCTCGTACAGCGGTGCGGTGACGCGTTTGCCGACGAAGAGTTCGGGGCTCAGGTTGCGGGCGAAGATCACACCATTGCGGTCGAACACCGAGGCGCGCGCGCCGTCGGGCACCGACTTCGGCGTCAGCATGTCCTTGAAATACCCGGGCCCGATGCGCACGCTCAGGACATACGCGACCTGACTGCCGATCTTCACCGGCACGTCGATGCTGGCGGCCGGCTGGTGCGATACGCGGCTGATGAACAGGTTCGATATCGCCGGCTGGCCACTGGCGAACACGTCGTTGAGTCCGTCCGACGGGTCGAGCGGCAACGGCGCGCCGTACGGCATCCTGGTGTTGAGGATTTGCTGGCCATTGCGGTCGCGCAGCACGGCCGTCATGCCGGGGCCGGCGAGCAGCAGTGCCTCGCGCGCCTGCCGGTGCACGCGCGCGAAATCGCCCTCTTGCAGTGCGTCGTAGGTGGAGACGGTCTGGGCGATCGCCTGCGCGCGCATCAGCTTGCTGTCAAGCGTGTGCACCAGCGCGCGCACCGTCTGCATGGTGTTGCGTTCGTACTGAGAGCGGCTCTTTTCGTACTGGTGGATGAAGAGCAGCGATGCGCCGACCACGCCGGGCAACAAGGTCGCCAGGACGAGCCAGAGCAGATAGGCCCGCAGTGGCCTGCGGATCATGGTGGTCGAGGCGCCAGTCACATTGCTTCCAAGAACGTTTGATTGCGCGATTTTACGCGCAAACGATCGACCGCATCGTGGCGATCACGATCGCGTGTCGGGTCGGCGCGACGCCTGTCAGCGGCGGGTGCGCGTAAACAGCGTCTTGTAGTAGATCGCGGTGGCGTGCCAGCGCCCGTTCGGGGTGCACGCGTATTCGGGCAGCTCGCCCACCCGTTGATAGCCGCTGTGCTGCAGCATCGCCTCGGCGCCCGACCCGGCTGCCGTGTCCAGGAACAGCAGGCCGCGGCGCAGCGCCAGCGCCTCGATCTCGAGCGCCTGCATGAGCGCGCTGCCGATCCCCTGGCGCCGCACCGTGCAATGGACCAGCAGCTTTTGCACCTGCGCCCGGTTGGCGCCGTTCGGATGAAGGCACAGGTCGAGCTGGACGCTGCCTACCAGTTGGCCGTCGCGCTCCGCCGCCAGCAACACCCGCCCGCCCGCGCCGACCTCATCCGCTACTGCCTGCCAATAGGCGTCCAGCTGATCCTGGTCGAGGCCGTTGACGAACCCCAGCGAGTGGCCATCGGCAACTGCGTCGAGGAGCAACGTCGCCAGTTGTTCCCGGAAGTCGGCGATGGCGCGGGGATCGAGGCGGCGGATGATCATGAAAGCTCCCAGGATGAATGATGTCGGCGCCATTGCAAGAGACGCACGCTGTTCATGATTTTCCAAGCATAATTTATGCCAACATTTCGACGCCAAGGTTGATTGGCGGGTCAAACCCGTTGCAAGTGCGCCATAGTGTGACAAAAAACGCGCACGAATTCGCCGAAATTGACATTTGCCCATCGACACCAAATCGAGGCGCTTGTAAGGTTGTTTCTGTTAAGAAATTCGATAAATCCGAATAACGCAAAGCAAGTGCATCGATACCATGCAGACGACCACGACAACCGTGGTCTGCAGTCCGGCCAGCCGGACCGGTGACGACCCGCCCGCGCGCTGCCTGAAGGAAGATAATATGACACTTACCAAGCTACACATCGGCAAGCGCCTGGCGCTGGGCTATGGGATCATCTGCGCCATGCTGGTGCTGATGATCGTCCTGAGCAATGCCATGCTGGGCCGGATCAACGCCGGCACCGATGAAATCGTGAACGGCCGCATGCCGCGCATCGCGCTCACCAACCAGATGCAGGCCGAGATCAATGATATCGCGATTGCGCTGCGCAATATGATGCTGAGCGACGCGCCGGCCGACCACCGTCAGCAGGTGCAGGACATCATGACCTCGCGCGCGGCGATGGACGGCATCCTCGCCAAGCTGAAGGACGCGCTGCAGAACCCGGAGGCGCTCGCGCTGCTCGAGCGGATGCACAAGGACACCGCGCTGTACAAGGCCGGCCAGGACGCCATGATCAAGCACCTCGCGGCCGGCGAGAACGACGAGGCGCGCGCGCTGCTGAGCGACGACCTGCGCCCGCTGCTGCTGCGGCTCAAGAAAGAGACCGCCGATCAGACCGCGCTGCAGAACGAGATCGCGACGCAGGCCGCGCAGGACGCCGCCGCCACCTATCGCCAGACCAGCATGCTGATGTGGGGCCTGGGCGCCGTCGCCGTGGCGCTGGCGGCGCTGGTGGCCTGGCGGATCACGCGCTCGATCACCGGTCCCCTGGGCCGCGCCCTGCACGTGGCCAACACGGTGGCGGCGGGCGACCTGACCAGCCGCATCGAGGTCACGTCGCAAGATGAGACCGGCCAACTGCTGCAGGCCCTCAAGACCATGAATGAGAACCTGGCGCGCACCGTCGGCACCGTGCGCGTCGGCACCGACACCATCGCGGTGGCAGCCGGCCAGGTGGCGGTCGGCAGCCAGGATCTGTCGAGCCGCACCGAACAGCAGGCGTCGGCGCTGGAAGAAGCGGCATCGTCGATGGAAGAACTGACGTCCACCGTGCGCCAGAACGCCGACAACGCGCGCCAGGCGAACGTGCTGGCCGAGGTGGCGTCCAAGGTCGCGGCGCGCGGCGGCGACGTGATCGACCAGGTGGTCGGCACCATGGACCAGATCAATGAATCGTCCAGCAAGATCAACGACATCATCGGCGTGATCGACGGCATCGCGTTCCAGACCAATATCCTGGCCCTGAATGCGGCGGTCGAGGCGGCGCGCGCCGGCGAGCAGGGGCGCGGCTTCGCGGTCGTGGCCTCTGAAGTGCGCAACCTGGCCCAGCGCTCGGCGGCGGCGGCCAAGGAAATCAAGGGCCTCATCAGCGACTCGAGCGGCAAGGTCGCCGACGGCAGCAAGCTGGTGGCGCAAGCGGGCGACACCATGCGCGAGATCGTCGACAGCGTGCGCCGCGTCACCGACATCATGTCCGAGATCAGCGCGGCCAGCCGGGAACAGACCGAGGGCATCGAGCAGATCAACCAGGCGGTGGTGCAGATGGACGAGGGCACCCAGCAGAACGCCGCCCTGGTCGAGGAGGCGGCAGCGGCCGCCGCCGCGCTGCGCGAGCAGTCGACCCGGCTGGCGCAGGCGGTGTCGGTGTTCCAGATCGACGGCGAGCAGATGCTGGCGGCGTCGAGCGCGTCGGTGGCGGGGCCGGTGCGGGTCGTGCCCGTGGCGCTGCCCGCTACGCCGGTGCGCCAGGCGCCGCCCGCGCGCCCGGCGCCGGCGGCGCGGCCCGCAGCGAATGCCGCCGTCCGTCCTGCCGCGCGCAAGGCCAAGGGCACCGCGGAAGCAGGGGAGTGGGAAGAGTTCTGATTCCTGAGCCTTCAGGGTGACGGCAGGCTGCGGCCTGCCTTTTTTTTCGCCTATCGGTATCAATTCTCTCCAATAATTGCATTTCGTCTACAAGAGATGACGATTCGCCCAGAAACAAAGGTTTGTTAAGTTCCCGACATCGCGGCCAAGGGCGCCTGACCGTAACCTAGTTTCAGTTTTGAAACTAACGTTATCTCTTTATATTGTCAGGTTATATATGCAACTTCAACATCTTCACATCGGCAAGCGCCTGGGACTCGGCTTCGGGGTCATCTGCCTGATGCTGGTCGGCATTCTGGTACTGAGCAACGTCATGCTGGCGCGCGTCAATGACGGCACGCGCCTGCTGGTCACGAACCGGATTCCGGCCATCGAGATGGCCAGCCGCCTCGAATCGGAAAACAACAATATTGCGCTCGCGCTGCGCAATATGATGCTCAATGACGACGCCAGCGACCGCCAGAAGCAGGTCGACCAGATCATGGCCTCGCGCAAGGTGATGGCGGCGACGCTGGCCGAGCTGGACGCCACGCTGTATACGCCGCAGGGGCGCGAGATTCTGGGCCGGATGTCCAGCGCCAGCGCCGCCTACCTGAGCGGCCAGGAAGAGCTGCTCAAACTGATCGCCGGCGGCGATGCCGAGGCGTCGCGCGCCTACCTGACGAACCAGCTGCGTCCGCGCCTGGCCGTGCTCAAGGGCGCTACCGCCGAACAGATCACGCTGCAGAAAGGGCGCAGCGTACGCGCCGGCGAGGAGGCCGAGGAAACCTATCGCAGCACGACCTGGCTGATGGCGATCGTCGGCGCCTGCGCGCTGGCGCTGGCGGCCCTGGTGGCGTGGTGGATCACCCGTTCGATCACGCGCCCGCTGCTGCGCGCGCTGGACGTGGCCAATACGGTCGCCGAGGGCGACCTGACCAGCCGCATCGACGCCACCTCGAACGATGAAACCGGCCGGCTGCTGCAGGCCCTCAAGACCATGAATGAGAACCTGGCGCGCACCGTCGGCGCCGTGCGCATCGGCACCGACACGATTGCCGTGGCCGCCGCCGAAGTGGCGGCCGGCAGCCACGACCTGTCGCGCCGTACCGAGCAGCAGGCGGCGGCGCTGGAAGAGACGGCATCCTCGATGGAAGAACTGACCTCGACCGTCAAGCAGAACGCCGACAACGCGCGCCAGGCCAACAAGCTGGCCGAATCGGCGTCGAACGTGGCGGCGCGCGGCGGTGACGTGATCCACCAGGTGGTGGGCACGATGGACCAGATCAATGAATCGTCGAGCAAGATCAACGACATCATCGGCGTCATTGACGGCATTGCGTTCCAGACCAATATCCTGGCCCTGAATGCGGCGGTCGAGGCGGCGCGCGCCGGCGAGCAGGGGCGGGGCTTCGCGGTCGTGGCCTCCGAGGTGCGCAACCTGGCCCAGCGTTCGGCGGCGGCCGCCAGGGAAATCAAGGAGCTGATCGGCGACTCGAGCGACAAGGTCGCCAACGGCAGCAAGCTGGTGGCCGAGGCCGGGGCGACGATGCAGGAGATCGTCGACAGCGTGCGCCGCGTCACCGACATCATGTCCGAGATCAGCGCCGCCAGCGCCGAGCAGACCGCCGGCATCGAACAGATCAACCAGGCCGTGGCCCAGATGGACGAGGGCACGCAGCAGAACGCGGCCCTGGTCGAACAAGCGGCGGCCGCGTCCAGCGCCATGCAGGAACAGGCGGCGACTCTGGCGCAGGCGGTGGCGGTGTTTCGCATCGATGGCGGCCAGGCCGTGACGCCGGCCGTGGCGCAGCGCGCCCCGGCCGTGGTGCGCGCATCGCCACGTGCCCCGGCCGTGGGGAGCGCGCCAGCGCGCGTGGCCGCCAAGCCGACCGCCCGTCCGGCGCCAGCGCCGACCCCGGTTGGGGCGAGGGCCAGGGCAACGGTGGAAGCAGGGGAGTGGGAAGAGTTCTGAACCGTCCCGCGCTGAACGGCATCAGGCCACGGCCTGATGCCGTTCGGTGAGCGTATCGACGTTGTTGCGGCAAATGCCGAATTCCAAGCAACGTGTTCCCGGTGCAGGCCTCAGCTTGACCAACGTCATTCCGGCGCAGGCCGGAATCCAGGTTTGCATACGCCGCCAGGCCCCCCACGAGGGCCGCGGCCTGCGAAGGTCGATTTCCAGGCCGCTGACCGGCTGCAATCAGGTTCCCGCCAAGGCGCCCGGCGAGGGCGGGAACGAGGTGGTTTTCCTATAAGGCGGCCTCTTTCAAGCGCCCGAAATTATCCCGGACAGCAGTGGGCCTGCGCCGGGGCGACGCTCCTGCAGCCAAGCAGATGATCTTCCAGTCAAGTGAACACCATCAGGGCCGCCACCGTCGACCACCGCCTGATCACCAGGAAACGACGCCCCACCCGGACACGGCGCAAAAACGCAAAACGGCAAGCCCGAGGGCTTGCCGTTTTGCGTTGCACTGCGGGTTAAATGCACGAACGGCTGAGCCGTTCATGCAGTCAACCCCAGGCAGCGTCGCTTAGAACGAGTGACGCAGGCCGACGTTGTACACCTGTGGGTCCGAACCGAACGCGGTCGCTGGCAGGGCGATGGTGCCCGATGGCGAGGTCAGCGAGAACACGCCGGTGCCGTTGTTGCGCAGCTTGGCGTACGACGCGTACACGTTGGTGCGCTTCGACAGGGTGTAGGTGTAACCCAGGGTCACTGCCTTGCCTTCTGCGTCGCCGATTTCCTGCTCTTGCTGCTGGTAGTTGACGTAGACCTTGTTGGCGCCGAATGCATACGACAGGCCGACGTTGGCTTGTTCGTACTTGTTGTTCACGTTGCCAGCGAATTCTGGGTCAGCAGCCATGTAGCCGCCGCGCAGTTCGAAGTCGCCGAACTTGTAGCCCAGGCCGAAGTTGTATTCCTTGCTGTCGCCCGATGGCAGGTCTTCACGGCTCTGGTAGCCAGCGCCGACGTAGAAGCCCGCGTTCGCGTATTCCAGCGACACGCCAGCGATGTCGCCGGTGTCTTGAACAGCGGTCTCGTTACGCTCGCCCGCGCCGTAGGCTGCGCGCAGGGTGAAGCCGTTCAGAGCGTTGCTCTGGTAGTTGACCGAGTTGTCCAGACGACGGGTCAGACGGTTGGTGCCGAAGGCAGCCAGGTTCGAGCCGTAGAAGCCCTGACCCAGGATGTCCGACGCGCCAGCGACGGCAGCGATCGGGCCGTATTCGCGACCGACGGTCACGGTGCCGAAGGCGCCTTGCAGGCCGACGACAGCGCGACGCTGGAACATGCGCGAATCGGTCGCGCCGGTATCGACAGCAACAGCGGCTTCGATGTTGAACAGTGCTTTCAGGCCATTGCCCAGGTCTTCGGTACCGCGGAAGCCGATGCGGCTTGCCGACTGGGTGCCCGACGACACGACGGTGCGGCTGCTTTCGCCCGGCGCGTCATTGTTCTCGACGCCGATCGATGCATCAACCATGCCGTACATGGTGACGCTGGATTGTGCTTGAGCGACCAGCGGCAGTGCCGAGACGATAGCGATGGCAAGAATTTTGTGCTTCATGGATGTCTCTCCAGGTGTTTGTTTGTGAAATAGCATACCCATCATGACATGCCAGACGGACATTTGTCATCGCCTTCGGCCAATCGGAACGGGGCTGAAACTCCCTATTGACAATCGCCGACAACGCGTTTCGGCAGTCCGTTTTCATAGGAGAACCCAGTGCTGGCGGGGCTTTGCGGGGTATCAGGCGAGCGTCTCGACAGGCATGTATTTAGTTGCTATCCGTCAACATACTGCGTTGCAATAACGCCACAGATGGTCTCTTGACACGTGGTGCGGTGCGCAATAACGGTGCACGGAATGGTCCCGGCGGGGCCGATTGCAGCTCGTCCAGCACCGCTCCGATCGCTCGGGCCCAGTCGTGCATGCCAGCCGTCCCTACCTTCCTCTGATGTGCTTGCACTGCGTGCTGGCGATTTTTGCACCGCCGCAGTGCATGGCCCCCCGCGGCGCGCCTGCGGTTACTGGCGCAGAGATCTTGACAATTGCCGATATATTAATTCACGCGGTCAGGCGCGATGTGTGCGATGTCGGCGACTGTGCTAGGCGCGGGCCATCATGCCTACGTGCTAGCATCTCGGCGTCGCCCGGCTCCCCACCCAGCAAGGAATAGATCAACGTGCAAACAGGTATCACCCAAGCCCTATTCGGCAAGTTGCCCGACGGCACTACCATTACCCAGTTTACGCTGGTCAATGCCAATGGCATGGTGGCGAAGATCATCGACTTCGGCGGCGTCATCACCGAGTTGCATGCGCCGGACCGCGAAGGGCGCTT
>Ga0308160_10007716_pt1 | contig 10612 bp, 12 predicted proteins | sample PhyFR1_FD_201036 | JGI IMG/M metagenome (GOLD analysis project Ga0308160, IMG submission 201036) | Phyllosphere microbial communities from UC Gill Tract Community Farm, Albany, California, United States - DLSLF.R1 | ecosystem: Host-associated > Plants > Phyllosphere > Unclassified | place: USA...
TCAAATCTTCATCTCTGCGACGACCAGATCGCTCACCAGAACACCTGGACCAGGTAAAAATAGATTGGACACATCTGGTAGGTTAGAGTCTTCAGACTTTGAATGTCGGTAGGTGTTTCTTTTAGCTGGAAGAACGCCAGCCCTGTGACTAGTGCCGTGAGAACACTCTGGAACAAGAACGCCAGTAGCAACGGGTAATTTCTGTAAACGTCGATATGGTTCCGCCGCACTAGCAACCAGACTTGGTTGGGGAAGCTAGCTCTTCTTGCGGCTCCCCGAGGCTCGCGGCCGAAGCGTTTTTTCGCCTTGGGCTTAATATCGGCTGTATTACTTATAGCATTGGGGGAGGGCGATGAGGAGGTGGCTTCGCTGCGTTTGGTCCATGCGCCGACAAGCTTGGCGACTGATGTCTTAGTCTCGATTTCTCGCTTGGGGTCACGATTGTCAATGGAGGTGATATCAATCAAGAAATCTTTTCGGACTTTAGGTCAGAAGGAGACCGATAGCTTTTAGGGCCGATCCTGTTGACTCACCAAGCGGATTGATACCAGTCTCGAGGTGTTGACCCAGTCCCTCAAACCAGGCAAGGCAGTCGTCCCTCTTGCCACTATAAGCCACCTGACCTTTCGTCAGTAGCACGACCCGGTCGAACAGCTTCCAAGCATCGGATCGAGGTGCATGGATGGAAAGGATGATAGTACGACCTTTCTTGGCCAAAGCGCTGAGGTTTTGTAGCAAGAGGAATGCCGTGAAAGCATCTGGACATAGGGATGTAGTCAGTTTGTTGTATTCGCGGTTGATAGGTCAAGGTCGAATCTCACCAAGCCCAGATGTGACTTCCTGCCAAGGTGAATCCGCAAAGCTCAGCATCATGGTACCACTACGGGGGAAACTGCCCGGTTGGGACTTACATCCAATATCAAGACCGAAGGCAGAGTCACAAGAATACATCCGATGGACAGCCGTCTCTCTGGAGACTCGGATTCTTCTCAGCATCGAGGGGCTTAGACTCAGTCCCTGTGTCACACACGCACTTTGTCCACCAGATATTCCCTTTCGCAGCGCGCCTCCAACAAGCGTGTCCGATATCTCCATCAAGCCAAGTTCTGAAGAGTCCGGCGAGACCGACGAGATCAGCTAAGTTTCAATTGCTGTTTGACGGCATCTCCTCACCTTGAAGGGTCTGATCGACGATCTGTTTCCGTGTTGCTTTGGAAACGGTCGAAGGTAGTCTCAGGGCGGCAGCCTATATTGGCAACCGAGACAGATCAGTCATGACGTCCGTTGCCCGAAAATAGGAGTCGAATGCATACGAAATATAGAGTCTCGCGCACTGCAGACAAGGCTCGTCAGCAACGACAACAATTATAAAATACAGAAAAGCTCACCAGTCAGATGCTCTACCAGGAAGTCCTGTTGTCTAACGAAACCGATTCGTTTCCGGTATTCCCGATCCTCCATGGTCCGCTCAGCTCCATCTCCTTGACTACAGTCGAGACCGACGACTTTGCCGGATTCGATAGGCAGCGACGACATGTTAGATGCTCTCATAGCATGTAGAAGGGAAGTCTTGCCAGATCCCGAGCCTCCCAGGCTACGTTGTCGGCGATGTATGTGCGTCAGTCTCAGCTAGCAACAGCGAAGAGCGAGACATCGTGCTCACATGGCCAACATTTCTCGCGGATAGCATTCGCACGAGACATTATTGAGGATTATCTTTTTCCCATCTTCTGTCTTCTCGTCTTCATCCTCGTCGTCTTCCGGCTCTGCAGGTCGATCATTCGCGTCTTCTCCCACATAACCTCTCGTATCGCCTGGCTCCCGGTGATCCCCCTTTCCAGGCTTGAGCTCCGCAGCACGAGTATCCTCTTTCTCTGGATCTACGGATTTGCTTTTCCGTCTCTTTTCCTTCAACTTCCTAAGAAAAGCAGGTCCGCTTCGGTTGGCGACGAGTGTGAGATTCCGGACAGAGACGATCGTCTCTGGAGGCGGTGGTAGGGTGTAGAGAACGCTCTGGTCCGGCTCTTGGCCATTTTCTTCCTCCATCGCGACGGTCGCGGGCTCGAAAGAAGCCGAGTCAAGTAGCCTAGTGTTCAAGATTGAATCTTTATAGATCACGCACTGCCTTGAGGTGAAAACATACAGGTCAAGACAGCCAAGGTCGACAAGAACATCGTTCTACCACTCAATCTAGGATCTGAACGCCCGCGATCTCCGAGTGGGTCGATCTGATGTTTGGCTCGGCGATTTGCAGTGCTGCCGTGATCGTTTACGTACTTTAGCTTCGTAGCTCGATGCAATTTTGGTTCCGTGGCCGAGGTCGGTTCATCATCAGCATCTGTGTTGACTTTGTCTGCTTTTTGTTCCATTCGAGGTCGATCAACTCTATAAAGCTAGCTATAAAGCTATGAAGTCACCAGCTAAAAGGTACTTTCTTCCCTGTCTATCTTTGACTACTGGAAGCCGAAGAGATAGCATTTCGTTACACCACCGCCAACTCGGCGAGTCGCTGCGTTTGACGTCAATATATGGCAAGACGAAAAAGTGATTGCAAAACGCCAGATCTGCTCGAAGCCACATCCCCAACACAGCCTTGATGAGCCAATCGCGATCGAGAACGTGAACAACTGTCCCATCGGCTGGTCGCAACCCCATTAAGCAGCATCCTTTCTCTGCTATGAGTGCACAGACTGCAGCACAAGCTGTCCTTGGACAATCGCAAAGTTCTCCGAGTGATCAAAGTCGACCTAGACAATCGACAGGGGAACCCTTGCCACCGAATTATAAGGAATGGATCTCACACGTAAGCCTGGGCTTGACAGCTCTACCATGGTCAGATCTCTGAACTTTCGACTTCGTAGTGCATCGAATACGTGTTACCCGATGCTTCCACTTTGCTTCAGTCGGCCGTCGAAGGCTTCGCCAGCCAGCCCGAGGAAATTCCACGAGAACACGAGTTGATGCAGGTCGTGATCGGAAACACTGCCTACAGGTTACATCTCGGTAAGTCGTACTCCTCTTTGCGGAAATTGGACATAAAAGCCTCTCTTGAACTTCCTCCCCTAATATCAGTCGTCACTATGATGCATCTCGAACATACTGAGTCGGAATCAGAGCCTGGAAGCACGTCTCAGGAAGAACCGGAGGCGACATTAAGCATCTATCTCTCCTTGCTCGGATCAGAAGCGATACCGGTTTCACAGTCCGAGCATACGTCTATCTTCCTGGGTCTGAAATCGGATACTACACCTTCTACCAACGCGAGCAGACGAGCTTGTTGGATCATGAGAGATAGGATGGAGTGGGATTTCAACAGCGATGCGGATTGGTTTCGTGAGTCAAGAGTCCCAAGCCGTACTGACAGCAAGCTTTCAAAACTGATCTCATCTCTTGCACTGATCGGCACTAGAATGTCCACTTAGCAAGGTTGATGAGATTATTGAAGACCTTGCAGCCTGCGGGAGCAATGATCTCACTCTCGTCGTACAAATTCAATCTCCAGAAGCGATGGCTCCCGAACCCTCGCAAAAGAATCACCAATTGGTCCCTATCGATCTCTTACAAGCTTTCAGCAATGCAGTCGACAACAAGAACACTGGCGATGTCAAATTCGTCTGTCTGGAGTACGGCGATGAAGCGAACTTGGCGAATCAGTTTGGGGAGAATGCCAACTCATCGGATGTAACCTCACTAACATCTGCTGCCGAGGCCAACTTTCGAGTCTATCGCAAACGGATTCTATACGCACATTCCGATATTCTGGAGGCTCGTAGTGAATATTTCAAGGCTCTTTTGGACTTCAATGCATCGATCACTTCGCCTACTGCTCAAGGATCGGCAATCGATCGACGCATCGAAACGATTTATTGCAATGATGCCGACTTCCAGACCCTATACTGGCTCCTGCGATACATATATTGCAATGAGCTCGAGCTTTCTTCGGAAAAGCCTCTCATTGATGTTGTCAAAGGAATGGATATGGCAAATGATCCCAAAGCGCGTAGGCTGATGGGACAGGACGACACTTTACCTATAGCAAATGAGTGGGGTTGGCATCACTCCTTGGACGGAGTCGCGGGGAGTGATGCACTGAGCGATATCAGTGATCAAGGGAGAAGAGATCATACGGGCGCTCGGCGTAGCGAAAGTGCAATGAGCGTCGACAGCGGAAATCAATTCACACAATCGCTAGCGCACAGTTGGACAGGCTCCTCGCACCTCTCGCCCAACAATGTTTCAGCTGGTATTGCGCCACTCTCTGCCCGCGCGTCGACTGCAGCAAGTCGAGCTAGATTCTCGGCCGGAAAATCTGAACAAATCAACACATCTTCAGGAAGAACGAAGCTCAAGCCAGCGTCGAGAGTAGCGACTGTTCTGTTCCCGGACGATACATCCTCCAGTCCGGCTGGAGCCGCCAGCCAGATCTTACACTCGCCCACACATGTGAATCACCAAATGACCGCATTCAAGGCGGGAACCACCGACGCCTCGCCTACCGCTCATACGGAAGATCCCCATCCTCATCCTGCGATCCCACCTCCGCCTGCTTCCAGTTTCGCCATTTACGTCCTGGCTCATCAGTACACCTTGAGTGGGCTGCAAGAGATGGCTCAAGCCGCTCTTCTGAAGGAGTTGACCCCTACAACTGCTTGCGGTCTCCTGCTCGCCAGCTACAAATATAAAGATTTGTACGATGAAGTCAAGAGCTATGTCGTTGCGAATTGGGCAGAAATTCAGCAGAATGTAAGTCTTCCGCTCCCCGGGCAACCCCTTATCGTGTGCGCTCATGTACTCCGCCTGCATAGGTTGCTTTTCTAAATGCGATTCAAGAAGTCTCAAACGGGATGTGAGTACGCAAATCTAGGCGAAGGGAATGGCTATCGATGAAACCTAATTCTTGCGCTTAGGTGGGGTCCTGACGGCGGTCTCGTCCTGCATTCCTTGTTCAAGCGTCTCCATACGTAAAGGGTCAGACCTTCCTTCACGATTACCACAAGTTTTCGTTACATTTAGCACGCTCTCTCGGCGTTCCTCTGCCCATCTCCGTTGCGAACGATAGTATCAGCTCAAGGCAGCGTCATTCTTCGGGGAGGTCATCGTTATGGTATCGTAAATATGTATTCTGATTATGCGATACAACGTGGTCGGCGAATCGTGTCGAATATCTGGGATCTCTCGGAAAATATTGGTTGAGGGGTTTCGTAATTCTCGCTAGCACTCATCGTGATATTCGTTTCAGTCGTTCATGAGATCTTCCTCCATGGGGCGTGTTGGTCTTGCATCACCTCCCCTTCTTCCCGGGGATCTGCTTCCCAAGTCATGTCTACTGATGCTCAACTGATCAGACGACCTTGCCCGACCGCGGTCACCGCGTTCGTCCGGATTCGTTCGTGGATCTCTCCCTCGACTTCCGTTGTTATCCGTGCCTTGGTGCCTGCTTCCGCTTCTGCTTCTACTCATCCGTCTCTCTCGATCCATTCGAGGTGAGATCGATCTGTCCCGTCTGTCCCTGCCTATTGCTTGCTCCCTGCACCGGCTACCGCTTCTACCTCCAGTCCGCCAACCGGGAGGTGGTGTATCTAGACCCTGTCTGCTCCTTCTGAGCCTCTCCTGGTATCGTTCACCCCGTTCTTCCTGTACGCGATCCGGGTCTCTTGTTCTTCGGTGTTGCCTCTTACTGTGGCACGAGCGTAATTAGTCAAGCCGTGTTATACGGCTGTTCCGATCTGTCTTACTTCGAGGTCCTGGTCCCGTCCGACGCTTCATACCTCCATGAACTGCTTGGCGTCGACTTTGCCCATTGTACAGAAAGCTCTCGTCCGTCGACAACCCTTCTATGCCTACAATACGAGGAGGCAAGGCAATGAGTGACTGATCGCTAAACCTGGCTGCCATTTGTGCTTACATGTCGTAATAAGCATCCTCTGCATCGCGATCATAACGGAACTCGACGAAGGCATAGGGTTTGGCGTTGGCTGATCGAAGCGCAGGTATGTCACATCTCACAAGGCGTCCGTATCTGAGCGTTACCAGGATAGGGCAATGGATGAGATACTTGATCAGTGCCCAAATTTACGAGAATAGGTTTCCGGAATGGGTCGCTCGAAGCAGCGCCATGTGCTCTCTCAACTTGCCTCACCTCATGAATTCGTACGCTAAAGCCTTGGCACGTGTATGAGGATGCACCCCAGTCACGAATAGTATGCTATTTATGAATAGGGTAATGGTAAGATGGCTTGCCATCGACTGAACGTCACACCGCGATTACTAACGTTCGACCCTATCGTAAGATATCTTAAGGGATTAGGTATAGATAGCGGCTTGGCATTCAGCCAGAACTTACCATCTTCGAGAGATTTGCGATTTGCAAGTCGACGCTGCTACCACAACCCAAATGCTGCTCCGTCAACCCATCTATGAAAGCCTTAGCAAGATGACGAATTCAGCTTCATCATGTCACATACGGGGCACAACCTGGAACCCCCCTAGCCAAGTCAGAAGACCAAGCGCGCGCGTGGGAAAGCCAATTAGAAGCGCAGAACGGGATTGACCCCTTCTCTTCGCTCGAGATTAATGTCAAGTCGAGTGAATTGCTTGATAGCGATGACGACTGCTTCAGATGTTGAGAGCTTTCCTCGAGTTCGACATAGATTATATCAAACTGTCTGGCTAGCGAAACTAGCCACTGAAACTTCGGAAAATCTCCCTTGAACGAAAGTAGAGATATCTCAGCAAAAAGTGAACTTTGCTAAACAAAAGATTAAAACGGAATATCACGATGGACAAGATCGCCGAGCCCAGTGTGGAACAAGTGACCGAGGATGTCAAGAACATTGAGATCGATTCGTCGAAATTGACGGCTCTCAGTCAGGAGGTCATCAGTCGACAAGCTACCGTTAGTATCCGATCATTCCGTGACATGGGCGAGCAGGTGGAGGCAACGAGGCGCTCTCAAATGCATGGCTGAGCAAGCTAGACCAGCGGCTGAGATACGTAGCTGGGCATAATCAAACCAATGCTTTAGATATGCTCTTCCTTGCACGCCGCAGCTCATCTCTCGAAAGACAAAGAAAGCAAGCTGATCGATGGATCCGCCCCCCATCCTGCTAATAGATCAACATCGGTACCATTGGTCACGTAGCCCACGGAAAGTCGACCGTCGTCAAGGCTATCTCTGGTGTCCAGACCGTCAGGTTCAAGAACGAGTTGGAGAGGAATATTACTATCAAGCTGGGATACGCAAATGCCAAGGTAGGCATATGGCGGCACCTCGGCCGGACGGCTAGAAAACAGCCTCTGACGCACGATCATATTGTATGATACAGATCTTCAAGTGCAACAACGAGGCATGTCCACGACCCGGTAACTACAAGTCGTATGGATCGGCAACTCCCCCCAACCCCGCTTGTGAACGACCAGGATGTGGCGGTACGATGAACCTCGAGAGGTATGCATTCCCTGGTTTTCCCCGATACGCGATCTTAGCTCATTGTTCGCCGCGATTACCGCTACAGGCACGTCTCTTTCGTCGATTGCCCCGGTCACGATATTCTCATGGCTACCATGTTGACGGGTGCTGCCGTCATGGACGCTGCCCTCTTGCTTGTTGCTGGAAACGAATCTTGTCCTCAACCTCAAACATCGGAACATTTGGCCGCTGTCGAGATCATGAAGCTGCGGAATATCTTGATTCTGCAGAACAAGGTCGATCTCGTGAGGGAATCTGAGGCTTTGGAACAACAAAAGGCGATTGCCAAATTCATCGAAGGTAAGCTTTTCGTTCACGGGTGAACGACGACGTGTTGCTCATTTGCGAACTGTTCTTGCTTGTAGCGACTGTTGCTCGAGACGCACCCATCATCCCCATCTCCGCCCAGTTGAAGTACAACATTGACGCCGTCAACGAGTACATCTGTACCAAGATCCCCGTTCCCAAGCACGACTTCGAAGCCGACCCTCGATTGATCGTCATTCGATCGTTCGATGTTAACAAGCCTGGTTCGACTGTCGACGAGTTAAAGGGAGGAGTAGCAGGAGGATCCATTTTGAGCGGAGTGTTCAAGGTCGGACAGGAAGTCGAAATCCGACCTGGAAAGGTCTTCACCGACCAGACCGGAAAGTTCATCTGTCAACCTTTGCGAACCCGAGTCGTATCGCTCTTTGCCGAGGGTAACGACTTGCAATTCGCTGTGCCCGGTGGACTTATCGGTGTTGGTACCCTGGTGGACCCCATCTTGTGTAAGGGAGACAAGCTTTTGGGTAACGTGATGACGGCGGTTGGCAAGGGAGCCGACATCTACGTCGAGTTGGAAATCAGCTGTGAGTATAGCTTGGGCAACGATGCTGGCATCGGTATTGATAGATTCAATCCTATCAACAGTCTTCTTGCTGCGACGTCTGTTGGGAGTAAAGACTACGGATAAGAAACAGGCCAAAGTAAGCGAAAGACTGGACGTTGACGCCTAAAAGCAACACTAATTCTCGTTTTGTATACATAGGTACAAAAATTGACTGCCGGAGAGCAGCTTTTCGTCAACGTTGGAGCTTCTCAAGTCGGAGGTCGTGTTTTGGGAGTGAAGGGAGATCTCGCGAAGATCGCTCTGACCGCACCCGCCTGTGCGCAAGCCAAGGACAAGGTGGCTTTGTCGCGAAGAATCGACAAGCATTGGCGTTTGGTTGGTGAGTCTGAACCATAGGAGAATGAACGTTTAACAGATCACGGAAGCTGACTATGTGATATCATGCACCGGTAGGATGGGGAGAGGTCGTTCGCGGTACCCTTGCCGAGGTTCAGGAGGACTAGATATCATGACATCTCGATCATTATACAATTTATGCTTTGTATCGCCCACCCAATATTGCCATCATGGTACACGGATACGGGAAATTCACTTCCAGGCAATGTACAATAGCCCTGCACTTCATTCCTTCCTTAGGGATCGCTCTACCACCGGAGCGATTGTGCGTCGGTACCTGGGAAGAGAGAAAGATCAGGTACAGCCGGTGGTTACGGTGACTACCTGGATCTCGCACCTGTTCCTACAGCTCTGTTATCAAGCAGAGCAAGGTATCGGCATTGTGTCCAGCTCAAGTCGCAATTTCTCACTGCTCTCACCTGCTCGTCCTTTCCCGGAAAGCTCTTGCAAATCTCCTTCCACGATATCTCAGCGGGTTTCGGGTGAATCATTTGGTACAGCTGCCATGTCTCGTCAGGTGTCCAATTTTTGGAAGACGCTTCTCTAGTCCCCGCGGGCTTGCTGGGGCTCTTTGTCGGGGAAGTTGGCCCTTCAGAGCCTTCGCTCTTGACGGGAGAGCCGTAAGGCTTGTCTTTCGAAGGTGGTTGTTCTGCCTTGGTGACTTTCGGCATATTTTCTGCAGCTTTTGTGGCGGTTCAGTGTTGGCTTGCGAGATCCTGATGATTGCAGACGCGAGGCAAAGGAGCGATCTTATATCCTTTCCTGGACAGCAAGAAGCATGACGGCGTTCCGATTTGTTTCTCCAAAGACGTATGCATCCATGACGAGCCAAGTGATATGAAACCCTAGAAACAAACCTTTGGTCCTTTTGTGCCGATCCAAGAACGACGATCATCGGAAGCTGTCCGCTCTGCGCCTTCGTCAAACCCACCTCCGCGCATTGGCGAATACGACAGACCCCAAAACCATACGAGCCCAGCGTTCGCTTTGGAGACCGTTCGGATCGTCAAAGAAAGGTGGATTTCAAATTTCCCGAGCGGCGCAAAGGGTTCCTTATGAATTCGGGCCGATATCTCCTGGTCACGATTCTGGTAGACATCAGTCTTCGGAGTCTTGCTTGGGCGAGGCAGTTGATACGCACGCGGTTTCGGAGACTTGGCATAGAGCTCCTTTGACGACCGCGAACAGATCGGTGGATGTCACACTTTCTGGCAGGCGCGCATTGCATATGGTAGTTTGGTAAAGGTCGGACGATAATTCGGACGCACACTACGGTTCCCGTCGATCGTATTGTATGTACAAAACTGCAAGAATCAAACAGCCTACATCCTCAGACAGCTGACATTGCAGACCATTCGACGGCTGGATCTTCTCCATACAAGTCTAGAGGGTTTCATCCGCCTCGCACAGAACCCTTGATAATTCCCTCAAGCTTCTTCTTGAACAACCCTTCGTAGCTACACGACCATGATCGTCGAAGGATATCAGTTTCTGAGACATAGCTCGGCTCCTGACCTTGAGGGCATACCCATTACTGCAAGACTGATTTCGACCCAGAAATGGGTTAACCGATGTGATGCAGATCAATTAGGGAAGTTGATGAGACTCACCTTGGGAGCTCTTCCAACGTCTTCAGACACGGCGGCCCAGTTTACCGCGTTCGCTAGAAACGATATCAACCGACTCATTAAAGCAATGCGGCATATCCGTAGGCGAGCCTATCTGCACGCTTACGTTTCTTGTACAGCGCGTTGAACAATGCCCAAGCTTGATCCGGAGTTCAAGGGCCTTCCCCCTTCTGGGCACCACCAGCTGTAGGTGCTTTTGCAGGACTCTTCTTCACCGGAGACTTAACTTTGTCGTACGGTTTGACATCACCCTCTTCGGCTTTGACTTTGGGAGTACGAGGCATACTG
>Ga0308160_10007717_pt1 | contig 10611 bp, 10 predicted proteins | sample PhyFR1_FD_201036 | JGI IMG/M metagenome (GOLD analysis project Ga0308160, IMG submission 201036) | Phyllosphere microbial communities from UC Gill Tract Community Farm, Albany, California, United States - DLSLF.R1 | ecosystem: Host-associated > Plants > Phyllosphere > Unclassified | place: USA...
GAGATCAAGCGGATGCTTGGATGCACGACTTGGTCGATGGGGTCCGGGGGAATACCGCTATTGTTCTTCCGCAGCAACGGATCACCGGGGAACATGTCTTATTCCCGCATCACACCCTATTCGCTTGACAAGCACAAACAACACCGCCTCGCCTGCCACGGAATGCAATATCGTGCCTTCCTGCATGAACGCGATGCAGTGTCCGCAGGCATGGCTTGGCGGATCATCCTACCATCCCCTCTCGTTCTATCACTTCTTCACCGCGACACCAGCTAACATTATTAGAATAGATAATCAAAATGGAGGACGAGGTTGCCGCGCTAGTAAGTGACAAACTTTTGATAACAGTGCTCAGACTGATATCCAGGTCATTGACAATGGTTCCGGTATGTGCAAGGCCGGTTTTGCCGGAGATGATGCTCCCCGAGCTGTCTTCCCGTAGGTCTTGCGATCAACACTGTCTGCTTATTGCTAATAAAAGTTCCATCGTCGGTCGACCCCGACACCAGGGTGTCATGGTCGGTATGGGTCAGAAGGACTCTTACGTTGGGTACGCTTATCGACATGAAATCGTGTTCCAGCTAACAGACCAGAGACGAGGCTCAGTCCAAGCGAGGTATCCTTACCTTGAAGTACCCCATTGAGCACGGTATTGTTACCAACTGGGACGACATGGAGAAGATCTGGCACCACACTTTCTACAACGAGCTCCGAGTCGCTCCCGAGGAACACCCCGTTCTCCTCACCGAGGCTCCCCTCAACCCCAAGCAAAACCGAGAGAAGATGACCCAGATCATGTTTGAGACTTTCAACGCTCCTGCATTCTACGTCTCTATCCAGGCCGTCCTTTCCTTGTACGCTTCCGGTCGAACTACCGGTATCGTTCTCGACTCTGGAGATGGTGTTACCCACACTGTCCCCATTTACGAGGGTTTCTCTCTTCCCCACGCTATCCTCCGACTCGATTTGGCTGGACGAGACTTGACCGATTACCTAATCAAGATCCTCATGGAGCGAGGTTACCCCTTCACCACCACTGCCGAGCGAGAAATCGTCCGAGACATCAAGGAGAAGCTATGTTACGTCGCCCTCGACTTTGAGCAGGAGCTACAGACTGCCGCTCAGTCTTCTCAACTCGAAAAGTCTTACGAGCTTCCCGATGGACAGGTTATCACTATCGGTAACGAGCGATTCAGGTGTCCCGAGGCCTTGTTCCAGCCTTCCTTCCTTGGTCTCGAGTCTTCTGGTATCCACGAGACTACTTACAACTCTATCATGAAGTGTGATCTCGATATCCGAAAGGACCTCTACGGAAACATTGTCATGTCTGGTGGTACCACCATGTACAACGGTATCGGTATGTGCTTGCTCTAGCATGTGTTGAATTAAGCTAACCTGATAGCCGACCGTATGCAGAAGGAGATCACCGCGCTCGCTCCCTCGTCCATGAAGGTCAAGATTGTCGCTCCCCCAGAGAGGAGTAGGTCTTTCCTCACACACATATTCAGCGCTAATAATAAGAATACTCTGTCTGGATCGGTGGTTCCATTCTCGCTTCCCTCTCTACTTTCCAGCAAATGTGGATCGCAAAGTCGGTAAGTAGCTCGTCCGAGCTGACAGCACACGAGCTAACGACCAGGAATACGACGAGTCTGGACCTTCGATTGTCCACAGGAAGTGTTTCTAAGCGGTTTATCGAAGTTGTGCATTTCGGTATTAGCTCTCTTTTACATAGTCTTACCCTTGAATTTGTTGGAATGAATGACGATAAGTTGTTGCGTGTGGTTGTTGTCCAGCAGCGCTAGGAGTGTGTACCTTCTGCTGTCTGCTGTCCTAGTCCGCGATGATTCGATTGCATTATGAAATCACGGCTTGCACTCCGATTTGCGATCATGAATTGCATCCTGAAGTACAAAATACCGGTACTACTATGCTAGAGCCTGCAAATTACGTGACAAACCCCTCGTGAATTCCTTGATATTACCACTGGAAGCCGACAAAGCACCCAAGAAAGTCTCATCGGTACCTACTCGTCAGCTTATTCCATCATCTCGGCCAATTGGGACATACCTCTGACCCAACCCTTCTTTGCCCAAATCTTCCAAATTCCCTTAGCTTCCTCCGAACTCATTGTCCAGGGAACATCAATCTTTTCTAACCCGCTCTTTGCATTCCCAAGATGTGTGGGATTATGTTTCGTATAAGCAGTAAGCGGATTTGGGGACGGGATGGATAAGGCTTCGTAGAGTGTAGATGGGATTGGTAGGGAGGGGGTAGAATGGGATAGGGAGGTGATGATCATTCCTTTTGACTATTCGTCAGCTTCACATGTAATGAAAAGAAGGAAAGTGTGAGGGAGGACATACGAATGATTTCTTGCCTGTTAAGTAATCCAAGAATAAGTTTGGAGTGGAGAGGTGATATGATTCCAATATCCTAAAATCGGGTGTCCTTACCCCGGAAGTCGAGAATAGAGCTTGAACCTCATCAACAGCTACTAAAACAGGTCGTTCACACTCCTCTAGCGTCTTCAAAACACCTTCTAGGATTTCTACTGATTCAGTCGATTTGGGGGCTTTACAAATTTCAGAGATTGATGTATTTGGTTTATATTTTCCAATTTGGGTTTTGGTCTTGATAGATGATAGAGTAGTAGGGTTTGTGGTGAGGAGTGAAGAGAGGATGGAGTGGGCTAGAGCTGGTTGATTGAATAATTTCGTAGAGGGGTTGTAGGCGTGTTCGGTTTTAGATTCTATCCACTCGGAAGCTATTATATCAGCTCAATATCCTTTTGTGAAGGTTGGCATACCTCTTGGAATGTACAAGACGACCCAGCCGCTCTCTCGTGCGTACGCGGCTGTTTGGAGTAATAACATACTTTTCCCACTTCCTGCCTGGCCAGCTATTCATCAGCTTCCTTCTGGAGGTGGGATTGATAACTTACCCAAGACATGCCTTGAATCTTTACTAGATCCATTCTTGCCTTTATCCAATATCCGAGCTAGATCAATCGTAGATTGTCGAATCACAGCAGCTGGACCACCTGATCTTTCAATCTATCATCAGCCATCTCCCATCTTCGTTATACATAAGATTGAAATGTCCATACCTCTTCGAATCGACGAGGAAGACCTAATGATTTTAATGAATTAAAAGTCTCTTCTGGGAAGGTAGTAGCACCTCCAACACGTCCTTGGGAGACTACATCCTACATATCAGCCACCCTTCAATTGGATCACGAAATGACGCACGGGAATGAACTGCTCGAATTCCGCTAGATCAGGAACGGCGGACGCTTCTGCGTATTTGAGTGTTACTCCGCTCTGTACATTAGCCACTTTCCAATTAACAGAAGAGGGAGGGACTTACGGATGAACCACCACCACCCCCAGTCCGTTTAGGAGCACCAGGCTTATTCTGTGAGAAAGATGCTGCTTTGGGTTTAGGTGCTTTTGCTAATCGTCAACCTCCGTTTCCAGTAGGGACAGGGTAGGAAGGACATACCTGGTTTACCTTTCGCAGCTGCCAAACTCGTTGCTGATGCGGAGATCCCTCGAACTTGGATGGAAGGTACTGTTCGGACTGCTTTTCTGGATAGAGAGGCCATTTTGTCTGACTGCCTGGGGTGTCGAAGTCGATGGTGATCAAGGAGGTGTAGGTAGTATAGATAGGCGATTTTCGGAGATGATTGATTGATTGAATCGGAAATTCAGAGTTACGTAATGTTTACCACTTTCAGTCTATCCTTTTCACAACGTAAGTTACTCGTAGTTAAATGATTGTATGCATACACACACCGTTACATTGAACCGCAGCCAGTTCCCATGGCAGAGGGGCTTGTAATTGACTGTGCATACCCCCGGTCTTCGGTCAGTTTATCCTCGGCCGAAGGACGAAGAGGCGTAGTAAACTGCGGCGCAGTCTCGTTGATAAAGGTATATATCACCACCCATTATCTCTATCCATCTCTTTCTTTACATCTATCTATCATTCACTGCATGCAATCCCACATGCTTCCCCCAGACTACTCTACCAACAACGCAAACACAATGACTCAACTACCTACAACCACTCAACATCAGGAAGGGTACGATGAGAAACCTGCCGAAGGTCTCGGTTTAGGTGGCGATATTGAAGGCTACGATCTCCTCGACCATGACCACGACTCGAGTAGTGAGTCTGAATCTGATGGAATATGCGAAGGATTATCCAATACCCATCTCGACCAGGAGGAATCGAACGATAATCAAGACCCAACCGCTTCTGGTCATGGATGTGGATGTGGTCTTGGGGATGATTCCTATACTGGTCATCACTGGACGAGACGAGGGTATCATCCACGAAGGGGAAGAGGACATCTTCACGCCCATGGCCACGGGTATGATCATACCGGGCGAGAATATCATCAAGATCAAGGATTCCCGGGACCTATGTTTCCTTCTTTCCCACCTCGACAGGAACACCAGGGCCGTGGTGGAGGTAGAGGAGGTCATCATAGCAGAGGTCAACACCATCATCATGGTCCACCTCCATTCCCTCCTGGACCACCAAGGCATCGAGGTCCACCTGGACATCATTGTCCTCCTCCTCCAGGACCTCATGGAAATCATCGGGATCATGGACCACCCCCTCCTCCTGGACATGGACCACCTCCACCCGGATTCCCAGGTTATTGGCATCATGGACCACCTCCTCCTCCTGGGCCTGGACATCATTGGTCTCCACCTCCTCCTCCTGGATGCGAGCATTTCCCGGGCCCACCTCCCCCACCTGGATGTGGACATGGTTGTGGACCATCCCCTCATGGAAGGCATGGACATCATGGACCACCTTCTTTCCCTTCAGGACCGGGACGCCAGGCACCCCCTCCTCCCAGTGGACATGAACACCGTCGAGGACCTCCCAAAAGTCCTCATGAAAGAGGTCATCAAGGACCATTCGGAAAACACGGGCTTTGTGCTTGTCCACCCCCACCTCGATGCGAGTGTGAGGCCAATGCCCACTCCGGTCTTGATGGACCTATTCCCATGGGATATCAAGGGTATGGTCATGTAAGAGGCCCCAAAGTCCATGGACGACATGGCTTTCGATCTCACGGACATGGGCATGGTCATGGGTATGGAGGAAGACACACTTTCTTCCCAGAGGAGGTCATTGCCTAGATCCTTTGGTAAGTTGCAAAGACATGCTCACCTCGAAATCGATGATCTTCAACAGATCATCCTATTGAACCAAGTCTCTCTTTCTCAAATTCCCATTGTATCCGTTTCCAAGTTCCAAAAGTCCTCCGAATATACAGTATCTTGAAAATATAAATCCCAAAAACAAGTTTTGGAAGGTAAGTAAGTAGGTCTCTAGTCTCGTAGGAAACCCCCGAAATGTGATGTATAATATCACGCCAATTACTCGTTCTGAATCCGCTCGAAAGTCGTCCTTTTACCATCTTATCACTGATCTGACAATGTTGCGCAAGGGCTCATCCCAGTGATGCTTGATCTCGCCGCCATGAAGCTCTAGATGGCACATAGTATGTGGATATACTTCTCTATTTGCAAACCAAATGCATAACATCTACTCTGCAGGACGATTGATAACTTCCACCAATTCTTTCCACCCCTCCAATCCCTCTACCTCAACGCCCAACGCCTCTGCATCAGCCTTGAGGGCATTAGCATCAACCATCATCTGCCCCTTAAATCTCTCTTCTTCAGCTTCAACATCTTCTTTAACGCCACCACCACCAAATAATGAAAAAGTATTCTTCTTACTCTTCCGATGTCTCCTCAAGAGATCTTCTGTTTTACGAACTGACGCCAAGATCGTGGCGTAATTTGTGAAAATTGATGTGGTTATTGTAGTTGACCATTCTTTAGTTTTTAATGATGGGCGAGAAGAGTAGAGGGAGAGGAGGGGTTTGTAGATTGTTGGAATGTAGTATGAGGGTTTAGGGGGGTTTTCGGGTTTGGAATTGGTAGGTGTTGCTCGGAATTGGGAAGCTGTGGAGCGGATCAGTTTGAGGGGGTCGGTACAGCGGCGAGTGATGATGCTGATGATTTTCGATTCAAGGTGGGAAGAGGGTAATGTCGCATGTTCTGAACATCAGCTCTAAACTCCGACATCAAGGACATAGCTTACCTTCCGGCGAGATGTCGAGGGGTAATTTAAACTCCTTGATCCGTGTCCAGAACTGATTGATATCCACAAGCCCCGAAGCGGCCATCTTGAGAGCAGCTTCTTCCTGACTCGTATCCTCCTCTGTAATAACGAACAAATCAACAGTAGTTTTCATCCAAGATCCAAGTCTAGCGATAATCTATCATTAGCCCAATCCCTCTTCCAGTGAAACATACCTGTAATGATAACCGCCAGAACCTGGGGGCTAATTCCGGAATATATACCTCATTACTCCAACATTTTACCCAAGCGTTCCAAGCTGCTCCTGATTGACCTAATGCCCATCCATCTATCGGTGTGGGATTGTTGAGAGAAGATTCGTATGTCCCCACAATCTCTTTCCAGCGTAATTGGAAGTAAACCGGTAATTGCCATCGTCGTTCGAATGTTGTATATTCTGGAGAATTGCGCATTGCGGTAATAGATGAATAAGAGGGAGCCATGGATTCTAGGATAGTCATGAATTTGTGTACGACAGCGTAGTGCTATTATCAGCTTTGCCCTATGTCGACGGTGACAACTCACTTTATGTAGTTCATCCGGACGACCTGCTGCAAAGATTGTATTGCCCATACTTGAAACTATCGATGTTGAGATAGCAGGCCAGAGGATCTGGGAGAGGATGTCCAAACCCACTTCATCCGCTGTGGTAAGGAGTGGTCGGAGGTCGTAAACGTGTATAAGGACTTTATTTAAGACATCCGCAAGTGGTCCTCCTGAGGTAAGTCGGATCTTGTCGTACCCGTTGGAACCGGAGTGAGGAGTCTCTGGTGCGGAAGGTGTGAACAGATCATTTGTGGGTAAAGCGATCGTCTGAAAATCAGCTTATATCTCTTGATAGGTAAAACAGGGACGTACTTGGGCACAGAATGCCTGAATCTCTTTCTTGATGACCTGAGTGGCTTCCTGTAATCCAGAAATCAAATCATATGTCCTAAAACATTGTCGGAGATGCGTAGTAGATTGTTCCCGGAGTGCATCAACCAGTAATGTAGAGAGATCCCTACTGATACTAGCTTTGATTTTATCGATACGCTATCCATTAGCTTATTTTCATGGCGAAACAGGGGGGGGACATACAGGTGAGATGAAGTCCACTATCTTGCAATTCTCGGATTGGGCTTTTTGGATTAGGTACTTGAGTTGAGTATATTCACTTGCTAGCCTGTCGACTAATTTTGCTCGGTCCGTCTCTTCTGTATTTGCCAGTAGAGCCTCTGCCCTACCTAGAGCATCAAATAAGCGTTGGAGTAAATCCAATAATGCCTATCATCAGCCCTTTCATCCACACCTACGTCCTATCGGTCAACATACCTTTTCCTCTCTCAATTCCGCCCTCTTATCCAATTTCTCCTGAACGATAATCTGCTGTTCCAACAGCATCCCTCTAACCCCCTCAATCTCTTCCCCAAGCTGCCCCAAAGGTTTACCTAACCGTATCAACCTTTCTTCCTCCCCTCTCAATCCAGTCCCTAAACTAATGAATTCCTCATAATCATCGTTTATGAGCTGTACCAATTCTTCCCTTAATTGACCTAGGTATTCACGCAATTCACCCCTCAGTTCTTCCAAGGGGATGTGGGCTCGAGTGAGGAGGAATGCATCTGGGTCGAATTGTTGTGCGGATAGGAATGCGTTAGTGTGCGAGAGGGGTTGGAGGGATGGGAGGTCTAGGGAAGTTGATTGGCGGGGCGGGGAAGAGGGGCCAGCTTCGGAGGTCGTCATGGTGTTATCGATGAGGGCCATTATCTCCTTGGCTACTGCAACGCCTCTTGTCTATGTGTCTATGTCTATGTGTGTATGTGCAAGTGAAAGTTGGGTCAAGTTCAAGTTGATTCGCCTGACGCGACCGAGATAGCCGTGGCACCAATCCTGCTCATAAAGTAAGGTAGATAGCATCCTCTAATCTACATGTATATACATCTACTCAGCTCTGCTGCATGGCCGCAGGGAATGAAGTCCTAGACCCGATCTAAGGTCTATATTTATCGGGAACATCAACATCAGATCCATCCTTCCCCTTACCCTTCGATACCCCCTTCCCCTGCCCCTTTTCCGCTTCATCATTCGGGTCCGGGATCGTTCCCTCGGCGAAATTAGGATCGGGGATTTGATCTAGTAAGAATCCTAAGAGCATTATAGTGATCAATCCCCCGAAGACCATTATTATGAATGCTGCCTGTCAGCTAGACTTCAGAGGAGTCGAGATAGCTGAGGGACATACCTGTTGCACTCATCTCTTATTTTTATGTATTATTGCTCAGTGTTTCTTTAGTACTGGTGAGTGTGTTGGTGAGTACTTGAATGAGCGAGAGCATACCTTGCAAATATCATACATGCATGTATGACAGACGATCAAGGAGATACCTAACAAAGGTTCCCATACGCCCAAAAGTAATAGGCGCGCCAGAAGTGAAGTTGCGGAAAAACCCGAGTTGCAGTAGAGTAATCGACGATTCTTGATTCGACACAACTACTATATTACATATCTTTCACTTATTCCTTAATACCTAAAGCATCAATAATGCCCGCGTACCGACCTATCAAGCAGGCCGTAAGTCCTTACATATCTCTAAAGAATGTTAGATGGAATGCTGATGGAACAGAGCTTCGGCGGTCTTAACATGGAGTATGTCCCGCGTGGATGTCTTGGATGTAGCTGACCTAGATTCTTCTTTCACTCACGCTTTCTCAATCACTCTATTCTCTTGTCTGCTACTCTGTCCCGCCCGACTGTGCTGCTACACGACTCCCAAATTCATTTCAATCTCGCCAAATACCAATTCGCCATATTCTATTACTGCATCACCCGCTCTATGACTATCAATCACAATAAACCAACAACCATCCATATTATCGGTACCACCCTCAATCACATCTGCGACCTCTCGCCACTTGTTTTTCCGTCTACCGTATCCTCGCCCCTACCATAATATGAATGTAAAACAAACAGAATCATCAACCGTTTCAGGCCTACTCTAGCTATTTGGGGTATCACCGCCGGTCTAGGTGTTTCTCTATATCTATCAGAGGTCCCTCTTTTCCAGAAGGATGTTTTGAGGAAGATTCCTTTCGTGAGTTTGTTTTTTGTGTGGTGGGATAACGCTGAACGAGGTTCTTCATTTCCCTACTGGCCACTTTGCTTGTGTCGTGTCTATCACTGGCCTCTGCTCGACTATTACCGCTCATTTCGCTCTCATTCTTCAACTTATGATTCTGATTCCTTCTCTCGCCTTCTTTGACTGGTCTAATCGAACTCTGTCTCTGATATCACTCGATCTTTATGTCACCCAAATTCACATATACAGGTCAAGAGCTACTTTGTCGGTAAGTCCTTCACTCATACAGCGATGAATTCACGCTGATCATATTTCCTCCTTCCCTTGACCTCGACCCAATCCTACCTCGCTCTTTCACCACATCACACCTTCCACATATACAGACAACACACCCGAGTGCGACAAGCCTTTCTAGACGAGTTTCGAGGAGGCATGTTGGATCTAAGACTAGTCAGACTAATAGGAGCTGTACCGGACTTAGGTTTACCATGCATCATATAGACCCACCACACGCTGCCTGCTGCATGCTGCTGCATTACATGAAAGGAAAGAAGCATATATTAATTACCGGATTGAGCGTTACTTCCCCTTATTCCATCCCCCCATATAATAGAACCAGCTGTGTTGCTCTATTGCAATCGTCATTATCGCTCATTCAATCACTTTCATTCTATTCACTCTATATATCAATACAGTAACGCTATATCACTCTAACGGACATCTTACTGGATACCTCATCATCAGGGATATATACACCGTAAGTCACACTCCCGGGGGAAATGGATAGGAAAAGGAATGGCCCCACGTAGGCTCGGCGCGTGGAAGTGGGATAGACCCTTGTTTCCTCATCTCATGTGATTTAGTGTCATAGCGCTGACTTTATTTCTTGTTCTATTCAATCGCCTACACTATCTTTCTCAACCTCGCATCTCGCCTACACCTCATCGCCATCACTTCGCGTCACCTCGTGATCACTTTCATTGTTCGATAAACAGACCTTCAGATATTAATCTTTAATCATGTCGCACGCATCCGAATACGATTATCTCTTCAAGGTGAGTCTTCTGCTCGATGGTACAGCCTTATCTCCATGATCCCTGTCATAAGCAAGAAAAGGATAGAGAGATGCTAGACCGGAGTGGAGTGGATTAGACGCGTGATCAGTGACCGACGGCGACCTTGAGGCTGACGCTAACAAACAGCTCCTCCTCATTGGTGATTCCGGTGTTGGAAAATCATGTCTTCTACTCCGATTCGCAGATGATACCTATACGGAATCATACATTTCCACTATCGGTGTATGTCCCCCTTTTATCTATGTTGATTGGACTTGCCACTGATAAGGAATTATAGGTCGATTTCAAGATCCGAACTATTG
>Ga0308160_10007718_pt1 | contig 10609 bp, 13 predicted proteins | sample PhyFR1_FD_201036 | JGI IMG/M metagenome (GOLD analysis project Ga0308160, IMG submission 201036) | Phyllosphere microbial communities from UC Gill Tract Community Farm, Albany, California, United States - DLSLF.R1 | ecosystem: Host-associated > Plants > Phyllosphere > Unclassified | place: USA...
CAGAATTCTCCTAGCGCACCCGGTCGCCGTCGACGCCGACTGACCGACGACTCTCGACTGATCATCGGGCTCCGACAGACGACCTCGTCTTGCTCGCCCTTTGACCGCCGTGCCCTGCTACGAACGGCTGCCGTCATCCGCCCATGGCGTCCCCATCGGCCCTCGTTGATCTGGCCGTCTGGCCCGTCGCCAACGCCGTCGACGGCCGCCATGAGCCCGCGCGCCAGCCCTACCCTATGCCTCCCTCGCTCCTCCGTTTGCCAGAGACAGATCGCATGCGTCCCCTTGCGATCAGCCGCCTGCGAACGCCAGGCCTTGGCCCGGCCCTGCGTCAAGGCAAAGACGTGCTCGTTGGGCTGGCTCGCTGCTGGCAAGCACAAGAGCCTGGGCGGCGGCAAGTGGCCCGAGGGCAGGTCTGAGCTTCGAGCCCCGCCAAACACGGCCAGGCGATCCCGGCCTGGACGGAGAAGAGGTCGGCGAGAGCCCGCGTGTCGAGCCTGTGCGGGGCGCGCTCTCGAGGGGCGTGCTCGGCGTCTGTAAAGCCGCTTCTCGCGCTGGCCCGACCCCGAGTGGGCTGCGGCCCTGCTGGTCATCGACAGGGAGAGCAAGAGAGGGAGAGAGAGAGAGCCTCCTGTTTCCGGTCGACGACGCCTCCCATCGCCACAGCCAGCAAGCTCCCCTTGGGGCCGTCCAAGCACCGACCCTTCCGACCCTCGAAACCTGCGCTACGGGCCCGGAGCTCCCGCCTCTCGCCAACGTCCGCAGAGAAACCAAGCTAGGAGAGCTCAGACACCGCCCGCCCGGCTCACCCCCCCCCCTCTCTTCTCGCCGCGTCTCGAGCGACCCCTCCACTCTCCCTCCGTCGGCCGGGTCGCTTCCCCCATCCCAACCCTTTGCCTTGGCTCTCCCCTCGACGAACGCCCAGCTTTTGCCCGCCCGCCGTCCTTCGCGAGCACGCGCACGACGGCCACCGCTCTCATTGCCCTCCTGAGCCTCTCTCGACCCCTCCTCTCGCACGGCCGCAGCGGTGATGGACGACGGCGCGTCGACCTCGGCCCGCGGCGCTCAGGGGCACGCCGCCGGCCTCTACGCCTACCATCCGGCGGCGGCCCATCATCATCAGCAGCAGCAGCACTCCATGCAGCAGCACTTCTATCCGCAGCATGAGCAGCAGCAGCAGCCCTACGGCCTGGCGACCTACCAGCCGGATGAGCAGCCGATCCCTCCGCCGTCCGCGGGCGGGACCGACGGCGGCTCGTTCGACGACGACAGCGGCGACGCCCAGGCCGACGAGCCTGAGGCTCGCAGCAGCAGCAGCCGACGGCCCAAGAGCAGCGGCGCTCGCTTCGGCGTCGCCTGCCTCAAGTGGTGTGTCTTCGCCAGGAGGGCCTCGTGCCGAGCGCGGATGGCGGAAGCAGCTGACGCCGCCCCCCCCCCCTGTCTCGTCGCAGCCGGTCGCGCAAGGTCAAGTGCGACGGCCAGGTGCGTGTCTCTTGCGCGTTTTTTGGCGGCGGATCAAGCTGACCGCTCCGTCTGCTCGTCATCTCTGCGACCGCGTTCAGAAACCGATCTGTGAGAACTGCGTGAAGAAGGGCTTCGAGTGCACGTTCGACGAGGTGCCGTGCGTGCCGCCTCTCACTCTACCCAGTCAACCAACGCGGCCCTGAGGCTGACAATGCGCCCCTCCATTCTTTTAGTCGGACGCGCGGGCCGGATAAGAAGCCGGGCCGCAAGCGCCGGACGGCCGCGCAGAAGGCGGCCGACACCAAGCTCGAGGAGGAGCTGCGTGCGCGCGGCATCAAGGTGCCCGTTAAGGCCAAGCGCAAGCGGACACCGCCGGCACCGCCACCGACCGATTCTGAGGCTCCTGCGGTCGAAGGCAAGGTTGGGGGCGTCAAACCGGACCGGAGCTCGCCGCCGTCGAGCGTCTCGCTGCCGGCCGGTCCCAGTTGGTCGGCTGAGCAGCCGGCAGAGGCGTCGATGAGCTCGGCCGCAGGGCTCTCGAGCGGCGTGCGCCAGGAGCAGGAGCGGCCAGCCTTTGTACAGGATCCGCCATCGCGCGAGCACCTGAGCGGCCAGTGGGGGCTCGCCCCGCCCACGATGGACGACTATATGCGCCGCGCCCAGCAGCCCGCGAACGGTGCTGGCCAACCCGAGCCGTACAACCACGGGCAGCAGCAGATGGCAGGGCCTCCGTCAGGGCACCCGTCGTATGCGCGCTACGCGCCTCCTCCTCATCCGCCGCCGCCGCCATCAGGGCAGCATGGCGCTCCGACGTCGCCGCTCGACGGCCCTCCGGCTTACTCGACCGGTCTCGCGCCGCCCGTCCGATACGAGGGTCATGCTCAGACGTCGCCGAGCGTCCAGCCGCAGCACCTGCAACCCTACCCACACCCGACGCCGTCGCCGCAGCTTTCGTTCGCCACCTACGCTCCAGCGAATGGTGCCGGCGCAGGTGGACCGGCGCCGCCGCCGAGCAACCTGCACGACGCCAGCGGTCAACTCACGCACTCGCCCTTCGCTCCGCAGCCGCAGACGCTCCAGCTCTCGCAGCTCGCGCCGCTCGCCGACTTCCAGCGGCCGCTCAGCACGTTCCAGACACCGTCGCACGTCGACCTGCCCGTGCCCGTCCTGCCTCAGGTCAGGCCGCATCCGGAGCAGGTGCCGCCAGAGCAGCAGCCGCCGAACGGGACGGCAGCCGTCCCGCGTGCTGTCAACCTGACGACGCCCTCGCGTCCGCCGTTCTACGCGCCGCCAAACGGCGACGTCACCTACTTTGAGCACCCTTACGCGCCGCCAAAGGAGACGAATCACCGGATCCTCGACCACCTGATCGAGCGCGTCGTCGAGCACGGCTTCTGCCTCCCGGACACGGCCGGCTCAGCGCTCCGCGCCCGGCCAGACGGCTCGGGCACGTACGTCGCGGCTGGCGAGCCGGAGGAGGATAGCGGGCAGACGCATGCCGAAGGTCGAGGTCGGGAGCTGGTCCGGAGCCAGAGCCCTGGGTCGAACCGGCTCGTCCTCAACGACCTGCTCCTGCCGCCGAAAGACCTCGCCGATGGTGCCTTCGCTGCAGCGCAAGGGTAAGTCTCCTGACAACGACCGCAAGCATGCGACGTAATGCTGGGGCCTGACTTCCCTTCCTGTCGCAGCTTCCGAACGCAAGCCTACCCGAGCTTTCCTCAGCAGCAGCAGCAGCATCAGCCGGCAGCCCTCGCTGCCTGGCAACGAGCCCCGTCGTTGACCAAGCAGCCGACATCCGACTATCCGCGCAAGATCTGGTGGGACGCACTGCTCGGCCAGTACGGCAACACCCGGCGCGAGGCCTACGCCCGCATCATGGGCGAGATCGGCCACCTCTTCCGGGTCTCAAACCACTGGACGGCCTTCTTCCACATCCCGTAAGTTTTGAGCACAGCTCGGCCGACAAATCGAGAGAGAGACTGACTCTCGTTCGATCGACCCCACTCGCAGGCGCTTCATCGCCATCCTCCACCAGCCGCAGCGGCGCGAGCAGCTACGTGAGTCCATCTGCAACAGTCGCCACTCCCGACGGTACACTGACGCCTCTCGCCCTTGATTCTTGCAGAGCCTGCCCTCGTCTATGCCGTCCTCGCGCTCTCGACTCAGCTCTCCTCGTGGGACGGTCCTGGCGGCAAAGGCTTCCCAGGGCGGCTGCTCGGCCTCAAGCTCAACGAGCAAGCCCACGCCAACTTTTGGAGCAGCTGGAACAGCGGCTGGATCGAGTGAGTCGGTCGCAACTACCGTATCCTAGCTATGGCTCTGACTCGGGTTGTCCTCGTCTGCAGCGCCGACCTCGCCAAGGCAGCCTTCCTTATGGCACTCGTGAGTCCGAATGTCGGCCTTGGCGTCGACAGCCTACAGCTGACATCTTGCGCACGCCCTCCCAGTACGAGATCTCCTGCCATCCAATCCACTCGGACGCCCGCTCTGCCCAAGCCATGACGTGAGTCGACCCACCCGCTGCCGCGCTAGACCAAGCGGCTGATGCGACGCCCTGTCGTCTGCTCCGCCCCGGCTTAGGTTGTTGGACAATGTCCTTCGGACGCTCCAGCTGTGCTCGCTCGATGCGGACGACCCGCGCTCGTCACGCTTTGCACCCGGTGAGGTGCCCTGCATCCCGGCCTCGGCCGGCAAGGTGCCGTGCACGACGTACCCGGAGAAGGTCCTCGACGCCGAGATGAACACGACCAATTCGCCCTTCTGGGGTGCGTGTTCTCGCTTCCCTCCTTGCTTACTGCTGGCCAATTGGCTGACCGTGTCGGACGCTCCTCCCAGCTGCCTGCCCGCGCTGGTCGACTGCGTCGTACACGCCGACGGACGCCGAGATCGTCAAGGACGAGAGCCGCCGCCTAGCCTGGTCGTCATGTGCGCTGGCGGCGAGCATCTCGATGTACTCGCACAACGTACGTCGTGCGCCTGCTGCCCACCGGGCCTTCCTGCCGACGCTGACCTCCCAGGCTTGCTCCGATCGGCACCAGGTCTGGCGCGAGCGGGCCGACGACTGGTACATCTCGAACTGCGAGAACTTCGCGCTGCTCTTCCCGGGCGAGCTGCTCTTTGACCCGGCCCACGCCAAGTCCAACGTCTGGTCGCTCTACTACACCACGGCGCTCCTCTGGAACTTTGCCATCCGATCGCACTACGATCCGACCTCGCCCGCGCAGGTTAAGCGTGACAAGGCCTGTGCGTCCGATCCGTCGGTCTGACGCGCTTCTCGTACATGTACGGCTTTAAAGGTTGACTCTTGCTCCATCGTCCCCCCCCCCCCCTTCCCTGCCTCCAGTCGAGGTCTGGGCGACGACCGTCCGGCTCGAGACGTACTTCCAAGAGTCGTCAACGCCGACGAGCGGCGACAACATCCGGCCGGTCCCTTGGCCAGAGCAGATCAGCAAGCTCGCATACGGCTGGCAATCGCGCGACTGGCTCGTCACCGCCCGCTTCCTCGTCGCCGACTCGGTCAAGGAGGCCGACCAAAACAACGTAGGCGGGACGGCCGACATGATCCACAGCGCGACCGCACGCGAGTGGCTCACCAAGCAGTCCGAGGTCGCCAAGTCGCTCATGCCGGCGACCGACTCGTTTGGCAAGTACTCGACCGCGCTCATCAACCACCGGCCGATCCTGCTCTGGTGGCTGCTTCAGCAGCTGGCGCGCATCCTCGAGCTCTTTGACTCGGACCCGACATTCACCGCGACGCTGGACGTCGCCCGGCTCGACTTCTGCCCCATCATCGAGATATTTGCTCAGCTCTACCCCTCGGTCGGCCTGTACGAGGTTGTCGTCCACCGGATCGTTAGCCGACTCAACGAGGCCTCGGCCATGGCCTCGGGCGCCTACCAGCAGGCCTTTCCGAGCTCAAACCCCCTCCTGCCGCGCTTTCCGCCCTTCTACTTTTCGGCGGCCAATTTGACGCCGCACGACCAGGTGCTCGAAATGATGGCACGCGACCCTTTGCCCGACGGCTCTCGCTTCGAGGACGACGACAGTCCGCCCTACCGTTTTGCGACCCACCAGCCGCCTGTCAAGCACGAGGTCTATCATTAGCCGCCTAGCCGTCGTGCCGACACGAGTGGCTGGCCATCAGTCGTGCTGCCGGGCAGCCGTCCTTCCCGTCATGCGAGCTTCCCCCTTCCTCTTCCTCTCTTCTCCTCTCCCAGGCCTTGCGATCCTCGCCAATCTTCTTTGCCGCGATCTGCGCTCTGTAACACCCCGCCCTGCAGCTCCTTCCGACCGCTGCCATCCCCTTGTACCCCGGACGCTGCCTTGTCCTCTTGCACTTCGCACCCACCTTCAGCATGCATGACCCCTGCCTCTTACTGTCCAACCCTGCACACGTGACATCGGACGGAAGATGTCCATGTGATCAAGTCTTGGCGACCGACCGCAGGCCGTCGAGGATAGTCCGTATGCCAAACGACTGGAACGGCACGTCGATCGCTCGATGATCGTGCGGCTGCCTGCCTGCTTGCAAGCAAAATCAGGCTCGCCGCACCTTGAGGCGCAAGCGAGATGCCAACCTTCAAGTCTTGGAAGGCCGCCTGCCACTCGGGGCGGCGACACCCCGCCGTTTCACGGCGGACTGGCGCAGCGACGGCGCAGCAGTCAGTGGATGCGCCGTCCTGATTGAAGCGACTGACGAATGCCGAGGAGGGCGCGTTGCGGGACGGAAGGCCCATTGAGGCGTCGAAGGCGCCGGCCAAAAGGCCGACGGGCCACGTTGCCTCAGGCAGTCACTTGATGACCCGCTGCAGGCGGCACCCGCTCTGGGAAGCAGAGGGCGTTCTCGCGCTCACACTCGGCCCGGTCGATCTCGTCCCAAGGCCCGAGCTCGTCGTCCCAGCCAGTCTCAAACTCGCGGTCGACCGCCCGTTCAAGCCCGCCGCGGTCGACGGTGCCACGTACGGGCCGCCCGCCGGAGCCCACGCTGCCCGGGAGGCCGGCCGAGGCAGGCGAGGGCGTGAAGGGGGACTGCGGGGTTGTCGCTGCCGTCGCAGGCGACTCGCCAGTCGGAAGCAGCGCGAGAGTTGATGGGATTGTCGTCGACGACGGGAGAAGAGCTGCCAGCGACCTCGAGGCAGGTGCCGACGAGGAGGGCGAGTTGGTGAAGGCGGTCGACTGGGCTGAGGGCAGGGGTAAAACCCAGATGCGTTCGCGAACGCGCTTGTGCTGCGTGTTCCGGACGGCCGCTGCATTAGCAGCGATCTCAGGCGACATGGAGACTCTAGCTGGAAGTGGAGACGTACCCGTTCGCGGTCCTCCTCCATTCGTCGCAGCGTCTCCGTCGTCGAGAACCCGTCCGCGCCGTTACGCTTGCGTCGCTTGTTGCTACTGCTGCTGCTCTCAGCATTCGACGGCGTACCCTCCGCCGTATGCGTGTGTGCTCTTGAAGTATGACAAGGTTTGTGAGGGCGTCAGTCGAACCTTCCGAGGGGCAGAGCGGAGGTGCGAGGACCAACAGCGCGCGCCGTTCCTCGAGCGTCTGGAGGGCACCAGCCAGGACATCGACCGGCAGCAGCCGCTTCGTCTTCCAGCTCTCGAGCATCTGTTGCAGAGGAGGCAGGGCCGTGGTCAGCTGTGCCGCCACCTGGGTGATCCCAAAGCCAGGAGAGCTGCCGCGCACCTGCTTGGCGCTCAGCAGGTTGAGCAGGCCCTCCTTCTCGCGCGGGACGACCCAGCCGATGATCTTGCTGAGGTCTCGCGCGAGCCACTCGGGGTAGCTCTCGGCCGCCAACGCCAGCTGCGAGGCGTACGACGAGCCGGCGGCGGACGTGCTTGCTGCTGCCGCCGCTGCCGCCGCCGCGCCGACGGTCGGCGGCAGGTCCTGGAGCGTCGTCAGGAGCGAGTCGAGCAGGTAGAGAATGTTGATGCGGACGTTGAGCGAGCCCTGGTGGTTGTGCCCGACGCCAAAGGCTTATGTCAGCTCGTCTGTCACCATCCCTCGCACCCGAGAGTGTCTGGACCTAGGCTCCAGGCGAGAGCGGGAAGGGGTCGGACGTACCTTTTGGCACTCGTCCGTGACGCACTCCCAGAGGTCATCGGCGCACTTGTCGCGGTAGCGGACGAGGAAGGCGACGACATTGTCGATCGACTGGTGCGAGGCCGACAGCCGGCGCAGGAGCGCCAGCAGCTGCATGTGAATCTCGAAAGGGTCGTAGTCCATGCTGCCCGAGATGACGAGTGGCCGAGGGTTCGCGAAGGAGAAGGGGTCGTCGACGCTGGGTCGGAGAGAGCCGAGCCGACTCTTGCGGCGGCCGCCAGAGGCCTGCCTGCCCTGCCTGCTGACGTCGACCCATCTTGCCACTCCCACTCGAGCTCCCGACCTTCCTTCTCTCGCCGCAGCCGAGAATGGCGTCCGAACCTCCGCCAATAGAGCCGACCGACCCCTCGCCAGCGGCCGCGGACGAACTAGTGGAGGCGGCAGCAGCGGTGGACGACGACTCGAGCACGACCTCATCTCGCGCGCCGGCCGGGGAGCTCGCCAGCCCGGGACCATCTCCTGCCGCCTCCTCCATCGCCAGCTCTGACGACGAGCAGGACGAGCCTGTCAGCTTGCCTCCGGCCGCGGATAACGACATCGAGTCCGACTCGGACGACGAGGAGGGTGTAGCAGACGATGCCGCCAACGATCTCGTCCTCGAAGCCGTGCCTGGCGAGGGCGACAGGGCGGAGGTCAGCAAGGCGCTGGAGGACGTTGTCCGCTCGCCCAAGACGGCGACCGCTCCGCTTCCTCATACTCAGCAGCCGCTAGACGACGAGAAGGCTCAAGGGAAGCACAACGACCAAGATGATGCGGAGGACAGCGAGGAGGAGGAGGAGGAGGAGGAGGAGGAGGAGGAGGAGGAGGAGGAGCCGTGCGTACCTCGACCCCTTGTCGATAGGCGAGCTTTACCCGTTCAGGACGACTTTTCGCCCTGCTTCCTCATCGCTGTGCTGATGACGAACGACGGCCGTGCTATCGCTCACAGAGTGCTCAAATACGCCAAACTTACGCCAATCCTCGCGACGCTGCTCTCCAAGGACAGCGCGTCGGCCATCACCGCTTCCTCCCAGATCATTGTGTGTCCCGTCGCGCTCTGCCCTGTCCCCACATGTTCCCTGACTGACTTTTATCCGGACGCGATCCAACGCAGGCGATCGGCACCCATGCCGGCATGGTCTACGTCCTCAGCCACAAGGGCGTCAAGCTAAACGAGTACCGGGCGCACAGCGCGAGCGTCATGACGATCGAAATCTCGGACGACGGCAGCGAGTTCATCGGGACATGCTCGATAGACGGTGCGTCGGGCTGGCGGTCTCGCTCGTTTGTGTCGCCCTCAGGATCTATAAGCTGACATTAGCCCTCGCCGCTCGACACTCGCAGGTAAGGTCGTCATCAACTCGCTCCTCAGCACCGAGCGCTACATCCACTCGTTTGCGCGGCCGGTGCGGGCGCTCGCGCTCCAGCCCGGCTTTGCAAAGTCATCGTCCAAGTCGTTCGTCTGCGGTGGCCTTTCTGGCTCGCTCTCGCTCATGGAGAAGGGCTGGCACCTCGGCGGCCTTGGTGGGCTCGTTGGCGGCGGTGGGCACGGCAAGCATACCGAAAAGGTTCTGGCCGACGGCGAGGGCCCCATCTGGAACGTCAAGTGGGAGCGTGGCGGGATTATCGCCTGGGCCAACGACCTCGTTCGTCCAACGCCCTCTCGCCTATGCCTCCCTTACCTTCCTGCCTGGCCGGCTGATCAAGCCTTCTCCGCACCAGGGCGTCAAACTCTATGACACGCAGTCTCAGCGGCTGCTGTCCTTCATCGACCGGCCGGCCGACGCTCCCCGCGCCGACCTGTTCAAGCCCTCCCTGACGTTCATCACGCCGCCGCCCAATGTCTCGCCCGTCCATCAGCCGACCCAGCTCATCGTCTCCTGGGCCGACACAATCAAGCTCGTTCGCATCCGCACGCGGACATCGACCGCGACCTCGCGCCCAAGCTCGCTGCACGGCGCCGTCCTACCGCCAGGCGGCGGAAGCACCCAGACGACCGGCGCGAGCCATACGACGCTCCATGTTGAGATCACGGCCATCCTCCAGCTCGACGCGCCCATGGCCGGACTCGTGCCCTACAAGGACTCCTTCCTCGTCTTCGCCTACCTCGCACCTGAGGAGAAGGATGCCTCGGGCGGCTTCTATGACGACGAGGAGGACGAGGCTGAAGCGCTGGAGGAACAGGAGCCGCAGCGGCCCGAGCTCCGCATTGTCTCGCGCAAGGGCGAGGAGCTCTCGTCTGACGCACTCGGCCTCGAAGGCTGGCTCAAGTGGCGCTGCTCCGACTACGCCCTCATTCCGCTTCCGCTCTCGCAGACGCCGGCCTTCGTCGTCCTCTCGCCGAAGGAGGTTGTCGTTGCACGCGAGCGGGATGACAAGGATCGGGTCGAGTGGCTCGTTGAACGCCGGCGGTATGAGGAGGCCCTCGACCTCGTCGAACGGCTCGGCAAGGAGGGTCGAGGCGAGGGCGAGATGACTGTCCGCGGTATCGGCGAAAAGTTTCTCGACAGCCTGGTCCACGGCGGTGCGTGCTGCTGCCAACAGTCTGTCTGCGTTCAGCGACCCGTCTACTGACATTTCCCTTCGCTCCCTCGCCCGGCGCTCAACAGGCGAATACGAGAAGGCGGCTAGCCTGCTTACCAAGGTCCTCGGCCAGGACAAGCGCGCCTGGGAGGACTGGGTCTTCCTCTTTGCCCAGAAGCAGCAGCTCGAGGCCATTATACCCTTCGTGCCGACCGCCCAGCCGCAGCTCGGCGACATGGTCTACGAGCTCATCCTCGCCTTTCTGCTCCAGTCGGATCGGCCGGTGCGTAATCGACTCGTGCTCGACCAATGTGATCTGGAGCCTCGCGCTGACGCGCTTGATGTCGGATCGTCAGGCGCTCCTCCGGGCCATCAAGACGTGGTCCCCGCAGATCTACAAGGTCTCAAGCGTCGTCAACGCAATCGAGGGCGTCCTTTCGGAAGAGCCCGGCGAAAAGATTCTGATGGAGTCTCTTGCCGAGCTGTGAGTCGTCTGCTGCCGTGAGCTCACCGACGATAGCTTCTGACCGGCTTTGCCCCCCTTGC
>Ga0308160_10007719_pt1 | contig 10608 bp, 8 predicted proteins | sample PhyFR1_FD_201036 | JGI IMG/M metagenome (GOLD analysis project Ga0308160, IMG submission 201036) | Phyllosphere microbial communities from UC Gill Tract Community Farm, Albany, California, United States - DLSLF.R1 | ecosystem: Host-associated > Plants > Phyllosphere > Unclassified | place: USA...
GCCGGCCAGCGTGGACCAGATCTCGCCGATACCGATCAGCAGGAACGCGGGGACGGAGAACACGATGGTGCTGCCTGCGCCAACCCACAGGACCGGGCGGCGTCCGATGCGGTCGGACAACTTACCTGTCAGCGGGATACAAACAGCCATGATCACCAGGACCGGGATGGTCAGCAGGGTGCCGTGCACGGGGTCGTAGCCCTTGGAGTCAGTGAGGTACGTAGGCATGTAGGACGTCAGCGCGTAGCCGACGGTGTTGGCAGCGGCCGCGAGGATCATGGCCAGCACGATCTGGCGCCAGTAGGCCTTGACGATGCCGATGGGGCCCTTGGCGACTGCGGCGTCCTGCGAAGCTGCGTCCTTGGCGGAAGCCTCCTGCGCGTCCAGGGTTGCCTGGAACTGGGGGGACTCCTCGATCTTGCTACGGAAGTACACCGCGATGAGGCCCAGAGGACCGGCAATCAGGAACGGAATCCTCCAACCCCACTCCTCCATGGCGGCCTGTCCCAGCGTGAGCTGCAGGACCGAAACCAGGGCGGCGCCGAGGGCGAAGCCGATGTAGCTGCCCATATCAAGGAAGCTGGCGAAGTAGCCGCGGCGCTTGTCCGGGGCGTACTCGCTGACGAAGGTTGTGGCACCGGCGTACTCGCCACCGGTGGAGAAGCCCTGGATGAGCTTCAGGATCACCAGCAACGCGGCGGCCCAGATGCCGATCTGCGCGTAGCCGGGAAGGAGGCCGACGGCGAACGTACTTGCCGCCATCAGCATCAGTGTTGCTGCGAGGACCTTCTGGCGGCCCACCTTGTCGCCGAGCCAACCGAACACGACGCCGCCGAGGGGGCGGGCGATGAAGGTTGCGGCGAAGGTGCCCAGAAGGAAGAGTGTCTGGACGGACTTGTCTGCTTCCGGGAGGAAGACAGGGCCCATGGTTGTGATGAGGTAGCCGAAGACACCGACGTCGTACCATTCCATGGTGTTGCCGACGATGGTGCCGCCGAGTGCTTTGCGCAGCATCGGCTTATCCACCACGTTGACGTCCGATTCTTTCAATCGGCGCTTCGGGCGGAGCTTCGTTTTCTTTGCTGCGGTCTTAATTGCGTTTGCTGCGTTCGTGGCGGCCGGGGTGTGGCCTGCCAATACCTGGTTCCCGGTGGCGTTCCTTGCGCCATCCGGAGAGACGGTGTTGCTTTGGTCTGTGGGCATTTGGGCTTCTCCTAGGGAGGTCATTTGCTTGCGACTTCTGCTGCCCCGCTCTGGGCAGGGTTTCAATTTTACGCGGTTCAGCCCCAAAACCCGAGTTGAGATCCGATTTTTGGCACCTGAGAGGGTGCAAATTGCCTAGGTGTGTTGCATCTCATTACCGGCTTTTGCCCTGTAAGGACGCGGAAGTCGGGTGGTTTTTGCCCCGCGAGGCGCGTTGTTACCAAATTGTTTAGCTATGCCCACTTAACAGGGTCATTTCCGGCCCTAAAAGTGACGAATCATCCCTGGCCGGGTGCAGCCCCCACCACCAGTGTGGCATCGAGATCCTCATCCGACACCACGTCGACCATCAACCCCGAGGCGCTCAGAAGGGCGGCCGTTTCGACGGACTGCTGCCGCGACGTCTCGATCAGGAGCCACCCGCCCGGCGCCAACCATCCAGGCGCCCCAAGCGCCACCCGACGCTGCACATCCAAACCGTCAGCGCCGCCGTCGAGCGCCACAGCGGGCTCGTGCAGCCGCGCTTCCGGAGGCATCAGGCTGATCGACTCCGTGGGGACATAGGGAGCATTGACCAGGAGCGCGTCAACCCGGCCCAGCAGCCGGCGGGGGAGCGGATCGAAGAGATCGCCTAAGTAGGCAGTGCCGCCACGAGGCTCCAGGTTGCGCCTGGCGCAGGCCACCGCGGCAGGGTCGATATCCGCGGCGTGCAGTTCGCAGCCCCCCAGGATGTCGTTGAGGGCGGCACCTATCGCTCCGGACCCGCAGCAGAGATCCACGACGACGGCACGGCGCCCAACGATTGACCGACGGGCTCTGAGAGCCGCCTGCCGCACCAGGAACCCGGTGCGACGCCGGGGCACGAACACCCCCGGATCAACAGCTATCCGGGTCCCGCAGAAATCCACCCATCCGAGAATGTGCTCCAGTGGCAGTCCGGCGACGCGCAGGTCCACCATCCGGTTGAGCTCCTCCGGATGGGTGGCGGCATCGATCAGGAGACGGGCTTCGTCCTCGGCAAAAACACAACCGGCATCGCGAAGGGCAGCGACGATCGACGTAGTCCGGATCACGAGAGTCATGCTAGCCGAGGGGTTCACAAATATGGAGGATCGCGGTTAGGGTATGACGCATGGGAACACTGATTTTTGAGTAGACAGGCCCGTGCTCTGTTGTGAGCACGCCCTGCCTGACAGAAGACAAAAATCCACGCCTGTTGAGGCTTGCCTCCATGCCGTTCCCGTTGTCGACGCCTTTTCTCGAACCGAACGCCACGGGATACGTGTCTCTTCAGGACTCACTTACTTCCAGGAGTCCATATGACTGCCAACCCGACAGATAACAACAAAACCCCCGCTGCCGGCGGTATCAAATCCAAGCTGACCGACGCCCAGAGGGCGATGCTGGCCAGTAAGTCCGGCGGTGGCGCACCGGCCGGCTGGCAAAGCACCGGTAAGGGGCACAAACCCACGGCCGCGAGCGGTAAGCAGGCCAAGACCGAGAAAAAGGTCCGCTGGTAAGTCCAGCGGACAGGCGCACTGGAAAGGAAGAACCATGACTGCGAATCACAATACTGAGAGCATCGATCCTGAGGTTGCAAGCCACTTGGTGGAGTCCATGGACATGGCTCCCATGCCCGAGCCAACAACCATTGCCGTGGCCTTGGGCGCGGACCAAAGCAAGCAGTGGCCTGACGGAAACGGCAAACGCCGCCACCCGAAGGAACGCGACCAGGCCCACGGACGCATGGGCCAGGGAGCAGCCGTGACGGCGATCCACCGGACCAGCCGCCCGCAGATGCCACACTCCTCCTAGCCGCACCAAGCAGCACAGCCAGCCCAACCGGGGGACAACAAACGTCGTATTGACCCGTCAGTACAGCGTTATCGATCCCCCTGGTTGGGCTGGCTGACGTCTGAGGGGGACTTGTCCGGACGCCAGCCCCGCCACACCGGATGACGAAGCCTGCCAGGGCCTGTCCAGTTGCCGAAAGTCACCTCGGCCACCAGCACCGGCTTCACCCAGTGCGCTCCGGCGGCGTCCTCCCTCGGAATGTCTTTGAACGGGGAGTCGTCCACCACCAGGGGCTCCAACTGCTCCATGATGTCCCGCAGCTGCCAGTCCTTGAACCCCGTGCCCACCCTTCCCACGTAGTGCAAGGTGTCGCCGTCGGGAATGCCCAGCAGCAACGCCCCGAAAGTTCCGCTTCGGGCGCCCGCGCCGGGCCGCCAGCCGCCCACCACTACTTCCTGGCTCTGCTCCAGCTTGAGCTTGATCCATGAAGCACTGCGGCGGCCGACCACATAACGGCTGTCGGCTTTCTTGGCCATCACGCCCTCCAGGCCCAGATCCGCGGCGCTGGTCATGAGGTCGTCGACGTCGTGATCCAACACGGCGGAAACGTGAACCGGGCAGCCGCCGGGCATGCGTCCGGCGAACGCGTCCAGCCTTTCGCGACGCTCGACGAAAGGCAGCCCGCTCAAGTCCGCGCCGGCGTCGTACAGCAAATCAAAGAGCATGAGCTGTACCGGCACCGAGACCCGGGCACGCTCGATGTCGGCCGTCTTCACCAGGTTCATACGGAGCTGCAGCCGGCCGAAATCCGGCCTGGACCCCTTGCCGAGGGCGACGATTTCGCCGTCCGCCACGAAGTCCCCTTCGGGCCAGCACGCGCGGTCCGTCAGTTCTGGATAGGCAGCCGTGAGGTCGTTCCCATTGCGGCTCATAAGGCGGATCCGGCCCTCGGTACCGGTGATGATGGCCCGGATACCGTCCCACTTGAGCTCATACAGCCAGTTGTCGCCGCGAAGATCAGCGGTGGTCCCGGACGTGGCGAGCATCGGAGCGTAGTCGCGCAAGGGCTGCGGCTCCTGCTTGGGCTCGGGCGCTGACTCCGGTTCCGGCGGGGCCTGGCGCTTCGCTGCGGGCGCGGTTGCGGCGGTCCGCCTGGCGCCCGGCTGTTCCTTCATCAGGTGGATCAGCCAGCGGTCGCCCGTATTGATCAGGGCCAGGCGTTTGGTGCCGCCCAGCCCACCACCCGGCTCGCCCGTGAGCGTCGCGATGACTTCCTTGCCATCGCGCCACTTCTCGCACGTGAACTCGCCGCGGTCCCAAATGGTCATGGTTCCCGCCCCGTACTCGCCCTTCGGAATGACCCCGGCGAACGTTGCGTACTCCATGGGGTGGTCCTCGGTGTGCACGGCCAGGTTGTTCCGCTCGGACGTTTCCGGGACACCGCGGGGCAGCGCCCAGGAAGCCAGGACGCCGTTGTGCTCCAGGCGCAGGTCAAGATGGTAGCGGCGGGCGTGGTGCTCCTGGATCACGAAGATTCCGCCGGCCGGCGCAGGATCGCCCGGCTTGGGCTGCGCGGAGGAAGCGGGGCCCTGCGACACCGCAGAAGCAGCCGACGACGACGGAAACGGCTCCGGGGTTTTGCCCGGATCGCGCATCCCGACGTATTTGGCGAGACGATTCCCGACCGTCACCACGCTCTCGCGGCCACCGCCCGACACAGCGGACGCGCCGGCGTCGTTATTGTCGTCCTCGCCATGGGGCGGCAGGTGCCGGTCCGAGATGGGCGCGAAGTGGTCCTTGCCCGAACTGACTCGTTCCATCACTTCCGTGTAGTCCAACTGGTCAAGGGAAGGAGAGGCCAGCTCCTGCCACGTCCGGGGAGCCGCCACCGTTGGTTGGGCCCTGCCACGCAAGGAGTACGGCACGATCGTTGTCTTGTTCCCGCTGTTCTGGCTCCAGTCCACCAGGACCTTGCCCTTGCGCAGGGACTTCTTCATATCGCTGACCACGAGGTCAGGGTGATCGGCTTCCAGGGCGCGCGCGAGCTCATGGGCGAACGCGGACACTTGCTCGGATTTCAACGTGCCGTCGAGCCCTGTATAGAGATGGATGCCTTTGCTTCCGCTGGTGACGGGGACAGGTTCCATGCCCATGTCCTGCAGGATGGAACGGGCCAGGGTGGCCACTTCCACGCACTCGGGCAGTCCGGCGCCGGGACCGGGGTCCAGATCCAGGACGAAGCGGTCCGGCCTGAGGGGCTTGCCCGCAGCATCCACCTGCCATTGCGGAACGTGGATTTCCAGGGACGCGATCTGGGCCATCCACGTGAGCGTGGCCAGGTTGTTCACCATCGGATAGACGTTGGTGTGGTCCGAATGCTGGATGGCGGCCCGGGGGATCCAGCGTGGCGCTGAGTCCTCCAGGTTCTTCTGGAAGAACACCTCACCGGGATGTTCGGCCGTGCCCACGCCGTTGACCCAGCGTTTGCGCGTGACGGGCCGGTTGGCCGCGGCGGGGATGAGGAAGGGGGCCACGGTGGCGTAGTACTCAAGGACCTCAGCCTTGGTGGTCCCGGTTTCCGGGTAAATGATTTTGCCCAGGTTGGTGAGGGTGAGTTCGTGGCCTTCCACGGTCACCCGCTCCTGCTGCTTGCCTGCCACCTCTTCTCCTCCGCTGTGTTGTGCTGTTGACTGGGTGCATGAGGGCTATATGGAAGGGATCTATCGCGTTCGGTCTGGTCAACGTACCAGTGAAGCTCTACAGTGCCACGGAGGATCACGACATTGGCCTGCACCAAGTCCACAATAAGGACGGCGGACGCATCAGGTACCAGCGTAAGTGCGAAATTTGCAGCGAAGTCGTAGCTTACGAGGACATCGACAAGGCCTACGAGGAAGAGGGCCGCACCGTGGTCCTCACCGCCGCCGAGTTGAAGTCCCTGCCGGAGGAGAACAGCCGCGAAATAGAGGTGGTGGAGTTCATCCCCGCCGAGCAGCTGGACCCGATCATGTACGAGCGCAGCTATTTCCTGGAGCCTGATTCCAAATCGCCCAAAGCCTACATGCTGCTGCGGCAGACGCTGGAGGACACGGACAGGATCGCGATCGTCCAGTATGCGCTGCGCCAAAAGACCCGGTTGGGGGCCCTGCGCGTGCGTGGAGACGTGCTGCTGCTGCAGGCGCTCCTATGGGGTGACGAAGTCCGCGAAGCCAAGTTCCCGTCCTTGGAAACAGACATCAAGATTTCCGACAAGGAACTGGAAATGTCCTCCGCACTGGTGGAATCCATGGCCCACGACTTCGACCCGGATGAATACACCGACGACTACCAAGCCCAGTTGAAGACACTCATCGAAGCCAAGCTCGAAAAGGGTGAGGCCCTGGACACGGAGGCCACTTTCGGCAACGTCGAAGGCGAAGGAGAAGGCGGCGACGTCATCGACCTCATGGAGGCCCTGAAACGCAGCCTCGACAAGAAACGCGGCAAGGAAAAAGCGTCCGACGATGACGCTGCCGCCAGCAAAACTGCCGGCAAGCCAAAGGCGCGGGCGAAGAAAAAGGCGTGAGTCCGGCGTCGGGCATTTAATCGCTTGATACGCAATTGGAAAGCAGCGCTGGAAGGTACCGGCGCTGCTTTCCTCTTGCGTGCCTGGCTCAGCCCTTGACTGAGCCCGCAGTGAGCCCCTGGACAATGAACTTGCTGGCGAACGCGAAAATCACCAGCGTGGGTACCACTGTCAAAACCGCGGCAGCGGACATGGAACCCCAGTCAATGTTGAAGCTGGAGATAAAGCCGGCCAACGCCGTCGGGATGGTCTTGTTGCTGTCGCTGTTCATGAGTGTCACGGACAGGAACAACTCGTTCCAGCAGTTGACGAAGTTGAAGACGAAACTCGCCGCAATGCCCGGAAGCATCACCGGAACGATCACCCTGAAGAGCGCACTCAGCCTCGAACAGCCATCAATCATGGCAGCCTCTTCCAAAGCGTCGGGGACGTTCTCGAAGAAGCCGCGGAGCATGATGGTGCAGAACGGGATGCAGATGGCGATGTAGATCAGGATCAGGCCGGTCTTGGAATCCACCAGCCCGAAGTCGGTCATCATCAGGTACAGCGGGCCCAAGGCAATGAACCCGGGAATCATCTGCGTGATGAGGAACGCGCCAAGCACAGCCCCTCGTCCGGAGAACTGGAACCTCGCCAGGACATACGCGGAGAGCAACGAGATGAGCGTGGCCACCGACGACGCCACCAGTGCTACCACCAGGCTGTTCAGCATGTACTGGCCAAAGTCGGACTTCGTGAAAAGACCGATGTAGTTGTCCAGCGACAACTGCCGTGGCCAATAATCCAAGGGCAGCGAATAGATGGCCCCCGGCTCCTTGAGGGATGTCACCACGATCCAATACAGCGGAAAGACGGTGACGATCAGGCACAGGCCCAAAAAGACGACCTTTGAAACCCGGCCGAAGAGCGAGGGAGTGTTGATCATCGGTCTGCCTTTCGGAAACGGACAGCCATGAGGTAGAAGGCTGCAAACAGCATGAGGGTGACCATCACGATCAACCCCAGGGCGGACGCCTTTCCGTAGTCGCCCTCCTGGGTAATTTTGATCATGTACGTGGTGATGATGTGGGTCTGGTCGGCCGGTCCGCCGCCTGTCATGGCGAAGATGATGTCCGGGAAGTTGAAGATCCAGATCACCCGCAACAGGATGGTCAGCGCCAGCGTCGTCGAAATGCTTGGCAGCGTGATGCTGAAGAACGTCCGTACCTTGCCCGCACCATCCAAAGCGGCGGCCTCATACATTTCGTCGGACACCGACTGCAGCGCCGCTAGGATCATGATGGCGAAGAACGTCACGCCGTACCAGATGTTGGCAATGATGATCGCTGTCATCGCGAAGCCGGGGTCGGACAGCCACGGAATAGGCGAACTGATGAGCCCCGCCTTCATCAGAAGGTCGTTGACCACCCCGAACTCCGCATTGAACATCCACCGGAACAGCATGCCGATGAGGAAACCCGACACCGCCCACGGGAAGAAGATCATGGCCTGGTACGCCCCGCGCATCCGGAACCGGCGCTTCAGGAACAGTGCCACCGCGAAGCCAATGACCACCTGCGGAACCAGGGAGCCAACAACCCACACCACCGTATTGCGGACAATCGTCCCGAACTCAGGGGCATCGAACAGGCTCTGGAAGTTCCCCAAACCTACCCAGGAGGTATCGGAAAGGTCATTCAGGTTCCAGTTCCGGAAGGCCATCTGGCTGCCGGCAATCATGGGGTAGTACGTGAAGATCCCCACGAAGACCGCAGCCGGAGCCAGGAAAGCCAGCAGGGTCAGCGCTGTCCGGCCGCTGAACCGTCGCTTGGACGGGTTGCCCCTGCCCGGTTCCGACAGCGCGGCTTTCCGCCCGGAAGGGGGCGGTGCGGCCTGCTTGACGTCGAGAGTCACCGGAAGCTATCCCTTCATCTTTTCGGTCCAGTAACTGTCCCAACTGGACAGCAGGTCAGACGTGGACATCTGGCCCGTGAGGACGCGCTGAAGTTCACCGTCGGACTTCTTGATCCATTCAGTCCACCAGGAGACGCTGCGGGGCTGGATCGCCGAGACGTACGTATCAGGGTTCTCAGTCATCTTGACGTAGGCAGCCCATGGTCCGGTGCTGTAGAAGGTGTCCTGCGCTGCGGACTTCAGTGTGGGCACCAGGCTGTTGTCCTTGCTGAACGTAGTGGCAGCATCTCCCTGTGCCAGGTACTTGATGAGCTTGACTGCCTCGGGCTTGGACTTGGATGACTCAGCGATGCCCCAACCCGCCGAAGCCACGGGCTGGATTGCCTTGCCGCCTGGTCCTACCAGCAAGGGTGCGACGTTCCATTGGTCCTGCTTGATGGACTGTGACTCTTTGACGGTGGCAATGACTTCGGGGTCCTGGAGCAGGAAAGCCGTGGAGCCGTTGCTGAAGCCCTGCACCATTTCGGGGTAGCCCCAGGCTACCGACGACGGCGGGGAACCCTTCTTGAACAGGTCAATGTACAGATCCATGGCTTGCTGGGCCTTGGGGGAGGAGAAGATCGTCATGCCGTTCGTCAGCTTGAAGGCGTTTTCCCGGTCGATCTCGTCTGCCACGTATGCCTCGATGATGGCGACGGCGTTGGAGTTGGCATTGGTGCCGCCACGGAAGGCGTAACCGAACTTGTTTTCGGCGGGTTTGTTGAGCGCCTCGGCCTGCTTCGCCATCTCTTCCCAACTGTTCGGAGGGCCGTCGAATCCGGCCTCCTTGACCAGGTCCGAACGGTAGAAAAGGGAAAGGCCGTAGAAACCGTACGGGATGTAGTACGTCTTGCCGTTTTGCTTCGAGTACGTGACCGCGTTGTCTGTCAGGTTGTTCCAGCCGTCCCAGCCATCGAGGTCCTTGGTCATGTCGTAGAGCCAGTTGTTGGCGCCGAAGGAACCCACTGTGATGTCACGGGCCTCCACCACATCGATGCCCTTGCCGGACTGGAGCATCTGCTGGATTTTCTGGTCCGCCTGATCGGTGGGAGGCGAAATGAGCTCCACCTTGATGTCGGGGTTGGCCTGTTCGAAACCGGAAATGAGCTTCTTCAGGGTTTCCGTCCGGGTGGGGTTCGTCAGGCTTTCCACCATCTTCAAGGTGACCTTGCCATCGGCCGCTGACTGGCCGCCTCCACACCCGGCAAGTGCAAGAACTGCCGCCAGGCCTGCTGCCGCAGACGCCATAATTCTGGATTTCACGTGGGTCCTCCGTTGATTGGTTAAGTGATTTGCACCGGCTGAGCGGGTGCGGGTGGGGTCTAGAGGGAACGGGCAAGCCGGACGAGTTCCGGGACTGCCTTTTCCGCGAATATCTCGTAGTCCTTGGGGGAGTTGTACAAATGGGCCGAAAGCCGCAGGAAACCTTGTCCGTTGAACGTGGTGATGGCAGTTTCGATGTCCAGGTGGTCTGAGATGTAGCCGCGGACCGCGTGGGAATCCTCGTGGGTAGTGGCGAGCCCCTCCGGCAGGCGGATCAGGCGCAGGGGTCCCACCGGCATGCCGACGTCCACTGCCGGGTTCTGCCCTGTGGCACTGGCAAATGCCTCGCTGATCAGTGATTGGCCATAGTCGCACAACTCCTTGGCGTAGCTGCGGAAAGCTGCCCAGCCGTATCGCTCCTCTATGGTGTCGAAGGCGGTCCGGGCCGCCATCCACGAGGTCACGTCCTGGGTTCCCACGTGGTCGAAGTTCTCCGGGAAGCTGTACGGGAACCCCCACGAATCGATCAACGGTTCCAGTGCCTGTGCTTCTGGTCCGCGCGCCACCAACGCTGCGGTGCCTCGTGGCGCACAAGCGAATTTGTGCAGGTTACCAACCCAAAAGCCCTCAAAATCGGGGACCGGGAACTCCAGAACTCCCGGAGCGTGGGCGGCGTCCACCAGCACAGGTACACCCAGGCGGGAAGCCGCGCGGGCGATTCCCTCAACGGGGAAGGCCCGGGCAGTTGCGGAGGTGATGTGGTCCACCACGATCAGAGCTGTCCTGGGCGTTACTTCCGCCATGACCAGGGCGCAAACTGCCTCCGCATCCGCCTCGAGGGGTATCTCTGC
>Ga0308160_10007721_pt1 | contig 10606 bp, 10 predicted proteins | sample PhyFR1_FD_201036 | JGI IMG/M metagenome (GOLD analysis project Ga0308160, IMG submission 201036) | Phyllosphere microbial communities from UC Gill Tract Community Farm, Albany, California, United States - DLSLF.R1 | ecosystem: Host-associated > Plants > Phyllosphere > Unclassified | place: USA...
GCTCTTCGTCGAGCACCTGGTTGACGTCGGCCGTGACGCGCTTTTGCGAGCCGCTGCCGCCGGTGATCGCGGTCGACATCGCGTTGGTCATGCTGGCTTTTTTCGACACCAGGTTGACCGAACCGGTCGGTGAGCCGCGCCCGTTGTCGGTACCCGCCGGGCCCTTGAGCACTTCGATCTGTTCGAGGTTGAAGACGTCGCGCGAGATCGAGCCGATGTCGCGCACGCCGTCAACGAAAATGGAGCTCGACGTATCGAAGCCGCGCATGAAGATCGCGTCGCCGGTGGTGGTGTTGCCGTTCTCGCCCAGGAAGAACGCGCCCACGCCTGGCGTGTTGCGCAGCGCTTCGGTGAGCGTCAGGGCGCCCTGCTGCTCGAACAGTTCTTTCTTGATGACCTGAAGCGTCTGCGCAGTATCGACGAGGCGCTCGGTGTACTTGGGCGACGACGCCTGTTCGGCGCGGAACGCGTTTTCGTATTTGCCGACGATCTCGACCTTGGTTTCAGGAACGACGTCGACGGGGGCCGCTGCATCGATGCCGGCAGCCTGCGCGCCGAGCGGCAGCAGGACAGCGGCCAGCGCGGTGCGCATGACCTGGTTGCGGGTGGACGAATGCTTGCGGCTTGTTATTGCTTTCATGGCGAGGCGGTCTCTTTGCTGTGAGTGGGTGGAAACACTGCTTGAAAAACAATGATTCTAACGGGAATGTAAGCACATGTAAACGATAATCATTATCATTTGCATTCGTACGACACCATTGAGACAGGTCATGCCAGGCTAACAACCAGCAACCATGAGAGATGGGGAAACGCCCATGCAGGGCAGCGTGCGCGCCCCTGTCGGGCTGATCTGTCTGCAGGTCAGCAGACTTTGCGGGGAGTTTACGGGGACGGTTGCAATCACGCAGCGCGTGCTGCGCATCCGGGTCTGGCAGCAGCCGCGACCCGGGACGCAAAATTCACGGTAGGTATGGAGCGGACCGGACGACCCAGAGGGAAAGGATTGGTGTCAGGTCTGAGAAAGGTTTGGTATCAGATCTGACATTCAGACACGCCTCGGCAGTAACGCACCCGTATCCGTCTGACTGGAATACGTGTTGCATTGAGCTTGCTTCAGAATGCCAGACCTGGCACATCAATCAGCCTGGCACCTCCATGCGCGCCCCTCTGAGGCTGAGAACAGGGCTTTTCGGGCTTGCCTTACGGATTGCGGCAACAGGCTCGCGTGCAACCGGGGCGGGCGAGCTACTCGCAACAGGCTGCACGTTGCCACCTCGCGTTGTCTGCGCACCCGAGACCAGTTTGAAACTGTCGACCAGCTGGGTCAGTTTTCCTGCCTGGCTCTGCATGTTTTCGGCAGCGGCTGACGCTTGTTCGACCAGCGCCGCATTTTGCTGCGTCACCTCGTCCATTTGCGTGATCGCATGGTTGACCTGTTCGATGCCTTCACTTTGCTCCTGGCTGGCCAAGGTGATGTCGCTCATGTAGCCGGCGACCTGTTGCACCTGTGTGACGATCTCATCCATCGTCTTGCCGGCATCGTCAACCAGCTTGCTGCCAGCCTCGACTTTCTCCACCGAGTCGCCGATCAGGGACTTGATCTCTTTGGCTGCGCCTGCAGAGCGCTGCGCAAGATTGCGCACCTCGGCGGCCACCACGGCGAAGCCGCGGCCCTGTTCACCGGCGCGCGCCGCCTCGACTGCGGCGTTCAAGGCCAGGATATTCGTCTGGAATGCGATGCCGTCGATCACGCCGATGATATCGACAATCCTGCGCGAGCTTTCCCTGATCGACCCCATCGTGCCGACCACCTGGCCAACCGCCTTGCCGCCTTTGATCGCCGTTTCGGACGCAGACGCAACCAGTCGGTTCGCCTCGCGTGCACTGTCAGCGTTCTGTTTGACGGTGCTCGTCAGTTCTTCCATCGACGAGGCGGTTTCCTCCAGCGAACTCGCCTGCGATTCAGTGCGCGCCGACAGGTTGGCATTGCCAGTTGCAATTTCCGCCGCACCGATATTGACGACATCGGTGGCTTCCTTGATCTGGCCGACCAATAGCTTCACATTCGTTTGCAGCACGCGCAGCGTTTGCATCATCTGCGCAAACTCGTCGTCGCCATTGGCGTCGATCCTTGCGCTCAGGTCGCCAGCGCTCATCCGTTCGATATCCTGCTTGACGTTTCGCAGGGGCACGACAACCGCGCGGTACAGCAGGAATCCGGACACCAGACCCATGACGATGCCGAGGACGGAAGCGGCAATCGACCATGCGTCGAATTGCTGGTTTCCAGAAGCCGAGAACAGCAGGTTTGCGATGAACAACAGCGTCAGCAGACCGGACGACAACATGATTTTCGATTTGATCGACAGGATCGCCAGCACGTCGAAGCGCCGGAAGAACGAGCGTGCGACGATCGAGCCGCCGTGCACCTCGAATTCGTTGCTGCCACTCTTGATCGCCCGATAGGCCTGCTCAGCGGCAGCCACCTGCTCCCGGCTCGGCTTGACCCGAACCGATGTGTAGCCGACCATTTTGCCGTCTTCCAGCATGGGCGCGGCATTGGCCTCGACCCAATAATAATCGCCGTTCTTGCAGCGATTTTTCACCATGCCAGTCCACGCTTTCCCGGCCTTGATCGTGCTCCAGAAGTCCTTGAACGCTTCCGCCGGCATATCCGGGTGACGCACGATATTTTGCGGAGAGCCAATGAGTTCTTCTTCCGAAAATCCGCTGATTTTGCAGAAATCATGATTGACGTACGTGATATTTCCGTTCAAGTCGGTTTTGGAAACAACCGTTTCCGTCTCCTTCAAGATGTATTCGGAATTGGTAACTGGCATATTGGTTCGCATGGCTGTCTCCCTGGATAGTGCGTTGTCATTCAATCGAGCTGCATTACATTGTCATTGGCGCGTTTTGGCCGCCGCTGCCATTCAGTACTGCCCATCAGCGTTCGGCACTCGACGGCAGCGGACTTGGTGGCCGCCTTGATCGCTGCGAATATTTTGCCCGGCCATACTGACGCACTGCATCAATCACATCGTGCAACGTCAGCAATAACCTGATGCCTCTGGGCGAACGGTCCAATCCTGTTGCACCTGCCCCGCCTATCCAGATTTCCATGCTCTGCGGTACCACGCTGCGTAATTCTTTTAAATAAGGAAGAATCCGTCGCTTTGGAAATGCGGCGCTAAAACATAGACAGACGATATCTGCGCGATAATCGGCGGCAGCAACCGGTATTTCTTGAACAGGCGTCTCGGGGCCCAGTGAAATGCAGCACGCGCCGTGTAGCGACGCCAAACCATTCACCATCAGAATGCCCAGCGTATGCAGCTCGCCGGATGGCGTCGTAATCAACATGCGGGGGCGGCCGTCGGGTTTTGTTACCTGTGATATTGCCTCGCGAATTAAGCTCTGTATGATTTCTGAATACACATGCTCATCTCGAATGCCGATTTTTCCTTCTTCCCAGGCTGTTCCAACAGCGCCGTTCAGCGGACACATCACTTCCAGGACAAATTTTTCCAGGCCGAGGTGTCCGACTTCCTGCCTGAGTCGGGATTCCAGCGCGGTGCGGTCACGCGACGCAAGCAGCGTCATCAACTCGTTCACTAGCTGGGATTCTGTAGCAGGCCTTGAGCTCGCGATGCTCTGTTCGTGCAGCAGCGATTGCAACGCCTCCTCGCTCATAGGCACCAGCTGGGACGGACGCATGCCGTTGTCGATCAGACGCTTGATCAGCTTGAGGCGTGCCGTTTGGTGCGCCGCGTAGACCCGATGGCCGCTGGCATCTCGCTCTGGCACAGGAAAACCATAGCGTTCTTCCCACTTACGTAACACTTCCTTGGAAATGCCACTTTCAAGGGAAATTGCTGCAATTGTGCAAACATCCGACATGGAAACCTCGGTTTTTATCTAAATGTCTTAGACAAAAGTATGATTTATTCCTTGCGCCAACGCAACATGTATTTACATATGCAATTTGTTATTGCGAACAATTAACTTTAGAATATAAGTGGATTGTTCGATAATGTCCAAACTAAGTCAGTGACGATTACGAACCGACAGTGTTCCAAGCTGGGACGAACAGCCGGGTTCTGCCAGGCGCGAACATTTAATTCAGTTGCGCTGGTTTCCCGTTTATTGCAATGCGTCGATCAATCAGACCGAGGTGCCAATGCGTCGTTACGAGCTCACGTTATTTGCCGATTATCACCAGTTCTACCTTCAGGACGAGAAAGCCGACGGCGACCTCTCTGAGGCCTGGAATGATGCTGCCGTCGAACGTCTTCTGGCGGTTGCTCCGGGTACTGTCGGAATCGGCACAGTCAGGAATGTTGAAGTACCTGTGACAATCTCCGTCCTGGAGCGAGAGCCGGTACTGGGCGCCGACAAGTTCGATCAAGTTGTCGAATGCTCTATCGCAGTAGAAAGCGGAACGATCGTCGCGGCAGGCTGCACGGATTATTTTCCCGATGCAGCGCGCATCACCATACCCAAAGGTTCGTATCGTGTTCGTGCCAGCTTTGAAGGGCTAGACTCGGTGTCAAGCAATGGGCTTGCGGGCAGCGACCATTACCACCTCCAGCTTTGGCCTGCCCCAACGGGCCCAGTCCAGGTACTCAAGCAACGTGTTTGACGCTGCGTGACGCTGCTTGACGCTATGATCCTAAAACCACCATGAACCAATCCATGAAAAATCTTGCTGCCGCCGCACTCATCCTGTGTTCACTCCAGGCTGTTGCATGCCCGTTCTCCGATGCCATATCAACCCGTTACGGCATCTCGTTCTCAGGTTTTAAAACGCCGATTCCGGCAGCGACAGCGCCGGACATGACAGATCCTGGATCATTCATCCGGGTCGCGGTCCGCGACAACAGCAAGGTAGCAGATGGCTTTCGCCACACCATCGTCATGAACACCAAAACAAAGAAAGCGTGGGTCCTTCGTACCGGCGGTTTCGCCAGCGTGTATGACTGGTTCGGCCCTGTGGATGCGCAACATGTCTCAATCCAGCATTGCAGGTCGGACCACATGCCAGCGGACCTGCGCGCTTTATGAAAAACATCCCCGCGCAGGCCAGGCCTGCGCGGGGATGTCGTCATCACACCAGCGCTACAAACAATGCGCTAACGCACTGCGCCCGCCATCACGCCTTCTTCTGCCCCGCAATCCAGTTGTCCACCAGATTGCCGAGCACATCCAGCGGCACCGACCCGGCGCCCAGCACCAGGTCATGGAACGCCGGCAGCGAGAATTTGTCGCCCAGTTCGGTCTGCGCCTTCTGGCGCAGTTCCAGGATGCGCAGCATGCCGATCATGTAGGCATTGGCCTGGCCCGGCCAGACAATGTAGCGCTCGGTTTCCTGCACGCCCATGCCGTAATCGATCGCCTGCTGGCGCGTCCAGTTCTTGGTGTGCAGGCCGGTGTCGGCCACCAGGCGGCGGGCGCGGAACAGTTCCGACCCCAGCGCGCCGAGCAGGCCGGGCACGTCGCCTTCATACCAGCCCTGCTCCACCGCCAGGCGCTCGGTGTAGAGCGCCCAGCCTTCCGAGTGCGCGCTGCCGCCGCTGAAGATGCGCTGGCTGCGGAATTTCGGCAGGTCCTTCATCTCTTGCTGGATCGCGAGCTGGAAGTGGTGGCCCGGCACGGCCTCATGGTACGACAGGCTGCGCATGCGGATCATCTGGAAGGTCGGGCCGACCAGCGGCACCCAGAAGATGCCCGGGCGCGTGCCATCCGGCGCTGGCATGGTGTAGTGGGCGGCGGCCGACGGCTCTGTCATCGGCGGCACGCGGCGCACATCCACCGGCGCGCGCGGTTTCAGGTTGAACAGCGGCGCGCTACGACGCTCGGCGTCGCGCACCATCTCGTTGTAGCTGGCGATGATGCCCGGGCGCGGATCGCCCTCGCCTTTTGGCTGGAAGCGCGCGTCGAGCTGCTTCATGCGCGCTTCGATGCCGCCCTCGCTCAGGCCCAGCGACTTCAAATGCTTGTCCATCTCGGCTTCGATGCGCGCCACTTCGCGCAAGCCGATCGTGTGGATCTGGTCGGCGGTGAGCTTGGTGCTGGTGTAGTTTTCCAGCGCGCGCGCATACGCAGCGGCGCCGTTCGGCAGGCGCGAGATGCCGGCCACGTCGGTGGTCGCCGGATGGATCTCGGCCATGAAGGCCTGCACACGCGCATAGGCCGGGCGCACCTTCGTTTCGACGATGCTGGTGGCGCGCGCGATGGCGGCGCTGCGCGCTTCCGGCGTCAGGTCTTTCAGCTCGGCGCTGCGCTCGGTCAGCGACGTCACGAACACGTTTTCGGCCGCCGAGGGCTTCAGGAAATGGTCGACCTGGAACTGCGCGCGCTCGAGGATGAAGCGCGGCGGAATCAGCTTCTTGGCCGCAGCGCCCCGTGCGCGCACCAGCGCTTCGTCCATGCGCATGCCCACCTGGTCCAGGCGCGCCAGGTAGCTGTCGACGTCCTGCTTGTTGCGCATCGGGTGCGTGTTGGTCATGAAGTTGACCAGGCCAACCTGCACGCCACTGAACTGCGAAAACACGAAGTTGTAGTCTTCGAACGGCTCGTTGGCGATCACGTTTTCCAGCGACCAGCGCATCACGGATGCCGAGATCTTCTGGGTCGCATCCAGCGGGGCAGTCTTGAAGCCGTCGAGGCGCTTGAGGCCTTCGCGGGCCAGCGTCACGGCTTTCTGGCGATGCGCGGCGGTCAGCGGCGTCAGTTCGCGATCCAGGCGTGCCTGCTCGGCGCCGCTGAAGTACTGGGTCGAGGTTGCCGACTGCGGCGACAGGCGCACCCAGTCTTCGGCGAAGCGGTCGGCCCAGACGTTGAATGCGGCGTCCGGCTTGCTGGCACTGGCCTGAACGACAGGCGCCGGCGCGGCTGCTGCCGGCAAGGCCACCCCGGCAAGCATGGCGGGAACAAACAGGGCGGCGATGATGGCGCGCGTGCTGCGCTGGCGGGTCATTGGCATGGCGTGGGCTTCCTTGTGATTGTCTGTTGTCGGCGGTTGCTGCTTTTTGCCGTCAAGAATCTAACATGGAAGTAAACAAATCGACAACATGGGTGTTGCGGTATGGCGTAAGTACTGCGCGACCGGCAACAGGCATCCGTCAATCGGTATAGCCGCGCCCCGCCGTCAGCATCCGGTCCTTGAAGACGCTTTCGCCGCAGTAGCACAGCAGCGCGGCCGCGATGCAGGCCAGTACCTTCCAGCCCAGCAGCAGGCTGCCGATGGCCACGACGGCGGCGCCGATGGCCAGCCGGATCGCGAACGCGCGCCGGGTCATGCCGAACACGAGGCGGCTGCGCGGGCGCGCGTGCAGGAACACGACGAACATCAGCCAGTAGCCAATGGCATAGACAAAATACAGCAGCGCGCCGATACCGAGCGCGAAGCCGATACCGGGCACACGAAAGGCCAGCAGCCCGCCAAGGCCAAGGGCCAGCCAGTACAACATGAGGTTCCGGTACTGCACATGCTCTCCCGATCGATCGACAGCGGCATCTTACAATACACGCACATTCATCCGACCAGGCGACACACCCATGCAGGCATTGCGCGACAAGCTGGAACACCGGCAGATCGCCATCTACTTCGGCGCTGTGGCGCTGGCGCTCGTTGTGGCAGGCTTGACGCCGGCAACGACCGGGCTGGCCGGCGTCGTCAATCCGGCCCTGGCCTTCATGTTGTTCGTGACCTTTCTGCAGGTGCCGCTGGCGCAACTGGGCCAAGCCTTCACGCACCTGCGCTTTCTGGCCGCGCTCCTGATCACCAACTTTCTCGTGATCCCCTTGCTGGTGGCATGCCTGCTGCCGCTGGCGCCGGCCGACCCGTTGATCCGGCTGGGCGTCCTGCTCGTGCTGCTCGCACCCTGCATCGACTACGTGGTGACGTTCTCGCACCTGGGCCGCGCCGATGCACGCGCCCTGCTGGCCGCAACGCCCGTGCTGCTGGTGGCGCAGATGGTGCTGCTCCCGGTCTACCTGCGCATCCTGCTGGGCGAGGATGCCGCCGCCCTGATCCAGCCGGCGCCGTTCATCGATGCCTTCGTCTGGCTGATCGCGGCGCCGCTGGTGCTGGCGGGCGCGGTGCAGTGGTGGGCTGCGCGCACGCGCACCGGCGCGCGGGCCGTTACGGTGCTTGGCCTGTTGCCGGTGCCGGCCACGGCGCTCGTGCTGTTTGTCGTGGTGGCGTCCGTGCTGGCGCAGCTGGGCCAGGCGCGCGCTGCGGCGCTGGCAGTCATTCCCGTCTACATTGCTTTTGCGGTACTGGCGCCGCTGGCCGGCTGGCTTGTTGCGCGCCTGTGCCGGCTGGCGGTGCCCGCCGCGCGCGCCGTCGCGTTCAGCGGCGCCACCCGCAACTCGCTGGTGATCCTGCCGCTGGCGCTCGCCGTGCCGGGTGCGCTGCCGCTGCTGCCGGCGATCATCGTGACGCAGACGCTGGTCGAACTGGTCGCCGAACTGGTCTACGTGCGCGCCATCGCGCGCCTGGGCGCCGGCGACGACAACTGAAACTTGGTCCAGCGCAGATCCTGGTGCGGCGTCTTGGCGTGACCTGCCCGGCATCAAGGATGATCCATCGGCGCACCACCATCATGTTTCCACATGGAAACCAATGGAGACTGCCGTGGAAACCCGTCTTGAAGCCGCACCGGACGCGCCTCCGACGACGCCCAGCAAAGCATGCACGCTCGACGCCAGCCTGCCGCTGTGGAATCCGCGCGCGGCGACGTATCTGGGCGTACTGCTCTCCCCTGCCTTCAGCGCCTACATCCACATGTGCAACTGGACGACGCTGGGCGAAGACGATCAGTCTCTGGAAGCGCGGGCCTGGTGCTGCATGCTGCTCGGTTACTTTGTGGCGTTCGGCGTGCTGGTCGGCATGAGCGACATCGTCGGGCGCAACCTGGCACCGCCCGTCTCGGCGACGATCGGCCTGCTGGCGGGCTGGCATGTCTGGGGTGGCCGCGCCCAAGAACGGTATGTCGCGGTCATCACGGGCGGCGCCTACACGCGCCGCCCGTGGTACGGCGTCATCCTGGCGGCGCTGGGCGTGCTGGCGGTGCTGGTCGTGATGGTGGCAGTCGTGGTGCGCGTCGTGCGGGGCTGACGCCGTGCCTAGATCGTGCGCGAAAAGCGCGGCCCAGCTGCTTGCTGGCCAAGGTAGCGATCGAACACCATGCACAGGTTGCGGATCAACAGGCGCCCCTTGGGCGTGACGCTGATCCATGCATCGTCCACCAGCACCAGACCATCGGCCTGCAGCGCGCGCAGCGCCGCCAGTTCGGCCGCGAAGTAGTCGCCAAAGACGATGGGAAACGCCTGCTCGATGGCGGCGACCGACAACTCGAACTGGCACATCAGCTTCTGGATGATCGCACGGCGCAGCAAGTCATCCATGCCAAGACGGATGCCGCGCTGGAGCGGTAGCTCGCCGGCGTCGATCAGCGCATAGTAGTCGTCGAGCGTCTTGGCGTTCTGGCTGTAGGTCGCGCCCACGGCGCCGATGCTCGACACGCCGCACGCAACCAGGTCGGCATCGGCATGGGTCGAGTACCCCTGGAAGTTGCGGTGCAGCCGGCCCTGGCGCTGGGCCACGGCAAGGTCATCGTCCGGCTTGGCGAAATGGTCCATGCCGATATACACGTAACCCGCCGCGCCCAGACGCTCGATGCACAGCTGGAGCATGGCGAGCTTGGTGTCTGCGTCCGGCATGTCGGCTTCCAGGATGCGCCGCTGCGGCTTGAACAGGTGCGGCATGTGGGCATAGTGGTAGACCGAGATGCGGTCCGGGCTGGCCTGGATGACCTTCTCGAGCGTCTGCGCCATGCTGACCAGCGTCTGCTTGGGCAAGCCGTAGATCAGGTCGATGCTCACCGAGCGGAAACCGGCGGCGCGCGCGGCGTCAATGATGGCCACGGTCTCGGCTTCGGGCTGGACGCGGTTCACGGCGCGCTGCACGTCCGGATCAAAATCCTGCACGCCCAGGCTGATGCGATTGAACCCCTGCTGGCGCAGGCTGTGCACCCGCTCGGGCGACACGGTGCGCGGATCCACCTCGATCCCGTACTCGCCGAGCGCATCTGGCGCAAACCGGAAGCTGGCCTGCAGATGCGCCATCAGGTCGTCCATTTCTTCGTCGAGCAGAAAAGTCGGCGTGCCGCCGCCAAAGTGCAGTTGTTCGACTTCGTTCATGCCCGCAAACAGCTGGCTTTGCATCGTGATTTCGCGCTTGAGGTAATCGAGGTACGTCGCCGCTCGCTCGTGGTTGCGCGTGACGATCTTGTTGCAGGCGCAGTAATAGCAGATCGTGTCGCAAAACGGAATGTGCACGTACAGCGACAGCGGACGCCCGCCACGCTGGCGCCGCGCTGCGACGGCTTCCAGATAGTCGCCGGGGCCGAAGTCGGCGCCGAAGCGGTCGGCAGTGGGATACGAGGTGTAGCGCGGCCCCGACTTGCCCAGGCGGGCCAGCAAGGCACCATCGAACTGGGCGGCAGGAAAGACGATGGCGGAACGTACCGCAGGAGGGATTTCGGCGTGACCCGGCATGATGAACAACTCCAGCAAAAGATTTCAGCAAACTGCGGCA
>Ga0308160_10007722_pt1 | contig 10605 bp, 12 predicted proteins | sample PhyFR1_FD_201036 | JGI IMG/M metagenome (GOLD analysis project Ga0308160, IMG submission 201036) | Phyllosphere microbial communities from UC Gill Tract Community Farm, Albany, California, United States - DLSLF.R1 | ecosystem: Host-associated > Plants > Phyllosphere > Unclassified | place: USA...
CCGAAGCCGTCGCCGTTGAAGTGCCTGAGTGCAGCACCCGGCTCGTTGAACTCCATGATGACGGCTGCAGATCAGGAGAGGGCCAGTCCCGGGTCAGCAGATTGATCTGGCAGGACGGCTTGCACTCAAGACTGACGCACCAAACTCGCTGCGGTCGTCGGAAGAGTTGCGCATGGCTGGGTCAGTCCTTTGTGCCAGAGCGCAGCGAGAATAGAAGGCGGCGCACTTTTCGCGGTCCTCCTCCACCAGACCTCGGACCATGCGGTGTGAGTAGACTACGCAGTCGGCATGGGAAGATGAGCACTGGTGGTCAGCTTCGTCGTGGTCTCGCGTCTGCTGATCGACTGGCGCATACCATCGAATTCGAGCTGCGCGGGCGGGAGGACAAGTCGTCGACGTCAGCTATGGGCGACGATGGCCCGATCGTTTTTAGTCGAACAAGACGCACCGCATCTGCCTCCTCGTGGATCGTATGCAGTCGTTTCTCCTACCCAGCGGGAGATGCGGAGATGCAACAAGAGTCGTCAGCTACGCTGCTGATCGGGGCTGCTGATCGGGAGCTGGACCGCAGCCGCAGCAGGAAAGCCCGCAGGCCGACGTACCACCTCGGGCCCGCATCCTTCGCGCGCGTTGACGATGGCAATCATGACGAAGGGACCTCCCTCGCGGACGAGCTGCTTGGGCAGCGTAAAGTAGCCCGGCGGATCCTGCCGGATGAGCTCGAGCTGGCGGGCGTCCTCGGCGGCCTGGAGCTGACGCTCGCGGTCGGCATCGGAGCCGACCGATGACGGCATGGCGAGCGAGCGAGCGGGTAAGCGAGCAGGCGAGAGCTGAGACGCTGGCTTGACCTGGAGGACTGTAAGGTCGTTCGTTGAGCAGCCAAAGCCTGCTGTCTGGCGCTCGTTGATGGTGGTGGTTAGATAGAGGACTCTGCCAAGCGTGCGCGTCGTCGTCCGGCTGAGCTGAGGTCGTCCGGCAGCCGCGCAGCACCTCGGCACGGACTGGCGCGAGAGCCCGCCGGCAGGGACACTGTCGTCTTGGTCCAGCAGGATCGTGCATGAGGGGCCACATACAGACAGCAAGGAATACAAAACAGCGAGAGAGGATCTGGCTACAGTGTGGGTTGGAGGCGGGTCTCACTTGGTCCGGACGTCGACAACCTCGTCGTTCCGGCCGGCGGCATCTTCGGCTGAGCCCTTCTCGCCGAGGAACAGGTAGCCGTACCAGCTGCGCGACCAGGTGTACCACGACTTGGTCGTGTCGTAGGCGCCCTTAGGGGAGAGCATCGGTGAGTAGCACGCCGAAGAGCAGGTCATGTCAGTCAAACGGCGGCCGGGACCGGTACCAGGGCGCGGGAAGGGGTTTGCGACGTACGACGGCATACGTCAGGCCATCGCGACCGCGACGGTAGATCGTACGGGCGGGAGCGATGTAGCTATAGTAGACCCTAGAAGGAAAAGCGAGAAGGCGCATCAGTCAAACGAGTGAGAGATCTGCTCGGGCGCAGACGAACCAGAGACTGCCGCCGCCGAGGACGACGAGCAGGAAGCCGCCAAAGTTGAGCCAGAGCGTCGCTTTGAGCAGCCGCTTGATCAGCGACCGCCGTTTGGGCGGGACGGCTCGGTTGAGCGGTGACGAAGTCGATAGCTCAGGTAGGGCGGCAGGGTCGGTCTGCGAGATGGGCGACGGTCCGGCCGTCGTCGTCGTCAGCCTCGGCGGGTTAGGAGGAAGCGCGCCTCCTGGCGGCGGAGGCGTCGTTGAGGCGAATGAGCGACCGAGGGGGCCGGCCGAGGGCGCGCAGATGCGGGAGGCGTCGACCGGTATCGGTGCCCGGATCGGGAAGCGCGGCAAGCTGTTGCTTGGGTGAAGGAGGCGTCGTGCAGAGGGAGCGCCCGTCGTCGTCGTCGGCGAGCGCCGAGCGACAAGGGCGGCCAGCGTCTTGGACGAGGAGGAGGCGAGAGTTGGCATGCGGGCTGTCTCGAGAAGGTTGGCGGGTCGGCGTTTACGGAAGGTGTGGAAGAACCGGGGGTCGACGGCGTGGTTCGAACGATTGGGCTGGGCTGGACGGGGTCGAGGTGGCGAGGGTCGGCGACCGTCGTCAGCGGGGTCGGCGGGCGAGGAGGAAGCGACGCACGACGCACGCCCTAGCACAGAGCAGCGCCCCTGCGCGGCTGATGACGAAGTTCGGCGAGAGGATGCTGTCGTCCGAAGCCGTCAGCGGCAGTCAGCGTCCGCACGCCTTGCTGCAAATGAGCTCTTCCTGCTGGCTGCTGCTGCTGCTTGCTGCTGCTCGCTGCACATACCTGCCGCTCCTTGCCTGCCTTCCCTCCGAGGGCTGAGCCGTCGGGACGGTCTCGATCCTCTCGGAAGGGAGGTTCGAGGCCCGGCCGGCCATCGAGCGCAGGCCTCGACCCGCCGCGCCGAGGCGTTGCGCGGTGGCTGAACCGCCCCCTGCTGCTGCTGCTGCTGCTGCTGCTGCTGCTGCCTCAGCCCACGCCAGGCCTGACAGGAGCTCTCGAGCCCTCTTTCCCCCTGTCGCTTCCTTTCGCCCCTCCCTGCTCGCAACCACCCGCCTGTCCCCCTGTCCCAGAGCAGGTTTGCCACACCCCGCTCGCTCGCTCGGTCCGCCCCTCCCTCCGAAGCATCTACCGAGGCAAAGTACGGCCGGAGCCCTCTGATCGACCTCGAAGCTCTACCCTCGATCGCGTTCGTCGCCGCCGGACCCCCGCAGCGCGCGTCCCTTCGCCCGAGCGCCGTTCTCCGTTCGCCCGACCCCGGCCAGTCCTCCGCTCTCTCCTCGCCTTCTTCCTCGCCCCCCCTCGGCCAGCTTTTCCTCGTCTCACGTCCCGACAGCAAACGAGACCAGCCGGGACCGCTCGCTCGCCCGCCGCGCCTCGAGCGAGCTCGCCGATCCACCCTTTGCATGATCGCCTCGTCCTCGTCGCCGGTCGCCGCCTACGCTCGCCTGCCCGAGGCCATCGGCGCCGCCGCCCATTCAGTTCCGATGCTCGCTCGCCCGCCGCAGGCACCTCACCACCCGCCTTACGGCCACCACCCTCACCACCACCAGCAAGCGCCGACATCTTACACTGCCTACGGCTACCCGTACGGCTACACGCAGCAGGCGGCGGCCTACCCGCCCCCGCCCCCGCCGCCGCCGCCGCCGATGTACGCCGCCGAGCAGGCGCAGGCGATCTACGCGCCCCTGGCCGCCCACGGCCATCCATCGGAGCCGTCGTCGTCCCGACCGAGGCCACCTCCTCCTCCTCGGCCACCGCAACCCCAAGCGGTTTCGCCCGAGCAGCCCTTCCAGCGGCCGCGCTACCGGCCGGCCTTCCCGGAACACTCCGAGCCCGACCTCGATCCGGCAGCCGACCCGTTCGGAGGGACGTCCTTCTCGTACGCCTTCCTTCCGGCCGGTCCAACGCCAGACTTCCCAGGCGCCGCCGCCGGGAACTCAGTGCCGCTGACGGGCGACGACGACAGGCTACCGTACTCTGACATCGGTGCACTGTCGCGGCCTGGGCCCTCGGGTGCGGTGGGGGGTCCGCGGCCGCTCTCGGTCAAGGCTGAGCGGCTGAGTCCGGCCGGCAGCCTCAGCGCCGCCCAGGCAAGTCCGCTCTCTGGCTGGTCCTCTTCGGGTCCTGCGAGCGCTGCTCCGGCGCCGGCCGACGAGCTCGACGTTCAGGGCTGGTCTGGCCCGAGCCCTAACTCGGCTGCGAGCTCGGCCAACGGCTCTGCTCGGCCGTCGCTCGGTCCAAAGCAGAGCAGTAACGAGGAGTCGGTCAGTTCGGCCGGGGCCGACGGCGACCAGGCCGACGCTGGCGGAGGAGAGGACGGTCAGACCGAGGTGCGTCGATTCACTCGCTGCTACCGACTCGCCCGTCCGTCAAACTTGCTGACGGCCTGTCTTGCCCCTTTGCTGCAAGCAGATCAAGCATCGCCGCCGGACGACGCGCGTCCAGCTCGAGATGCTCGAGGACACGTTCGTCAACAACCCGAAGCCGACGGCCGTCGAGCGCAAGGAGCTTGGCAGCAAGCTCGACATGAGCCCGCGTGCGGTCCAGGTCTGGTTCCAGAACAGGTGCGCACCGGTTAGAAAGTTGGTGCTCTCCGTCGCTCCCTTCCATCGCTGACCGCACTCGTCCCGCTTTCTTTCTTTCAGACGCGCCAAGCTCAAGAATATGGCCAAGAAGGCGGCCGAGAATGGCGACCCGCCGCCGACGCTGGCCGACACGCGGACCTATTCGTCCTCGGGAACGACGGCCGCCCGGGCACGTGCTGCTGCGGCCGCTGCCGCCGCGACGGCCGCTGCGGCGGCGACTCCTGCTGCAGCTCCGGCTTCGACGACGCCGACGTCCTCGCCGAGCGCGACTGAGCGCTCATCGGTCCCACTGTCGGCCGCCTTTCACAGCAATCCACACCTGCCGACCTACGGTCCCGCCCCGCCTCTACCCTCGTACCCGACCTACCCTCCGCCGCACCGGGGCCAGGCCTCGTACCAGAACTCTCCTCTCAACCAGCCGCCGCAGTCGATCAGCTACGGTACCTACCCACCAGTGCCGCCAGCCGGCTACCCTGGCGCGCACGCCCTTGGTCACGGATCAACCTCTAGCAGACTCAACGTGGCCGGAGCTGGCGGCATCGGACCCGAGCGCAACGCCCGTCGCCGAGGGTCGACCGATCACAGCGCGCTCGGCGGCGTCGGACGGCGTGGCAGCGTACCGTACGCCTTCCCGAGCGAAGCCTCGAGTGTCGCCGACGACTTTGACGCCGACGGACCTCGACTCGCCCACTCATCTGGTAGCGGCGGCCGCCTTGGACCGCCCTACGGCCGCCAGCAGCTCGGCATCGCCGCCTCCCACCAGGCCCGGCGTGGTAGCGTACCCCTCCTCCAATTTGGCAACCTCCAGCTCGTCTCAGAGGCTCCCGGCGGCGCCGGTGCTGGCGGACCCCGTTCGGCCCATCAATCGCCGTCCAACACAGGCGGGCGCTTTGGGCCTTCGACATCGTACCGGCAGTCATCGCCGGCCTTTGACGCTTTCCACCCCGGCCGGCGAGGCTCGCTGCCCAATCACGGCGGCGCCTTCTCCGAGCACCCAGCTTACAACGGTGGACAGCTCGCCATCCCTCCCTACTTTGGCGGCCAAGTCGATGCGGGACATTCACTGCCGCCGCAGCCTCTCGAGCCGTCGGCCCTGCCGGCGCACTACAGCAACGACCTGCCCGAGGAGTCGTTCAGTTACGGCGATGACCCCGGGCCGAGCCCGCACGGCAGCGACGGCTTCTTTGCCGACGGCTCATACTCCGGCGGCCCCGCCGACACCTCGTACGACGGACTACTAGCAGATCCCTTTGCCCCGGCGCAGGAGTACTACCAGCAACCCGAGGTCGTCTTTGAGCTCAACTCGTTCGAGCTCCGATGACAACTCGGTTTTCTTTTCGCTCTATCATCTTTCCACCTTGGGCCTTCGATCTCTCTCCCTCGCACCGCTCCGCTTCTCATCACCTCGCTCCACTTCCACAGCGCTTTGCATCTTTCGACCTCGCTCCTCCCTCCGCCTACTGCAGCTCGAGCTGTACGACGTGATAGACTGTACGATGATACTCCTTTGCACGCTCCTAATGGCAGGCGCATTCAGATCGAGGGGCCTTACAAGCAGCTCCTTTAGGTGGGGGCAAATAGCAGGCTAGGTAAGACAGTCAGGACGGTACCGGACGTCCCAAACCGGCGTATCGACGAGAGGGCACAGAGCGGAGCGGAAGACCGGAGGAAGATGGTCAAGTAGGTGCGATCTGATTGGATACTCGAAGAGCAATCAGCCGAATCCTCGACACCAGCAACGACCCCGACACCGACCTCTCACGTGGCCCGCTGACGCTCCTCGCCAGTGGCGGTCGGCCGGCCGTAGCAGATGATCGTCCCCGGGCGATGGTACGTCGGCCTGCCAAGCAGTGTCCACCGACCGTGATCAACGCCTCCAGTGCGTTCGACCTGGTCATCGAGCGGTGCGTGGAGACCCGGCAAGCCGATGATCGAAAGGGGAGCGTCGACAGTGCAGGCATATCTGGGAGCATCGGCTGCGTCGATGAGCGGGCGAAGTCGGTATTGCAGTGACCTTGTCTGTGTCATCTGCGCTCGAACCTTGAAACGAGTAAATCTGGGACGGTCAGCGCTGCAGCGGGTCGAGATCGTGATAGGCAGCGGCGCACTCAGTTGGCTCGCTCCTCGCCCACGGCGGCCGCGGCGCCTGCGTCGTCGTCCTCCGCCCAGGGCGACACCGGCAACGTCGTCCCATCTGCAGCGGACAGGTCACTCCGCAAGCTCCGGTTCGAGCCCTTCTTGAGCGGGATCCGCTTGCTCGGTGCCGCGCCTTCGAGTCGAGCAACCGTCTCGCGGAGGACGCGGCAGTCTTCCTCGACGACCTGCACCGTCTGACGCATGACCTCGCGCTCGCGCCGGGCCTCGTTGGCCTCGTCCTCACGTGCGGCTGCCCGCTGACGCTCCTCTGCGACGAGAAGGTTGGCCTCCTCGAAGAGCTGGCCCGTCAGATCCTCGAGCTCGCCCTCGAGCGATGCCTTGGCATCCTTGACAGCTGCCAACTCCTTCGCGAGCGAGGTTGAGAGCGTGTGTGCCTCGGCGAGCGATGATTTAAGGGCAGCAACAGCTGCAGCTTGCGTCGGGTCGGCCGCCGATGTCGATTGGGACGGCCCATGCGAGCGGATGTGGGCGGCCGACTCGAGAGCGCCCGGCAGGTTCGGCGTCGACCCAGTTGCAGCCAGCTGGCCAAGGGCTGAGCGAGGGATCTCGCTCCCGCCAACGACACCGCCGCGGCCGGCGGGCGAGGCCGACTTGGCCGACTCGCTCTGTGAGGGCGAGAAACCCCATTTGCTGAGCCAGCCTCCGGTCGGGGCCGAGCCGCCCGGCGAGGGAGGCGGACCGCCTGGCGATGGTGCCGTCTGGGTCCGAGTTCGAGTCGACGAGTCGGAGATTGACCGATCAAGCGGCGGGAGCGAGAGCTGTACCGGAGACGAGAGCCCTGCGGGGATGTTTGACGTCGGGATCGCCAGAGGTGGCGGCGGGCCAGCCTTGCGTTGCGTCTGCTGCATCATGGCTTGGCTGCTCGCAATTCTGAGGAATCAGCGCCAGAAGGACGCCGCAGGGCTCGAGTGGGCGCAGGCGTACGCACCCAAACTGCCCGCCACGGCGGATCGACTCTTCGAGCATCTCGACGTTGGCCTCGGTAAGCATCAGGTTCGAGCCTGGAAGGACGAGGAAAGCATGGTCAGGGACTACAGGAAAGCATCCAAGCCGCCAGGACGTACGGGCGATCTTGAGCTCGTGCTCGGTCTCGAGCTGGCGTGACAGGGCAGCATGGAGACGCGTCGTCTGAGATGGGGAGATGTCGGCCATGGTCAGTGGGCAAGAGCAATCAGGCAGCCGTGCCGACAGAGGCGCACGCACCAAGCCCTCAACATGGAAGAGCAACTCGCCGAGCGCCCGGCGGACCTCCTCCTTGTCAAAGCCCTGCCGCCAGGGGCTGCTGCCGTCGTCCGGGCCAGCCTCATCATCGGCGACGAGGCCGTAAGCGTGCTCGTCGGCGCTCTCGAGCGCATGCGCGTGGTCGTCCTCGAGCGAGCGCTGCAGCCGCTTGAACGGGTTCAGGTCGAAACTGATGGATGACGCCCGATTGCGGCCGCGGACGGCCGGCGCATAACTGGCGTCGAAGGCAGGCGGCGTGCTCGGTCCAGGCACGGGCAGGTCGCTCGTCCGCGGCGGAGGCGGCGGGGTTGGAGGGTGGTCCGCTACAGCATCCGCAGGCGAAGGGCGATGCAAGGAGGGCGCGGCGTCGTCGACCATCAAAGCATGGCCTGAGCGTGGGATACGATGGGAGATGATGGAGGATGGTCGGTCAAGGTGCGGCAGTCGTCGAGGGCTCGTCCGTCGTCCCATGCCGGCTCGAAAGCGGTTTCGGCCTACCCCGCACTTCCTCGCACCCCGCACTTCCTCGCGGGGCTCGTAGCAAAGCTGACATGCATCATCTGGCCCGCCTCCTGGACAGCTCTGTTGATGGTCACGTTCCGCAGAGAGGGAGGACAGTCGGGTGAACGCTTGACATGGATCGATGCTCTCTGGCGCGAGAGGTAAAATGTGGAAGGGCGCGGAGGGGGAGGGAGGTTGTAAACTACACAAGAGGGCCTCGCGGCGGGGCGCAAGGCGTGGCCGCGCGGCGGTGCAGAGGCACGGCCTGCGCCGGAAGCAGGTGTTCCCTTCTGTCGTTTTGCGTCGACGTCCTTTCAATAATAAAGAAGACACGACACATTGATTATCATGGGACATGGACGCAGGCAGGAGACAGGGTCGCGGAAAAGATCGCTAGATGTGGTCGGCGTCTGCAGCAGCGCGCCGAGCTTCGGCTCTCGTTAGAGACGCGAGTGATGTCTTCGGCCAATTATGTTTGCGTCGGTTCTGTGGCGGTGCGGGTGTAGGATGTCGGCTGGGAGTGCTGGGCACCGACTCGGCGTCCGACTCGCTGGAGCCCATCTCGCTGGGGCTTTGCGGGTGGTAAGACTCGTTGCCCCAGTCCGAATCTTGGCTGATGATGTTGCCGGCGGCCGACCCTTCGCCAGCGCCGGAGCGACCAGCGGCGCTGCCGTCATTGTTCGCTGCTGCCGCCGACCCCCCGCCAACGCCGGAGGCCGGGACCGGCGGTGGCAGAGGAAGGAGCGGGGACAGGTGGCGTGTCCATGCGAGCGGAGATGAGGGTCTTGGTCCGGCCGTCGGCCGTGGGTGCTATCAGGAAAGATATTTAAATGCAAATCGCGACCTTTTATCTCGGACTTCAAATAAGCCGAAATAGGCTAAAATATCCCAAAATAATTTAGGCGTACTTGAGGATTTCGACCTAGATCGCGCGACGCGACTTATCGGCTTAAGTGAGCATCAATATCAAGGTTTAAGCCAACCCGGCATGGGTATTGTACGCACACGATGAAATGTATGGTCAGGTAACGGTAACATAGGGGTCTCCGTACATAGGTAACGCGGTAACGCACCCAAGATACATGTGTTGGAGAGCTAACTTTTCAGAAGTCGCCCAAATCAGCCCAAAGTTTGGCTTTCTTGGGGGTTTATGTGCATGAGTAACGCTTTGTTGGACCGAACGTACATAATCTGGGAGCAAACTGATGAGAGTCTTGAGAGCCGACCATACATCTCACTGTGTGCGTACAGTACTTGGCACAAATCGAAATCGCGATGCCAGACATCTCAAGATATGACGCCCAGAAGCTCAACTTACTGTACGCACTCGATGAGATGTACGGACCCCGCTCCAGGATCTAATCAGTTAGCTCTCAGATTATGCACGTTCGGTCCGACAGAGCGTTACTCATGCACACATACCCCTAAGAAGCCAGACTTTGGGCTGATTTGGGCGACTTTTGAGAAGTCAGCTCTCGAAAACATGTATCTTGGGTGCGTAACCGCGTTACCTATGTACGGAAACCCCTGCGTTACCGTTACCTGACCATACATCTCATCGTGTGCGTACAGTATGGCGCCGAATTACTCGTGATCACGCGTCTCGACTCTCGAGACCGAAATCGTGGGCATCATTTGTCGTGATATTGTACGCACACGATATGAGATGTATGGTCAGCTCTCAAAACACTCATCAGCTCGCTCTCGTTACATGTACGTTCGGTCCAACAGAGCGTTACTCATGCACATATACCCCCAAGAAAGCCAAACTTTGGGCTGATTTGGGCGACTTTTGAGAAGTTAGCTTTCCAAAACATGTATCTTGGGTGCGTCACCACGTTACTTATGTACGGAGACCTCTGCGTTACGGTTACCGAGCCATACATCTCACTGTGTGCGTACATTGACAGTACCGCAATCTTATCCCCGCGATACTGTTGTCAAAGCAAGGTATCTTGCCATTTCATCCCGACATCAACCCTTGTGATCGTGTCGCGGATCTCACAATCTGTTAGGAAAATGTGTAAAGTGTGGATCGACAACGGAATGCCTGGATCCAGGCCTACTGTACGCGCGCGCTCGTATGCGCCGGCCCCCCTTACGTAATCATTTGCATCCGTCATAGAAACCGCCTCCGAGATGATCCAAGGCCTCTGTGATGCGTGACTCCATGCACCGGAGGATGCATGATCTGGATACGTCTTTGCTATTCCTTTGACGCTGATTGCGCAACTCCGGATCCTGCCAGCGCAAAGCTTAGGCCGCCCCAGCTTGACGCGACATCTCCGTTTTAATTACCTGCAGTACAGAAGTCATTTATGGAAACTCCATTCTTCATGCATCTGCCACTTTGTGAGCCGTGACGACATGCACCCGACGTCAACGTGCCGTGACGGAGCGTTGCTTAGGAGCGCGTGCGTACAATACGCAGTCGCACCTTCAAGGTTCGGGACGACAAGCCACGAATCGACCCCCTCCGGGATCACCTTCTCGGGTCACGCAGCTGCCCCAAAGGCTCGTGCCCGTCAATCTCGACACTCAGAAAGCTCCTCATAAGCGAGGGAACACCCTTGCTACCGACGTACGCCGAGACCAAGGTCAAGGCCAGCCGGGATCTCACT
>Ga0308160_10007723_pt1 | contig 10605 bp, 10 predicted proteins | sample PhyFR1_FD_201036 | JGI IMG/M metagenome (GOLD analysis project Ga0308160, IMG submission 201036) | Phyllosphere microbial communities from UC Gill Tract Community Farm, Albany, California, United States - DLSLF.R1 | ecosystem: Host-associated > Plants > Phyllosphere > Unclassified | place: USA...
GCAGATCCACTACGTCGGCCCGCAAATCGACCAGGAAAGCCTGCTGCGCTACCTGATCGGCTTCCGCGAGCACAACGAATTCCATGAGCAATGTGTCGAACGCATCTTCACGGACATCTTGCGCCAATGCAAACCGAATAAGCTGGCGGTGTATGCGCGCTACACGCGCCGCGGCGGGCTCGACATCAACCCTTGGCGCGCCAATTTCAGCACCGGCAAACCGCCGAATCTGCGCACCGCCCGTCAATAAATCGCTACCGGGACGATGAAATCCGGGGAATCGACACCATCTAGTGTCCGATTCCAGCGACAAGGCGCGGTTTTTTGCGGCCGCTCCAGCCACCCGGCGGCGCCCCGCGCATCTTGCATGAATGCGTTGGCGCAGCCACAAAAATTGGCGTGGGCGTCCCCGCGGCAGTATTTCGTGCGCAAAATCTCATATTTTGTTCAGGAAATTGCGCATGACTTTAGCTTGCTCACAAACCCTGTGTCGGCACCCTGGTCAAGCGATGCGAAATCGTATTACACAGCCATGAAACAGGCCTATAATTCCCGCTCGCAAGCACCGGTGGTGCACCGCAATATCGAAGCGTGTCATGACTAACTTAAGCAAAATCCTCTCGCTCGACAATGTCCAGCTCGACCTGGAAGTTTCGAGCAAGAAACGCGCCTTTGAACAGGCTGGTTTGATTTTCGAAAACAACTGCGGCATCGCCCGCTCGACCGTGTCGGACAACCTGTTCGCGCGCGAGCGCCTGGGCTCGACGGGCCTGGGCCATGGCGTGGCCGTTCCGCACGGGCGCATCAAGGGCAGCAAGAGCCTGAAGTCGCCGCTGGCGGCGTTCGTGCGCCTGGTCGAACCGATCCCGTTCGAATCCCCGGACGGCGAACCGGTCAAGCTGTTGTTCTTCCTCCTGATTCCCGACCACGTGACCCAGCAGCACCTGGAGATCCTGTCCGAGATCGCCGAACTGTTCTCCGACGAAGCGATCCGCACGGCGCTGGCCACCGACCCGGATCCGAAATCGGTGCACGAGCGCATCATCAACTGGCAGCCGAGTCTGCAGGCGCTGGGCTGATACCATGCTGCAAACCCCGCTGACCATCCAGAGACTGTACGACGACAACCGCGACAGCCTGCAGCTTGGCTGGTTCGCGGGTTTCCCCGGCGGCGAGCGCCTGATCTCGGGCGACGCGGTCTCGGCCGCCGACCAGGTCGGCCACCTGAACCTGATCCACCCGGGCCGCATCCAGGTGTTCGGGCACCAGGAGCTGAACTACTACCAGCGCTTGAAAAGCGGGTCGCGCAGCCACGTGATCGGCGAGCTGATCGGGGGCGGCCCGCCGGCCCTGATCATCGCGCAAGGTCTGGACACCCCGCCCGACATCCTCGCCATTTGCGACGAGCAGAACATCCCGCTGTTCTCGACCCCGCTGCCGGCGGCGCAGGTGATCGACTTCCTGCGCGTCTATTTGTCCAAGAAGCTGGCGCAGCGCGTGATCATGCATGGCGTGTTCATGGACGTGCTGGGCGTGGGCGTACTGATCACCGGCGATTCCGGCCTCGGCAAGAGCGAGCTGGGCCTGGAGCTGATCTCGCGCTCGCACGGCCTGGTGGCCGACGACGCCGTCGAATTCTCGCGCATCGCGCCAAACATGATCGAGGGCCGCTGCCCGCCGCTGCTGCAGAACCTGCTCGAAGTGCGCGGCCTGGGCTTGCTCGACATCAAGGCGATCTTCGGCGAGACCGCCGTGCGCCGCAAGATGCGGCTGAAACTGATTGTCCACCTGGTCAAGCGCGGCGCGCTGGACGAGGAAGTCGAACGCCTGCCCTTCCACTTCCCGACCGAGGACGTGCTGGGCTTGCCGATCCGCAAGGTCGTGATCCCGGTGGCGGCCGGCCGCAACATCGCCGTGCTGCTCGAGGCTGCGGTGCGCAACACCATCCTGCAGCTGCGCGGGATCGATACGCTGCAGGAGTTCATGGAGCGACAGCGACAGGCAATGAGTAGTGATTGAGGATGCGGCGGCCGGTGTTGGTGACATGTAAAGTTAGCGTCAAATTCGTCACTACGGTATCATTCCCGCATGCGCATCGTCCTCCTTACCGGTATCTCGGGCTCCGGCAAATCGGTTGCCCTGAACGTCCTCGAAGACGCAGGTTATTACTGCGTCGATAACCTGCCACCTGCCCTGCTGCCCGCCCTGGTCAAGACCGTCGACGGCGGCGACAGCAAGTGCGTTGCCGTGGCGGTCGACGCCCGCAGCGCCGAATCGCTGACCGAGCTGCCGGCCACGGTCGTCGCCCTGCGCGAAGATGGCCATGAAGTCCGCGTGATCTTCCTGACCGCCAGCACCCACTCGCTGGTGGCGCGCTTTTCCGAAACGCGCCGCAGCCATCCGCTGTCGCACGAGCTGCGCCCGGGCGAAAACCCGTCGTCGCGCCGCACCCTCATCGAATGCATCTCGGAAGAGCGCGACCGCCTGCTGCCCATCGAAAAGCTGGGCCACGTGATCGACACCTCCGAACTGTCGGCCAACAAGCTGCGCGCCTGGGTCAAGGAACTGACCGAGATCGAGTACGCGCCGCTGACGCTGTACTTCGAATCCTTCGCCTTCAAGCGTGGCGTGCCGCTGGACGCCGACTTCGTGTTCGACGTGCGCGCCGTGCCGAATCCGTATTACGACCTGACGCTGCGCCCGCTGAACGGCAAGGACGAACCCGTCATCGCCTTCCTCAACGCCCAGCCGGAGGCGATCGAGCTGCTGTCCGACATCCGCGCCTTCGTCGCCAAGTGGCTGCCCTCATTCAAGAAGGACAACCGCAGCTACCTGACGGTGGCGGTGGGCTGCACCGGCGGCCAGCACCGCTCGGTGTACATGGCGGAGCGGCTCGGCGCCTATTTCGCCGAGACCGAACGCGTGGTGGTGCGGCACCGCGAGCAGCACGTGCCGCACTGAGCGGCATTCACACCAGCCCGGTCGCGTAATACACGCCGATCACGAAGAACACCGCCACCGTCTTGATCACCGTGACGGCAAAGATCTCGCGGTAGGACTCGCGGTGCGTCAGCCCGGTCACCGCCAGCAGCGTGATGACGGCGCCGTTGTGCGGCAGCGTGTCCATGCCGCCGCTGGCCATCGCGACCACGCGGTGCAGCACTTCCATCGGGATCTGCGCGGCTTGCGCACCCTGGATGAACAGGTCGGACATGGCCGCCAGCGCGATGCTCATGCCGCCCGAGGCCGAGCCGGTGATGCCGGCCAATGAGCTGACCGACACCGCCGCATTCACCAGCGGGTTCGGGATCCCCTTCAGCGCATCGCTGACCACGATAAAACCGGGCAGCGCGGCGATCACGCCACCGAAGCCGTATTCGGAGGCGGTGTTCATCGCCGCCAGCAGTGCCCCACCGACCGCGTCCCTGGAGCCAGCCGCAAACTTCTGGCTGATGCGGCGGAAGGCGGTCGCCACGACCAGCAGGATCCCGAGCAGCAGCGCCGCCTCGACCGCCCAGATCGCGACCACGGTCTTGACGGTCGCCGTCACCGGCGCGTGCACGCCGGGCAGCACCTCGGGCGGCACGGTGTAGGCGCCGGCGCCGTACCAGACCGGGATCATGCGCGTGAACACGAAGTTGGCGACGCCCACCAGCACCAGGGGCAGGATGGCCAGGGCTGGATGCGGCAGTGCTTCGTCGCTGGTGGCTCCGGGTTCGTTGATGAGCGAGCTGCCATAACCTTCACCCTTGGCCATGACCGCGCGGCGGCGCCATTCGAGGTAGGCCAGGCCGACCACGATGATGAACAGCGAGCCGATCGTGCCCAGTACCGGCGCGGCCCAGCCGGTGGTCTTGAAGAAGGTGGTCGGGATGATGTTCTGGATCTGCGGCGTGCCGGGCAGCGAATCCATGGTGAAGGAAAACGCACCCAGCGCGATCGCGCCCGGCATCAGGCGCTTCGGGATGTTGCTCTGCCGGTAGAGCTCGGCCGCGAACGGGTACACCGCGAACACCACCACGAACAGCGACACGCCGCCATAGGTCAGCAGCGCGCACACGGCGACGATCACGGCGTTGGCGCGCGAGCGGCCGATGTAGCGGATCGCCGCCTGCACGATGGATGTCGAAAAGCCCGACATCTCGATCACCTTGCCGAACACGGCGCCGAGCATGAAGACCGGGAAGTAGAGCTTCACGAAGCCCACCATCTTCTCCATGAAGATCCCGGAGAACACCGGCGCCACGGCGGCCGGATCGGTGAGCAGCACCGCCGCCAGCGCGGCGACGGGGGCGAACAGGATCACGCTGTAGCCGCGGTAGGCGGCCACCATCAGGAAGGCCAGTGCGGCCAGGACGATCAGGAATGACAAGGCAGGTCTCCGTTATGGATGTGCCGAGATCATCCCATGAAACCCGTAAATATTGTCAAAAGAACTCGTCCAGCAGCCGATAGAAGGCGGCGCGCTGCGCGTCATGCGCCACACCGTAGGCCTGCAGGAAGGGCTTGACCCATTGTTGGCCCAGGTGCTCGCCGATGTCGCGCGTGGCCAGCGCCAGGTCCTGCCAGCGGTCGGCCACGCCCAGGCGGCCGCAATCGATCCAGCCCGAGATTTCACCCATGCCCTGGCCATCCTTCACGATCAGGTTCGGCAGGCAGGCGTCGCCATGCGTGACCACAAGCTCCTCGTGCGCGGGTGCCTGCGCACGCAGGCGCGCGAACAGGTCGCTTGGTGCCAGGTGGCGGTGCTCGTCGTCCAGGTCAGCTTCGATCACCACGCCGGCCTGCAGGCGCGCGTACGCGCGGTCGATGCGCGTGGCGGCGCGGTGGTCGAAGGGACAGGTGGCGGGGTCGAGCGCATGCAGGCGGCGCAGGGCTTCGGCCACCAGGCGCACGGTGGTGGCCGGATCGAGGCCGGCGTCTTCCAGGTTGCGTCCCGGGACGGCGCCCAGCAGCATCCAGTCCTGCCCTGCTTCCCGGGCGAAGCCGAGCAGCGGCGCGCACGGGATGCCCTGGGCCGCCAGCCAGCGCAGGCGTTCGGCCTCGTCCTCCAGTTCGGCGAGCGGCCCGGAGGATTCGGTTTTCAGGAACAGCGATGGCCGGCCGGGCGCGTCGAGCCGGTACACCGACGCCTCCGAGCAGCCTTCCACCGCCGGGGTCCAGCGGTAGCCCCGCAGCCGTTCGCGCCAGGCTGCCGGTGCCTGGGGTGTCGTGTGGTCCATGATGGCCTCAGTCCTGGCGCAACTGGCGTCGGCGGCGCGCCCTGAGGTCGGCGATGCGGTCCTCGTCCCAGGTATAAAAACCCTGGCCGCTCGCCGCGCCGAGTTCGCCCTTGTCGACGTGCTCGCGCATCAGCGCCAGCACCTCCTCGTCCTTGGCCAGTTCCGGCATCAGGTTGGCGCCGATGCCGAGCAGCGTGTGCAGGCCGCCCAGGTCGGCGCTCTCGAACGGCCCCATGATGCTGTAGCGCCGGCCCAGGCAAGCCTTCATGACGGCATCGACGGTTTCCGGCGTGGCGGCGCCGGAACGCACGATGTGCAGGGCTTCGCGCAGCACGGCGAACTGCAGGCGGTTGCCGATGAAGCCGGGAATGGCCGCCTTCAGCACCACCGGCTCGGCGCCCGCCCGGTCCAGCAGGCGCACGATGCGTTCGACCGCGTCCGGATCGGTGGCGCTGCCCGGCACGACTTCCACCAGCGGGATCGCATGTGGCGGATTCCAGAAGTGGGCGACCAGGAAGCGTCCGGGTGCCCCCATGTGCGCGGACAGCTGGTCCGGCGGGAAGCCGCTGGTATTGCTGGCGATGATGGCGCCGGGCGCCACGACGGCTTCGAGCTGCGCATACAGGGCATGCTTGGCCTGCAGGTTTTCGGGAATCGCCTCGATCACGACCGGCGCCGCGGCCAGCGCGGCCAGGTCCGCCGTCACGCGCAGCCGGGCCAGCGCGGCGTCGCGCCGGGCGCCATCGATGACGCCGGCGTCCAGCAGCTGCGCCAGGATATCCTGGGCCACCAGCGGGATGCCGGCGGCGCGTTCGCCGCTTGCCTCGACCACCAGCGCAGGCATGCCCGCCAGTGCGAAGCGGGTCGCGATGCCCACGCCCATCAGGCCGCCGCCGACGACGCCGACGCTGACAATATCTTGGTCTGCTGCCATCACTTTTCCTTCCTGTCTATCCGAGATCGCGCAGCGGATGCGCATGCGCCGGCCACACCGGCTCGAAGAAGCGTTCCACCATCGCGGGCGTCACCGCTTCCAGCGTGGGCGGGTTCCAGCGGGGCGCATTGTCCTTGTCGATGACCAGCGCGCGCACGCCTTCCAGGATCTCGCCGTGCTCGAAGGTGCGGCGCACCAGGGCGCGTTCCATGCGCAGGCAATCGGCCACGTCGAGGGCGGCGCCGCGCACCAGCATCTCGTGGGTCACGCACATCATCAGGGGCGAGCGCTGGCGCATCATGGCCAGCGCCTTTTGCGCGAACGGACTCGCATCGCCTTCCAGCGACGCCATCACCGCGGCCACCGAGGCGGCGCCGAAGTGGGTATCGATCAGGCCGCGCTGCGCCTGCAGTTCGCTGGCACCCGCCTGCACCGCGAACGGCGCGGCAAAGGCGCGGATCGCCGCCGGCAGGGCGGCACCGGGCGTGGCCTCGACCAGCGCCCGCAGCGCGTCCAGTTGAGCGGAAGGGATGAACACGTCGGCCAGGCCCAGGTACAGCGCGTCGGCCGCGCCGATGGTCGCGCCCGTGACGCCCAGGTACCAGCCCAGCCGGCCCGGCGCATGCGCCAGGAAGTGGCTGCCGCCGACGTCCGGGAACATGCCGATGTTCACCTCGGGCATGGCCATTTTCGTGCGCTCGGTCACGACGCGCAGGCCGCTGCCCGGCCCGCCCTGGGCGATGCCCATGCCGCCGCCCATCACCACGCCGTCCATCAGCGCGATGTAGGGCTTCGGATAGAAGTGGATCAGGTGATTCAGCGCGTATTCCTCGGTGAAGAAATCCTCGAGCAGCGCGCTGCCGCCCTGCGGCGTGGCCTGGGCGAGCTGGTGGAAGAAGCGGATGTCGCCGCCGGCGCACAGCGCTTTTTCGCTGGTGCTGGTGATGAGGACGGCATCGATGGCGGGATCGATGCGCCAGGCCAGCAGGGCCGCGGTCAGGGCGCGGACCATGTCCAGCGACAGCGAGTTCAGGGCCTTGGGCCGGTCCAGGGTCAGGATGCCGGTGCCATCGGCAACGCGGGTGTGTACGTGTTCGCTCATGTCTCTCGTTATAGGAATTGGATGAGCACCATTCTAACGACCAAAACCAAAAAGGGCGCCAGATGCGCCCTTTAGTTCATTGCAGCCCTGCGGCGGTGGAATCACGCCGTGGCGGCAGACTCTCCTCCATCTTCAGTGAGGCGCTTGAGCGCCGTGTGACTGTGGTTTTGCAGCATTTGTTTATACTTCACGACCTGGCGGTCGAGGCGATCCATCAGCATGTCGATCGCGGCGTACAGGTCATGCGCGGCACTGGTGATGTGCAGGATCTTGCCGGCAACCCTGAGGTTGATCTCGGCCTTCTGGCGTTTTTCTTTCTCGGTGAGATTGTCGATGCAGAGAATGACGTGAGAGTCGATCACTTGGTCGAAATGGCGGGTGATCCGTTCAAGCTTGTTTTGTACGTATTCACGGATGGCGGGGGTTACATCGAGATGATGGCCACTGATGGTGAGATTCATACACACTCCTTTGAAGATGCGCGCCGTTCACACGCGCACTCCGTTGGCGCCATGAACAGCACTTGTTACAAGGATTTGCGGAGGCTGACGGGTGGAATCTTCAGCGCCTCTCGGTACTTGGCGACCGTACGGCGCGCGATGACCATTCCTTGCTCCCCCAGCATTTCCGCGATCTTGCTATCGGATAATGGATTCTTGGGGTCTTCGGCTCCTGTAAGTTGCACGATGAGCGCACGTATTGCCGTCGAGGACGCTTCACCGCCCGCCTCGGTCGCAACGTGGCTGCCAAAAAAGTACTTCAGCTCGAACATGCCGTGCGGTGTCAGCATGTACTTCTGCGTTGTGACACGAGAAATTGTGCTCTCGTGTAGACCCAGTGTATCAGCTATCTCGCGTAAAACAAGGGGACGCATGGCAACCGCGCCGTGCGAGAAAAAGTTGCGCTGGCGGTCGACGATGGCCTGGGCCACGCGCAGGATGGTGTCGAAGCGCTGGCGCATGTTCTTGATGAGCCACTTGGCTTCCTGCAATTGCGCGTTCAGCTGGCTCTCCGATTTGGCCTGGCGCAGCGCCTGCGCATACAGGCTGTTCACGCGCAGGCGCGGCATCACGTCGGGGTTCAGCTGCACGCTCCAGCCATCCTTGGCGCGGCGCACGATCACGTCCGGCACCACGTAATCGGACACGTTGGCGGCATAGGCCGCGCCCGGATGCGGATTGCACTGGCGGATCACGGCCTGGGCTTCGCGCAGGTCTTCGTCGTCGCAGTCGAGCGCCTTTTTGAGCTTGTTGAATTCGCGCTGGGCGAACCAGCTGAGGTATTTTTCGACGATCACCAGCGCCATGCGCCGCGTGACCAGCGGCACGCCCGGCATGCGCCGGATCTGCAGCGCCAGGCACTCGGCCGCGCTGCGTGCGCCCACGCCCGGCGGGTCCATGCTCTGCACCATCGCCAGCGCGGTGCGCAGTTCGTCGAACTCGATCTCCAGCTCTTCCGGCAGGCGCGCGTGGATGTCGTCAAGCGGCTCTTCCAGGTAGCCGTTGTCGTCGAGCGCATCGACCACCAGCTCGACCAGCGCGCAATCGCGCGCCGCGCTGCAGGTCATGCGCACCTGTTCCATCAGGTGCTCGCGCAGCGTGACCGGGCTGGCTTCCAGCTGCGGGCGGCCATCCTCGTCCTCGCCGCCGCCGCCGGCGCCGCGGCCGGCCTCGCCCCAGTCGGCATCGGCCTCGCCCGCCGGGGCATCGTCGCCGCCGCCTTCGGACGCTTCGCCTTCGCTGTTACCCTTGCCGCCCTCTTCCGCCTGCGCCCCCGGTGCCGGCGCTTCGCCCGGCGTGGCCGCATTGTGGTTGATGGCGCCGTCGGCCAGCAGGCGCACCGAGCGGTCGAGCGGATCGTCGAGCCGCTCGAGCAGCGGGTTGTCGCTCAGGACCTGCTCGATCTCCTGGTGCAATTCGAGAGTGGACAGCTGCAGCAGCCGGATCGACTGCTGGAGTTGCGGGGTCAGTGCAAGGTGCTGTGATGTCTTGAGTTGCAGCGTCTGTTTCATGACTACATTCGGAAGTGTTCACCCAGATAGACGCGGCGTACGGATTCGTTGGCGATGATGTCGTCAGGGCGGCCGGATGCGAGCACCGCTCCCTGGTTGATGATGTAGGCGCGGTCGCAGATACCGAGCGTCTCGCGCACATTGTGGTCGGTGATCAGGACCCCGATCCCGCGCTCCTTCAGGAAGCGCACGATACGCTGGATCTCGATCACCGCGATCGGGTCGACGCCGGCGAACGGTTCGTCGAGCAGCACGAAGCGCGGGTTGGTCGCCAGCGCGCGCGCGATCTCCACGCGCCTCCGCTCGCCGCCCGACAGCGACAGCGCCGGGTTCTCGCGCAGCTTTTCGATCTGCAGTTCGGCCAGCAGTTCGTCGAGGCGTTCGGTGATGCGCGCCTTGGATAAAGGTTTGCCGTTCTCGCGCTGCAGTTCCAGCACGGCGCGGATGTTCTCCTCCACCGTCAGCTTGCGGAACACCGAGGCTTCCTGCGGCAGGTAGGACAGGCCGAGCAGCGCGCGCCGGTGGATCGGCAGGCCGGTGACGTCGTTGCCGTTGATGTCGATGCTGCCGGCGTCCGACGGCACCAGGCCGACGATCATGTAGAACGAGGTGGTCTTGCCGGCGCCGTTGGGGCCGAGCAGGCCGACCACTTCGCCGCAGGCCACCTGCAGTGAGACGTCGCGCACCACCAGGCGCTTGCCGTAGCTTTTCTGCAGGCCCTTGACGACCAGGGTGCTGCCGCCGCTTTGGGCGCCGGCAGGAGTGGCGGTGGCTTCTGGACGGACTTCCATCATTGCTTTCCTGCGGCGGGGGCCGGTGCCGGCGCCGGTGCCGCCGCTGCCGCCGCGGGTGCGCGGCGCGGTTCGAAGGTGATGCTGCCGCGGCCCTTGCCGGTGTTGTCGGCGCCGCCGGCATCGTTACGGCCGAGCAGGACTTCCTTGCGGCTGTCGTAGGAGATGAAGGCCTGCTCCATCTGCTGCGTGACCTTCTGGCCTTCGAGCTGGCGGATCATGGCGTTCGACATCAGCTTGACCAGGTCCGCGCGCTCGTCGTATTCGATGCGCTGGGCGTGGCCTTCGGCCCACAGGTCGGGGCCGCCGTCGCGCTTCTGGCGGAAGGTCGCGAGCTTGCCCGGCGACGCGGTCAGGATGAAGGTGCGGAAGCCTTCCGGCGATTCGACGACTTCGGCACGGTCCGACTTCAGCACCATGGTGCCGCGCGTGATGACGACGTTGCCGGTGGCGATCGTGCGCTGGGTGACGTTGTCGACGTGGATATCGCCGTAGTCGACCTTGAGAGGCTTGAGCGCATCGGCCCGTTCCGCCTGGCCGGCCAG
>Ga0308160_10007724_pt1 | contig 10605 bp, 12 predicted proteins | sample PhyFR1_FD_201036 | JGI IMG/M metagenome (GOLD analysis project Ga0308160, IMG submission 201036) | Phyllosphere microbial communities from UC Gill Tract Community Farm, Albany, California, United States - DLSLF.R1 | ecosystem: Host-associated > Plants > Phyllosphere > Unclassified | place: USA...
GGAAGCGACGCAGTTGATCCTCCTCAGCAACAACAATGTCCCGGGAGTATGTCTGTGCTTGCTATCAAGGCCTCCCATTCCGACTCTATGAATGAAGACCATGAAAGTCATGAAGGAAGGTGAGCAAGCACTCACGACGCCCCGTCGGCTTTCCAGTCTAATATCCTTAATGTAATGCGGATGATATATGGTCGTGAGAGGACTGAGCCGAGTACAGCAAGAAGATGAAGCAAATAGTCAACGGCATTTGTACGGTCGAAATTGTCCATTGTATACGTTCCATGACGAGCCATGCATTATGAGAGTATGAGGGAGGTAACCAAGCAGGGGAAACACCGGACGTTCTTCTACGACTACATTTGATTGATGATTCTAAATCAACAAGGCTCCGAAAGCAATGGCACCGACAATAACGCCCAAGCTACCTAGATGGACGGGGCTGAGCGACATGGCACCGTTGCCAGCCGAGGCGGAAGAGCTATTGGCAGCGCCGCTCGACTGGGTGCTCGAGCCGGTAGCTGATCCCTGAGCACCGGTCGATGTGGCAGTCTGGGTCGACCCGGTGGCGGTCACGGTGAACACGCCACCATCCGGTACTTGGGACAAACACTGCTGAGCGGCAGTCGAGGCATCCTGAGGGGTGTTGGGAGCTGAGATACGTCAAAGTCGTTCGATCAGCTCGTGTATCGGCTGAAGTTCCCAAACTCTCAAGCCCCACTCACGATTTCGGATCGTGGTAGCATTACCATCGAAATCACAAGCAGCCGAGTTCCTGTTCTGACTCTCGTAGTAGGCCGAGAAGATGTATGACAACTTGATGGCATCCGAGCAGTATGAAAGCTCGCCGTATTGACCAGTGGTACCGTTACCTCCGATAGTGGCACAGGTAGCGGTCGAGTTGGTAGAGCCGAGGAGCGAGCAAGTGTAGCTGTGATTGACAGAGAGCGGTCGTCAGAATCAAGTTCCACCAATCTTCCACCATCAAACTCACTCAATCAAGGATCCTACAATGGCGGGGTTGGCAGCGGTCGCGGGACGAACGACACAGCTGAACGAGTTGTCATAGAGACAATTGCAGACGGTCTCGTCGGGAGTACCCGGCAAGGTGTTGCTGGCCTGGAAAGTAGCGTTCTCTGTGGTAGGACAAGCTCCCTGGGTGACAGTGACGGAGGAAGCAGCAGGGCTGTTCGGAGTAGAAGTCACGTTCTTGTACTGAGTAGCGAGTCGATCAAAGTCATCCGAAGTATCGACACTGGTGACGCCGAGTGACTCTGAATCAGCACGTAATCGACACGTCCTCAATCCCCTTGACTACTCACGTCTGACCATCCGTTCCAGAGAAAGTGACCATCCCATATCCATCACTGGTAGGGAAGTAACTGAAAGCGATCCCACCACTGAAGACGTTGGTCGTCGGTTGAGTGTACAACGACTGGACCTCTTCCCACAATCGAGGAGGGGACGAGATGCATCCGTATTCCGACATGTAGGCAGCGACGGGCAAGTTGGAAAAGTCTTGGACGATGGATTGCCATCCGCTCGTAGCGAACGTGCTATCTCCACACCATTCGTAGTTGTCTACGAGTGAGGCGTCGTGTCAGTGACCATCGTCGTTGCCTCACGGTTGAGCAGCCGATGCTCACTTAGACCAAACAGATCCAGAGAAACAGTCTCATCTCCACAAGTCAAGTAATTGGCAAGAGGGTCTATACGTTCAATAGACTACGATCAGCTACCTGCTTGCGCCTATATAGCCCAGACAATGACTCACCTCTGAACGCAGGCTCTCCATCAACACTGCTATACCCAACAAGCGCGTCGATGTTCTTGCTTCGAAGGTAAGCCTTGACATCCCTAGCAGCAGCCTTGACGAACGCTGCACATTCCCAACCAGTCGATATGAGCTTTCCCTTTCCCTTCCAGTCTCATGACGAGAATCGATAGTTGTTTTGTGACTCACGAGCAGCATCCGTGTTGACCGGCAAGTTGATCACCTCGTTCCCGATATTGAAAGCCAACAAGTTGTCGTACCCCGCAAACACGTCGATCGTCCTGATATACTCGTTCAATAATGAAGTGGTCCATGCTGGTGAGGCTCGGTTGATCGATCCGTTAAGAGGAAGAGAGACGTCGAGCCTGTCAAGACGAGACCACGTGTACGGGAAGATATAAGCTACCTGAAGTCAGGCTTGGTCGAGCGAGGCCCCGCGGATGGACTCACAAGACGTAAATCCCAGCATCGCTAAACGTCTTCATACACTCGTCATGGTTGTTATCCGGGTTGACGCTGTAGACTCTTACGGCATTGACTCCGAGGGATTGGAGGATGGGGAGGTCTCGTGTACAATTGGCACTCGCGGACAAGGGGTCGAGGTAGGATGAAGGTTCGGGGAAACCGCCGCTATCGAAGGGTTGAATTTGGGTGGGGGTTTAGCGTCCGAGGTGGAGGGATTCGCAGCGAGACAATGATCGCGAGTATGACGACGAAGACTCACTTGGCATCGTTCGCTTCGGTGCTTTCGCTCACTTCACCCTGAGGCTGGTAAGCTACACCCTTGATGTAGAATCTCGAACCAGTGTCATCGTACAGGTACTTGCCCGTCCTGGAGATCTTTGAGATGGCCTGAGCCGGGTTGAGCAGGAGAAGGGAGGTAAAGAGGGCAGAGGCGGTAGGGAAGAGCATGGTGGAGGATGATTATGATCTATGTGAGGGTTGACCGAGGTGGAACGGCGAGACGGAGTAGGGTCGTGGGATGACAAGTCTCTCTTGAGATGATCAAGTGTCCAAGGTGGAATGTCCGCCGGACGAAATCGAATTCCTTTGAGCGATCGATGTGTGTCAGGGAAAGCGAGCGTTTGATCAGGAGATTCTCCAGAGTGTGCAACTTGGATCACACAAGGACGAACAGGCTGGCTAAGAGGTATATCGAGCTAGATTAGAATATCAGGCAGGTCTGACTAAACTCGATCCATCCATGTTCTACTCTACTACTCTCTCCTCTTACAACGGTGAAAGAAGAGGCGTTCAACTCGCTCGCTCGCTTCACCTCGGGCTGTGTTTATTTGTTGACGTCGCCCCGAAATCGCGCGCGCGCCCGCCAGAGGGGAAAAAGGCTCGGCATAGTCGGTCGCTCGTCCCCGCTTGGGGTGGATGGATGGGGGGGGGGGGCCACATGTTAAATGGCATTCCACTCGGCCACTCGCTTTAATTGAACCAGAATCTGGGTTGGTTCAAGTGGTTTCAGCGGATTGCCGGTCTGAGGATACACAGCCAAGAGGGAAGCGGTGAGAAGGATGCTGCCGGAACGCTTAGCAGGATCTCAAGCTTCAGAGCGATCAACCATCTCAACAAAGACCGTTTTGACATCAGGGTCGACTGGCTGCTAGCGCGCAGACGAAACTCGCCCGTGTCAGCTTCCTAGTCGAGGCTTGTAAAGGCTGGTTTGAACGATGTCTTGATGTATTTGGCAGGGAGTTTTGTCTCTCGTGTGGAATTCGAGAGTCGGTGTTCGATGTTCGATGTTCGAGCGGAATTCTTCCACTCGGACGTCCGGGTTCACAGAGCGTTATCTAGGTCGACTTAAGGCGTTCGATTGCTTAGTTCCAGGTCAATGCTCGGGCGTATCATTGTCAGCCACTACAACACCCTCTTTGCCGCAAGATGCAAGAATCACAATTCAGTCGGTTATGTTCCTATCCCTTTGAACCAAGCCAGATCAGATCGATCGCGTCAATTTGCGCTGCGATGTATCGTCATTGTGGGAAGTTCGATTATGAGACAGGTATATCCGTACGGCTCACCCGGCCATCCGCGGTGTGCGCCTACCCCCCTTTCTCCCAAACTCTTTGTTGACTTTGTTAGTGCGCCCCCCCCTTTCCCCCTTTCCCATTGCCCGCTAGCAAAACACGCAACGCACAGCTTTCGTTCGTCAAGCCTCGTCTTTCGGAGGCGATCGATCATTTTCGAACGAGGACCCGGTGCAACGAGATCGATTTCTCTTCATCTTTGATCGCTTCTATCTCTGATAACAAGGTATTCGCTTGCTTGACGATCACCTGTAAAGCTAGTGACTTGGTACCGGTGCACACTGGTGACGAGATAGAGAAACGGACTTGGTTCTTTCGCCGCGCGAATTAAAGAGGGAAGCAAGCGGATCATTCTTCCTTGATCGTTGTTGTGTCTTCTACATTGCCTCCTGCTGGGTTCCACGCTCTACCTCTGAAACTCAACAAAGAACGGGACGGAATTCAGCCTTGGACTTTTAGATATAGCCAACGACTGACTGGGAACGAAATCAAGAAAGGAGATCGATAGAACTCGCACCTTGGGCTTGGTTGTTGCCCCACGATATAACTCTAAAACGATAACAAAAGGCGAATTGGCAAGAGGTACGTCTTGGATCGATAACCATCTTAGGCGATCAGCCTTGACTGAAGTAAGAATCACAAGTCTAACGATTACGGTATCTGTTTTCATTGGGTAGCCGGAGACTAGATCGGCAAGCATATTATCAATCGTCGAAAGCTTGATCACGAAACCAAAAACATTGCGACCTAGACGATTGGCCGCACAGCAATTCCTATTGGCACGGACCATTCGTTGAGAACGTATCAAAACAGACCTCCTACGACCCTTTTCCATACGATGGCCTCCCCTCTGATTACCCCTCAACAAACGACCGACCTTCTTTACCTCCTTCCTACCCCTTCATCGCCCTCTACATCTCGGATCGCGACCACCGACCTCCCTTCAGATGATACGCTCCTCTCCACCCTACAATCTCGATCTCGATCCGACCTCCCATACACGTACCTAGGCGCCAAGACGCTCATCCTCGTCAACCCTTTGAGAACGCTTGGGAATCTCAGCGATTCGAGCGCTTCGGATTATGTCGTCAAGTATACCCAGGGGTTATCGTCGGCCGTCTTGGCGGGTGGGAAGAAGGGTGGGAAGGGCAAGGGAAAGGAGGACGGGTTGGTCCTTGGGGTTGAACAGCCTCATGTTTATGATCTGGCGGGAAGGGTTTGGAGTATGATGAGGAGGAGGCGGGAACATCAGGCTGTTGTTTTCAGGTGAGTTTGGCAGATTTTGCCGAGGGGTTTCCTTTCTAAGGCTACTGGAAGCTGATCTGGAGTTGTTCGTTCAATGCGTTTGTAGTGGATACACCAATTCGGGAAAATCGTTCGCCTCCAAGTTGTTCACGCAACAATTGATCAGGCTATCGGCCTCCACCCGATCCGGTTCTCCTGGGGGGACGACGAAAGACAACCGACTTCCCAACCAAATCCACTCGTTGCTTACCATACTCGATGCCTTTGGATCTTGCAAGACGGCTCAAAACAGTTCAGCCTCGCAGCATGGTCGATACTTTGAGCTCAACTTTTCGTCATCCTCGCCTCGGTCTCGACGATCTCGATCGGATGGTCGGCTTGTGGGAGGAAAGGTGTTGACCTTTGGGTTGAACAAGAGTCGGATGACAAGGTTGGAGCGGGATGAGAGGACGTTTCATGTTTTCTACCAACTCTTGGCGGGAGCTCAACCGGATGAGAGGGAAGAGTTGGATTTGCAAGACCCGGATGCTTACGAGCTGCTAGCTAGTTCCGGGTGTTATCGACTTCCCGGAGGTCCGTTTTCTGACGATTCGCTTCAATTCGATGAGCTTCGAATCGCCATGGCCAACCTCGGATTCAAGGCCAAACACCTCAAGTCGATCTTTTCAATCTTGGTCACCTTGTTGCTGCTCGGCAACGTCGAGTTTGAGGATTCGTCGACCTCGAGCGTGGTCATGGACGAGTCGGCAAGGATCACTGAAGAATCCCGAGTGGTATTGGACCAAGTCGCCTGGAGACTAGGTGTACCCGCCGAGGAATTGGAACAGGGATTGACGCATGAGACGCGGTACATTCGGAAAGAGCTCTGCTCGTCCTTCTTGGATGCAAGAGGAGCGTACAAGCAGAGGGATACGTTGGTCAAGGATCTCTACGCCATCCTGTTCGCCTTTGTCGTGGAAACGGCCAACCGCAAGATTGCCCCGCCCGAGCCCGAGGACGATGAACAGGAAGTCAACGAGACCATGATCATCCAGCTCGACTTGCCTGGGTATCAATCCAAGACCACTGGTATGCCAGAAGGCCGGGCTAGCTACACACAGCCGCTGGTCAATAGTACTGGAGTCAATTCGGTCGACGAGTTTGCCATCAACGTTGCCAACGAGATGCTGCATTCTTACCTGACTCGAAGGATTTTCGAAGATAAAGTCGAGGGCGGGTTGAATGCTGGGATCACTGCCGATGGATTGGAGCTCCCTCGTATCGTCACCATGGACAACTCAGCCTGCGTTGAGATGCTCCGAGGTGGTGTGATTGAAAGTCGATTGCGAGCTCTAGCTTCCCGGCCGATGGGTCTCTTGGGAACCCTGGACGATGCCGGAGTGGCTATCGACCCAGAGAGAGGATTCCAGGAGTTGACTCGCCAGGACGAGCAGTTGATGTCTGTCATGAACAGGACGTGCGGAGTCCATGCCTCGTACATCGCCAACGGTGGCGGCAGTCAACCCGGTCGCAAGCTCATGTTTGGTGTCAATCACTACGCCGGACCCTGCACATACGATGCTGCTCACTTCGTCGAGAAGAATGCCGATATTGTGGATGCTCAGCTTGTCAGCATGTTGCGAGCCAGCTCGGACTCTTTCGTTGCCAAGCTCGTGTCGGGCCCATCGATCTCAGCCGAGGGTCACCCCTTGGACGCCAAAACCGTGGTTCAAGCTCAGGTGTCGGTCGTACCCTTGCGAGAACCCACTTTGTCGTCGTTCGAGACCTCGCCTCTCGAGGGTTCAAAGGCATACCCCGTCACGACCCAAATCAACGCTACGATGACCGACATATTGTCCTCGCTAGACAACACCGAAGTCTGGCATGTTGCCTGTATCCGACCCAACGATTCCGGCCACGCCAATTCGGTGGACAAACGCAAGGTCAAGAATCAGATTCGATCCATGTTGCTTCCCGATATGATCAACCGGAAGCAGGTCGATTATGTCGCCAGTCAGGACGTGCTACAATTCTGCAACTACCATGGCTTACGGTTCGATCAGAACAACCGGAATACTGTCGACAATGCTGTTCGTCGCTTCGCTTCGGAGCATGGCTGGCAGGAGAATCACGATTACGCCATTGGACGCAGTCAGGTCTGGTTTGGTTATGAAGCTTGGGTCGACGTGGACAATGCCATTCGAGCGATTGAAGGCGAGGAGGAGGCTGAAGAAGGTTCGCCGTTCTCTGACAGCCCGCAGAGGACACCGTTTGGGGGTACCAGCCTCGACGAACACGCCGAATCCTACATGGAGGGTCCCAAGTCTCAGCACGGCTACGACGAGAGCCGAGAGAACTTGTTGCTCGGGAAAGGCGGTCCTACACGATGGGACTCGGACTACAAGAATCCAGGTGACGGTGGCATGGACAGCCCTGGTGTGCCCATTCTGAACAACGGTAGTGGATATCCGATGGAGAAGAACTTGATCGATGAAAAGAACTTGCATGGCCGTGACGCCGAGGTGGCGGATATGATCGTCCATGAAAAGGGACATCACGCTGCTATGGAGACGTTGCCAACGACCCGCGCCCGTAGGTGGTGGGTACGAATAACCTGGCTCATGACCTGGTGGATTCCTTCGTTCATGCTGTCCAAGGTCGGCAAGATGAAGCGACCCGATGTCCAGATGGCATGGCGGGAAAAGTTTGCTATTTGTGCGATGATTGGGATGCTGTGCGGGATCATCATCTTTTACATTGTCATATTTGGACGTCTGTTGTGCCCCAACATGGACAAGGCCTGGAACACAAGCCAACTGTCGGATCACTCGGATTCGAGCAGCTACTATGCAGCCATTCACGGATACGTCTATGACGTGAGTTTGACTGAGGTTAAATGTTGTCGATGTTTGCGTCTGACTTTTCCTCGACTTGCAGTTCACGAAATTCTACCGAGGAGATCACAGCGATCTGGCCTCTTACCCTACCTCTTCCGATATCATGCTGCAATTCGCTGGCCAGGATCTTACAAACTACTTTCCGGTCCCCTTGACGAAAGCATGCCCCGACCTGGTCAACATCGACTTCCCCTTTACTTATGCCAACTTTACGCCGACAGTGGCCTACGCTGTTCACACCTCTGGCTCACTTCAGACCGAAAACGGCACCAAATTGAACGACGAGAACTGGTACTTTGATCGGTTTCAGCCTTACATAGATCCTTTGTACAAGGGTCAATTCGTATTTGACAAGGGCGACGTGCAGCAGGCTGCCGATGATAGCTCGAAGTGAGTCGTGTATGTGTTTGCAAGACCCTAGGCCTCGGTCACTCACCCTAGCTCGTGGCTCGCTTTCCAGAATCTGGGCAATCTACAAGAACGGCGTTTACGACTTGACAGACTACCTCTACACGGCGGATCTAAACAAGGATGCGAGTGGCGATGGCGTTCCCACGTATGCGTTCTTGGATGAGTCGATCACAACCGTTTTTAAGCAGCAACCGGGACAGGATATTACCAAGGATCTACAAGCGGCGCTCGACAACCTGGGTGAAACTGAAGCGGCCAAGCAGTTGAGCTGCATGAAGCAGGTGTTCTACCTCGGTGACACTGACTTCAGGCTAGAAGCGAAGTGTACTGTGCAGAACTGGTTGTTGCTCGCGTTCTCCATCATCATGATGAGTACCGTTGTGGCCAAGTGTAAGTCAGAGTTCGATCGAGGGTGTCGCTTCCATTTGCTGAGCGAAGGACCTCGCATTCACAGTCCTGGCCGCTCTGCAACTAGGCAGCAAGAGATCACCCGAGCTACAGGACAAATTTGTTCTTTGTCAGGTGCCTTGCTACACCGAGGGAGAGGAGTCGCTTAGGCGAACGATCGACACCCTTGCAGCCTTGAATTACGACGACAAGCGCAAGTTGATCTTCATCATTTGCGACGGAAATATCATCGGAAGCGGTAACGATCGTCCTACCCCTCGAATCGTGCTGGACATTCTCGGTGTCGACCCCAAACTCGATCCCGAGCCCCTGCTATTCAAGTCGGTCGGTGAAGGCTCGAGGCAGCTCAACTACGGAAAGGTCTACTCTGGACTCTACGAGTTTGAGGGACATGTTGTGCCGTGAGTAGCGTTTCGAGGACTTGTCAACCACGCTATACATTCTGACACCGTCTTGATTGTCATTAGGTACATGGTCGTTGTTAAAGTCGGTAAACCTTCCGAACGAAGCAAGCCCGGGAACAGAGGAAAGCGAGATTCTCAGGTTCTGCTCTTGCACTACCTCAACCGAGTCCACTTTGATGCTCCGATGAACCCGCTCGAGCTCGAAATCTACCACCAAATGCGAAATGTCATCGGAATCGATCCAGCGTTTTACGAGTACATCTTCCAGGTCGATGCCGATACCGTGAGTGGACGCTGTTTGCGACGGAGCTGAGCAAACACTGAAGACTGAACTTTGGGTACATACAGAGCGTTACGCCCGATTCCTTGAACCGAATGGTCGCATGTGCGGCCGATGATTCCTCCATCATTGGAATCTGCGGAGAGACCAAAGTCGCCAACGAAAAGGAATCTTTCACGACGATGATTCAGGTGAGTAATCCATTTTGGCCTCACGTGTCGAACGATGGCTGATTCAGCTTTGCGCGCCACGCGTCGACAGGTCTACGAATACTACATCTCGCATCATCTCACAAAGGCTTTCGAGAGCTTGTTCGGCTCGGTCACGTGTCTTCCTGGTTGTTTCAGTGTTTACCGAATCAGGACTGCGGATAAAGGTCGCCCGATCATCATTTCCAGCCGAGTGATCGATGAGTATGCGGAGCCCAACGTTGACACGCTGCACAAGAAGAACCTATTCTCACTGGGTGAAGATCGGTACTTGACCACGTTGATGATGAAGCACTTCCCCACTTTCAAGATGAAGTTCACACCGGATGCAATCGCACACACCGTGGCGCCCTCCAGCTGGGCTGTGCTCTTGTCGCAGCGACGACGATGGATCAACTCGACCGTACACAACCTTTTCGAGCTTATCAGCATTCCTGAAATGTGTGGGTTCTGTTGCTTCTCGATGCGCTTCGTTGTGTTCTTGGATTTGCTTGGGTGAGTACAATTCAGCTCGAGAGCGAATCCCCCTTGTTCGTCAAGCTGACGTTGATTCCTGTTCTCGCAGTACCATCATTCTGCCCGCAACATTCGTTTACGTGAGTGCAGCCGCTCCAGGCCTCAATCTGTTCTCAGCTCACCTCTCCTCCTGCTTGCAGTTGGTGTACCTCATCGTTGTTGTCGCCATCGGGAAATCGGCCGTTCCCATCATCGCTATCGCCATGATCGCCGCCGTCTATGGTCTTCAAGCGGTCATCTTCATCCTCAAGCGCGAATTCATGTTGATCGGTTGGATGATCGTATACATCCTTGCGTGAGTAATGCCGGGACAAATGCCCTGTAACCAAAGTGTCTAATGACCCCCTCTCTGCACCTACAGTTTCCCCATCTTCAGCTTTGCACTTCCGCTATATTCGTTCTGGAACATGGACGACGCCAACTGGGGTAACACCCGTGTGGTCGTTGGT
>Ga0308160_10007725_pt1 | contig 10604 bp, 13 predicted proteins | sample PhyFR1_FD_201036 | JGI IMG/M metagenome (GOLD analysis project Ga0308160, IMG submission 201036) | Phyllosphere microbial communities from UC Gill Tract Community Farm, Albany, California, United States - DLSLF.R1 | ecosystem: Host-associated > Plants > Phyllosphere > Unclassified | place: USA...
ACCCAATTGAAAGACCTGCAATCAGTGAGTTCACCTTGACCATTAGCCACTGATTCCAGATTCCAGCGTATCATGAGGGATCCGAACCTCTTTCCCTAGTCTCTTTCCGATGTATGCTCCAGGATACCGGATATCCGATGGAAGTTTACATGCCTGCTAGCGAGAGTCCAACGAACGGCGAGATGGACCTGAGTAAGCTCAAAGAAAGGTGGATCGGATGGGCTGTCGAGTAAGTCATGGGGACTGGGCTTTGCTGATTGAAGGATTCCTGGGGAACAGGCTTGGTCCCAGAAAGAGAAAAGGACCGTTAATGGCTCGCAGAGTACAAAGGGATATCTACCTAAAGAGGTGCATGGGAAATACCCTATACCTGGTAACGAGGGCAAGTATCTCGGTGCTCTAGTAAAGGTGAGTCCCACTCATGGGTCCCATTCTAATGTCCGTAGATCTATGACGAGGGCATCACTTTCAAGCCAGCTACTGTACATACACTCGTTGGTGTCATATCCACCGCCCCCCTCCCCTCGGCGATCCAGTCGGGTGACGAGGATTCGGAAATCTTGGTTCCCGCCATACATGTAATCAAGATCATGGACGAACCGACACCAGCATTAGCAGAGGATAATCAAGACGCATCGTCCGCAATTATTGACTACCTCTCGACAGCTTTCAGTCCACCGGACCGCTTAGCAGGCGAACTATTATTCCTGTCCCTACTTTCATCCCCTTCAGTCCGCCCAACATCTCTACCGCCCCTCGGTACTCTCTCCCTCAATCTCCTCCGAAAGGATTCCTCGATCACTGGCAATCTCCAACGCATTATATCCTCCATATCCCCCCGAGTAGTATACCAACCCCTTTCACTACCTCTCCTTCACTCGGCATCATTCTCGCCCTCGTCAACAGACGCCTCGCTCGAATCGGGTTTACTACAGCTTGCCCCGGGAACTGTGCTACTAGTCGGTGAGGACGAGATGGGTCAAGGGGGACAATTACAGGAGAAGGCAGTCAAGAATCTGAGAGCTTTGATTGAATGTGCGAAAGACCAGACTGTGCGATACGAGTATCCGTACATGGATGGATTAAAGATGGAGTGTTCTATACGAGTCATCGTGCTGAGCGAGGGCAAGAGTCTGATACCTGTAAGTGGTCTCTAGCGTTCTTGCCTACGAGCTGACCGTCAGGTCGACATCAATCTACCTATAGCCTCCGACCCACCAAAATCAACATCATCACCTGATCTCGATCAGTTGAGGCTATACCTAGCCACGAGATCATCCGCAACGCATGCAGCAAAGTTCAACATCCCAGACGAAGTCGCACAAGCCATCCAAGACGACTTTGTCTCGCGTCGCAAGGACGGCAATACTGCTGAAGAGGGCCTTAAGCGGAGGATGCGTTTAGCTAGGTACGTCGTCTTATAGCGAGGCATATATGGCGGAAGCTGACCCACAGGTTGATGGCGATCTCGACGCCGGATGCCAAGCTGGATATGGAAGTATGGAAGAGGGTTATAGACCTTGACAAGAGATTAGAAGTTAGACTACAGCCTTCTACTGCTACTGCGTAGTTCCATTTTGTATGGAGCTGTGCTAGTGGCATAACATCAGTCCATCGCGTCATCGAGACATGTACAATTAGGCGTCTATCAAGTTCTCCTCCTTCTTGTCCTCCTTCTTCTCCTCCTTGGGCTGTTGCTCAGATTTGGATTTTCGGGGATAGAATTCGGCAAGAATCTATGTTGTCAGCTTGACCTCAAAAGGATTGCTGACCTTTGGAGAGATTCGGTTAAGAGACTCCTTGGGGAAGATTCGGAGCAGTTCCCAAGCGATATCAAGAGATTCGAAGATTGTTCGGGCCTCGTATGCTCCTTGACCGACGAACTCTCGCTCGAACCTGTCCAAGAACTCGAGAGCCAACTTGTCATCTGCTGACAAAGCCTCTTCTCCAACGACAGCCTTCATGGATGCAGCATCTTTACCAACAGCGTACTTGGCGTACTGTATGATCAGCCCTGATCGCGACAAGGAAGAGCCAGCTTACCAGCTGATTGGAAACATCTCCGTGATCCTTTCGAGTAAGCTTTTCTCCGATAGCAGACTTCATGAGTCGCGACAAAGAAGGCAAGACGTTGATAGGGGGGTATATCTGCTTGTTGTCGAGTTGACGATCAACGAAGATCTGGCCCTCTGTGATATAACCAGTCAAATCAGGGATAGGATGAGTGATATCTGTTTGTCAGCTTTCCTCTCAGAACTCTGCTTACCATCGTTGGGCATAGTGAGAATGGGAATCTGGGTGATGGAACCGTTTCGGCCCTCGACTCGACCGGCTCGCTCGTACAAAGTAGCCAAATCAGTGTAGAGGTAACCGGGATAACCTCGTCGACCGGGAACTTCTTCTCGAGCAGCGGAAACCTCTCGCAAGGCGTCGGCGTAACTGTCTTTAGCTCTGGTAGACACGACAAGACCTACCTCGACATGTCGGTCATGACGACAAGGACGTGCTTCTCCAACTGATAAGCAAAGTACTCGGCGGTAGTCAAAGCCAGACGAGGTGTAATGATACGCTCGATCCTGGATGTCAGTTGGGTTTTGAATGAAAGACGTACGTGGGATCGGAGGCCAAGTTGACGAAAAGGGTACTGTTGGAAATAGCACCGGACTCCTCGAAATCCTGCTTGAAGAACCTGGCAGTCTCCATGTTGACACCCATGGCGGCAAAGACGATAGAGAAATTATCCTCGTGGCCATCGTGAACACCCTTGGTGGCTCCTGGTCGGTTGACGAGACCGGCTTGTCGACAGATCTGAGCAGCAATGTCGTTGTGTGGAAGACCGGCAGCACTGAAAATGGGGATCTTTTGACCTCGTGCAATAGAGTTCTGGTATATCAGCACCGACACCTTTTGGCTGAGAAACACGAACCATGGTGTCGATGGTCGAGATACCAGTCTGAATCATCTCTTCGGGGTAGATTCGCGAGAAAGGGTTGATGGGAGAACCTAAACATTAGCAAGGACCAGTGACACGACGCACCGTTGATGTCAAGGTAATCCTCGGCCCAGACCTTGGGTCCCTTGTCGATAGGAACACCACTACCGTTGAAGACTCGACCCAACATGTCTTCCGAGACGGCCAACTTCATGGATGATCCGGAAAAGGCGATTCGCGTTGCCAACGTGTCGACACCGGTTGTACCTTCAAATACCTATCATGAGCACTGCGCCAGCAGAAATGACGTACTTGAACGACAGCTTTCTTTCCGCTGACTTCAAGGACTTGACCTCCACGGGTGGTGCCGTCGGGCAGAGTGAGTTGGACGATCTCATTGTACGATGGGAACTAGAGATTAGCTGATAGGTCGAGGTTGGCAGTGCGCGACTTACAGAAACGTTGTCGAGAATGACAAGGGGACTGTAGATCAGCTCAGAGACTGTATTCGAAAGCTTACCCGTTGACAGCAGAGACTGTTCGGTAGTCTGTTGTTGTCAGCTACATCAACCCATGTCCTTACCCATCCTTGGGTCGATACCATATTCCCTGACTGCCGCGGCCTGTCTGTCAGCTTGACCCAGCCCGCTAACAAGCTCGACATACAGCACTGATCTTTGCCATTTCGGCATCTGACATACGAGCGCTCGTCATCGTTGCGAGTGCTGTTGGTGTGGTTGAAGTAGGGTATGAGTGAAAGGAGGAGGAGATACAGCATCATCATCGGTCGGACCGGATTGACCTGGACTGTGAACTGCAGTAAAAGGGAGGAGTAGTTAATGTATGCACGCTTGCCACTTTCTTCCACCTCTATTGCTCACCTGCACCCTCTTTAGACCACCCATACAACCCCCTACGATGTCGGAAGAACCATACCGCTCGCTGCCTAGCTACTCGGCGCCACAAGAGCTGCTCGACGAGCATGCTGAAATGGCAGAAGAGGAAGCAGAGCCAGATGCGTTCCAAGACAAGGCTCGTTCAAAACAGGTAGCAGCTCGTCAAACCGATTATCAGCTACGTCGCTTTCAACGAGCCGATGGACGTGGTGAAGGAGAAGACGAGAGCTATGCGGATAGAATGAGACTGGCAGAGTTGCAGAGGGAAGAGGAGAAAGTCAGGAGACACAAGGAGCAGTTGGAAAAGGACAAGGCGAAAGATGATGATGCACCCATGGACGACAAGACACCGCCTAGAAAGGCTATTGCTGGAGACGATACTCCTCCCAGAGATATCACTGCGGGCGACGACACACCGCCTCGAGCAGGAGAAGATGACGGTACACCGCCTACAAAGAGGAGAAAATGGGATGTAGAAGTAAAGGAGGAGGACACCAAAGAATGGTCCGACAAGGCATTGGCAGAAGCTGCACCTAAAAAGAAGAGGTCGCGATGGGATCAAACGCCTGCTGAAGGAGAAGAAGAAGTCAAGGTCAAATCGAGATGGGATCAGACGCCCGATGCCAACGGAGCCCTCATCACAGGTCAAACACCAAACGGAACAGCGACAAGCGTCACCATGGTCGAAGATCAACGATACAAGGCCATCACCGACGAGGAGCTCGACACTCTTCTACCTGGTACGGGTGAAGGTTTCTCAATCGTCCCCGTCCCCGCCGACTACGTCCCCACGCCCGCTGTCCGAAAGATGGTCGCCGCTCAACCTGCCGATGTCGGTTTCATGAGTCAGACCGAAGGCGACGCTGCCAAGGCCCGATCAGCCGCGGGCGGTCTGATGAGTTTCGCCGAACAAACCGAAATTGAAGGAATTGGTGCTTTGCAATTCTTGAAAAAGGAGGATTCAGAGTATTTCGCCAAAGTTCTTGGTGAAGGAGGTGGAGAAGAGGATGATGCTGGATTCTCGATGGATGAGCTCAAGGAGAGGAAAATTATGCGACTTTTGCTCAAGATCAAGAATGGTACACCACCCATTCGAAAGACCGCTTTGCGACAGATTACCGACCGAGCAAGGGAATTCGGCGCCGGACCGCTATTCGACAAGATCCTGCCATTGCTCATGGAACGTACGCTGGAAGATCAGGAACGACATTTGCTCGTCAAAGTTATTGATCGAGTCTTGTACAAGCTGGATGATCTCGTTCGACCCTACACCCACAAGATCCTGGTCGTTATCGAACCCTTGTTGATTGACGAAGACTACTACGCCCGAGTGGAAGGACGTGAAATTATTAGTAATTTGGCGAAAGCTGCCGGTCTCGCCCACATGATTTCAACCATGCGTCCCGATATCGATCACGTCGACGAGTATGTCCGAAACACTACCGCTCGAGCCTTTTCAGTTGTCGCTTCTGCCCTCGGTATCCCTGCCCTCTTACCTTTCCTTCGTGCCGTGTGTCGATCCAAGAAATCATGGCAGGCCCGTCACACTGGTATTCGAATCATTCAGCAAATCTCAGTCATGGTCGGATGTGCGGTTTTGCCCCATTTACGAAACTTGGTCGACGCCATTGCCGATGGTCTCCAGGATGAACAGCAAAAAGTACGAACAATGACTGCCCTCAGTTTGGCCGCTTTGGCAGAAGCTGCCGCTCCATACGGAATCGAATCCTTCGACAATGTCCTCAAACCCCTCTGGCTCGGTATTCGACAACATCGAGGTAAAACGCTAGCCGCCTTCCTCAAGGCTATCGGTTTCATCATCCCCCTCATGGACCCGGAGTACGCCGGATACTACGTTCGAGAATGTATGCCTATCCTCATCCGAGAATTCGGTACATCCGACGAAGAAATGAGACGAATTGTCTTGCAGGTCATCAAGCAATGTGCCGGTACTGAAGGTGTTGTACCCAATTACATCCGTGAAGAGGTTCTCCCCGAATTCTTCAGGGCATTCTGGGTACGTCGTATGGCTTTGGATCGACGAAATTACCGTCATGTTGTCGAAACGACGGTCGAGCTCGCTCAAAAGGCTGGTGTATCCGAAATCGTCAGTCGAGTCTGCAACGATCTCAAGGACGAGTCGGAACCATTCCGAAAGATGGTAATGGAAACCATCACCAAGGTCATTGGTATGACCGGCGCAGCCGATATTGATGAACGACTCGAAGTATTGTTGATTGACGGTATCATCTTCGCTTTCCAAGAGCAAACGCTCGAGGACAACGTCATGCTGGAAGGTTTCGGAACAGTCGTCAACGCTCTCGGAGGACGTGTCAAGCCATACCTACCTCAGATCATCTCGATGATTCTTTGGCGACTCACCAACAAGAGTGCCAAGGTCCGAATGTTGGCTGCGGATCTCACGACCAGGTTGGCACCTATCGTCAAGGCGAATGGAGAGGATCAGCTGCTGAGCAAGCTTGGTGTGGTCATCTTTGAACAGCTTGGTGAAGAGTACCCCGACGCTCTCGGATCGTGAGCTCATCGTATCTTGACATTGGAGTATAGCTGACAATCAGTTTGATCGCCGCTGAAGGTGCTATCGCCAACGTCGTCGGAATGTCCCAAATGAACCCACCCGTCAAGGATCTGCGTGAGTGTTGTCTGCGGTAGGTACATGTCCTGATACTGACTATCCAGTCCCCCGAATGACACCCATTCTACGAAACAGACACGAAAAGGTCCAAGAAGCCACCATCAATCTAATCGGACGTATCGCCGATCGAGGAGCTGAACAAGTTCCCGCTAAAGAATGGATGCGAATCTGTTTCGAATTGCTCGACCTGCTTAAAGCGCACAAGAAGGCAATTCGACGAGCAGCCGTCAATTCTTTCGGTTATATCGCTAAAGCGATCGGTCCTCAGGATGTCTTGTCGGTCTTGTTGACCAATCTGAAAGTCCAGGAACGTCAGAGTCGAGTTTGTAGTACTGTCGCTATCGGTACGTGGTCTCTGTCTTCTCGAAAATCCATTGACTGACAATGTAGCCATTGTGTCCGAGACGTGTGGTCCATTCACCTGTATTCCCGCTATCCTGAACGAATACCGAACACCCGAACTCAATGTCCGAAACGGTTGTCTGAAAGCCCTCGCTTTCGTCTTTGAATACGTCGGTGAAATGTCGAAAGATTACATCCACTCTGTTGTCGGATTACTCGAAGACGCTCTAACGGATCGAGATCACGTACATCGTCAAACGGCATGTGCGATCGTCAAGCATTTAGCTGTAGGAACCGCTGGATTGGGTTACGAAGAGGCTTTAACGCATCTACTCAATCTCGTCTGGCCAAATATCTTCGAGACCTCCCCACACGTCATTGGAGGTGTCATGGATGCTATCGAGGCTATGCGACTCGGTCTAGGTCCAGGTGTCCTCATGTCATATGTCTTACAGGGCATGTTCCATCCCGCTCGTAGAGTCAGGGAAGTCTACTGGCGAATGTACAGTAAGTCACTCTTTTCTCAAGGCCTCAGGGCTAGTCACTGATGATCAGACACCCTTATATTGGGATCTGCAGATGCGATGGTCCCATTCTACCCCCATATGGACTCGGCATCAGATTTGGCTTCAGGACAGGATTACACAAGACATCACTTGATGATGTGGGTCTAGACGATTTGTACGATCAGAATCAGTATGCAGTTTTCGCGATTCAGTTGCATGCAATTTGTGCGATCACGGCTTTGGCTAGTTCATTGTTCATACATGAGCAAGACATACAGGGCAGACAGCTATTGCTACAGTTTTGTTGAAGGCTATGATTATATGAGTTTCTATGGTTTTCTTGTTTCCCCTCACTCTCTACCGACCCTTGTTTGCGCTTAAGCTAGTAGTATCCCGATCCATTACCCCTCGTCTGGCGCCTTTCGAACGCAGATGTGGGTCTTGATGCACCCTCTTCGAGTCCGTGCCCTCCACTTCCAGCCGCGTTGTAGGCTTCGTAATCCTGCCCTTGGCCTCCCGACATGTATCTAGAAGATCGCGATCCGCTCCCACCATAGGTATTTCCGACAGGTTCCATGACGGATGTCCTTCTATTCAACGAGTTTCCACTCGTGTTTCTCGATTCATCCAGTCCCCTGTCGTTGTTTGCAGAAACGAAATTATTGGCGTCGAGATGTTGCCTCATTGCTGGTTTTTGAGAGTCGTTGTCGGATGCGGAGAATCGCTCCACTTCTAGACCATCTTCGATTCGATGGGTATGTCTTCGCCATAGATATCCGTAGCCTGCGTTGAAAATTAATCCAAAGAAGAGCAAGATCGTAGGGAGACCAAACATGACAATGACCACGAACCCGATGATGGTTCGTGGGATAGGGTCGATAGTGACGGAAGGGATAAAGGCGATACAGAGTCCGAAGGCTGCTAGCCTGAAGAACGAAAGGATAGGTGCGAGCCAATCGCCTTTTCGGTCCTTGTGAGGTCGACAAGCGATCAACGCGACGAAAATGATAAGTTCGACAACCATGTTTCCGATAACAGCCGCCCATCCACTAGTGGGTGATAACGCGATGAAACCAGCTCGAGCGATGAGGGCGAGAACAATGATGAACCAGAAGAAATGGAATCGTTGTCGGTATTGCCTGTACAGAACACCCATCGAGTGGAAAGAGCGGTATGAAGTGTAGAGCGGCGATACACCAGGAGCAGTTGACGAAATACGACGTCCTCGAATGACTGTCACGATGAATACCGCTAGTAGGGGTAGGAAAGTGAGAGCCAGCGAGAATGCCGCAAAGAAAATGGCGAGTTTTGAATCTCCGATCCTGAATTGGTAGATACCAAAGATCCAGACGGGAAGGAAAAACAACAAACACAGTCGAAGAGCGTTACCGGCGATGAATCCACCGAATCGGCCCTTGAGTCTTCCACCCCAGTTTGGCGCATTGATGGCTCGATCAGAGATGAAGGCGGCAGCGAGAATGACGAGGTGAAGGGCGATAGTGACCGCGATAACGATGAGCATGATGAAAAACAATGTTGTGAAAGCGTTGGCGATGGGTACACCGACCGAGTTGGTGTAGGTGGGGACACCCTGCGCGAGTCCGGGATTGACATCCAAATCTCTGAGCTCCGGCACGTCGGCACGCTTGGCGAACGAGTGCAGTGCGGCGTCTCGAGCGTCTAGTAGAACCGAATCCCGAGCTTCAAGACCTCGCCTGAACAAGCCGCCTGAACCAAGCAAAGGTCCGAGTGCTTTCACAGTATCGATAAGCTGATTGATGTTGATGGCGGATTTCTCTTGGATAGGCGAAAGCTGTCGTGTGATATACGTCGTATCGGGGTATAGCTCACCACTCATACTTCCACCAGTACGGCTTCGCATATCATTGATCGAATTCTGCCATCCGTTATCGTGAACCATGCCGACCGCCCAGAAAAAGTTCCGGGTGAAAGCTTGGTACACCAGAGGAAAGTTGAGAGGCATGAGACCGACTGCTACTGCCGTTTGGAAAAGCAGGACGACGTCGAACCATCGGTACTGAGCTGGCGAAGGCGAGTTGATACAAGCGTGAAGAAGTCCAACGAGAATCGCGACGAGGGTGAAGATACCAGCAGCCCATTTGACTGCTGTTTGCTCCGCTGATAATCCATTCGACAAGACCGCTTGTAGACATGCTTGCAGTGTTCCATTATCCACATTCCTCACTTCAATCCTCGCAAAGGCTTCGAGATCGGGCACAGTCCAGGCCAGCCCCGGCAGATCCCTTGCGATACTATCGGGAAGTGGGAGTGTTCCGTAACCTATCGCCTGTTAGCTGAGATTTGCAGGAACGAAACCTCACTCACCAGTGAAGTTGATCTGGGGCAAAGGGCAGATGAATCCATCAAACATATCACACAGGTTGATAGTCTCGTTGGCGATTTGAATACCATACGCGGCGACATATAGGTTCACTTCGACATTCAAATCAGCCTGAGATGGTCGTAGTGCGAATTCGAAGGCGAGCGAGTTGTTGGCTTTATAGTAAGTCAGGTTGAATGCGTCGACTATGATGGCTCTGCTGTCGGAGCAGTAACTAGCTTCCTCCGCATAGAGGGTGTTGGCTGCAGCAGAGGCATACGAAAAGAAGGCGAAAAGGGGTAGGAGGAGTAAGATCGGACTGCGCATCGTCTACCAGTCAATACGATTCTAGCAAAAGAGTAAGAGGTGTAGAGAGTACTTACGATCCGTTCCTTCTGATGGTATACTATGCACAAGGCAAACTTCTGAAATAATCGATGGGATCCGCTGAAACAACGTTTTCTCCGGAATAGAACTTGAGATCTTGTTGATCCCGATGGAAAGCAAGGCCTTTGAAACGGATTCACACTCCGCCGTTGCCGCTGCAGTTACCGCAAAGCCGTTCGAAAGACGCCGAGTGGGATGAAACGAACAATGGTAGATGCAGAACGTCGATATATCTACTCCGCCGTTCCCCAAGTATAGTAGTATATATCGGTCGTAGGGCGGTGTATACGTCTACTTGACTGTGTGTCTGCCTGCGAAAAATGAGTCCAGGAAATGGGTAAATGACGCGAGTGGCGGAGGAGGGAACAAGCTCGAAGAGGAGATTTATCCGCAGCTATTCTATTCTGTATTCTGTTAATGTATCACTCAAGTCTCGGACTGCGAAAGGGATGATCGATAGAGAGTGTACGATTGCGGTCACTACAAGAGAAGAGGTGGGGAGATGTATCAGATGCATACTCATTTATGCATGCATCACTCCTCA
>Ga0308160_10007726_pt1 | contig 10604 bp, 14 predicted proteins | sample PhyFR1_FD_201036 | JGI IMG/M metagenome (GOLD analysis project Ga0308160, IMG submission 201036) | Phyllosphere microbial communities from UC Gill Tract Community Farm, Albany, California, United States - DLSLF.R1 | ecosystem: Host-associated > Plants > Phyllosphere > Unclassified | place: USA...
GATGAATTTGTGATGCTGTTGAGTGTTGATAGGGTAGCGACAACTCAGAGAGGTTGCCACTCAACCAAGGAAACGAGTTTCGGCAGAGGTCGTTGATCTGACTGGAGATGACTCAGGAGAGGAATAAAGTGATGTATAGATTATAAGATTATAACATAGGACTTATGCATGTATGAAGTGACCGAAATACCAGGGAGAGCCAAGTTGACGGACACACAAACATAAATCGGTTAAGCCTTGAAACAACCCCCCGACCTGCTTCATTTAGACCCAACACCTGTACAGTATCACTTGCTCTCCTTACTGTAGCTACATTGTTTCGCTGCTACACCTGCACTCTACATTCCCAGTACAGTCTTCAAGAATACCCCTGCGACCGGATCAGGGTCAACCACCAACAAATTCAACACCTCTTTTTAAGCGATCACAAATGCTGTCAACGGGCAATCAACGGGGATTTCTTGTAAGTTCCTATTACAGATCCATCGTATTGCACTTATATCTAGGCATATATCATTCGCGATGACAAGACCAAATTCAGTACGTGATAGTCACTACATTGGGGTGTTACTCAAACCTCAGCGGAGCACCAGGTGATCCAAGATGAAGGAGATGACATGCTACCCTCCAGCACAAGCTGCTTCTTGGAGAGTGAGGAGAGGCGTGTAAGTCATCCGTTCCAACTCCTGTTGGCTATGCTGACAAGAGGAAGACATTCACCATCTGCGTGGATATGAACTAGGCTTCTATCTTCCGTCCGGAAGAAGAACTGACAATAACCATCTATGTCGACGGTCGACGGATCGCATATATGTCCCCTTCGCGGCACAGCCCCCGATATAGGGTCCAGCATATCTCGACGATGGTTACGGACGACAGAGGGGAAAATATGGAAGGAAGATTGATTTTCACCAGATTGGTTAGCCTCACCCCACTCAACCCCACCCAAACCCTGTGTATTGCTAATTGCAGGAAACGACCGACGACGAAGATCTTGTCACTCTCGACACGAACGCCTTGAGAAGCATTGGTCGTATACAAGTGGATCTTCACCGAGGAAAGCGACATGGAATAGAGGATGATAGCTGCAGAGCTGTGAGGTCGGATAAGGGTGTCGCTAGTGAGCGAGGCAAGAAGTGAGTTCCAGCGGTCACTCACTCAGCGCATAGCTGACGCAACCAGACTGGGCGGCGTCGTAGAATGAGTTGTCGCCTGCGGGAACTCGCATCACCAGACTGCTTACAGGGAGATCGATCGATGAGAAGCCTTATGTCCCTGCAGAGGCAGTGAACTGGGAGCTGTACGACAAGGATAAACCGTTCCACCGGTATATATTCAAAGTGAGTTTATCATAACTTAAATGCCCCTTGGCTGATGATACTGTAGTACCGGACAACGCCAGTTCTCGAGTTGATGGGGATTATAGACGTTCCCCAACTCCAGCCTTCAAGAGCGGGAGATGCTGAACGGGCGCGGCCACGAAAGAGAAACAGTGACGAGTTGGCCGATGAAGAAGTTGAAATTGAGGTTAGGGATGTCAAGCCTGGGGAAGAAGCAATACTCAGAGCAAGATTGCTTGACTTGCAGGTGAGTATTCCGAGGTGTACCAAGCCTGGCTGACGAGATAGCGTCAGGTCAGGGCAGTCGAGAAACGTCTTAAGCGGTCCAGTGGAGAGACTTTCATCGAGGTCGTAGACCTGACTGGAGAGGAGGAGGATTGATATGCTTACGTCTATGCATCGTTGTATGTTTGATAATACCCCGCCATTTTGTGAGTATCGGATCAGGAGATACACACACATAGCCATTAGTCAATTGACTTTCTCTTCCTTTTCAACGTTACAACAACATACATTATTACCCGACACTATAGACATCCCTCGATTGCCAGAGATGGTATGAGAAAGGGGAATAGCTTTGTCAAATGCTGTCGGCAGGTCTCCGAACAGGCTTCGAGGCATGTGTATATTCGGTCATCTCCTGAATCACTGACCCATAGGCTTACATCACCGGGGAGGATGGGGAGCGTTATGGTAAGCCTAGGGCTGGATAGAACTGTAGGACGTTGCTGACATTCAGCCGAGCACAAGATCGAAGGACTACCCCTTTCAACAGTATGTTATCTCGAGAGCGAGGAAGAGAAGGTAGGGTTTTCGCCTTCCACATTTTCACTATGGCTGACGATATGCTCAGCAGTATACAATACACTTCACCGGTACTGCAGAAGTCGAAAGAATGTACCCTAAGCATGATTGGATCATTGCTTTCCGGACCGATGGACGATTGATCCTCCAACTTGCCCATAGAAAGGGAATCATCGGCGTCGAATGTTCGGAATTGCAATCGGAGGAAGGTGGATCTATCATGGAAGGAAAGCTCATCTTCGCCAAAGTGGTAAGCGTCCGCTGACGTCCCATGTGTGGGTCTTACTGACGTGATAGCGCACTACAGATGACGATAATCAGGTGACTTTGGAGAAAGAGGTGAAGGCCGGGCTAGGCGAGATCAGAGTCGATATTTACGATGGGAGATATGAACGGGAAGTTGCGTGGACCAAGCCGGTTTTGGCAAAGACAGATGTAGGGGTTGCAAAGGAGTCAAAGGGGAAGTGAGTCTACCAGTTCCTGCGACGTAGCGTATGGTGCGCAGCTCCCGCTGATCAAAAGGCGAATTGGCTGTACCAGGTGTGTTAGACTTGTCCCCAAGTGGACAGCAATACTGGCGAGAAATCTCAGCTAAGAGGTCAAAGCATTACTTCCAAAGCGCCGTATATCTTACCAAAAGAGGCCAAGGAGGTCAAATTTGCCTACAACGACCCCGCTCGACCCTTCTTCAGCTTTGTCTTTCTCGTGAGTGCTATTATGCACCGACCTGCACCCGAGCCTTGAGCTGATGGGTCAGCATCGATCCAGAATAGCACTGCAGGCAATGAGTGTGATTCCGGCCGACCCAGAGGATGCGATCCCGGTTGCTCCTCGGAAGAGGAAGCGCAATCCAACTGGGGTGATCGTTATCGATGCGTCTGATGATGGAGAAGAGGGCGAAGATGGGAATGAATCAAGTGATAGCGAAACGGAAGAAATGGAAAGGAGGATGGCGGAATTGGAAGTAAGTCATTCAGATTGATACTGTTAGCGCTGACAGATCTAGAGAAAGCTGAGACGAGCGAACCAGCGGAATAAGGGAGCGAGGCTCGTACCAGAAGATGCTTTCGATCTGACCGGAGATGACTAAAACGAGATGTTGAACAGAAGCTAGCTGAGTGGCTCAGCTTGTGGAAATCAGGGAAAAGAGGAAATGCACACACACTGTCCTTCATCCAAAACACTCCGTAAACAAGTCATGTCACTGACTGTTCCTTGTCTTATTCTCGTCCTTTCTCACACTTCACATCCTAATTGAATACTGTTTTATACGAGGCCAACACCGACCTGTACACGTCTGCAGAGACCCCTGCGACCAAACACATGAGACTTTGGTGAATATGCTTTCAGCAGGCGATCAAAGGGGATTCGAGGTGAGCATCGAACGAAATATTGATGGGACTCATGAGCAGGCCTTTGTCACTCACCAGAATGGAACGCGATATGGTGAGAGAGTGCTTATCTCAGCTTTGTTCCTGCTGAAGTACAGCCGAACATGAAATAGAAGAATCGCCATTATCGACCATGTGTTATCTCCAGAGCCAAGAGGGCAAGGTAGGTCGCCACCACCGATTACGATCCTGCTGACAGCGACTTTCAGGTGTTCAGAATTCACCTTCGAGCGACGGAGTTGGTAAGGAAACTCAATCCGAAGCGTGACTGGATTGTTGCCTTTCGAGTGGATGGTCGACTGATCCATCAAGTGGCAGTCCGTAAAGGTGTTTTCCACGAGGTTTGCTCGGAATTGCATTCTGAGAAAGAGGACAAGATATACCGAGGTCGACTTACCTTTTCCAAAGTTGTCAGTATCCTCGGCCGGAACCGTTTGAGAGGTGCTGATCCATAAGCCGACGACTGATGATGCTCTGGAGGTCACTCTTGATGAAGGAGCCAGAGAGAGCTTGGGCGAGATCAGGATCCACGTATATGATGGGAAATATGGTCGAGAAACTGCTTGGGCGGAGCCTGTGCTTGCCAAGGCGGATGTGGGGGTTGCCGCGGAGGCACATGCAAAGTGCGTCTTCCTAGTGTAAAATCAAATCTTCTTGATGCTGATTAACAGGCGAATCGGATGTACCAGGTGAGGACCACATTGCCTCTGCCGAGAGAAGTACTCTCGCTCATTCACAGTGTCACTGCCAAGACGCCTTGGGTGTATGAATCAGACGCCAAAGAGGTTCAATTCCACTATAACGACAGTTCCGCCCCGTTTTATAGCTTTGTCTTTCTTGTGAGTATACTTTCGCATTTCACCTGGGCTGATCAACCAGTATAGGACCAAGACAGCTTTGGAGATACTCGAGATCATCGAGTTCGATCGCGACGCGCTTGAAGAGGAGCCAGTAGTCAAGATCGAGAGGAAGCGAAAAAGGTCGTCCGAGGCGAGTGATGTACCTAATCATATCTCTGTATATGTGAGATCAGACTCGGAGGAATTGGCAGCAAGCACCTGGTCAAGTGATCCCGTATACGATCGGGAGACACTCGCAAGGGAGAATGCGGAATTGAGGGTGAGTCGTTGTATTATTCCCATCCTGATTATCGTTGACGTAACCAGCGACAATTGCGAATCGCCAATATGCGCAACCCGGGAGTGAAGGGGTCAGTGTCAGACGCTGTCGACTTGTCTGCTGTTGACAGCGAGGACGATGAGGAGGAGTAGCAGTTCAAGAAGGAGGTGAAGAGGAGTGGGATGGAGTTAGGCGCCTGACGCGTCTGATGCTGGACATGAGATTGAACTCTGTACCTAGAACGCGGCCTGTTTCAGTATTTGGGGTGTCATTCCTTCTGGGCTTATGTATGGTGTGTAAAGACGAGGCCTGACCTCTTGCTCATATCACTATCTATCACTCTCGTATACAATGCTCACTCCTCCAAGTCGTGATGGAATAGAGGTATGTAATTACAGGTATGGCAGCTGGAACGTGACTACTTACGCTCAGGCCTTTGTACGCCGTGTCGATGGTCAGCGATTCAGTACGTGCTCGACGGAATCAAGTGGCACTAGCTGATGGTATAGAGGAGCACGAGATCATTCAGAGGAAGGAATTAGGAAGCAAACCACCTACGACATATGGATACCTTGAATCTGAGGACAATGTGGTAGGTACAATTCATGCCCAAAGGTCCCAAGTCTGATTTTAGGAATTCGAAATCGGGGTTACGTTTCATGACAGCGCAAAACTGCGACACTGCGATAATGACTGGACAATAGAGTTCTTGGTGGACGGAAGACGGATTGGAAGATACCTTTACGACAGGCGTACAACGGATTGTGTCGTTAAAACTATAAAGTTCGCAGAGTGCGGAGAGGTCATGAGGGGCAATCTCAGATTCACCACCTTGGTACGTCCCTTCTTACGCTATTTTGCTTTGGAGGTGAATTAACTCAAGTAGAGAACGACCGACATCGATGAGGAAGTCACACTCGGAATGGCGGATTTGATGGTTATTGGAGATATACAAATTGACTTGTATCGGGGGATAATGGGTGAACGCCTATATGAATGCGAGACCGCCGACCAGGGGAAAGAGAGGGATCTAAGTTCGCTTCCTCGGGTGGACCTTGGTGTTGCGCATGAGAAGGACAAGAAGTGAGCAAATCCATCTCAGAAACTGACTTAGCTGACAGAACAGGTGGAGTAGTGCTATCGGGTATCTTAAATCCTGACAACAGTAAGACCATGCTGATCTTAGTGTTGGACATACTGAGTTGACATCCTCCTCAAGAGGAGGAAGACGACACAGGTGGTCGGCCTTTGACACCGACAAGCCGTTTCATCGTTTTCTCTTCAAGGTATAGTAATCCGACCTACCTCCTATCGTCGAGCTAAGAGTCTCAGTACCGCACTACACCTATCTTACAGCTCATTAGGGTAATTGGGACCCATGCGCCTCTCCACCCTTCTTCCAAGCGCAATCAGAAGCAAGACGTCATCTATATTGGCGACTCGGACTCAGAGGGAGAAGACGAAGTGCTCGTCACTCCGACTAAACGCCAGAGAAGTCCGCCCGGAAGGGATGACAGCACTCGAACGCTGAAGTCACCGAGGATCAACCCCGAACCGAGATGGGGAGTGCATCAGGACTTGAAGCCGGACATCGGCTCGGCGAGAGATGTCAAGCCATACGTTGGATTAGGAAGATATGTGAAGCCAAAGAATGGCTTGGGAAGGAACGTCACGCCACACAATGGAAGGCCAGTACCGACCGCCATCGGGCAGCTTTCAGTACGTCTCTCCTGCTTAGGCTCGTTTTGATTGTACGACTGATTGGCTAGCTGGGCGGCAGAAAGAGGGGAAAGACACCCGTCATGTTCAGGTTCAATCCGTGAATCTGGTCTCGAACGATTGGGCTCGACTAATGATAATGCTTGCTTGTTGTACTACTTAATGCATATACCTAATGACACCAAGACTGATGCGTCACTAATCTGACTCTCATCTCCTACATCTGAAGAACTTGACGCACGGACCTCCGACTTTGCCAGGTAGGAGTAAAGGACGCTCTGTGAAGTACTAGCCCACTTCACTACTATACCTCAACCTTCCTTGCAGCGACACAGACGATATTCACCCTGTCACACTCATATCTCCTTATACACTCTCAATTCCCTCAATAATCCTCAATGTTGTCCGAAGGTCTACACAAGGGGATGGAGGTGAGAATTTTCGCTTTCGTCGGTTATGGTGCGTCTGACTTCGGTAGGTTCAGGTGGTGCGAAGTGACGGCCGGCCTTTCAGTGAGTACTCAACTCCCAGTATAGCAGGTCGTTGACTCGCAGCCGAACATAAAATCGAACACCAATCACCTCAATCTGGCCATCCGACTACTACAACCTGCTGGCTAGAGGTGGAGCAGGATACGGTATGTCTTGTTGTTTGATGGACCACAACTGATCGTTCGAAATAGAAATTCATCATAAAGATCAAGCTACACCCCAACTCAACGTCACTCGCATACCATAGGGGTGCGTGGGACATGAGAACCAGCATAGACGGGAAAGTCATGGACAGTATGATCGATGACGAGAATCGCCCTGTGTTACGGACGTACGATGTCTCAACAATGGTATATCGCCTCGGTCAACAACACATGCTCGGCGAGCTGAAGTTCACTAAATTGGTAAGGGAAGGAGACCATGTTCTGATGCTGATCTATATTAGCGGACTACTGATTTGGTGACAGGTAGCGAAGATAAATCCGACTCCGATGCTGGAGCCACCATACAGGTCGACCTCGAAGCGGGTACCGCGGGGAAGGACACTTCCATTGATGTTTCGCGTCACTCCGCCGACAGCCCTGAGGGCGATGTTGTACAAGAGCGCGAGGAAAAGAAGTAAGCATTGCCTGAAGTGTGAGATCTGACGGGTAGGACTGGAACGTGTGTCAGGTTAGTCCATCCATGATGTGCTTCGATCTAAATAATCCAGTGCCGTTAATGGCAAGCCTGCCCCGAAGTTGACATATCGTGAATGGACACCACTGGATCAGCAACAGCCATACCATCGCTTCATATTTAATGTATGTTTAGTCTATGTTCACGGTCAGACTTTGCTGACGTGACATTTCAGTACCGAACTCGCCCTGTACTCGAGATACTCAAGGTCATTGAGCGCGCGCCGAATCGGCCTCCGAAGTCCCAAGCTAGAAAGAGGAAACGAACTGCCGACCATAGTGAGACCGGCTCTGGCGTACAAAAGGAGATGCGGGAGATGCTACAAGTGATGCGCGACATGAGGGTGAGTTCTGGGCACCGATTCTCGGTAGTGGTAATACTGATAGTATGTTCAGCGAGAAATCAATGGACTTCGCCGAACAGTCGCTCGTCAGGAGAATGAAAGGGAGCGGGGCCGGGTCATTGACCTGGTCGACAGCGATTCCGACTAGAACATATAGCTGCGAATAGCCTAAAATCCAACTGACTCATGTATACCCTGACCCTCTGATCGACTCAGCTCTCAAGACAACGATACGGGATTGGCGAAGATGTGCTGCCTGATTACATCAATAGCTATCCTTTTCGCGCTCGTACCTCAGCATTGATCTGCCGTAGTCTCTCTTTTAGAGCAAAGCAGATGTAGGTGTAATTGTTGAGTGAAATTCGAAATCGTGAGTCTCTGGAATACCTTTGCAAATGTCATTTCCGGACTGACCGACCTAATAGAATCAGTAGTACGACACAGTCTGTATGTCATAATCAACGAGGGTAAACAGCTCACGCTAGATCAGCAAACATATTCGCATAGATTGAGGCTTCTGAATATGTAATACATGACAACGTCGCCAGTCATCCAGACTCTCAGCTTCGTTTCGTCTTCCTGTCTCCTATCGTCGCTTCCATGATCCCCAAACATACATCCGGTACCTGCTGTCCCTCATCCATATCCCCGCTATTCGTGCTCCATCTATCACTCCCTCCCTCCTGACTCGGGAAAGCAATCATAACCCCCACAACAACCTCACTCCCCTGATCCGGAACCTCATACGAGATTTGTGGTTGTTTAATCTCATCTTCGGCTTTTATGCGATTAAGCTCTTGTTGGCGGATATAGGCTATTGGATCGGAATTATCTGGTTTGAATAGGGATCGAAGCATTTGACGACGGGGCATTTGTTCGCCTGTCACTGGTGGTTTGGTAGGAGGTGGGTATGTCTTTGGTTCGCCGGATGGGTAATGAATCATTCCGACGGGCTTTATATCAGTATATCATCCCTTATAACGAAAAGGTTGACATACAGTGAGATCTCTCCAATCATCTTCATCCCAAACCTCCTTTTCATTGACATTCGTCAAATCCTTCCCAATCATACTAGCCCGTCTACTCCCATCCTCCTCAATTTCATCTTTATACAAAGTAGCTTCCCACATAATAGGCATAGGCCCAACTTCCTTCTCCCCCTTCCTCGGTGTTGGCCTCACGACACCCAATCCAGCGAGCGCATCTGGAGGTAATGCTTGTCCATTCGCTATGGCGGTTTGTATTCTACGGCGGAATCGGCGTCTGATGTAGTATGCCCTGAATAGTAGAGCGGCAGATATGACAGCGAGGATGACGAGTACTATGAGGAAGGTAAAGAGGTATGCTGTCGATCGACCACTAACTTGTCAGAATTTTGCGAAAGGGATGATGATGACATGAGTGAATAGTGACTAACCTTCCTTGTCCTGTTGGATTTGGATTACCAACCCATCCTCCTGTTGGAGTTGTGAATTGTGATGTCTGTGACGCTGCCGCTGAAACCTCTGACATGGTGGCAACGATGATTATAAGTACAGGTAATGCAATGCAAAGATGTCACAGAGTATATGGAACGACTATGCCTCTGACTAGGCTATGACCGAGAAATAGTTAATCATCCGATCTATAAATTAGATTTACCCTGAGATTCACTTTGGATTCACTAGAGTCGTTACCCCGACGGCCGTAATGGAGCCATCCCGGTTCCCCAATTTGTAATCGATCATCCATATCCCGAGATATTCGTCATGGTCATGTGAGCACAAGAAACAGGATACATAACTAGAATATACAGTCGGTCGTCATCATAATCATATCATAGCGAATGTCCTCGAGCCAGATTACACGTCATCCAACTGGGCCTCCCGCAACCTCCCTCCCCATTATCATGTCCTAAGAGCCTTGGCATGCAAGTCCAATGCAGGATCCTTATTCTCCCCATCCCTTAACGTCGACTGCTTCCTCGAAGGTGTCAATGGAGCTTCTCCCCCTAATCGACGATATTGATGCGACATATCCTTCTCCAGAGCTTCATGAGATTGTTGAAGTCCACGCAGTAGATCCGCTCGATGTGGTGATCCAGAAGGTCGTTGTCGAAGTTCAAGTAATTCTCCTTCGAGCTGTTTGTTGCGCATAAGCAACGCTTCGTGCTCCTGGTGGAACCTATTGATTTCGTCTTCCATCTTGGCATACTTCATTTCAGCGGGAGATGGTCGGCTGGGCGATAAGTGAGAAGTCGACATCTTCTTTCTTAGTTCTTGTAGATCTCGGTCCAGTCCAGCCGCTCGAGCTTCAGCCACTTGTCTGGCCCTCGTCTCGTCCGCAAGGAGATGTACCGTATCCTTATCCTCTGTCGACAAAGATGCTCGAGCCGCTCGAGCTTGTTTACTGCGAGTTGACTTGAGTTCGGAGACCTGTTTCTTGGCATCGTCAAGTTCGCTCTGGAGGCGGAATTTGGTGGCTTCCATGCCTTTGAGGATCTTGTTGAGTCGAGTATTTTCGGAAATTTGACTGGCAGTCTCGCGTTCGGCAATCTTTTTGGCATTCTCCAAAACATAGACGTGTTCGACAATCGTCTTGTTCTCCCTTGATCGGAGTAGCTCAATCTCGGCATCCCGAGTCTTGATATCCCCCTCGGCTTTCGCAAGTTCACGTTCGACTTCACCGATAAAGTTTCGGTGTTGAGATAATTCGACTTGTTGATCATGTAATTGTCGTT
>Ga0308160_10007727_pt1 | contig 10602 bp, 11 predicted proteins | sample PhyFR1_FD_201036 | JGI IMG/M metagenome (GOLD analysis project Ga0308160, IMG submission 201036) | Phyllosphere microbial communities from UC Gill Tract Community Farm, Albany, California, United States - DLSLF.R1 | ecosystem: Host-associated > Plants > Phyllosphere > Unclassified | place: USA...
ACTTCAACACCCTCTGCCGACTCAGAAATCCACGATGTTCGGATCCTCAAATCCTCGAGCTCAATCGTCAACAGCCACAAGGCGGTACGTCTCCCCTCTTTCTCCATATACCTCTTCCCACACCTTGATCTCTATACAAAGCCATGACTGACATATGTAGGTTGATGAAAGAGTACCGAGACCTCACAGCCGATCCTCTACAGGATACAATAACAGCAGGACCAGTCAGTGAGGATAATATGTTGGAATGGGAAGCCTTGATACAAGGTCCAGAAGGGACTCCTTATGTCCGTTATTCCAACTATCGACACATGCATATGCTGACGATATAGGAAGGAGGTGTATTCTGTGCTAAACTCATCTTTGTATGTCGGCCCATCTTTCTAGGTAATTATGAGGCTGATTGGCATAGCCAAATGATTACCCCTTGAATCCATTTACGATGAAGTTCGATCCTCCATTACTACATCCCAACAGTGAGCCTTTGTCTTTCCATCCACATTTCGAGTTTCGAAAAAAAACAGAGTAAGCGACGTGACTCACACCCAGTCTACCCAAATGGAAACGTCTGCATCTCCATCCTCCATCCCCCAGGGGACGATCCACTCCGATACGAATCCGCCTCAGAACGTTGGTCCCCAGTCCAGGGAGTTAGGAGTGTGCTTCTAAGTGTATTGAGTATGTTGGCAGAACCCAACATCGAGTCCGGGGCGGATGTCGAGGTATGTCATTTACGGTCATTTGGGATGAAGGATCAGGCTGATGATACAGTGCTGCAAGCTGTATCGGGATGATAAACCCGAGTTTGAACGTAGGGTTCGACAACAGGTCAGGAATTTGCTTGGGATCGAGTAGGCCAGTCTACCTGATGCGAGCGAGGGCTACGAGTGAGGAGGTGTCACGGTATATCAGGCCTCAGAGTGAAGTTTGACCCGAGTCTAGCTGCCCTGCTGTGTCACGATTGACAATACTATGTCCAAGATGTATTCCATTCTCTGCATGCATAACGATATAATTAACAAACGTATAAAGACGACATTCCCTCTTTTCCTTTTCCGGTTCTCCATCTCTTGTCTACAACCCACCTCCGGCCTTCCCTCAAGTTCATACTCGGCCTACTCTGCCTCCTGATGATACCCAGCCCTCCTCATCTCTCCCAACCTTCTCCTAGCAGCTCCCAAATCCTTCTCCAACTTCAAAATCTCTACCTGCTGCTCCATCTCTCTAACCTTAAACTCATGACTAGGCATAGCCTTGTAATCCGTCAAATCATCATCGCCAGCGGCATTACTGATCGTCTTGACCTGCCTAACGAGGGCTTTACAAGCATCTGTAACTGCTTTACTTGCTATTTCCAGTCTTTGTTGTGTTTTAGACATCAAAGAAGCCTTAACTCGGGAAGCAGCGACGAGTTGGGCTGTGGCGGCTGATACTTCGTTGGAAGCTACAATGAGTTGTTCGAGGGAATGTGAACCTGAAATGACTCCGTCGGCTGATTCGATCAGAAGACCTGTAGCGTACGCGACGGCTTTTGCGGCTGAAATAAGACCTTCGGTCCATCGGTTGTTTCGCTTGTAGAATTGTTGAGTGGTCGAAGATCCTTTTCCTTCTCGTACAATCTCTTCCTGAGATTCAGTCGCAGCTTGGATAAGTCGCCCAATAGCATTTGTGATAGCCAAAGTAGCTTGCAAGATCGAATCATGGACCTGAACATCGAGAGCATTGTATTTGTTTCCTTTGTCTCGAGCAATCAAATTTTGGATTCGGAGCGTAGCCTCTTCAATAGCTCGTGCGGCATTTTGCATTTCTTGTGAAACGATGTCTCCAATATCACCATTTGTTTTCGTCAAGTTTGATTTCGTTTTAGGCACGAGTTTTTCGATCGTCTCGGACAATTTGGATAGAGCACCTCGGACTTCGGCATTGTGTCTCAAGGCGATATCTTCGGTTTTACCCCCAGCAAGTAGCCTGAACGACTGGATGTTGAGGAAGAATCTCTGACCCACCTCTCCAGATCCTTTCGCGACCTTGATGAGTTTATCGGAGGCCTCTTCAGAGTCGGAGAACCGGGTGATTCCTTTCGAACTCAACAGAGTCTCGGACAAAGCTTGCGCAAACTCGTTGGCGGCTTTAATGACGTCGACGTGGGATCCACCGGATTTCTTGGATAGGTACAAGTTGAAGGTAGAAGCGAATTCGGTAGCGTTCGTCATGGCCTTTTCAATCATCGAGAGAGTGTACTCTGGCGTAGCAGTCGTGTTTCCAGTTTGCATAGGTGCTTCCAACTCGTACATTGCATCGTCGACTTTCTGGACACAAGCCTGGAGGATCGAATCGATAATTGCATTGAGCTCTTTGCGGTGGTCGAGAATGAGCGTGTCGACCTGTGCGTCGAATGCTTCGGTAGTGTCCCCAGATGTCTACATATCAGCCTCAAATTCTACCAAGGATGGAGCATCGACTTACGAGACGGAGATCGCTCAACTCCTTGAGGGTGGAATCCATACCCTCTTGCATGATCAACAATTCCTGCTCCTTCTCCTCGACCTGCCTAGCGAGATCTCCATCCTTCTGGTCGAGCTTAGAAAGCAAATCGTCAATCTGCATTTGTTTGGACTACTATCAGCCCAATCCTCAACCAGCCACTTACCCTCAGCGAATCCTCAAGTTCGGTGAGCTGTCGGTTGTACTTGGCCATGACGCCTGATACCTCTGAGCTCTTGTTTCGGGACGAGTCCTCCGCTCGCTCGTTTGCGAATGACAGATCTCGCTTTAGCCGATCAAGTTCCTCCCTGTGGCTCTGCAGTACGTCAGCTTTCGCGAGTGAATAAACAGCAGGTCACTCACCGACTTCAGCCTATCCAAGTCGTACCTAGCCCTATCCCTCTCTCGAATCATATCTGCCAATTCCAAATTCTTTGCCTTGACGTCCCTCTCCATCCTCTCCATCTTGTCCACAGCCTCCTGAGCAGATCCAGCCTTGAGTTGGAATCCTTTACTCTTGCTCAACAAATCCAAATGTTCACCCCTCAAATGAGAATACAATTTGGCCAAAGCTTCGTACTTATTCTTCCAGATTTCGATTTGATTTTGCAATTGAGCAATCAATTCGTCTTTTGCATTCATCTGCGCACCGACGTTGGCTCCAATCATTCCTAGTTCCGTTTCGAGCGATTTGACACGTCGATCATACTGTTCCAACAACATTTGATCTCGTTCGTATTGACCCCTCATACCGAGCATCTCTTGCTGTAACTGAAGAGCTTGACCCTGTTGAGCTTGGTTGTACTGGTTCGACATTTGATCACGGAGTAATTGTTCTTGAGCTTGTCGTTCACGTTCTTGCTGTTGACGCTGCTGTTCGGCATATTCCGCTTCTTGTCGACGTTTTTCTTCTTCCTGACGACGCTGGTCGTTCTCACGTTGCGAAACGAGGTTGTTTTGTTTACGTTCGTATTCCTCCAACATACGTCTCTGCTCTGCAATCTCGGCTTCGGTAGCGTCGGGTGATCCGGCTCGTTCGACTTTTTCGGGTTTCTTGGACACCTCCGTCTTGGGTCGTTCAGGTAGCTCGGGGGCAGATCCTCCTCCACTATCGATCAAGTTGGGTGGTTCCTACCATCAGCCTTGTCGTTACATATCACTCACCTGACCAAGTTTCGGGACATTAATCAATCCCGTCAAGTACTTCAAGTTGGAACACTCGTAGTAGAAGCGACGAAGGTTGAAGTGCTGGGCACTGTACCTTTCGCGAAGAGGAACGAGCACATCGGCTGATTCGGTCCCTGAGAGTCAGTTCGAACACCCAACCAGGACATAGAGCTTACGTCGGTGCATAGCCCTCAACATCGAAGTGATGAACTTGTAAATTCCAAAACTCTCCTTGACCAACGGTACCAATGCCGAAATCTTGCATTCGTTATTAGCAGATCCCCTCAAAGCGCCGAAAATGAGTTTCTGGAACGATTCAATCTGGTCCTGGAGCGTCATCAAGTCCATGATCGTTTCGTATCTACTGGTCAGCTATTGTTCAAGTAGGTAGACGTACCCCTCATTTGGATCATCGATATTCTTCAACGAGATGTATTCCTCGTATTCGAATAGACCGTTGAATTCGGGATGATGTCGATGGAACCGGAGTTTGGAGAGTAGGAACGAGGTATAAGCCTTGATTAGGGGTCCGTAGCCTTTCACTCCGTCGCCGACTGTACGCCCGCAGGTTTCTAGCCATCCTGTCTGACCGTGTGATTCTTTGAGCGTCTGTTGATCAGCCGATATTCACTGATCGAGTGCCAGAAGAGGACTCACGACTGGATGACCTTCTTGTAAGAGTTTATGTACCACAATCAGGGATTTGAAAGTCTGTACTTCGTCCGCTAGGATCGGTTGTGTCCTTAATCCATTCCAGACAGCATGAGACGAATGGTAATCCCATGTATAGACGATACATTCTGGTAGTTAGCTCAGCATGCGCCGGATATCGCAGTATAGCTCACTCCTAACGTGTTTCTGCTCTGAATAAGTCAGCTCTCATTCTGTCGTGTGTCGCAGAATTACGTACTGGGAGCAGTCTCCTCCGCACTAGTAGCTTTCTTGATGTTCTGACTCAATTCAGCCTCATTCTTGTCCTTATCAACAGGTCGAGTCGGTTGGTGATTCGCAGCAGCCCGGACAGAGGGGGGGTAATCGTCGTAATCCCCTTGATTCCTCCTCAGACTGTGTTGTCAGCGTAACATCTCCATTGGAGGATAGGGACAGCTTACAGGTTAGCCATCTTGACTGCTTCGATGCTCTGCTAATAGATGTGTAGGAGATGGTGATTGCTATAGGTGGGTGGGTGTATGTATGGGCAGTGACGCTGGTGACATAGCCAGGGAAGGTGTAATTGCCACTTTCGGTAACTGACCGCTATCTCAACCGGACCCTCATTCAAGGCATACAAAGGCATGATCAATTGGAATAGACAACGCGCAGAAGGTATTGCTGACCACTGGGGGTTCTCAGAGTATTTGCGAAGGGTAGGCACCGGTACAGCAAGATCGTGAAAGTGTACATAGAATCATACCAACACATGAAGGGCACATGTTTGGCTGAGCAAGTCTGCTCGAGAACCGTGGCTGACACTCTGGCTACGTGACCCGTCATTCCCTTTGAACTATAGCCAAATATCAGCAGATCAGCTGATGCTTGTAAGCAAGTGTTGATCCCCTTCGATACAAGACTCTCCTAATGCTCGTGGGGTACATTGAGAGGTTTCAATCGCTGTCTACTGTGTTATCAGATTGCCTCGCTGCATCGATACTAGGCGCGCGTCACTCCCCCACACGCACACGACGATCACACATCCACCGACTCACTCACTCTCATCGTCCTCCAAACAACTGTTGTACAACCACCCACTCCTCTTCTTTACTCCTCTACCGCATGATCACCTCATAATGGCGCCCTTCGATCTCGATGCATGTATCGAAAAACTGAGAAAGAAGCAATTACTAGGTGAAGCCCTATTACGCGAAATATGCGAAAAGACCAAAGAAGTGTTGATGAGGGAAAGTAATGTCGTACATGTCAATAGTCCTGTTACTGTTGTTGGGGATATTCATGGGCAGTTTCATGATCTGATAGAGATCTTTAGGATTGGAGGGGCACCGCCTGATACGAATTATCTCTTTCTTGGTGCGTGTTCTGCGATGAACTTATCGAACTATCCGACTGGCTGGGATTTTCAGCTGATTGTTTTAGGCGATTATGTTGATCGCGGACTACATTCAGTCGAAACGATATCGCTATTGACATGCCTCAAGCTCCGGTACCCAGAAAGAGTCCAATTGATAAGAGGGAATCACGAATCCAGAGCCGTCACTCAAGTAAGTCTCCTCCGGTCCCCTATCTTGGACACATGCGGCAAATGATGAAAACCATCAAAAGAGGACTCTGAGATTATGACTCCAAGTGTAATCGATGGAGAATTATTCCCTTGCTTTAGGCTGTGGTATACTATTCATTTAGGAACCCGCTAGAGTGGGGGAAAGAGAGAACGGAAATCTGATGCGCGTGGCCCAATCGTTGGATCTAGATCAGATCTCATAACCGTGCTCATCAGTAGACGTACGGATTCTACCTGGAATGTTCACGTAAATACGGCAGTCCAGCAGTCTGGCAATATTTCACCGACATGTTTGATTTCTTGACTTTATCGGTAGTCATTGACGATGCGATATTTTGTGTCCATGGTGGATTGAGTCCTTCGATACATCATATCGACCAAATCAAGATTATAGATCGCTTTAGGGAGGTCCCGCATGAAGGCCCGATGGCGGATTTAGTATGGAGTGATCCTGATCCTGAAAAGGAGGATTTCGCAATTAGCCCGAGGTGGGTCAACTGTTCATTGTGATTGTTAAAGATCGGTGCTGATTGACAGGGGTGCTGGGTACACATTCGGAGCGTCGATTGTTCGAAAATTCCTAGAGCTCAATGGGATGAACCATATCCTCAGAGCACATCAGTTGTGTATGGAAGGGTACGCCGTCCTGTATAATGATCAATTGAGTACGGTCTGGAGTGCACCAAATTACTGCTATCGGTAAGCTTTCTCTCGCCCTGATTGGACCAAGCTGACGTGTAGATGCGGTAATATGGCTAGTATACTCGAAGTATCGCCTGGTGGGAAACGGTTCTTCAATGTCTTTGATGCTGCACCGGAGAACGAGGTGAGCTTAAGATTGCCTTTCGGCGGGATATGAGCTGACTTGTCAGATTGATGGACCAGCACAGCAGCAGCAGAAAGCGATAGAAGTGAGTCGTTGACCAGGGCGCGACTAATGGCAGACAATCGAGTACTTCCTCTAGACGACCACGACTCGCATACCCAGCATGACATCACATAATATGGTCCACCAAGAAGACCAACGAGCCAAGAGACAAATTTCGTTCATCTTTGGCATACGGCATTATAATCATTACATTACAACAAATTACTGCATCAATCCACCCAACAAACCAAGCCACGCTCAATCCCATTCAATAGCACCAAGCATCTCCTCCATCAACCCATATCCCCCTTGACCCTTTACGACTTCTTTCGAACCATTCATGACGTCCTTTTCTTCCGGCAAGACCCAGCTCTCGGTTACTGGCCAACGACGACAAAAGTATATCTTGGCTCCGGTATCGCCACCCACCACCGGCTCGACGCGGAAGTAGAGGGACAGCGTGTCGAAGAAGGACTGCTCTAGGGCTAGGGTACGGGATTTATCTGGCGGATCAGCGTGTATGTCTCGCAGGGGACAGAGGGCGCACAGGCTAGGATGAGTTCTGGTCCGAATACCTCGTCTCTGCTGGTCGGAGCGGTGTCGGTCAATTGGAGGAGGGTGCGCATGAGTGGCGGATATAGATGCGGGAAATAGACCTAGATGATCAGCTATAATTGCATTGACGATACCAACGAATCCCACTTCACTTACCAGATCACAACAGATGATATGGCTCAGCGGTCCATACTTCTCCAGATGACTGATACTGCTTCCCCATCCTAGTGGTTCTGCTACCGGTAAACACGTATCATCTCCTCTGGTCTCGCTCCAGGTATCGATACTCTGCTGCATGAGAGGCACGACATTTGGTAGATCCGTCAATACCAGTGTGTCCCGACTATCGAGCTGAGCAGCTAAATGCAGTGAAGCTACCGATTGTCCAGATCCTAATTCCACTATCGCATTCCGCTTATTCTCGAATATGGAGCATGGGGGAGTGAATATTGATGAAGAAGCCGTAAAGTATTCAATCAATGCATGACTTGCTTCCCTACCATCAGGTCTGGCATTCAGGTTGGACGTACCAAATACGCCCTGCTATGCCATATTGTTTGATTGCATCTTGCTGCTTCCATACGTCTGTATTATCCTGCTGAGTGAGGTGTAGTGGACGTATATCTAGATTTGAAGGGAAGTTTGGATCGTTCATTACTATTGCATGGATGGATGGATAGACAACTTTGGACAAGAGTGGAACGGGAATGACAACATCCAGGCACAGATCAAAAGCGTGTATATCGGAGTTAACGATTTGAGAACTTGCCGCGTCTTTTGGGCCGATGAGTGAGTGTGCCACACTCACTCTGGATGTGTATACCATCACTACCCCCGGCTATAACGCCGCTCCGCCCTGAATTCCATCCTCAGTGTCTATCTGCATGGTCGACAATTCGAGGTGTCTGTATCCATCAAATATAGCCAACAAAGTAAGTCACATACTACTACTACCACATCATACCACACATAGCTCACACTCCAGATGGCCCGATCTCAGCCCCTAGCTCCCAACGTCGGAAGACTGTCTCGATCTCAGGTATTCGAGAAGAGAGGTCTTTACAAGGGTTAGTCATGGAGACGGAATAAGATATACAAGGAAGGAGGCTGACTCTCGACAGGAAAGAAGACCGGTACCGCACCCGCCAAGGCCGAGACTCCCGCTTCGACTGAAAAGACTGTCGGTGGAAAGGCCAACGGTGGAAAGCGACAGGTCCCAACTTCAAAGGCATCCAAGTACTACCCATCCGAGGATGTTCCCCGACCAAAAGTCTCTAGAAAGACCAACGGCAAGACTGTCTTGAGGCAATCCATCACCCCCGGAACCGTCTTGATCTTGCTCAGTGGAAAATACAGCGGAAAGAGGGTCGTCTTCCTCAAGCAGCTCGACTCTGGTCTTTTGCTCGTTACCGGTCCTTTCAAGTGAGTCGGCAATCCGCCAGGATTGCTTCGCTTTTGAATTGAACTGACACCACAGGCTCAACGGTGTTCCCCTCCGACGAGTCAACCAGGCATACGTTATCGCTACTTCGACCAAGGTCGACATTGCCTCTGTTTCCGTTCCCGAGTCCATCAACGACGCTTTCTTCGCCAAGGCCAAGGGTGTCAAGGCCGGCAAGGAGGGACAGTTCTTTGGAGAGGGACAGGACAAGGTCGAGGTCCCAGAGAACAAGAAGTCGGAGCAGAAGGTAGGTGGAGACACCCATCCGTGAAGCAGTCCCGTCAGGGGCTGTGATCGGATTGGGATGGTCTGTTATGAGAACAAATACTGACTCGCAGTCCATCGATGACTCTCTCGTCGCCGCTGTCAAGAAGGTCGACAACTTGAGCAAATACCTCAAGACCCCCTGGGGTCTTTCCCGAGGCGACCGATTCCACGAGCTCAAGTTCTAGGTTAATTAGATCTGGGTTCTTTACGTGGATGAGGATGCATGTATTATGATACAGGAATGGTGTACAGGAACTTAATCATGTCTTGGAATGTGTCGCGTGTCGCATATGCCTTTCATGAGGTTCATTCATCGTTACAGAATAGTACAACTTGGATACATGTTCCGACTACAGCCTCATTCTAACCTTCAGTCACCCTGGACTTGTTCTTGTGTGGACTTGCGGCCGCTCATAACCACGGCGCCCAACCTTGGTACATGAGAGCCTAAAAGTCAGTTATGGCCAGCTAATCGGCTAAAGGGGCGTACCAGATTACCAGGCCCAGTAGCCTGTTTGATCAACCAATCAACCTGATTAGGGACAGTCATGATCTTGTCAATCCGATTCTGTTGAACATGACCCGCTAACTTCTTCTTAATCGGACCTAGATTCTGTTCACCCTGGACCCGTACATCTTGCCCCCTACTACGTTTCTGACTATCAGCCTCCATCATAGTTAGGAGCGGATAGATGCTTACGTTTGCTTTTGTCCATTCTACCAAGGGGTCATGGACGAATGCCTCCAGGACTGTCATTAATGATTCCGAGTTGGTTCGGAGGATCTGTAGACTGATTTCCGCTGCTTTTCGGAACACCCCTGCTTGTATCAGCTAGTCCCCTCATTAATCATCAGGGGAGGACTCACCCTCGACTCCATTCACGCCCATTGCTTCAACCATATTGTGGGTAAGTCTGAACGGTACTCTTTCAGGAATCTCGAATGTCTTGCCCTGTATACATGAGCGATTGCCCAAAGTCAGCAGGCAGACAAGGACTGACTTTATCAAATAGACAATTCAGGTCGACGTGGACAGTATCTCCAGTAAGTGAATCGAAGAGTATATTTTCTCCGTGTCGATCACCCAACCTATCTATCAGTCCAGCTCATACAGCAGAGGCGGTAGAAAAGGACATACCCAAGGACATAACCGATCATTGACATCACAGCCAATGTCCGCGAGTACGCAAGTCGACTGGCTAACCAAGCACTAGGCTCGGGCCAGGTGAGGAGGAACCAGTCGTAGAATACAGTAGGGGCAAACCTGGAATCAGCTCCTACTCCCAGACCTACAGGATATGATCGGGCTTACTGGGGAAGGACGTGATCTTTGAAATGCTTGATCTGAAATGATGCACCCATCTTCCTAGCTGCCTCTAGGGCTTTCGGCAACTCCGTTGGCTAACTCTCAGCTGCATTCCTTGTAACGAACACCGAGACATACCCAGATTCTTTTACCTTGCCTTTGATATCCCTTTTCAAGGATATTCTTGAGGGCATGCGTATTGGCTACCCATTCCAGTAATCCACATTCCTCATTGAGGGGCATGACCGCATAAGTACGGATATCTGACATCAGTCCTT
>Ga0308160_10007728_pt1 | contig 10601 bp, 10 predicted proteins | sample PhyFR1_FD_201036 | JGI IMG/M metagenome (GOLD analysis project Ga0308160, IMG submission 201036) | Phyllosphere microbial communities from UC Gill Tract Community Farm, Albany, California, United States - DLSLF.R1 | ecosystem: Host-associated > Plants > Phyllosphere > Unclassified | place: USA...
CACGACGGGCACCGACACGATGTCGGAGGTGTCGGCCTCGGCCAGCGCCCTCGCGTAGCGGAGCACGGCCTTGCAGGTGCGGTCACCGACCAGCATGTAGCTGCCGGAGTAGTGGAGTCGTCTCATGGGATCGACCGAACCACGAGGGGCCCGGCCGTGCTCGCCCTTGCTCGCGGGGCGTCCGTGCACTACGCGCACCGCGCCTCCGGCGGGCTCCCCACCGCCCCGGAGCGGGAGCGAGGGCCTGCCGGAGGCGCGGGTCGGCCGGGCGGTCAGCCCGCGTCGGGCAGCCGCACCTCCACCGTTCCGTCGACGACGCGGGTGTCGAACCGCGGCTGCGGCGACGTCGCCGGACCGTGCACGACCTCGCCGGTGCGCATCGAGAAGACGCTGTCGTGCCACGGGCACGAGACGCAGGCCTCGCCGGGCTTCCCCGCGTCGGTGACGAGCTCGCCCTCGGAGAGCGGGCCGGAGAGGTGGCTGCAGACGCTCGAGAGCACCTCCACCTCGTCGCCGCGACGCAGTGCGACGAGCGGCTGCCCGTCGAGGTCGAGGCCGGTCAGCTCGCCCTCGGGCAGGGCGTCGAGGCGGGTGACCTCGTGCCAGCCGGGCGAGACGAGGTGTGGCACGTCCTCTGCGTGGTTCGCGCCGACGGCCTGGCGGTAGGCGAGGTGCCCGCCGATGAAGCCCCCGAGGCCCACCGCGCCGAGGCCCGCGAACGAGAGCGCCTTGGCGCTCGCCTGCCTGCCGCGCAGCCGCTGCAGGTACGAGGCGCCGTAGAGCGCGGTGCCGACCAGGTTGGCCGCGGAGTGCACGAGCCCGGTGCGCTTCTGCTGCTCGTGCGTGGCCGACCAGTCGGCGAAGCCGGCCAGGGCCGAGGGCGCGACCGCGAGCACGCCGGCGCCGACGAGCGTGCGGGCGGGGCGCTCCTGGCCGGGCATCAGGTCGAGCAGGGCCGCGCTGATCCACGCGCCGGTCGGCACGAGCACCATCACGGGGTGCAGCGGGTGGCCGGCGGGCACGCCGTGCAGCAGGTCGCGCAGCGCCCGCGGCTGCAGCACGGCGTCGACGACGCCGGCGACCTTCTCGACGAGCGGGTCGAGCCTCTTCTCGCGCTCGACCGCCTCGAGTGCCTTGACGATCCTGAGTTCGCGCATGGTGCCTCCTCCGCCCTTCGCGGGCTGTCGTGCGCCGCAGCTGCTGTGCCGCGGGCGGTCGTTTGGTCGTGCGGTCGGTGGTGCGGTCGGTCGTGCCGTGCCCCGAGTCGACACCGGCGGGGCGCCGGGTGCCCGGCCCGGGCCGGAACTGTTCGCGTCGCGGACGACGCGGGGTCGGTGCGGTCCGGGCGCCTCAGGCCCGGTCGGCGCCGGTGCCCGTGCCGGTGCCGCGGTCGACGCCCGCGCCGCGGCGGCTGCCGAGCTTCGCGAGCAGGTAGAGCACGACGCCCGCGGCGAGCATGATCGCGCCGAACAGCCACACCTGGGCGCTCTGCTGGGTGAGCAGCAGGACGCAGGAGGCGACGCCCAGCACGGGCACGGCCGTCCAGACCCGGAAGTGCTCGTGCTCGACGCGGTCCTTCCGCAGCACGAGCACGGCGACGTTCGTGCTGATGAACACGAAGAGCAGCAGCAGCACGACCGTCTCGGCGAGCGTGCCGATGTCGCCGACGAGGGTGAGCCCCATCGCGACGGCCGTCGTGACGAGGATGGCGGCCCACGGCGTGCGGCGCTTCTCGAGCACGGCGCCGAGGGGGCGGGGCAGCAGGCCCTGCTCGGCCATGCCGTAGGTGACGCGGCTCGACATGATCATGGTGAGCAGGGCGCCGTTGGCGACCGCGATCAGCGCGATGAGGCTGAACAGCCACGACGGCACGGCGACGCCGCTGGCCGCGACGACGTCGAGCAGGGGGCCGGTCGAGCCGCTGAGCTCGTCGGCGGGCAGGGCGATCGCGCTGGCGAGGCCGACGAGCACGTAGACGACGCCGGCGGTGGCGAGGGCGCCGAACAGGGCGCGGGGGTAGACGCGGCGGGGCTCGCGCACCTCCTCGGCGATGTTGGCGCTCGTCTCGAAGCCGACGAACGAGTAGTAGGCGATGATCGCGGCGCCGAGCGTCGCGATCGCCGGGTCAGCATCGGCCGGGAACTCGCCGACGCGGCCGACGTCGCCGCCCCCGCTGCCGAGCATCACGGCGGCGACGACGATCACGATGACGAGGCCGCTCACCTCGATCACGGTCATCACGACGTTGCCCTTGAGCGACTCGCTGATGCCGCGGGCGTTGAGGCAGGCGACGAGGGCGAGGAAGGCGATGGCGGTCGGCACGGTCGGCAGGTCGACGAAGGTCGACAGGTAGTCGCCGGCGAACGCGAGCGAGAGGCCGGCCGCGCTGACGACGCCGGCGGCGAGCATGCTGAAGCCGACCAGGAACGAGATCACCGGCTGACGGAACGCCCTCTCGGCGAAGATCGCCGCGCCTCCGGCCTTGGGGTACTTGGTGACGAGCTCGGCGTACGAGCCGGCGGTCAGCAGCGCGAGCAGCAGGGCGAGCAGCAGCGGGGCCCAGAGCGCGCCGCCGACCTCGGCCGAGAGCGTGCCCATGAGGGCGTAGATGCCGGCGCCGAGCACGTCGCCGAGGATGAAGAGGTACAGCAGCGGGCCGGTGATCGCCTGCTTGAGCTTCGAGCCGCCGGCGGCGCCGTCGGCTCCCGGGGTGCCGGAGTCGCGGGTCGAGCCCTCGGGACGGGCCGGCTCCGAGGAGGCGGCGGCGGGTCGGGCGGGCGTGGTCATGTGTCCTCCTGGCAGCGGGCGCCGTCGGCCCGGCCGTCCTGTCGGCCGCGCCCCGGCGCCCACCGAGGCAACCACCGGCCCTGCACGCGGGGCCTCATCGCGTCAGGGGCTTGCGCCGCGCCGCTGCCGTGTGCTGAGCCTGCGCGGGGTGCACGGGTCTGTCGCCGCCCGGCTCGCGTCGGACCGGGTGGTGTCGGCAGTGCGGCGGGTCCGTGTCCTCCTGGGCGGGTCGGCGCCGGCCCGCCCACGAGGACACGGACCCGCCCGCTCGGGGCCCGGCCGCGGCACGGCGGCCCGGGCTCCGCACCGCTCAGGCGGCCGGCAGCAGCGCCCCCGCGGCGCCGGCCCGGACGGCCGCGGAGACGCGGTCGAGCAGGGGCGAGGCCAGCGTCCAGCGCTGCCACCAGAGCTCGACGTCGACCACGTCGCCCGGCGACAGCTCGACGAGCCGCCCGTCGGCGAGGTCGTCGGCGCTCTGCTGGTCGGGCAGCAGCGCCCAGCCGAGGCCGAGCCCGACGGCCCGGACGAAGTCCGACGACGAGGGCACGTAGTGCCGCGGCGGGCGCGGGTCGTAGCCGAGCGCCCGGCGGAGGAACCCTCGCTGCAGGTCGTCGTTGCGGTCGAACGAGAGCATCGGCGTCGCGTCGACCCGCCCGATCGACGGCACCCCGCCGAGCCAGCGGTCGACGTACCCGGGGCTCGCCACCGCGCGGTACCGCATCGTGCCGAGCGCCTCCGACGTGCAGCCCTGGATCGGCTCCCTCGTCGAGGTCACCGCCGCGAGCACGTCGCCCTGGCGCAGCAGGGTCGTCGTCCGCTCCTCGTCCTCGCGTCGGATGTCGAAGACCACGGGCGCCTCCGGCGGCAGCGACGCCAGCGCGTCGAGGAACCAGGTGGCGAGCGAGTCGGCGTTGACGGCCAGGGCCAGCGACGGGGGCGGCGCACCCGCGTCGGAGGCGCCTCCTCGTGCTCCGTGCCCCAGCTCGGCCGCCGTGTCGGCGGCGAGCAGCTGCACCTGCCGGGCGTAGCGCAGCACGACGTCGCCGGCCGCGGTCGGCACGACCGGCGTCGTGCGCTGCAGCAGCACCTGGCCCGCCGTGCGCTCGAGCGCCTTGATGCGCTGCGAGACGGCCGACTGCGTCATGTGCAGCCGCTGGGCCGCAGCCTCGAAGGTGCCCTCGTCGACGATGGCGCGCAGGGTCTCGAGGTGGTCGAGCGCGAACGGCGTCATGCGCGCGGCTCCGAGATCGCCATCAGCACAGCTTATGCGGCATGACGATCTGTAGCTGGAGAGATGCACGGCACGGACGTAGCGTCGCCGGGTGACCACTTCCACGCTGCTGCTGACCTCCCTCACGGGCATGGGCACCGGGCTCGCCCTCATCGTCGCGATCGGCGCCCAGAACGCGTACGTCCTCAAGCTCGGGCTGCAGGGCGTGAACCGCGTCATCGTGCCCGTCATCGTCATCTGCGCCCTCAGCGACGCCGTGCTCATCACCGCGGGCGTCGCCGGTGTCGGCGCGGTGGTCGCCGCTGCTCCGCAGGCGCTCGTCGTCGTGCGGGTCGTGGGGGCGGCGTTCCTCCTCGTCTACGCCGCGTTCGCCGCCCGCCGGGCGCTCCGGCCGGTCGGCGGGCTCACGGTCGACGGGCCCGACGAGGCCCCCGCGCCCGGCACGCCCGCCGCGCCCGGGGGCGGCCCCGGCTCCGGGCCCCTCGAGCCCGTCGGCGCCACCGGCCCGGTCGAGGGACCCCTCAGCGGCTCCGTCACCAGCCCCGCCACCGGCTCGGTCGCGACGGTCGCCGCCCCGGCGCCGGCCCGCTCGTCGACCCCCGGCCGGGCGCCCGGCTCCGCCCCGGTCCGCCGCCGCACGGCCGTCCTCACCGTCCTCGCCCTCACCTGGCTCAACCCGCACACCTACCTCGACACGATCGTCTTCCTCGGCTCGGTGGCCAACCAGCAGGAGGGCGACCTGCGGTGGTGGTTCGCCGGGGGAGCGATCGCGGGCAGCCTCGCGTGGTTCGCGGCGCTGGGCCTCGGCTCGCGCCTCCTGCGCCCCTTCTTCGCGCGGTCGTCGTCGTGGCGGATCCTCGACGGGCTCATCGCCGTCGTCATGACCGCGCTCGGCCTGGAGCTGCTGCTCGGCGCCTGACGCTGCCGGTCGGGGCGCGCTCGGCGCGGGAGGCGGGGCGCCGGAGGCGCGGCCCGCGTCGCTAGGCTCGCTCCGGAGGGCAGATGGACTGGCTGGGCGTGGCGGTGCTGCTCGTCGTCGCCGTCGGCGCCGCGTGCCAGGTCGCCTCGGGGCTCGGCTTCGCGCTCGTCTGCTCGCCGTTGCTCGTGCTGGTGCTCGGTCACGGCCCCGGCGTGCGCGTGGTGCTGGTCATGTCGATCGTGCTCAACCTCGTGGTGCTCGCGCGCTCGTGGCGGCACGTCCGCCTCGGCGACGCCCTGCGGCTGCTCGTGCCCGCCGCCCTGTTCGTCGTGCCGACCGCCCTGCTGGCGCAGTCGGTGCGCACGCCGCTGCTCTCGCTGCTCGCGGGGTCGGTCGTGGTCGTCGCGACCGCGCTCGTCATCGCGCGCCGCGAGCTGAGCTGGCTCGACGGCACCCGCGGAGCGGTCGCGGCCGGGGCCGCCAGCGGCGTCTTCAACACGCTCGCCGCAGCCTCGGGCCCGCCGGTGGCGATCTTCGCCGCGCAGCGTCGGTGGGAGCCGCGCGTGATGAGCGCCACCCTCCAGGCCTTCTCGCTGCCGCTCAACCTCGTGACGCTCGCCGTGCTGGTGCTCGTCGGCGACGGCGGTGGCGGTGGCGGTGGCGGTGGCGCCGCCACCGCCACCGCCGTCGCCGCCGGCGCGGCAGCCCCGGCTGGCCTGCCCCTGGCCCCGCTCGCCTGGGCCGCGGTCGGCCTCCTGGCCGGAGCCGTCGCGGGAGTCGCGCTGGGCCACCGCGTCCCCGCCCCCGTCGTGCGGGCGGTCGCCCTGGGCGTCGCGCTGCTCGGCGGCGCGACGCTGGTGACCAGCGGGCTCACCGGCCTCCTCTGACGGGCGCGCCCGCCCCTCTCCGCCCGGGTCTCCTCGGCGCCGCTACGGGCGGAACACCGCCCGCACGCAGCCGTCCTCCTTCTCCTTGAACATCTCGTAGCCCCGCGGCGCCTCGTCGAGCGGCATCACGTGGGTCGCGAGGTGCTCGGTGGTCAGCTCGCCCGCGGCCATGCGCTCGAGCAGCATCGGCGTGTACCGCTGCCCGTGCATCTGGGCCCCGCGCATGGTCAGCCCCTTGTTCATCAGCGCCCCGAGCGGGAACTTGTCGACCACCCCGCCGAAGACGCCGAGCACGAACACGTTGCCGCCCTTGCGGGCCGCCGTCACGGCCTCGCGCACGGCCGTGGGCCGGTCTGTCTGGAGCCGCAGCTGCTGCTTCACCATGTCGTAGCCGAAGTCGGGCCGGTCGCGGTGGGCCTCCATGCCGACGGCCTCGATGCAGACGTCGGGGCCCCGGCCGCCGGTGAGCTCGCGCAGCTCGGGCAGCACCTCTACCTGCGTGTAGTCCATCGTCTCGGCGCCGATCACGTCACGCACCTGGGCGAGGCGCTCGGGCAGGCGGTCGATGACGACGACGCGCTCCGCCCCGAGCAGCAGGGAGGCGCGGGCCGCCATCTGCCCGACGCCGCCGGCGCCCCAGACGGCCACGGTCGACCCCGGCCCCACGCCGCCGAGGTCGGCGCCCATCCAGCCGGTCGGGGCCGCGTCGGAGGCGAACAGCGCGCGCTCGTCGCTGACCGACTCGGGCACGGTGAAGGCCCCGACGTCGGCGTACGGCACGCGGATGTACTCCGCGTGGCTGCCCGCCCAGCCGCCGACCGCGTGCGAGTAGCCGAAGCAGCCGCCGGGCGACTGGCCCCAGAGGCCCTCGGCGATGCCCGCGTTCGGGTTGCCGTTGTCGCAGAGCGAGTACTGCTCCTGCCGGCAGTACCAGCAGCGGCCGCAGGCGATGAACGAGTTGACGACGACCCGGTCGCCGACGGCGTGCCGGCGCACGGCCGAGCCGACCTCGACGACCTCGCCGACGAACTCGTGACCGAGCACGTCGCCGGAGCGCATCGTCGGCACGTAGCCGCCGAGCAGGTGCAGGTCGCTGCCGCACGACGTCGTCAACGACACCTTCACGATCGCGTCGTGGGCGTTGAGCAGCCTCGGCTCGTCGACCTGCTCGACACGGAGGTCGTTCACCCCGTTCCAGACGAGCGCTCTCACAGCGCACCCGCCCCGAACGCGCGACGCTCGGCGCCGTCGACGAGGGCACCTGCGACCGTGTGCTTCCGGCGCCCCTCGGGCCGCGGCAGCTGCTGCAGCACCTCGCCCGTCTCGACGCGCATCTTGAGCTCGCGGAGGGCCCGGCGGAGGGTGTCGGCGGGGTCACCGCCGAGCTGCCGGCGGACGACCGCCTCGGCCCGGCTGCCCGGCAGCACCCGCGCGTGCAGCTCGGTGCCGCGGTCGCCGGGGGCCGGCAGGAGGCGCGTCTCGACGACCTCCGCGAGCCGGTCGAACGGCGGCCCGACGACGCCGCCCGGGGCGATGTCGTCCGGCGTCGCCAGGACGGTCACGGACTTCCAGTCGTCGGCGACGGGCCGCTTCTCCGCGTGGCGCCGGGCCAGGGCCGCGGCGGCCGCCGCCGCGGAGGCGGCGACGCCCGCGCCGGCTCCGAGCAGGGCGAGGGTGCTCTTGTTCATGGTGATCTCCTTCGGGGGCGGGCGGGTGCGGACGAGCCGACCCGCGACTCCTTCGTCATCAGGGTGGGGGATGCACGAGGACCCCGCCCCGGGCGGGCGTCCCGGGCGGGGAAGCTCGTCCGGGACGGGGTCCTGGTGAGGGAGGGCCGGGTCAGCCCTTGTGGAGGGCGTCCTTGACGGCGCCCTTCGTCTTCTCGACGAGCGGCGACTTGCCGGTCGTGCCGTGGAAGCGCTCGTCGGGCGTCGTCGGCGCGGGCATCGGCGCCGTCGTGGTGGGGCCGTCGTGGTAGCTGAACTCGCCCTTGCCGTCGGGCGTGGGGCCGCTGGCCCACGAGCCCTCCTTCGCGTGCGCGCCGTCGGAGAAGTTGAGGTACTGGTAGTTCACCGTCTGGTCCTCCTTCGACTGCGGGAAGGTGCTCGGCACCGGGAACTGCTCGATGCCGTCGTCCTGCAGCTCCTGGATCGCGGCGAGCCACTGGTTCTGGTGCATGGTGTCGCGCGCGATGAGGAAGCTCAGGAGGTCCTTCACGCCCTTGTCGTCGGTCATGTGGTAGAGCCGCGCGGCCTGGAGGCGGCCCTGCATCTCGCCGTTCGCGTTGGCGGTGAAATCGGCGAGCAGGTTGCCGCTCGACGTGATGAACGCGCCCTGCCAGGGGTTGCCCATGCTGTCGACGGGGCGGGCGCCGGCGCCGGCGACGATGGCCTGCTGCACGTCGGTGCCGCCGATCACGGCCGCCATGACGGGGTCGTTCTGCACGGCCTCGTCGGTGAGGCCCACGGGGGCCTTCTCGAGCAGCTGCGAGATCATGATCGCGAGCATCTCGACGTGGCCGAACTCCTCGGCGGCGATGCCGAAGAGCAGGTCGCGGTACTTGCCGGGGATGTGGGTGTTCCAGGCCTGGAAGCCGTACTGCATGGCGATGGTGATCTCGCCGTACTGGCCGCCGAGCACCTCCTGCAGCTTGCGGGCGTAGACGGCGTCGGGGGCGTCGGGGGTCGCGCTGTGCTGCAGCTCTTGCTTGTGGAAGAACATGGGGGTCCTCTCGTCGAGTGGATGGACCTCCACACCACGCCGGGAGGCGCGGGGCGACACCCAGGGGAGCGCCCGCCGGGGCACGCATGGCCAAACGGGCTTGACGGGAGGCGCGGGGTGCGGGACCCTGCGCGGGCTCAGCGGGCTCAGCGGGCTCAGCGGGGCTCGGCGGGGCTAGGCGCCCTTGGCCCCGGTCGCGACGGACGTCGTCGGGGTCGCCTCGCCGGCGGCGCCGACGGGCGGCTCGGGGAGGAGCTGGAGGCCCTGGCCGCTGTTGGCCGACTCGGTGAGCACGGCGATCCACCGCGGGTTGATCGTCGGCGGTCGGCTGCCCGCGAAGGAGAAGCGCAGGCTCACGGTCGGGTGGATCCACACGCTGCTGCGGCCGTCGCCGGCGGAGGCGGGCTCCTTCCAGGAGAAGACGAAGCTCTCCTGGCGGCGGATCTTGCTGATGATCACGATCTGGAGGTGGGCCAGCACGCGGTCGTCCAGCTGCACCTCGGCGGTGCCGCCGTCGTAGGTCAGGTAGCCCACGGTGCCTCCTGTCTCCTCGGCACGAGGGGCGCAGGCCCCTTCCCTCCCATGGTGCCAGGAGGCCGAGCGCTGCGCACCGTGGTGGCCGGAAGGCGCACCGGCACCCTCGGACGGCCGCCCCGGCTGCCGTCAGGTGCCGGTCGCGCTCGTCCTCCTGATGCGAGGCTCAACGGGCGGTGTCGTCGGCGTCCTCGATGCACGACAGCGCCTGCTCGGCGGCGTCGGAGTCGTCGTCGGCGTCGGTCGCACGGGTGAACGACGAGTTCTCGGCGGCGTCGTCGTTGGCCGACTCGAAGGTCGCGTCGAAGTCGTCCGACTCGACGTCGCCCGTCGTGGTCCAGAGGCCGATGGTGTCGCTCAGCACGTTGTTCTCGCCGAGCGGCGCCGCGACGTACCAGGTGTCGCCTTCCTGGACGGCGTAGCCGAGCAGCACGTCGTCGGTGGCGCCGTCGGCGAGGGTCGAGAGGGCGGTCGCGCCGATGCGGGAGCACGCGGCGTCGTTGGCCTGGCCCGGGTCGGTGCGGGTGGCGGACGAGCCGGGCACGTCGCCGGCGGGGTCCGTGTTCTGCGCGCCTCCGGTGCAGCCCGCGAGCGGCAGCATCAGCAGGGCGGCGAGGGGCAGCAGGGTCTTCTTCGTGATCATGAGGCCGACGCTAGGAGGACGGCCCCCGCTCCGCCCGTATTCACAGGCCCCCTTGCCCTTGGGCCCGTCTCGTCCCCCGGCGGGCGGCCCCTGCGGGGCCCGGTCGTCGTCTCCCGCAGCGCCCGGCCGTCGTCCCCGGCGCGGCCTGAGGGCCTCTCCGCTCCTCCGTCCCTGCCGAATTCGCGGGTGATCCGTGCCGCGGACCCGCGACTCCCGCCTGACACGGCCGCGGCGGGCCGGATCCCTCTCGGATCCCCCGGGGAGTCGCGGTCAGGTCGCGAGGACCGGCCCGCCACCAGGGCCGGGCGGGCCGGGCCGGGCTGGCGGACCGGGCGGGCCGGCGGGCTGGGCCGCCCGGGCGGCCGCAGGTCGGTCGCCCGCATCGCTGATCCACTCCGGAGTGGATCAGCGGCTCTCGACGTGGCGGGAGGGCGCGGGCTGCTCCACTCCGGAGTGGATCAGGGGATGTGGACCGTACTTCTCGGGGCGGATCTCGGTCCGGAGCTGGGCCGTGCCGCGGAGAGCAGCCCGTGCCCGCGACCGCGCCGAACCGCACCGCGCCGACCAGGGCGCACGGCTCAGCCGAGCTCGACCCCGTGCTCGACGAACGTCAGCGCCGCGCAGCGCAGGTCGGGGCACGGCACGTGCTCGCGCGGCCGCCCCATCAGCGTGACCTCGTAGAGGCCCCCGGTGCGCTCGACGAAGCCGAGCAGCGCGGCGACGTCGTCGGAGGGCAGGCGCCGGTCGAGCACCCGCCACTGGCCGTCGTCGATCCGGTGCAGGTGCACGTCGGCGACGTCGGTCAGCGGCACGCGCACCAGCTGCTGCGCGGTCGACGTCTGACCGGCGGGGGGCATCAGGCCACCCCGCTCGCGGCGG
>Ga0308160_10007729_pt1 | contig 10601 bp, 11 predicted proteins | sample PhyFR1_FD_201036 | JGI IMG/M metagenome (GOLD analysis project Ga0308160, IMG submission 201036) | Phyllosphere microbial communities from UC Gill Tract Community Farm, Albany, California, United States - DLSLF.R1 | ecosystem: Host-associated > Plants > Phyllosphere > Unclassified | place: USA...
AGCGCCAAATCCTCGAGTCTCTGTGAAAAGATCATGACTGGGTGTACGATCAGTACCATGATGTACCCTTGCAACCGCCGAGCCCAGCAGGCTTACGGAAGTAAAGTCTCATTGCCGTTGAAAGGTTGCTTGTCTTTTTACTTCGAAAAAACGGAACCCCTTCATGTAATCGGGGAGGCCTTGCTAGATAATCCATACACATGTGGTTTACGATGCTCCTATTGCGGGGGCTCACTTGCCACTGCGGTCAGTGATCTGTGCTTCCATGTCTCGTCGAAGGTTTCACACAATGATCACTCACTCGATAGCAACCTTGGGTAGCGAGTTCCACTTTGCCCTTCCGAGCCTGTCCGCCACATAGACCGACATCTCGACCTTGATTGGTCGAGAAGGCCGAAACCCTGCTATCGGGGGTCCAGTCGCGGAAGATTTACTGCGTAGTTTGAGCTCAAGGACAGATCGAGGGTGAGTGAGGAACCAGTACCGGAGTCGCTATGTCAGATGCTGTATGACCGCCAAGTATAGACTGCGCAGAAAAAGAGAAATTGGCCGAAATGATCACAGGCAGCCTCCTCATCTGTCTTCGAGCTTCTCGAACAGTCAATTCAACAACGATCTGATGGAGACGAACGACTTTGTCAACAAATGTCTGACTTTAATCGCGTGACGCGTCGAGGGCGATGATTCGATTTCATTTGCGAGGGATCAGCAAATGAATCCGAGCATGATGATATCATCACGCTGCGACCGCAAACAGACTCGAAGGTACAAAATCACGTCCCGAGAGCCCGTCAGACAGTGACCAAGCTATGCGGGGACACCATCTAGATTGAAAGCACTCATATCATAGGCACAACCATGGCCTGGCGTCCCAGAAATCATCCTTGATGATGTCTTCGTGTAGCGCGACCACTTCCCCTAATGTCCCGTCATAAGGTGTCGCCTTCTTCACTTTTCGGCCCTTTTGTGGAAGCGGGTTCGGTACATCTTCCCTCGATGCGTCCCTCTGGAGGTCTACATCACCTACCTCAACCTCTTCACTGCGTGACTCAGCTGCAAAGGTTTCGACCTGGAATCGAAAGACCGTCAAGTGCCTGAGCAGATTCCCGAACAGACCGCTGCACTCACGATTTGGGTGGTTTTAGGGTCAATCCTGACCAAGGTGGTACCTCGACGATATTGAGCAGGAAGCGAGCTATAATTGATGCCGAAGCGGCTGAATAAAATTTCATTCTTGTCTTTCGAGAAAGAGCCCTGTAAACATAACGAGATTGAGACACCTCGTCAAGAACGGCACGTCTCGTCCGGAACGTTGGACTTTATGCGTACCGAAAGTGTTTTGTGAGCCTCTGTGGTAGTCTGTCCTCCCTGCTGCACCAACGCCCAAAACGTGGTGTTATACAGATTGTTGATATGGGCTACGTAGGCAAACGCAAGGGTAAGCAAGCGCTTGCCATGAAGAGCAGGAACGGTGAGACCGACTGTCAACGCCGCGCCATCTGAAGTAATCCTTAATCTCAACGGCGGTGGGATATACTACCAGGCGTCCGTCAAAGACTGGTGGATATTCGAGTTTCTGATCGGGGAAGTAATTTCGCCAGTGATAGACATAGGCGGACGTGAAGAGAGAGACTATCAGGGTCACGATCTTGCTACATACGCGAAGAGTCAGTCGTAAGTGCTGACTGCCAACAAAAGACGTTACAGCTCGCTCACCTTTCTCGTCGATTGTATAGGGTTGAGCCTTTCCGGAGAAGAAAACTGATCGAAGGTTGATCGAGCAGTATGAGCAATCAAGTTGATCCAAGTGAACAGGCAACGGAATATACTTACCTACCTGTACTCGTCGCTCTCCCCAAAGGCAACAGTGACATCTGCCATTTCCGTCATCACATGTTTCGCAGCTTGGTCCATCAGATCCAGTGCTCGCTTGTCATTGGGTTTGGCGAATTGGTGTGTGGCAGAGAATCTAGGCTCAAGAGAATGTCAGCATGACAACAGCGTCAACGGACGATCGCTTGCCGCCTACTCCTCGATAACCTACTTGTGAAACCCTTTCCCGTCGATTCTCACCAACATGAACGTGTTGGGAAGTACCCTATCCGCTAGTTCGTAATCGCGCACGTACGAGAATCTTGAATTTGCCATATTCGACCGAGCTACTGGCGCACAAAACCAATCTTACTGACGCAGTAGGCTTACTATGATCGCCCAACCTTGTGTATTTGTATGGCGCTTTGGTACCCGTCAACCGGTAGAAATGCCCATGGTCATGGACGACTGCAGCTGATGCCCGTAGCGTTTGACGCGTGAGAAACTTGAGTCAAGTTCTTGATTTTCGCGGAGCCCAAAGCAGCGATTTTTGTGAGAGTAGCTAGCCAGGAATGGATTTTTGGCAATGAAATCGCCCAAGCTCATGATGGGAGGCTCAATACACCCACCTGGCGAGACCTTACTCAACCTGAGAGCCATTCTTGGTGAAGAGAATCGGCGTGGCCGTCATGATGCTAGAGTTTGGCCAAACAGAAGGTGGGTCTTGCTAGAGGTCAGTCAGGAGCTGGGAGCGAGCTGTAGGCCCTGAACGCGCGCCATCGCACAAACACAACAAACAACAAACCCGTGCTCGCCCTCACCTAACGATATGACCATCATCCATGCCAACCGTGTCTTTGACATCGCCTTTACATATCTTGTCGAATGCTGTTCGCCCTATCGCTAAGATCCTCGGCGTGAATACCTCAATAGTCCCCTTTGTTATCAGACGGATCCCGCTTATGACATCATAGACCTACCTTGAACATGGCAAACCTTAGTCCCAAGAAGACACCTCGGCGGGAAAAAACACCCAGTCGATATATCGGATTCAATGCCGATCCTGAAAACGTAGGAACGTGAGTGCACTCCGTCGATCGCGACCCTGATAGAAGATCCAAGACAGGAAGACTTATCCTCTTATCTTCCACAGCCGAACGGGCAAGACAATGCCGCAAAACGTTCAACGCGATGCGCATGGCTTCGAAGACCCTGAACAATTTATTGGAGGATCGTCACCGCGTATCGAGAGTGAAGCTGGTGATGACTTCGACTCGATGCGGACGACTACAACCAGAGCTGGTCTTGCTATCAGCGAGCGTACAACCGCATCGACGAGAACGGTTGTCCGAACCGAGTTGATGCAGGAGAACATCGTCAACATGAATGGGCACGGGAGGAAGAGCTTAGCAAGCTTGGTCAGCAGGAGAAACCTGGTCGAAGATGACGAAGATGATGAGGAAGAGGCTGGGAACAACGTTCCTGACGGGCTGTTGTCCGATGGTATCGCAAGCTTCCGTAGAGGCACGAGTCGTGTGGACAACCACGAAAGCCTGGAAGACATGGATTTGAGCACGATGTCGGACACGCCGAGTGAGAAATACGATTCCCTTGTCTTCGCGGTGACACACTAACTGATTGATCGAACTCTTCTTCCACGTCAGCTAAATCCCGAGGACAGCCTAATCGACCACGTCCATCTGCTTCTCCTGCATCGAACAGGTCCAGACCTGCTTTGTCTCAACTCGCCCCTCCGCCTCTCGAAGGGTCTCCGGAGCGCAACCACGATGTCTCATTCGACGAACACAGCTTCCAGGATCACGAAGATCCTGGCTTTGCTGAGAGCCCTTCAGTAAGAGCTGCTAAAGCAGGAAACACCAAGTCCCGGAATCAACTCTCCAAGAAGAAGAACACTGCGATCAGCAAACGGCTCGCGCAAGCGGGCGAGTCCTCCCATCGATCGAACGGCTCGGGTGTAAACGGGGTGGGGGAGACTGATGAACAAGCAATGGACGAAATGATTAACGAGCCATCCACTACCGCGGGTCCATCGCGTCGACCACGTTCGTCGACAGCTGGAAGGCCAAAAAGGGTGGAGAGCCCGACAATCTCTGATATTTTCAATAACGATGAGCCCTTTGTCGACGATGACATGGGTGATGCGTCAGAACCAGTACAGGATTCGGCCAACGAGGTCGATGAGGTTCCCGTTCGGCGGCCCTCTAACAGGACCAAGGTAGTCAACGCTCGGGAAGACGCGTCCACTTTAAAGCAGACTCGGGGCCGGCGTGGCAAGCAAAAGAGTCCCGCTTCCATTCATAGTAGCACGGATGGCTTCGAGGCTATGCCTGAGGCAGAGATACTCCCTGAACGCGCTCAACCTGTAACAAAGGCTAAGCGCGGCCGACCGCCTGGAGTCAAGAAGCCTGTTCGATCCCGAAAGCCATCGCCAGCTAAGCACGGAGACGGTGCCGACCCCGTGCGGAGGATCAGAAACGCTAGCCAGGCTCCCGAGGAACGCATAGAACGCGTTGATGAAGGTAAGTATGAGGTACTTTGACCTTGCCGGCGAATCGAGCTGATTGACGTTCTATAGATGCTCGCGTAAGAGGTAAACTTCGGTCGCAAGCGGAACGTCACGCACCACTTCGCTATTGGATGGGTGAAAAGCCGCTATTGAAACGTGACGCAGTCCCGAGTTCGGCCGATCCTGCGGGTGTTGTGCCGGAATTATCGGGTTGGCTCACGAAGACTGCTGTAGTGCAGCCACTCGGTGCGAAGAAACCGACCGCCAAACGGAAGAGGGAAGCTTCTGGGCATGTTCAGGGCGGACGAAAACGTAGAGGTCAAGAGGAAGATTACACAGGCTGGGAGAATGAGACGGAGGCGAGCGCTATTGTGGCGACCTATATGCCCGAAGGTGGCAAAGAGAAAGAATACGTTCGGCGTAGGTCCAGTCAGAACTCAGCTTTCCTATATGGCAATACGCTGAACACACGACAACAGGCGTTGCTTGCACCGCAGACATGGTTCAGGTCAAACCAATGAGCCATGGCGCATTCGGCTATCAAAAAATCTTTGGCGAAGAAGAGTTTTTTGCGGCGGGATTAGTACACATACCCGTGGGCGCCCAGAAATCGGCCAAGAATTCGCGTGACAATGCATATGTGAGTTCGCAGTGCATCTGGGAAGTCGGTACAGAACTCATTGTGGTATGTGAGCAGGCTTTCCATGTCTTCCAGGGTTGTGTCAAGGTCTTGGTCCACAAGCACCAATTCGTCATTGCAGAAGGAGGACAGTTCATGGTCCCAAGAGGTAAGCCGCACAGAGACGTTTTGACGAGCCGCAGCACCAGGCTAACCTTGCCTCGATTCCCAGGTAACGTCTACTCGATCACCAACATCAGTCAGCAGGAAGTGAAAATCTTCTTTTCGCAAGCGCGTCGACTTAAGCCTTCCGAGGCGAAAGCTGCCGAGGGAGGTGACAGTCAGCTGGACGGCGTTGGCCAAGACATTGAAGGCCAGTCCGAGGAGGAACAAGACATGGATGGCGAGGTCAATCCTAGCTCTGAAGCCGCCTAGATCAGCGTCAGGTCGGAGCAACCGTTGTGCGGCATACGCACGGTGACCTGGTCTAGGACCTCGATTCTTTCCTTTGGTGGCTACTTTTGTGCCTTTTATTGCCAGCCTTTGCAAATCTATTTCGTCTTTGCTCTATCATTTAGCTGTTTGTCCTTTCGTGATTCTGTAATTTACTGCTTACTTGTATAGTTCCGATGATGAATACCTAATTCTCCTAGCGCTCTAGACTGACATATAGGCCGGATAGGATGACTTTGTAAACACGCCGATCGGCCGACGGCGGCCAGCCGACACCCCCTCGCTGATCATCAAGGAGTTAGTTTCCCACTTCAAGTTTGTGCATCGTGGTCCCTTAGATGACTCCGGTAGCTTGCAATGGGCTATTGGCGTTGTCACAAGTGGCCCCACGACTAGCTCGATGTCTGTCAGACGGTTGCCCAAACTTCTTCGGCCATTCCGGGTCCTGGGCATCGAGTCCTCAGCCGATGACTCTGCTGCGGCGATCGTAACCTCTGATCGACGTATCCTCTCGAACATCGTAGAAAAGCAACATCACATACATGGTAAGATGTTGTTCCGCCTATCCTTGGCATTCTATGAGTTGACTTCAGATACGTTGTATCGGAGTAGCAAGCTCCGGAGGTATACATCCCATTAAAGCACAAGATGCGCATTCCGTTGGCGTGGTGCGTTGAGAATGGTCGGGGACAATGTTCGATTCACTAAATCTTGACGCAGCCCATCGCTATAGAGAAAGCCTTGCGGGAAGCTGGGATGACAATGGATGAAGTTGATGCTGTCGCGTACACTCGAGGTCAGCTACTAGCAGAAATGATGCAAAAAGACATGCTGAGCCATTCCATCTCGCTCATAGGCCCCGGTATGTACGGCTGCCTCTCTGTGGGTGTCCATGCAGCTCGAGCTATCGCTGCCTCAGCGGGCAAACCATTGGTTGGGGTCCATCACATGGTGCGTAGCTGGTCCTCTTAGGCTACATGAAGTCCGACCAGAATTGACCCTCTATTTACGCAGCAAGCGCACGCTCTGACACCCTTGTTGACGGAGGAAACGATGCCGCAATTTCCCCTTCTTAATATTTTGGTATCAGGAGGTCATACAATGCTGGTCTTGACAACGGAACAGGGACCTTACGACTATCGATACGAGATCCTGGCCAAAACGATCGACGACTCTATAGGCGATGCGTTCGACAAGACGGCAAAATTGCTCCAGATCCCATGGCTGGAAGGGCAAGGACCAGGGCCAGCACTCGAAGCTTATGCTCAGCCAGACCCCTCCAGTCAGATGTACGAGAGCATTCCCCGATTTCGACCGCCGATACCCAAAGAGTACGCATTCTCTTACGCGGGCCTCAAGTCTAGCGTCGAACGGCAGACAGCAAAGCTCTTCCCCAACCTGAAGAAACCCATTCCCCGCGAAATTGCACGCGCCATGGCACGCCGATTCCAAGAGGCTGCCGTTCAACAGATAATAGACAAGACGGAAATGGTCCTTGACCAACTCGAGGGACGGGAACCCAATGGCCGCCCCTCTCCGATCAGAATACGATCGATCGCTGCGAGTGGTGGCGTTGCAAGCAATAGCTACCTTCGCGCTCAGTGAGTACCTTACACGTTGTCCAGTAACAGTCTACTGACTAGCCCACTCATGGCTAAGATTACAAAACTTGATTACTCAGCGCCATTCTGAGCAAGTGCCCGAGCTTTTCTTTCCACCCGTGAGTGTCCATTCAGATAGAAGCCGGCGTTGCATCGTCTGCAATCAACTGATCCATTTGGACGCTTGCTCAACTTCCCTGGTAGCTGGCGCTCTGCACTGATAATGCAGCCATGATAGCATGGGCTGGTGTGCTTAGGCTCGAACGCTCAAAAGGTCAAGGTGATCCCTATGATCAGCCAATCGAGAAGAAATGGCCAATAAATTCGATATTCTAGACCTTCTCTGTGGATTCTTCTTTGGGAACAATGGCCAGACGCTTCTTGTCCTTTGCTCCCGTCTTGTACAAAGATATGATCCACCAAACGATCGTCGTATAGCAAAGAAAAGACTTTATCGCCACGAGCGCCTTCCTCCCGTGGCTCTGAGGGCTTTCGTTGCAGTACTTTTTCAGGAGGGAATCTTTCAAATCTCGATCCCGACTGATATCAGGCTGCGTTATTTGTCCGAATAGTGTTTCGATCTCGTGCCTCATATGTCGAGCTCGCTCATTCTTCCGCTCCTCTTTTGCTTGTTTCTTTTTCTTATCCCCAGTCACCTTCTCCTTTGTAGGTTTTGGATTTTTATCATCCCAATCCAGCTTCACACCATCCAGATATTCGGTGTATCTTCGTCGCCTATGAACTCGCCAAGTGTATGACGCTGCGCGCCTTCCCACAAACCTCCAAAATACGAACCACAGGATCAGGATCATAAGAGCAGCCACTGTCGATACGAAAGAGGGAGTTAATTCGTCGAGCTGGGCTCAGTGCCACGTCAATGACGTCTCACGGAATGCCATGGAGGGGTTGGTCTGGAAGACGTTTCGAATGTAATCGATAGTGACTTGATGCCGATACTCGCATAACATCAGACTAAGGCAAGGCCATGACGAACAGGGCGGGAACTCACAAGTGATCATTTGATCCTATTTGTTTTTGAAGATGGTCCTCGGTCAGAGAGATTGAATTCGAAATGAGATAGAGAGCGATCTTACCAATCTCGCCTTCGCTAGATCGATGGCCATCTATAGAACACAGTGGATGTCGTAAGTTTGTTTAGCAAAGAGGGCATGAATCCATCCGCCTTCGCACCTCTTGTAACTTTTCTGGCGGGATTGCTTTGATAGCCGCATCGGCACCGACAGCTGCCCCGTTTTCGACAATGTTCTGAACATCGATTGGGCCGCCTGACGGGGCTGCCACTGCGACTACTGCAGATGTTGCCACGTTCAGTACGTCGCCAATTGCTGGAGTAGGGAGGGGGGACATGCTGAAGAGGATATGGGGATTGCCGGGCGAGATGGTATTGTAGCTCCATGGACCTGCCGGCAGAACGAGCGACCAATACTTATGTTACAACAAAGCACGGTACAATGGTCGAGCTGTCTGACCCGTTCGTTTCTTACTCTGAAACGGATACGTTGCCGAGTACGAGGCGGTATTTAGGAAGGAGAAAGGATGTCCAAAGTGCTCTCCTACCGTTTGGAACCCTGTTCGTGTGCGTTGCATATGTTTCAAATGTCCCATCCCACCGAGGAGAGGATCTGTTTCGGGAATATCGGTTCGACCGAAACAGCCATGGCCCGAGACGCCCCGGAGCCGCTCGCACGCGCTCTCTCGGTCAACTCCGATCGCGAAAATGGCCAATAACTTGCTATCTCGACGATTCCGACGAGCGAGAAATGGCAAATCAAGCCAACTTGGCCGCTAGCAACAAGGCAAGACTGGGTGGATGGGTCACCATCACGAGTCAAGGTGGGGTGCTATACACAACCAACCACCCATCGATTCACCGTCAATCTCTATAATTTCCTCGAAACCAAACTTCCGTTACAAAGCATATTCCTAGGATACTATCAAAGCTATCCCAGGTGTTCTTTATATGCTTACGAGGATCATTCCGAAGCAACGGTGGTCAAATCTTTATACTAGATCGACGTTCACCACACCTTCAACACTTCGCTACCAACAGACTCGCCAACTCGCCACCATCATGCCCATCGCCACGCCTAAGAGTTCAGTCACCGTTGACGTTGGTGGGCAGCACAATGTCGACCGCCTGTCTCACATATCGAGGGACTTTAGGAGTATGTCATGGCCGACTTCGTTGCTATCAATCGCTAGACGAGGCATCTGACTTGTGATTTTGCAGGCGATACTATTACGATCCCTACCGATTCGATGCTCGTGGCCGGAATCCAGGCATCCCGAGGAGACGATGTGTACCACGACGACGAGGCGACGACGGCTCTTGAGCAGCGAATCGCCAAGTTGACCGGAAAGGAAGCGGCGTTATTTGTCGTCAGCGGTACCATGAGCAACCGTGAGCCATCTATAGGAATCTTGCTGGTCGTATGCTCTAGCTGATCAGAATGCTCCGCCCCAGAGCTTGCTATCCGTTCAACATTGGCTCAACCACCCCATAGCGTAATCACCGATCATCGTGCTCATGTGCACCAGGTGCGTCCTATTGCATCGTTCTAGGTGACAAGATAACGACGCTGATTTCAGATAGTTTGACACATAGATGGAAGGTCAGTCCAATCACAGCTCTGCAGGCTCATCTTCTGCTGAAACGGGCATATTCGCGTCTCCTTCGCCTGAGTAGCCGGAGGTATCGCGCTATTCTCGCAAGCTACCACCCATGCCCTAGTTCCAAAGAATGGCAAGTCAGCATAAATGAATGTCCTTCTTTACACGTTCGGGAAATCGCTTACGCTCGTCCCGTTCGATTGGCTACAATAGGTCACCATCTGACTCTCGAGGATGACATCCTGCCTAACCTACAGCTCGGTAGCGACATTCACACCGCACCGACACGCCTGATTTGTCTTGAAAACACCTTGGCGGGAACCGTCTTCCCTCAGGAGGAGATTGTCAAGATCTCGGAAGAGGCCGCTAAACATGATATCATAATGCATCTAGACGGCGCGAGAATCTGGGAGGTGGCTGCCAAGACCTGTCGAGAGAAGGGGTTGCCATTGGCGGAGGAAGGCCTGGGAGAAGTGTTAGTCAATAGTCTTTCGCCGATACTACTTGTCTTTATTAATCCTTGTGTCACCTTCTCCCGAACAGTATGCGAGAACTCTGCGCGCCGTTCAATACGGTGTCACTGTGTATGAGTAAAGGACTAGGAGCGCCGATCGGCAGGTGCGTTATAAGAGCTGACTCGGTCGGTCAACCTAGATCGAGCATGTCGACTAACGCAGCGCGCTTCCACAGTGTCTTGGTGGGCCCCAAGCGTCTGATCGAGAGGGCGACGTGGTTTAGGAAGATGTTTGGAGGAGGGATCCGACAATCCGGGGCTATCGCCACCGCCGCTTCGGTAGCTTTGACTGAACATTTCCCCAAATTGCCGGAAACCCATCGACTTGCCCGCAAGTTAGCGGATGGTGTCGAAGCGCTAGGCGGGAAATTCGTCTACCCGACAGAGACGAACATGGTTTGGGTAGACCTTGCCAGTCTTGGCATCCCTCTCAAGGATCTGCAA
>Ga0308160_10007730_pt1 | contig 10600 bp, 13 predicted proteins | sample PhyFR1_FD_201036 | JGI IMG/M metagenome (GOLD analysis project Ga0308160, IMG submission 201036) | Phyllosphere microbial communities from UC Gill Tract Community Farm, Albany, California, United States - DLSLF.R1 | ecosystem: Host-associated > Plants > Phyllosphere > Unclassified | place: USA...
CGACGTCGCACCCGGTCTCCACCTCGTGACGCACGAGGGCCCCGACCACCTCGACGTCCCACGGGTCCACCGGTGGCGGCCGGCCTTCCTCGACGTCCCGTCGCCCATCGGGCCGCTGGACGGTGCGACGGCCGCGTCCTGGGAGCCGTGGTTGCGCACGTTGCGCTCCACGACGACCGTCCCCGCCGATGCCGACGAGGCGATCGTCCGCATCGACGACCACGACGGCCTGCGCCTCGCCTCGCTCTCGGTGACGGCGCTCTCGCTCGGCCCCGACGGTGCGGTGCTCCGGAACGCCCGACTCGCCGAGCCCGGCCATCTGCCGGAAGAGCTCGTCTGGGAGTGACCAGGACGGCGACGGTCGGCACCCGCCGGGAGCCACGGGACCCGGATCGGACTGCCACCCGTGTGGAGGGCGCCCTGGCGCGCTCGATACTGTTGCAGCATGGCCCTGAACCCCGTGCGACTGCGACTGCTCGAGGCGTTCGACCGCCTCGGTACGATCCGCGCCGTCGGCCGTGAGCTCGACCTCAGCCCCTCGACCGTCTCGCAGCAGCTCTCCGTGCTCGAGGCCGAGACCGGCGCCGCGCTCCTGGAACGACGCGGCCGGACGCTCACCCTGACGCCGACGGGTGCGCTGCTCGTCGAGCGCGCTCGGGCCCTGCTCGCGCAGATGGACGCCATCGAGGTCGAACTGGCCGAGGTCGAGTCCGAGCCGTCCGGCCGGTTCCGCATCGCCGGGTTCGCGAGCGTCATCGCCCCGATCCTCATCCCCGCCGCGCGCTCCCTCGCGCGGCAGTACCCGCGCCTCGAGGTCGAACTCATCGAGGTCGAGCCGCACGAGAGCACCACCGCCGTCCAGCGGGGCAGCTGCGACGTCGTGATCACCGTCGATCAGGAGGACGGGTTCCTCCTCGACCCCTCAGTGCACAGCGTGCCGCTCACCACCGACCCGCTCCTGCTCATCGCGCCGCTCGACCACCGACTGGCCGCGCAGGATCAGGTCACCTTCAGCGAGCTGCAGACGGAGTCCTGGGCCCTCGACGCACCGGGCACCTACCTCGGCGAACTCGTCCCGCTGATCTGTCGTCGCGCCGGGTTCGAGCCGAGGGTGGCCGGACGGTTCACGAGCTACGAGGTCGTCATCGACCACGTGGCGGCCGGGCTGTCGATCGCCGTCCTCCCGGACATCGCGATCGGCTCGCGGACGGACGTCGTGCGGAAGCCCATCGCCGGGATGAGCGAGCGGAAGATCGTCGCGACGGCGCGGAAGGGCTCACTGCAGCGTTCGGCCGTCGCGGCAGCGCTCGCAGCGGTGCAACGGGCCACGGACGAGGCCGTCGCCCGCTGAGCCGCCGCGGAACCGGCCGAGCCTCCTGCGGGGAGGATCAGCCGTGGTAACCCGACTTGGCCATGGCGACGAGCGCCCCGACCAGGCCGATGCCGCCGAAGACGGAGATGAGGGCGATCACGCCGATGAGGATGTCGTTCACGGTCATGCACCCATCGTACTGAACCCGACGGGCCCCACGACTAGGGTTGGTCCGTCCCCCGACACCACCCGGAGCAGCACCATGATCACCTCATCGAGCGAGTCCCAGGCTGCCGCCTTCCGCGACGGCCGGATCCCTGCGACGGAGCACCTCGACGCCGACACGGTCGTCATCGCCGTCCCGACCGGCGACCCCGGCAATCCCTTCACCCTCTGCTCGGTCCTCTTCGGCACCGACGGTCGCGCGATCGTCGTCGACCCCGGAACCGACACCCCCGAGGGCCGCGAGCACCTGTTGCGGGAGCTCCGCGGCATCGGGGTGACGACGCTCACGGGCGTCGTCGTGACCCACCTGCACCCCGACCACCTCGGCCTCGCCGGCGCCCTCCGCGACGAGCTCGCCGCACCCGTCCTCATGCACCGTCTCGAAGACGAGGCGGCGGGCTCGACGCCGCCGGGCCCGGCCGACCTCGCCGCAGCATTGGACGAGTGGGGCGTCCCGGCCGACGACACGACCGTGCGCCCCTGGGCCACTGGTGCGACGGCACCCGCCGGGCACCTCGGCGACACCCGTGCGGACCGGACGCTCGAGGACGGCGAGCTGCTGACGCTCCCCGGTCGCTCGATCAGGGTCCTGCACACACCCGGCCACACGACGGGTCACCTCACCCTGCGCGATGAGGACCGCGGCTACCTGTTCACCGGTGACCACGTGCTGCCGACGATCTTCTCCGGCCTCGGCCTCGGGGCGCGCACCTCGGAGAATCCGGTGACGGCCTACCTGTCATCACTCGACCGCGTCCGCGGATACGACGGCGACCAGGTGGTCCCCGGACACGGCTTCCGGTTCACGGGACTCGCGGACCGCTGCGATGAGCTGGCCGCCCACCATCTGCGGCGAGCCGACGAGGTGCGCGCCGTCCTCGCGGGCGACCCCGACGCGAGCGTGTGGACCATCGCCTCCCGCATCGGCTGGTCGGCCGGATGGGACGCGCTGACCGGTCTCCTCCGCGTCTCGGCCCTCACGCAGACCGACTGGCACCGGGCGCGCCTTCAACAGCTCGCTGGCTGACCGTCCGCGCTACCGGCTGAGGCCGGCCCACCCGGATCGACGACGCGCCAGCGCCCGTTCGAAGGCGTAGAGCCCACCGCCGGCCGCCACCCCGGCGGCGAGCACCGCGAACACGACGACCCCGATCGTCGAGGCGAGTCCGATGGGTGCGGCGATGAGGCCGCCGACGATCAGGACGAGGAAGGCCGCACCACCACCGGCGATCCAGGCCCGGTGGACCGGGCCCCGCTCGCCCCAGTGGTCGAGGATGCCGAGCGCCAGCAGCGCACCGACCGCCCCGACGGCGGCGAGCATCCCTCCGACGAGTCCACCGACGAGGACGGCGATCCCGCCGAGATCGGCCGGATGCACCGAGACGGTCCCGACCGTCCCGAAGAGCTCTGCACCGGCCGCGAGGGCCGCTCCGGCGACCGCTCCGACGCTGACGGCGAGGCCGAACAGCGGGACGACACGGAGGAGGGACCAACCCGGGTCCGCTGCTTCATCGAACACGTCCATGGCTTCGACCGCCTCCTGCGCGCCTCGTCGTCGACGGCGCTTGGCGCTCAGCGTGGCATGCCGGTGCGTTGTGCCCCAGGGCGTTGCGCGCGGAGGAGGAGCGGGTGTAAGGCTCCGGCGTCTGCTACCAGCCGCGCGTGCCCGGGGCGCCCTTGAACGGCCCGACGATGCCCGGCGTGATCCATCCGCCGTAGAAGTCGCCCTCCTGCGCCTGCACCGGCACTCCGTCGACCTCGCAGGCGTCCATGCGTCCCGGATAGACGGCGATCATGCCGAACAGCGGCGCGTATCCCGGACGCGGATCGGGGTAGGTCCACGCGGCGGCACCGGCGACCGCGTCGCCCACCCGCACGTCGAGGTAGTGGGCCTCGCCCTTGAACTCGCACATGGTCGTCCCGTCGACCGGCACCAGGACCCCCGGCGAGAAGTCCGCCGCCGGCACGTAGTACACCGGCGGGTGGCTCGTCTCCAGGACCCGGACCGCGGCCGTCGACTCCGCGATGACCGTGCCGCCGAACCGGATCACGACGCGCTCGTCGCGCGGCTCGACCCGCGGCGGACGCGGGTACTCCCAGACGGACTCCTCACCGGGTCCGGGCTGGACGGGCAGGGGGCGGCGGAATCGCGAGGAGTCGGGCATCTCCCCATGCTGCCCGGTCCACCTGAGCGACGACCGCGAATCAGGCGCGCCGGCCCACGGTCCGGAGCGCGAGCCAGAGCAACCAGGCACCCGCCGCCGCATACCCGATCAGTAGCAGCACGACGGCCGTCGACCCGAGGTCGTAGACGACGGGGATCACCGGCGAGCCACCGACGCCGGCGTCCGTCGACTTCCCGTTCGCGGTCAGGAGGGCCAGGACGAGCAGCACCGCGGCGCTCGCGAGGATCGGTCCGCCGGTGGCCCAGACCTTCTGCTTGGTCGTCCAGGCGCGCGACCGCCACAGCATGACCATGCCGGCCACCCAGCCGACGAACGGCACGACGAGCCCTCCGAGCATCACGAACAGGGCTGCCGTGATCGCGAACCCGCGGCGTTCGAGGACCTGCTCCGCGAACGGCCGGCCGTCCTCGGGTGGGCGGGCACCCTCCTCGTCATCGTGTCCGATCATGCGCTCCTCCTCGTCGACGTCGCGCGGACGTGCATCCGTTCACCCTGCTTGCCGAACAGGCTGAGGAACTCCACCGCTGCGGCCTCGGCCCGGCCGAACCAGTGCGGGACGCGGGTGTCGAACTCGGCGACCTCTCCCGCGGTGAGCACGATGTCCTGGTCGCCGAGGAGGAGCCGCAACCGACCGTTGAGGACGTAGAGCCACTCGTAGCCCTCGTGGACCTTCTGCGTCTCAGGCGTCTGCGGGCCGTCGCCGCCGTGGATGATGCTCTTGAACGCGTGGAGGCCGCCCGATCGACGCGTCAGCGGCACGATCGTCTGGCCGTACCGCTGGACGGGCTTCAGGTGGACGCGGGGATCACCCGTCTGCGGAGCACCGACGAGGTCGTCCAGGGGCACCTGGTGCGCCTTGGCGAGTGGCAGGAGCAGCTCGAGGTTCGGTCGGCGCTGGCCGGACTCGAGCCGGGAGAGCGTGGAGACCGAGATGCCCGTCTCAGCCGACAGGGCGGCGAGGGTGGTGCCGCGATGCTGCCGGATGGCTCGCAGCCTCGGCCCGACGGCATCCAGGACGCCGTCGATGGACCGTTGCTCGTCGTGTGCATGCGCCATGGGTCGATTCTCGCTCCCACGTTGCCGCTTCGGCAAGTCTTCTTGCCACTTCGGCACCCGTCGGCGCACCCTGGACACCTCCCAGCACGTCGACCGAACGGAACGATCCATGAGCACCCCCGTCACCCCAGCACCCACCACCGACCTCGTCGACGCCGTCATCGTCGGCGGTGGCGCCGCCGGGCTCAGCGCAGCCATCATGCTCGGACGATCACGACGGTCCGTGATCGTCGTCGACGGCGGCGAGCCGCGGAACGCACCCGCCGACGGCGTCCACGGTTTCCTGTCCCGCGAGGGCACCCCGCCTCGCGAGCTCCTGCGCCTCGGCCGCGCGGAGGTGGCGTCGTACGGCGTCCGCGTCGTCGACGGTCAGGTCGTCGATGCCAGGCGCGACGATGACGCGTTCACCCTGACGACGGCGGACGGCACGATCGTCCGAGGCCGCCGCCTCCTCATCGCCACCGGCACCGCCGACGAACTCCCGCCCATCCCCGGCCTCTGGGAGCGGTTCGGCCGCGACGCCCTCCACTGCCCCTACTGCCACGGCTGGGAGGTCCAGGACCGCGTGATCGGTGTCCTCGGGACGAACGCGGAGGCCGCAGCCCACCAGGCGCAGCTGTTCCGGCAGCTGAGCGACCGGGTCGTCGTGCTCCGCAACACCGCGGGCGCCTTCACGGCGGAGCAGGAGGCGGCGTTCGCGGCGCGGGGCATCGAGGTGGTCGACGGCGTCGTGGAGCGGCTCGAGATCGCCGACGACCGGCTCGTCGGCGTGCGACTGGACGACGGCCGCACCGTCCCCGTCGAGGCGCTGGCCGTGGCCCCGGTCAACCGGGTGCGCGCCGACGCGTTCACCGGTCTCGGGCTCCACACGCGACCGCACCCGCGTGGGGCCGAGTTCGGTGACGCGATCGGCGTCGACGAGCTGGGCGCCACCTCGGTGCCGGGTGTCTGGGCGGCCGGAGACGTCACCAACCTGCGTACCCAGGTCCTGCAGGCGGCGGCCGCCGGATCGATGGCCGGCGCGATCATGAACGCCGACCTCGTCCAGGAGGACGTGCGCCGAGCCCTCGCGAAGCGGTAGAACCACCACTGTCGCGCGAGACGCGGACATGGGACGATGACGGCACGGGGGCAGGGGCTCCCGTGCCGTCTCCGTTCCGACGAGGAGAGACATGCCGGGTGCACCCACAACGATCGACGACTACCTCGCCGCGCAACCCACCGACGCCGCGGACGCCATCGAGGAGATCCGACTCCGCGTCCACCGCATCGTGCCTGGAGTCACCGAGGCCATCCGCTACGGCATGCCGACGTTCATGCTCGACGACCGCTACCTGCTCTACCTCGGCGCCTGGAAGCACCACATCGCCCTGTACTCGATCCCGCCGTTCGACGGCCCCCTCCAGAACGCCGTCGCCGACTACCGGGCGGCGAAGGACACGCTGCAGTTCCCGTTCAGCCGGCCGATCCCCTTCGAGCTCATCGACCGCATCGTCACGGAGCTGCTGGAGCGGCGGCGCGCGGCCGACGCACGCCACGAGCACTAAGGGCAGGCAGTGCGCTCACGGCAGGATCGCGCCGGCACCCTGCGCCAGCCAGAGCCCGACGGTGGCGAGGGCGACCGTCAGCGGGGCGACCACGAAGCCGAGCGCGATGAACCGGCCCCAACCGAACTCGACGTCCGCCGCTGTGAGCCGCGCGTGCCAGAGCAGCGTCGCGAGCGCCGCCCACGGGGTGATGAGCGCGCCCGCGTTCACGCCGATGAGCAGTGCCGCGAAGCGCACGGGGTCGCCGGCCACCGGCTCGAGGGCCAGGTACGCCGGGAGGTTGTCGACGAGGTTGGCGCTCGCCATGCCGACCCCCGCCAGCTGCAGGAGCGCCAGGAGCGAGTCGCCGGTCCCCGCGATGGACGCGAGCGCCCGCGCGAGCCCGAGGGCGTGAGCCGCCTCCACCACGAGGAACAGTCCGGAGGCGAGCAGGACGAGCTGCCACGGAACGAGCGCCGGACGGAGCGCCCCGGGACGCCGGATGAGGAAGACGACCACGAGGATCACCGCCGCACCGACCGCAGACATCCACACCGGGATGCCGGACACCAGCAGCGGCAGGAGCACGAGCACCACGAGCCCGGACGTCCACAGCAGCACCCGGTCGTCGTCCCGCGCCTCCACGTCCACCGTGTAGGCACCGGCGAGCTGACGGCGGTACACGATCGCGAGGACCACGCAGGGAACCACGACCGCGATGATCGCGGGGACGACCATGAGCGCTGCGAATCCGCCAGGGCCGAGCGGACCGCCACCCGACGCCGTGGCGGCCTCGTCGATCGCGTGCTCCGCGAGGAGGTTGGTGAGGTTCGACACCGGCAACAGCAGCGACGCCGTGCACGCCAGCCAGACGGTGGTCAGGGCGAACGGCACCGGCGACAGCCCGGCGTGCCGCGCGAGGGTGATGACGACCGGCGTCAGGAGGACGGCCGTGGTGTCGAGCGAGAGGAAGACGGTGCTGAGCGTTGCCAGCGCGACGACGAGCAGCCACAGCAACCAGGTGCTCCCCCGACCCCAGCGCACGAGCCGCGAGGCGACGAGGGTGAACAGGCCGGCGTCCGCAGCGAGTTCGGCGACGACGGTGATCGCGACGACGAACAGGAGGATCGGCCAGACGCGGTCGGCGATGCCGAGGGCCTCCGGGGCGGGGAGGACACCGGTGAGGATCGCGATCGTCCCGATGACGAGCAGCACGAGGCCGAGCACGGCACTGCGCACGAGGCCTCCTTCACCGCCGGTCCGTCGGTGCGCTGTCGCCCGCTCGGCAGTCGATCATACGACGGCTCGCCGACCGCGTGCTCCCGCGCTCGTCGACGGGTGTCAGGCCCGCACCCAGTGCCCGATGAGTTCGAGCAGGGCGGGCTCGGCATCCGCCGCCGCTTCGATGCTGGAGAAGGTGACGACACCGCGGTCGGGTGCCGCCCACACCACGAGTCCGGAGGGGTCGTCGAACCGGAAGGCGTCGCTGTCGTCCCGCTGATGCGCGCCCCGGTGCAGGATGATCCGGATGCGGTTCGCCGGGTGCAGGGCGAAGGTGACGCGGTCCTCGCCGTCGTAGACGAAGCTCGGCGCCTTCCACTTGAGGTGCTCCGAGATGCCCTCGTCCGAGGCCATGATCGCCTCGCGCAGCCGCACGACCGCCGGCTTCAGCTGGTGTGCGAGGGAGACGAGGTAGGCGTCGACCTCGGCGGAGCTCATGGGATCAACCCGTCGGGCGACCGACGTAGGGTGCGACGTCGCCGGATCCCCAGATGCCGCCGACCCGGGTGCCGGCCCGCTCGTTGGCCGCTTCGACGATCTGGCCGTTCCCGAGGTAGATGGCCACGTGGTAGTAGTCGTAGCCGCTCGACCAGAAGATGAGGTCGCCGCGCTGCTTCTGGCTGTAGGGCACGAGGCGTCCCTGCGACTGCATCGTGTAGTACTGGTTCGTCGCGGAGTGCGTCCCGATGCCGCTGCCGTAGGCCGCGCGGGTGAGCCCCGAGCAGTCCCAGACGTTCGGACCGGAACCGCCGAGCTGGTAGCCCTTGCCGACCTGGGCGAGCGCGAAGGCGATCGCCGACTCGACGCCGGCGGAGTCCGGAGGTGCGACCGAGCCGCCGCCACCACCGCTGGACGCGCCGCCGCCACCGCTCGATCCACCGCCGCCGGACGAACCGCCGGACGAAGCAGGAGGGGTGTTGGCCGCGGCGGCAGCAGCCGCTGCTGCCGCCGCTTCCGCCGCCTGGCGAGCGGACTCACCGGCCGCGTACCCGCGCTCGGTCTCGGCGGTGGTGTTCTTCAGGGAGGCGAGCTGCGCGTAGAGCTGGTCGGCCTGCTGCTCCTGGGCCGCAACCGCTGCGGATGCCGCCGCCGAGGCGCTCTCCGCCTCGTCGTACTTCGTCTGCGCTTCGCCCTCGAGGCGTTCGCGTTCCGTCTTCGCCACCTCCGCCTGGTCGGTCAGGCCGCTCGCCGCGTTGCGGTCGGTCACCGCCTCGGCGTAGCTCGCGGCGTTCCGTTCGCCCAGCTTGTCCATGACGGACAGCCGGGAGAGCAGGTCGTCGGACTTCCCAGCGCCGAGGACGAGGTCGAGCGAGACGTCGCCACCGCCGCCACGCGACAGCTGCGCGATGAGCGCACCGGCGCGCTGCTTCGAGACCTTGGCGGCGGCCGCAGCGGCCTCGGCCTGCTCGCGCAGCGCCGACTCGCGGGCGGTCGCCTCGGTCACGGCGTCCTGCGCCTGACGATAGGCCTCGGCGGCGATCTGCGCCGTGCGGAACGCGGCGTCGGACTGCTCCTGCAGCGAGGTGATGAGTGCAGTGATGTTCGTGATCTCGGCGGCCTTCGCGGACTCGCTCGACTTGGCCGCTTCGACATCGGCCCAGCTCGGATAGTCGTCCGCGTGGGCGGGCAGGGCACCGACGGTGAGTGACGCCGTGACGACGCCGACGGAGAGGGCCATCGCCAGCCAGGGACGGCGGCGGCCGTACTGCGCACCGGGCGTTCGTGCGGGGGTCATCATTCTCCAGTCCGACGACACGATCACGGCGACCTCGGCGGGTCGCGGCCGTCATCCTGTCACAACAGTCACAATAGAAACTTTGATCACACTAGCCACTCTCGCCCCGGAGCACCAGCTCGAATCCCCCCGGACGGGGCACGCACGCGCCTGGGCGTGCCATCGAGCGGACACCCGACGAGCAGCCCTGGCTGGACACCTTCGCATCACGGAGGTTCCCCGTGGGCACTTCGACAGGCTCAGTGACCGGGGGGGACGCTCAGTGACCGGGGGGGGGACGCTCAGTGACCGGGGGGGGGACGCTCAGTGACCGGAAGAACGCTCGGTGACCGGGGGCACGCTCAGTGATCGGGGGCACGCTCAGTGATCGGGGAAGGCCGACCTGGCAAGCGGGTCAGACGGGTTCGACGTCCTCGGGTGACCAACGGGCGGACTCGCCCGAACGGATGATCGCAAGCAGCTGCGACCGCAACGCCGACTCGTCGGGAAGTTCGGGGAAGACGTCGGCCTCGAGCCGGTGTGCGGCCAGCCAGGCCTCATCGCCCGCGGGCGTCCGGCTCACCACGTGACGACGACGGTCGTCGGCCGCGGCGATGCGCTCGATGTGGCCGGCCCGCTCCAGTCGGTCGAGCGTGCGCGACATCGTCTGGTTCTGCACGCGGGCTCGCCGGGCGAGCTCCTTCTGGCTGGCGGGGCCACTGTCGAGCAGGTGCAGCACGATGAGACCGGCATGGGTCACCCCGATGCCGTCGAGGGCCTGCTGCCAGGTGTGCTCGATCAGTCGTGACGCCGTGGAGAGGAGGCGCCCGGTGGGCCAATCGGCCATGGGATCGCGGGCGGCGTCGGCGATCACGCCATCGGTCGCGCGCGCTCCATCCATGGCACCAATGTAGTCGCTGAGCGTACGGCCGAGCCGCCACCCACCACCGGCGTGACGTCGGCGGACCGTGCTGTCCCCCACCGGGCAGCGGCGAGAGCGACCGACGAGGTCCGTCGTGATCTCCGGCGATGACGACGGAATCGCGCGTCGAAGGACCCCCGCACCCCCAGCATTGGGGGCGGCGACCCCCCTGGAGTGGGGGATCCGCCGATGACCCCCGCTTCCTACAGTTGAGGGATATCCAAGGGGGACGCTCATCTCGACCGGTATCGCCGGTCGGTCGTGGGCACACGAGCGACGTCGCGTTCTCCGCGGGCGGCCCGAACCGCCCTTGCGCATCGCGCACCCGAACCGCACCCGAACCCCACAAGTGGATAGCAACCTCATGACGACGTACCC
>Ga0308160_10007731_pt1 | contig 10600 bp, 8 predicted proteins | sample PhyFR1_FD_201036 | JGI IMG/M metagenome (GOLD analysis project Ga0308160, IMG submission 201036) | Phyllosphere microbial communities from UC Gill Tract Community Farm, Albany, California, United States - DLSLF.R1 | ecosystem: Host-associated > Plants > Phyllosphere > Unclassified | place: USA...
CTGAGATCGGCTTATGAACGTTGTCATCCTCGCCGCTGGCATGGGAAAGCGCATGCAATCCGCACTGCCGAAGGTCTTGCATCCGCTGGCCGGCAAGCCGCTGTTGCAGCATGTTATCAATACCGCACTGAGCCTCCAGCCCGGCAGATTATGCGTGATTTATGGGCACGGCGGCGCAGCGGTGCCGAGTGCGGTTGCCGGGTGGAGCGGTAATGCCGGCGTCGCCATCGACACCGCCCTGCAGCAGCCGCAACTGGGCACCGGGCACGCCGTCATGCAGGCGCTGCCGCAGATCGATCCGACCGCGCCGACGCTGGTGCTGTACGGCGACGTGCCGCTGACGACGGTGGCCTCGCTGCAGCGCCTGGTCGAAGCGGCGGGTACCGACAAGCTGGCGATCCTCACCGTGGTGCAGGACAACCCGTTCGGCCTGGGCCGCATCGTGCGCGAGGATGGCAGGATCGTGCGCATCGTGGAAGAAAAGGACGCAACCGAAGCCGAGCGCGCGATCAAGGAAATCAACAGCGGCATCATGGTCATTCCGACCCAGTACCTGGGCGGCTGGCTCGATTCCCTGCAAAACAACAATGCCCAGGGTGAGTATTACCTGACCGATATCGTGGCCAGGGCCGTGGCGGCCGGTGTGCCGGTGGTGTCGGCGCAGCCGTCGGCCGAGTGGGAAGTGGCGGGCGTGAATTCCAAGGTGCAGCTGGCCGAGCTGGAGCGCCGCCACCAGCTGAACATCGCCCACACGCTGCTGGAACAGGGCGTGACCCTGCTGGACCCGGCGCGCATCGACGTGCGCGGCACCCTCCGGTGCGGACGCGACGTCACCATCGACGTCGGCTGCGTATTCGAGGGCAATGTCACGCTGGGCGATGGGGTGACGATCGGCGCCCACAGCGTGCTGGTCAACACGACGGTCGCGGCCGGCGCCCAAGTAAAACCGTTCTGCCACTTCGAAGATGCGGTGGTGGGCGAGCAATCGGTGATCGGCCCGTACGCGCGCCTGCGTCCGGGTACCGAGCTCGGCCAGGATGTCCACATCGGCAACTTCGTGGAAGTCAAGAACAGCAAGATCGCGGCCCACAGCAAGGCGAATCACCTGGCCTATGTCGGCGATGCCGACGTCGGTTCGCGCGTGAACATCGGCGCCGGCACCATCACCTGCAACTACGATGGCGCAAATAAATTCCGCACGACCATCGAAGACGATGCCTTCATCGGCAGCGACAGCCAGCTGGTGGCACCGGTCACCGTCGGCAAGGGCGCGACGCTGGCCGCCGGCACCACACTGACCAAGGATGCGCCGGCCGGCAAGCTGACCATCTCGCGGTCGAAGCAATTGACCGTGGAAGGTTGGCAGCGCCCGGTCAAGTTCAAGAAGTAACTTCGCCCTGAAGCAGCCTGTGCACAGCAAAACCACAGGCTGTGCACAGGGCTATACCGCCCTCTTCCACATTCCTGTCCACATCCTTGTCCACAGGCTGTCAGCCGTCCTGATGGGGAGGCAGCAGCGCCAGGCCGCCTGCCACGTCATGGCGGGAGGCGCGGATCGCCGGCGCCAGTGCCGCCAGCAGACAGGTCGCCGCCAGCGCCAGCAGCACCGCCAGCGGCAGTAAAAGGCCGGGTTCGGGCAGGAACGTGCCAATGCTGCGCCCGCTACCCCACGCTCCAATGGCGCCGACCACCAGTCCTGGCAACGCGCCGCCGCAAGTTATCCACAACGCTTCCAGCTCCAGCATCCACACCAGGGCCGCCGCCGACATGCCGAGCGCACGCAGGGTCGCCAGTTCGCGCCGTCGCGCCAGCGTCTGCAGCGCCACGTGGGCGGCGCTGGCGCAGCCGGCCAGGGACAGCGCCGTGAACCATCCGGCACCGAGCTCGAGCATGCAGGCGGCGCCGGCGCTGGCCAGCAACGCGGCCCAGGCGCGCGGCCAGCCGCGGCGCACCGTGCGCAGCGCCAGACGCGCCGGCGTCACGCCCCCACCCGAGCGGCGTGGGGGGAAGCCGGGCGCACCGCATCGCGCACCGTATCGCCCACTACAGGGCGCACCATATGGCGCGGCAGGTCGGCCTGGCGCGCGCCGATGCGGCCGTCGCTGAGCTGCAGCGTGCGCGAGGCGCGCATCAGCTGGCGCTGGTCGCGGGTGGTGATCACGAAGGCCGTGCCCTGCTCGCGCTGGCAGGCCGCAAACAGTTCCAGCACCATGCGCAGCGCGCTGCCGTCGAGGCGCGAGGTCGGCTCGTCGGCAACGACCAGGCGCGACCGCGTGATCAGGGCGCGCGCGATCGCCACCCGCTGGCATTGACCCGGATCCAGGCGCGCAGGACGGTGGTGAAGGTGCGCCGCCAGGCCGACCCGGGCCAGCAGTTCGGTCGCCAGGGCCGCTGCATCTGCGCGCTCGGGGCGCGTCAGGCGCCGCGCCAACAGCAGCGGCAGCAGGACGTTGTCGCGTGCCGTCAGGACCGGTATCAACTGGAAGCACTGGTACACGGCACCAAGGGTGCGGGCGCGCAGCGCGGCGCGTTCGCCGGCATCCAGGCCGGCGACGTCGACACCGTCGAGCAGCAGGCGGCCGGCACTGGCCGGCTCGAGCAGGCCGATCACGTTGGTCAAGGTGGTTTTACCGTGGCCGGATGGGCCGCATACGGCCACCATTTCGCCGGCATCGACCTGCAGGTGGATGTCGCACAGCGCATGCACGCAGGAACCGCCATGACGGTAGTGCTTGTGGATGCCGGATAAGCTCAGCAGCGCTACTGCGCCGCCCCTCGCTTCGGTGTGCACGCTCGCCTCGCCGGATGCAGGAAGAACCGTCAGTAGACCCGGTTTGCTGCGGCGCACGGTTGAGCGTGCGCAATGGCAATCTAGACGATAATCCTTGTCTCGAACTTGCTACGGAACGTAGAAAAATAGGCTTTCACGTTGCGTACATTGCTGTGGGTCGTAAATAAGCGGTGCGCCAGCGCGTGGTAGGCCGGCATGTCGGCCACCTGCACCACCAGCACGAAGTCGGGGCCGGGCGCGACCCGGTAGCATTGCAGCACCGCCGCCTCGAGCGCCACCACCTGTTCTAACTCTTCCATGCGGTCGGCCGCCTGCACGTCGAGGGTGATCTCGACGATGGCAGTCAGGCGCGCACCCACCTGCTCCGGTGCAACCAGCGCAACTTGCCGTTCGATAACACCGTTGTCCATGAGCTGCTTGACGCGACGCAGGCAAGTCGGCGGCGACACGTGGACCAAGGCTGCCAACTCGGCATTGGTATGCGAGGCGTCAACCTGCAAAGTGTTGAGAATGCGACGATCGATTTCGTCCAGCGTTCGGGCTTCGTTCGACATTTTTATAAAAATATCTTCATAAAATGAAAGGAAATTTCATGTTAAGTATAGCGTGAAATATTCTTTCAAAAGTTAACGAAATACGACAGCTTATTTCATAGTGCCTGTTCTAGAGTAGTGAAATCAGACAACTTTCGGAGATTCACCATGTGCGGCATCGTCGGGGCAGTTGCCCAACGCAACATCACCCCCATCCTGATCGAAGGCTTGAAGCGCCTCGAATACCGCGGCTACGATTCCTGCGGCGTCGCCCTGCACGTGGATGGCCATCTCGCGCGTTCGCGCAGCACCTCGCGCGTGGCCGATCTCGAAACGCAAATCGCCGAAACGCAGTTGCAAGGTTTTACCGGCATCGCCCACACGCGCTGGGCCACCCACGGCGCCCCCGCCACCCGCAATGCCCACCCGCACTTCTCGCCAAGCGAAGATAACGCCCGCATCGCCCTGGTCCACAACGGCATCATCGAAAACCACGACGAGCTGCGCGCCGAACTGAGCGCCCTCGGCTACGTATTCCAGAGCCAGACCGACACCGAAGTCATCGCCCACCTGGTCGACCACATGTACAGCGGCGACCTGTTCGAGACGGTGCAGCAGGCCGTCAAACGCCTGCATGGCGCCTATGCGATCGCCGTCTTCTGCCGCGAAGAGCCGCACCGCGTGGTGGCCGCGCGCCAGGGTTCGCCGCTGATCGTCGGCGTCGGCAAGGGCGAGAATTTCGTCGCCTCCGATGCGATGGCGCTGGCCGGCACCACCGACCAGATCATCTACCTGGAAGAAGGCGACGTGGTCGACCTGCAGCTGGCGCGCTACTGGATCGTCGATGCCGAAGGCCGTCCGGCCGAGCGCGACGTCAAGACCGTGCACGCCCACACCGGCGCCGCCGAACTGGGCCCGTACCGTCACTACATGCAGAAGGAAATTTTTGAGCAGCCGCGCGTGGTCGGCGACACCCTGGAAGGCGTCACCGGCATCATGCCGGAACTGTTCGGCGACCAGGCCTATCGGGTGTTCAAGGAAATCGACCGCGTGCTGATCCTGGCCTGCGGCACCAGCTACTACGCCGGCCTCACCGCCAAGTACTGGATCGAATCGGTGGCCAAGGTGCCGGTGAGTGTCGAGATCGCCAGCGAATACCGCTATCGCGACAGCGTGCCGCACCCGTCGACGCTGGTGGTGACGATCTCGCAATCGGGCGAAACCGCCGACACCCTGGCCGCGCTGAAGCACGCGCGCAGCCTCGGCATGCAGCACACGCTGACCATCTGCAACGTCTCGACCAGCGCCATGGTGCGCGAATGCGAACTGGCCTACATCACCCGCGCCGGCGTCGAAGTCGGCGTCGCCTCGACCAAGGCGTTTACGACCCAGCTGGCCGCCCTGTTCCTGCTGACCCTGACGCTGGCGCAAGTCAACGGCCGCCTCGACGACGAGCAGGAGGCAAGTTTCCTGAAGCAGATGCGCCACCTGCCGGTCGCGCTGAGCTCGGTGCTGGCGCTGGAGCCGCAGATTATCGCCTGGGCCGAGGAATTCGCTCGCAAGGAAAACGCGCTGTTCCTGGGCCGCGGCATCCACTACCCGATCGCGCTGGAAGGTGCCTTGAAACTGAAGGAAATCTCGTACATCCACGCCGAAGCCTACCCGGCAGGCGAGCTGAAGCACGGCCCGCTGGCGCTGGTGACCGAAGAGATGCCGGTGGTGACCATCGCCCCCAACGATGCGCTGCTGGAAAAGCTGAAGTCGAACATGCAGGAAGTGCGCGCCCGCGGCGGCCAGCTGTACGTGTTCGCCGACGTCGACACCCACATCACGTCGGGCGACGGCCTGCACGTGATCCGCCTGCCGGAGCACTACGGCCTGCTGTCGCCGATCCTGCACGTGGCGGCGCTGCAGCTGCTGGCGTATCACACGGCGCTGGCGCGCGGGACCGATGTCGACAAGCCGCGCAATCTGGCGAAGTCGGTGACGGTGGAATAAGCCTGGACCAGCCCATGTGTGCCACGACCCGGCCACATGGGCTTTTTGTTGCTGCTATCGAAAACAGCCGGCAGACGATCCAGTCTGCGGCTGTTCATGCGGTGCTGTCTTATTCCGTCAGCGCAAACCGCAACCCATAATTGTTCAAGGTCCCCGGCAACTGCCCCGGCACCATCTTCTGCTCCGACACCAGCTTCGGCTCCTGTCCATCGATCAGGGCCGCCAGCATCGCACTCGACAGCATCTGCACCAGGTGCCGTGCCGGACACACCACCGGCCCCGCGCTGAACGGCACCAGCGGCCATTCCGCATCGCTGCGCGCATGCAGCCACAGATCCGGCGTGAAGCGGTGCGCATACGCCAGGCGCTGGTCGTCGCGGTGGAAGAACGGCGCGAACACGAGGATGCCGGTGCGTGCCGGCATGGTGCCCTGTTCCCATTCGGTGGTGCGGGTGGTCTGGCGCAGGATCGCCGGCGTGGTCGGCCACAGGCGTACCGCTTCCAGCAGCGTGGCGCGCAGGAAGGGCATGTATTTGCGCTCGATGCCCGGCTTGTCGCGGATTTCGGCGCGCGCCTGTCGGGCCTGCTCCGGATGGGTTGCCAGCAGCGCCAGCGCGCGGAAGGTGGCCATGCCGGCGGCGTCGAAGGCGAACAGCCATTGCGGCACCTGCTGCACCGGTTTCGTATCGGCGCCTTGGGGCGTGCGCGCGATCACGGCTGCCAGGCTGCCGGGTTCGGCGCGCTCGAGGTAGTGCTGGATGCGGGCGAGGAAACGTGCCCGCGTCGCCTTCTTTTTCGGGTGCATGAAGGCCCAGTTGGCCGCCTTGCGCAGGGCGACCGTCATGTCGTTCAGTTCCTGGTCGTCGCTGGCGCCGTCGCCGAACACCACGCGCCGCACCAGGCGGTACCAGCCCTGGGCGAAGGCGTCCCAGTCGAGTTCGCCGTTTTCGCGCGCCGCCGCCAGGATGCGTGCAGCTTCTTCGTCGATGATCGGCAGGAAGCGCTCGGCCATGTGGTGCACAGCCTGGTTCGATTCCAGCACGGCTTCATTGAACTGGCGGCGCTCGGTGCGTACCGGACCCTGCGAGATCAGCACGCCTTCCGGCTCGAAGTGCGACAGCGCGGCGCGCTTTTCGCTGCTGGCCGGGGAAAACGGGTCCGGTGATTCGTTCAGGACGCGGTAGACGTGTTCGGGAGACAGCACGACCGCCTGCTTGCGGATCGGCAGCGGCAGCATCAGCGGGCCCTGCCCGTACTTGTTGCGCAGCTTTTGCATGCGCTGCACGGCGCGCGTATCGAGCTGCATCTGCTCGGCCATCGCCACCACGCCGGGGCGGCGGATGATGACACCCTTGGCGAAGGTCGGGGCCAGCACGTCGACGGCGAGGGCCACGGTATCGAGCAGGCTGGCCTGCGGCAGGGTCCGGTCCGTGGATGCGCGCGCGCTGGACAACATCTTGCCGACCGCATAGCCGCCGAGCAGTCCCAGCGCGCCGGCGGCCAGCGCCAGGTTTTCGTTTCTTTTAGTCATGTGAGCATGCCCTCCATAGTTGCAGATTACATAACAGCGTTATCTGCACAAGTTTGGCATAGCTCTCATCTGTTCGAATTCAATTGTGCGCGGGCAGGTTTGACCCTTAAAACATGGCCGAGACGCTCAGGGTGAATCCTTGCCGCTCGTGTTCCGGCTGGGCCACGGTGCCGGCATATTGGCCCTTGGACGTCACGCTGGCATCGCCGCTGCGTGGCGTCTTGAGCCAGTCGTAACGGGCACGCACTTCCAGCCAGGGGGCGAATGCCGGCTGCATGGCAGCGCCCAGGCGCACGCCGTAGGAACGCCGGGTGTCGAACGACACCGGGTCGAGCACGCCGGAAAAGCCGACGTGCAGGCGTTCCGGTGCGGCCACCACGGCGGCGGCATCGACCGATACGGTGCCGGCAGCCGGATGCCAGGCTTTACCGGCGCCGGCCACCAGCCGCGTCGAACGGTAGGTTTCCTGCAGCCCGGCGGCGGCGGCGGTGCTCCGGATGTCGCGCTTCCAGCGGTCGACCTCGACGGCGGCCTGCACCGCATAATCGTGGGGCAGCGCATAGGCGGCGCCGATGCGCCCTGCGGCCAATCCGGTCGACGTTCTGGAGGACGCCGCGGCGCCGGTCTGGGTCTGGCCCCGGTAGTCGATATTCCCGTGGTACCAGTCTGCGCCGGCGAACCAGGTGAAGTTGCCGCTGCGGTAGCCGGCGTGCAGCGCCACGCCGGGCAGCCAGCCGTCTTCCTTCACCAGGCGGCGGCCGCTGGTGTCGTATTCGGTGTGGGTCACATTGCGCACGCTCGGGCCGATACTGCCCTGCCACTCGGCGCAGGCGGGGTGGATCAGCGAAGCGTACAAGGCTGCGGCGAGGCCGGTGCGAAGGATAGCTGTCATTTGCTCATTATAAGGTGAGGAAAACCGGGTCATGTAAACGACGCAGCCAGCCACGGCGCGCATGGCGCCGGGGCTGGCTGGCGGTTCGATCGGACCGGTCAGGCCGGCCGGAAAGCGATCAGATCGACGACAGGAAGGCGTCCCACGCGACCGTTTCGGTGTTCGTGATCGTGCCGTTGCCGGATGCGCTGAAGTCCACGCGCACGCCGTTGCTGACGACGGTCGCGGTAACCGACGAAGCATTGCCGTTGACGATCAGCGAACCGCTGCTCGGCACCACGGCCGTCGAGCTGTTGAAGACGAACGGTGCCAGGTTCTTCACGGTGTACGCGAAGGTGCCGAGTTTCGGGCTGGTGCCGGACAGGCCGAAGTTGGCGGCACTGGAGCTGACGCCGTCCCTGGTCGAGCCGGTCACCGTGTAGGCGGTGACGGTGCGGTTCACAACCGCCGCGCTGCCCTGCTGTTCGGTGGTCTGCAGCGAGTTGCCCGATAGCGCGATCGTGCTGGCGCTGGCGCTGGTCTGGTTCAGCACCACCTTCATGTCGCCGTTGACGCCGACCTTGTCGGTGCCGCTGACGATGTTGAAGTTGGTGAAGATGCTGTCCATCGTGACGCCGAAGACCGGGGTGTTGATGTCGCCAGTCACGCCCGAGAAATTGATCGTCAGTGCGCCACTCAGGGTATCGGTGCCATCGACGCAATTATTCGCCGTGACTTTCAGGATGTCGCCGTTGCTGACGTTGTTCACGTTGCTGACGGTGGCATCGATCGTCAGGGTACCGCCGCCCGGGCATTGCTGGGTTTGGGTCTGGGTGACACCGGTCAGCAACTGCTGGCCGCCGTAGGCGCGCTTGACGAGCTTGAGCAGCGGGGCCACGGTGCTGATGTTCGGACGGCTGACGTTGACGCCGGTCAGGATGTCGGTCAGCGAGGTCGACGAGGCGCCGACCGACGTCGTGGCGGCGTATGCGTTACTTGCCGCGCTGGTCGCGTTGGCGGCGGTAATGGACGACTGCGTCGACGTTGCCGGCGGCGGGGTGGTCGTCACCGGCGGCGGGGTGCTGCCGCCGCCGCTGGGAGTGCCGCCGCCGCCACCACCGCCGCCACCACAGGCGGACAGCACCATGGCGGAACCGAGGGCAAGAACCAGGAGTGGTTTGTTCATGTTTGTTCTCTCTTCAAGGACGCACGCCTTGGCCGGCGTGGGCAGGGCGAAAGCGTAGTTCAGTGTTATTGGTCAAGGTGTTGCGGACTGATGGCAGCGAATACTTTCCGCGCGCATACTGTCAAATTGTCACAAAAAAATTTGGAAGGAGGCGCGCGTTTGGATCGCAAGATAAATGCATCGGAGAATCAACTTGCTAAATATGCCTGTACTGACAAAAAATATTGAACAATACGTATTACTACGAATAAAAAACTAAATATATCCGTTATTCACAAATATAATTTTTACTAACTTATTTGGACGAATATAATTTCATATTCCCCACAAGGGATTTGTCCGCTCAATGGACGCCAGGAACGTGCATGTCCGGCCTTCGTGCCCACAGCGCTCCTGTCTCGTTCGCCTCTTGTTCGACCCTGCCCGGCACCCGGTTGCCAGGCCCGGTCGGCGATGTTGCCCTCGTTACGCGTCGTGTCGCCGAGCCTGTGCTGCTTTCGCATTTGCGCCAGCAAGGCTCTGCCCCATGCTTTAGCTAAAGGACTTGCGTCTGTACTAAAGCCATTGAAGCCTGTTTCTTCAATTAGCTTACTAGTGAATAAGACGTATGCGTAAGACATTATCGTTAGCAGTCGCCCTCTCCTGCCTGGCCCTGGCTTCCTGCAGCCGGACCCCGCCCGCTTCTGCGGACAAACCGCTCGACGTGATGCTGATCGGCGGCGGCGTGATGAGTGCCACCCTCGGCACCCTGCTCGAGGAGTTGCAGCCCAACCTGTCGATGGAGATGGTCGAGCGCCTCGATTCGGTCGGCGCCGAAAGCTCGGACACGATGAACAATGCCGGCACCGGGCACTCCGGCTTCGCCGAAATGAACTACACGCCGGAAAAAGAAGATGGCAGCGTCGACGCCAAAAAGGCGGTCGACATCAACGAACAGTTCGAGATCTCGAAGCAGTTCTGGGCCTACCAGGTGCAAAAGAATTACCTGGGCAACCCGCGCACCTTCATCAACAACGTGCCGCACATGGCCTTCGTGTGGGGCGACAACGTCGACTTCCTGCGCAAGCGCCATGCCGCGCTGACCCATGAAAACCTGTTCAAGGGCATGCTGTACAGCGAAGACCCGGAACAGATCCGCCAGTGGGCACCGCTGGTGATGAACGGCCGCGACAAGCACCAGCGCATTGCCGCCACCCGCATGGACATCGGCACCGACGTCAACTACGGCGTGCTGACCCGCAGCATGGTCAAGCACCTGACCGATACCGGCATGACGCTGAAGCTGCGCCACCAGGTCGAGGACATCCAGCGCGGCGCGGACGGCATCTGGAACGTCACCATCAAGAACCTGGCCGACAACAGCACCCGGACCGTGCGCAGCAAGTTCGTCTTCATCGGTGCCGGCGGCGCCGCGCTGCCGCTGCTCGAGAAGACCCGGATTCCGGAATCCAGGGGCTACGGCGGCTTCCCGGTCGGCGGCCAGTGGCTGGTCACCACCAACCAGGAAGTGATCAAGCAACACTGGGCGAAAGTCTACGGCAAGGCCTCGGTCGGTTCGCCGCCGATGTCGGTCCCGCACCTGGACACGCGCCTGGTCAACGGCAAGCCGGCCCTGCTGTTCGGCCCGTTCGCGACCTTCTCGACCAAGTACCTGAAAAACGGTTCCTGGATCGACATGCCGGCATCGATC